>Ga0209085_1000081_pt1 | contig 66740 bp, 49 predicted proteins | sample C_131016_EF_Meta_FD_187310 | JGI IMG/M metagenome (GOLD analysis project Ga0209085, IMG submission 187310) | Freshwater microbial communities from Lake Croche, Canada to study carbon cycling - C_131016_EF_MetaG (SPAdes) (version 2) | ecosystem: Environmental > Aquatic > Freshwater > Lake... | reverse complement strand
TTGTAGGCTTATTTGATAAAACGGGAGAACTAAAACCTTTGGACATAATCATGATCTACATTATCAGCGAATAACTTCTTTTTTTTCTCTACCATATTATGACGCTATTTTTCTTGCGCTTACCCTGGTTTCTCAAGAAGTGTTTTGAGCAATTTCTAATCTTTAATTAGAGTAGGAAAATTTCCTACTACTCTAATTTTTTTGTTATTAAATCAAAATATTATATTCTTTAAAGCCTCAAATTTTCAAAGATTTTAGTATAATAAATATAAGAGAATAGTTTTCTTTAAATTAATTAGTAGATGTTTATTAAATTTTATTAAATACTTTTATTTTTTCCATGTCTTCTTCAACTTCTGATTCGACAAATCCACCCAAAACTTCCTCTGCTCAGTCAGAATCAATTACGGGAATTGTTGAGAGAATTACATATCATTCAGAAGAATCTGGTTATACAGTAGCCAGAATACAAGTTCCTAGAATGCGCGAGTTAGTAACAGTTGTTGGCAGTTTCCCTAATCTTCAAGCAGGACAAACTCTCAATATACAAGGAGAATGGCATAATCATCCTAAACATGGACAGCAGTTTCAGATGTCTCAATACTCTGAAACTAAACCAGCTACTCTAACAGGAATAGAGAAATATTTAGGCAGTGGACTGATTAAAGGAGTTGGACCTGTTACAGCTAAAAGAATAGTAGCTCACTTTAATCTAGAAACCCTAGATATCATTGAAACTCAGATTGATAGATTGATTGAAGTTCCAGGGATTGGTAAAAAACGAGTCAAAATGATTCGGTCAGCTTGGAACCAGCAGAAGTCAATTAAAGAGGTTATGGTCTTCTTACAAGGACATGGAGTCTCTACTACCTATGCAGTCAAGATCTTCAAAAAGTATGGAAATAATTCAATTACTACAGTCTCAGAAAACCCCTATCAACTAGCTATAGATATCTATGGTATTGGCTTTCTAACAGCAGATAGAATAGCCCGTAATGTGGGAGTATCCCCTTGGTCAAAGTATCGCTACAAATCAGGTCTTCTACATATACTCGGGGAAGCATCTGAAGATGGACATTGCTTTCTCCCTCAGCCTGAACTAGTCAAACAAGCAACGGAATTACTAGCTATTGAAGGTCAAAACATAGATACAGAAGTCATCACCACAGTCATTGAAGAGATGGATAGGACTAAGGAACTTCTGATAGAAATAGGAGAAGGAGGAATGCCACTTTGTTATAAACCAGCCTTCTTAAATACAGAGAAACATTTAGCTCAATTATTCTTAGAACATCTTGCTAATCTTCCTCTAGTGGATATAGATAGAGTCAGAAATTGGATTGAACGGTACACCAAAAGTAAGGGCATCTCTCTATCTGAACAGCAACAGAAAGCTGTCGAGATGTCTGCTGGTTCTAAGGTAATGATTCTCACAGGTGGACCTGGAACAGGTAAGACCTTCTGTGTAAGTACCATAGTTGCATTATGGAAAGCAATGGGAGAGAAGATAGGTTTAGCAGCACCTACAGGAAGGGCAGCACAAAGACTAGGTGAAATGGCAGGACTCGAAGCTAAGACTATCCATCGTCTATTAGAGTTCTCCCCTGCAACAATGAGCTTTAAACGAGATAAAGACAACCCTCTCCCCTATACAGCCATAGTAGTAGATGAAGCTTCTATGTTGGATCTATTTCTGGCTCACTCATTTATGAAAGCTATTCCACCTGCAGCAAAATTACTCATAGTAGGCGATATTGACCAGCTTCCCTCAGTTGGACCAGGTAATGTCCTATCTGACCTCATACAATCTAAACGTATTCCTGTAGTCAGATTAACTGAAGTTTTTCGTCAAGCAGCATCTAGTAGGATTATTCAAGCTGCCCATAGTATTAATCAAGGACGCTATCCTAATCTTGAGCCTATTTCTGATACTCCTAAAACAGACTGTCTATGGCATAAGGGAGGGACAGAAGCAGAACATGGTGTACAGACTGTCTGTGAGTTGCTTCAAGGCTTAATTCCTAGTTTAGGCTTTAATCCTGTAACTGATGTCCAAGTACTCTCTCCAATGATTCGGGGAGCAGTTGGGACGAGAAACTTTAATCAAGTTCTCCAGAATTTACTTAATCCTTTACGTTACAGTAAGCCAGAAGTATCTAGAGGGGGAATGACTTTTAGAGAGGGAGATAAGATTATTCAACTTAAAAATGACTACAATAGGGAAGTATTTAACGGAGACTTGGGAAGGATAGTGAAAATTGACCCTATTGAACAAGAAGTGATAATCTTGTTTGAGGAAAAAGAGGTTATTTATGATTACGCTGACCTCAACGAAATTGCTTTGAGTTGGTCAATTTCTATACATAAGTCACAAGGTTCTGAGTATCCAGTAGTTATACTTCCTATCTATTTTCAACACCTAATGATGCTCTCTCGTAACCTGCTCTATACTGGATTGACTAGGGCAAAGAAATTAGCAATTATTGTTGGTTCCAGTCAAGCCATTAGTGTTGCTATTAAACAGGTTAACCAACAACAAAGATATACCAGATTAAGACAAAGGTTAATAAGCTAAAACGCATTTTAAATGCGTTTTAGCAGCTCATATGGCAGAAGAATGTCCCAAGGGGACTACGTGCCTGCGGCACTAAGGCAATAAAACATAGAGTAGATTAGAAATCAGAGTAAAATTACAAGCAGGAGAACGCATTGCTTGTTTTTTAATAAGTTGTAGCGTAACAAGGTTCCTAAGGGCGGCTACGCCCACATAATTTGCTGTAATATACTAACTGCTTGGTTATTTCTAATGCTAGAATCTCTCTTAAAAATACCAATATATATACCACTAACTCTGCATTGTTTACTTGGTATCATAGCTGCAACCATTGCCTACAAGAAAGGATACTCCTTGACTTCTTGGACTGTTATTGGACTTTTAGGCGGAACGTTTGCTTTAGTTACTGCGGTTGGAATGAAGAGGAAATAAATAGTAAAAGTCTTGAGATTCTCTACTCTTGAGAAGCCCATTATTCCTATTCTAATAGGGACTTCTCGGTCCCGTTCGTTAAACCATAAAAGTACTATGTCTAAACGTCTCCTTGTGGTGGAATCTCCCGGAAAGGTCAAAAAACTCAGTCAAATTCTTGGCACTGACTGGATAGTTCGTGCCAGTATGGGACACATTCGAGAACTTAGCGATGAAGGCGAGGATTCACTTGGCTTTATCATAGATGGTAATACTATCCGATGCAAATATATTCCCCGTGACCAACGAGCGAAAGAAACAATTCAACAACTCAAGGCAGCAGTTCGACAGGTTGATGAAGTTGTCCTAGCAACTGACCCAGATCGAGAGGGAGAAACAATTGCTTGGCATCTTAAAGAAACGTTGGGACTCAAAGACCCAAAACGAGTCACTTACACTGAGATTACTGATTCTGCTGTCAAAAAGGCTCTAGCCAATCCTCGAAAACTTGACTTTAATTTAATTGGGGCTGGATTGTGTAGAGATTGTCTTGACAAATTAGTGGGTTATAAAGGCAGTCCTTTAGTTTGGGCACTGAACAATGGGGCTAAAAGTGTTGGTCGAGTACAGAGTGCTACCCTACACTTAATTTGCCAGAGAGAAAGAGAAATTCTGGCTTTTGTCCCCCAAGATTACTGGAGTGTGTGGGTAGATTATACAGAAGGGTTTAAGGCTTTTTACAAGGGAAAAGTAAACAGTATCTCAGAGACACCAGAACAAGAAACAGGAACTCACGTAGACGCGCAAAGATCTGCTTCTCTGGTAGATGATGCAGCAGGTAACAGCACCGAACAACCAGAGTCAAAACGAGTTCTCTCAGAAGCAGAAGCAACAAGTTTAGTTATCGAAGCAAAAAGTTTTCCTCATCAGGTAGTTTCAGTAGAGGGCAAAATTGTTAATCGTCAGCCACCTCCACCATTTATCACGTCTTCCCTACAACAAGCGGCTGGAACTCTACTAAAGTTCTCTCCTGAAAAAACTATGCAAGTTGCCCAAAAGCTTTATGAAGCTGGTTTAATCACCTATATGAGAACTGATTCAGTGATGTTAAGTCCTGAGTTTTGTGAGAAAGCTCGTCAATGGTTGGAACAAAATGACCCTCAGAATGTACCCCAACAAGTAGCTAAACACCGTAGTGTAAAAAATGCCCAAGAAGCACATGAGGCAATCCGTCCTACTGATATATTTCGTCCATCAATCCAATTGAGACAAGAACTGCCTCCTGATGAGTTTGACCTGTACGTGATGATTTGGAAAAGGGCAATTGCCTCTCAATGTCGTCCTGCCCAACTGAGGAAAACTCAAGTGATTACGCAGTCTGGTTCTATTCTTTGGCAAGCAAGAGGTCAGATAGTAGAATTTCTAGGATATGCCAAGTATTGGCCTAATCTTAGCAAAGATGCCCTTTTACCTTCATTACAACAGGGACAGACACTCACCTTAAAGGAAGTTGGATACGACAAAAAACAAACCCAACCACCTCCACGATATACCGAACCCAAACTAGTTCAACTTATGGAGCGTAAAGGAATTGGTCGTCCCAGTACTTATGCTCCTACTATTGCCACCTTAAAGAAACGTGATTATGTTCAGTTAATTAAGGACAATCTTCAACCAACACAAATGGGTCTACAAGTTGATGATTTTATGCTTAAAGCGTTACCAGATTTACTAGAAGCAGAGTTCACAGCTCTAATGGAACAGGCTTTAGATAAGATTGCTGAAGGAAAACAAGCTTGGCAGCCATATCTGAGTACTTGGAATCAAGATTATTTCACACCAGCCTTAGCTAAGGCTAAAACTTTAGTTGGTTCAGTAGATACGGGTAAAACTAGTTTTGAACGAAAGTTTGAGACTACCAAAGTTCACTGCCCTCAATGTGATAATTTTCTAGTCAAAATCCCTAGTAGTAAAATCAAGAAGAAATTCTTTCTCAAATGTGCAAGTGGTTGTGAGAATGTCGTTATGTTCTGGAATGATTTCAAGAAAACTTGGGAGTTACCTAAACCCAAATTGCCATTCGAGGAAAACTCTAAACCTGTTCCTGAGAAACTAACTTCTTATAGTTGTCCAGTCTGCCAAAAACCATTATCAGAGCATAGTTATACAAAAGATGGACAAAGTAAGATCATGCTTAAGTGTTCTGGTCAAGACTCTTGGAAGGATAAGAAACATAAAGATGTGGCTTATTTTCAGACAGCCAAAGGATGGTGGAGTCCTAAGTTTGGCGAATTAAATTAGTTTTAGCGATTGTCCCAATCCGAAAATATAGAGGCCAATTAATTGTCATAGTTTTGCTATTTGATGACCAATTTTGAGAAATTTCTTCCTTCAAAGTTAATAATGAATCCGCTCCATGAGCCATAATATATTTTTGATAAGATGACCAAGTACATAAATAACCAAGTAATTGCTCTACCGTCCAATCTTGACTCATTGAGAAACTAGGAACAGATAAAATTTCTGATTTTTCTGTATCTCTGCCTCCGGCAGTCCATAGTTCAGTAAAAGGAAAAGCAATAGAACGATATTCTTGTTGAACAAGTTGTCTTTCTGTATCCCAAAAAGGTTCAACAGCATCATAAAACTTTTGTAGTGAAGTATTTAAGTTGATAGAAGCATTAGGAATATCACACAATCCATAACACCAGAGAGCAATAACTCCTTGTGGTTTTAAAACTCGTTTGACTTCAGCATAAAATAAATCTGCTTTAAACCAATGAAAAGCTTGTGCAACTGTGATTAAATCAATTGAGCTAGTTTCTAAATTAGTGGATTCTGCTAAAGAAATAAAATACTCAACTTTAGGATTCTTTTGAGCATGAATAATTTGTTGCTCACTAGCATCTGACGCATAGACTTTCTCAAAGTAATTCGTTAATTCTACGGCAACTTGTCCATTTCCAGTTCCACAATCCCAAGCTACTTGATGCTCTTTGACAAGACTACTTAAGAAAGTGAATAAATCCTTTGGATAATGCGGACGATAAAGAGCATATGATGCAGATATATTGGAGAAATTATCTTTGAAAGACATCTTGAATTTTTTTTGAGAAAAGTTATTATTTTTATCGACAATTAGATAAGCATAATCAATTATAATCTTCTAGTAAGAGATTTTAATTAGAACTTTAAACTTTTAGAAAAGTAGAAATAGAAATGATTATAAATTCTCCTCTTTACTGGCAAGAAGCCAAAAAACATCTCTCTATACAAGACACCATTATAGCAGGAATAATTGCTTCTTACCCACATGATATTCTCCTGAATTATCATAATCCTTTCTATACGCTGACTAGAGCTATTGTGGGACAGCAAATTTCTGTTAAAGCGGCTGATGCTATTTGGCAGCGACTAGAAAATTTGCTTACTTCTTTTGAGCCAGAATACTATCTCAAAATTTACTCAGAAGATTTGCGTCAAATAGGGCTATCTCGTCAAAAAATCAGTTACATCGCTAATATTGCCCAAGCCTTTTCTGATAAAACTTTAACCCCAAACCAATGGGATGAAATGGACGATAAGGACATAGCCGAACAATTAATGAGTATTAAAGGGATTGGAAGATGGACAGCTGAAATGTTTCTTATTTTTCATTTACATCGTCCTAATATTTTGCCACTGTCTGATTTAGGACTTTTAAACGCTATCAATCAACATTATGGAAAAAACAAAAGTCTATCTAAAGCAGATATTTTAGAATTATCTAAGCTATGGCAACCTTATTGCACAGTTGCAACATGGTATTTATGGCGAAGTTTAGATCCTGTTCCTGTTCAGTATTAAAATAATGTATTATGTATATTTTTCTGTTGGCGAATCTGAAGTGTATTAATTATTTGGTTTATGTAGAAGGGGTGAATTTTAAACTTACAGCAGTTTGTAAACATATAAGCTACAAAACTAGGGGGCTCTCTCGGAGTTCCCCACAAGGGTTTTGGCTTTTTAGTTGTAGCTTAATAGATCCCTAAGGACGCATCGTAGTTCTCGCATAGTAGCCCACATAATTTGCTGTAAAACGGAAGATTAGCCGTGTTAAAATCATTATATGTTAATAAATCTTACTTTTCACTGTAAGTCTCAAAAAACCTCTTTAAATAATTTTTTCTAAATCTTTCAGTATATTTTGATGAATTTTTTCAATTGACTCTCTGCCATCAACATTTATTAATAAACCCGCATAATCTTCTAAAATTATCTGATAATTACTACTAACTTTGAGTAATTTTTCTTGATGTTCATAAACTTCCAAGAATTTTCTTTTACTTATTCTTTCTAAAGAGACTTCTACAGGAATATCGATATAGATCAAAACATCTGGTTGAGGAAACTTACAGTTTAGGTTTTGAATCCAGCTAAAATCTTCTACAGTATTAGTATTATAGGCTAGAGAAGAAAAATAATATCTAGTACTAAGAACATGGATTTCTTTTTCTAATAAAGCCAGAACCCCGTTAGTCTCATTAAATATATGATAATAACGATCTGCGGCAAATAAAATAGCCATTTGTTGATCAAATTTATGTAGATCTTTAAAAGAAAAAATCTCCTCTTTCAGGGACTTTCTGATTAATTTTCCTATCTCACTTTCGGTCGGTTCAGAACTTACAATAGCATCAAAACCTTGCGTATTTAGGTAGTCTTTTAACAGATTAGCCTGTGTAGTTGTACCTGAGCCATCAATTCCTTCTAAAACAATAAATTTACCTGTCATAATTTTCGCCAAATAAACCAACTTACGAGCCATTTATTTAATCTTTTTCTTTCGGCTTTTTCTAAAGCATCTAAAGCCGCTTGAGAGATTATTTGAGAATAACTTAACAGAGGAAAAGAAATTTTTAATAATCTACTTAAGCTGATTTTTTCTCTTATCGCTAAAGATAAAAAACTCGCTATTTCTTCTGCGCCATCGCCTACTATTGTAGCTCCTATTAGGCGGGAGTCGTTAGAGGCAATTAATTTTATAAATCCGCTATTTTGCTCAAATATTTGACTTTTTAAATTGTATTTAAAGTCTTTCTTCCCTACTAAAATAGGCTTTTTAAAATGTTTTTTTGCTTCCATTTCTGTATAACCAATTTGGGCAAAAGTTGGCTGAGTGTAGATAATTTCGTTGTAGACAGCTCCCGTTAATTTAAAGATAGGGAAGAAAAGAGTATTTTTAATAATGAGCTCAATTTCCTCATAATTAGGATTGAGAAACTCATCATAACTAAAGCTATAAATAGAAGGATGCACAGTTTGTAATTGAGAATTTAGTTGAATTTGATGAGGATTTATTCCCATTGCTTCCAGATTCAACCCATTGAAATTAGGCTTAAAATAATGAATTACAATAATCTCATCTGTTTCTATTGCTTTATGTCCAACTTGTAACCATTTTTTATCTTCAATCTGTCGAACTTGCGTTACACAATCCTCTAAAATCAAATTAACACCGGAGCCTTTGAGCATAGCTAAAATTAGCTTAAATGCTTGAAAGTCAACTTTTTTGACAAAACAGTCATCTTCAATAATTAGAGTAATAGATTTCCCTAATTTTGCCAAAGTCTGAGCCAATTCAAGAGCAATAGGATGAAGAGCAATAATTGTCAAGTTACCGTCTAGTCGTTGAAAAATCTTCTTATTTTGAAAATCTAAAAGAGTAAGATAACCAGTTTCTTCTAAGCCGAGAATATTAGGTACAAAAGGAGATGCTTCGAGAGCTAAAAGATAAGAACGAGAGCGAAGATGGGTTTTATTAACAATAAAAGCTGGTTGAGGACGACGACAAAACTCACCGTTCCCCTCTAGAACATCAATGCCTTTAGAATTTAAAACAGCCGAAGAATATTCTTCATTGAGAGAATTAAGAACTTCCGAAGCATAAGAAGAGACAGAAAATTTAGATTCCGTTGGTTGAACAGGAAAATCCGTCATCGCGTGATTCAACCAATAGTATAAGCCTCTGCTTAAAATAGCTGACCAAAGAGCGATAGAAGAAGAAGAAGAAGAAGAAGACTCTGTTTTAACTAGAGCAACTCTGGCTTTAAAAGAAGTAGCTCGCAGGGCAGTAAGAATACCTGCTAAACTATTGCCAATGACCAGTAAATCATAATCAAAAGACATAAGATTTCAAAGCTTGAAAAAGACGCTGATTATCTGGATTTGTGCGAAGAGCGACCCGAAAATAATTACTACCTAATTCGGCAAAACTCAGACAGTCTCGAATCAGAATTTTATCTTCTAAAAGGAGTTTTTCTTGAATCCTAGGACTAGGGATCTCACTTTGTACTAAAAAAAAGTTAACAGCACTTTTTCTCGGCATCAATCCCTCAATCTTGCTTAACTCTTCAAACATAATTGGACTAGTTGTCGCTAACCAATGCCAAGTTTGCTGTTCAAAAGCAGAGTCTTTAATCACTGAGCGAGCGACAACATCAGCCAAAATATTTACAGGCCATGGATCCCGCCACTGTTGCCAACGTTTTAAGCGGTCCGGATGAGCTATAGCATAACCAAAGCGTAATCCAGGTACACTATAAAACTTAGTTAATGAGCGCAGAATAATTAGATTAGGATATTCCTCAATCCAGGGAAGAAGACTTTCTGGTTCAGCTAAAAAATCCATAAAAGCCTCATCTAGAACAACTAGAGCATAGCTTTCTAGCAGAGGTAATATTTCTGCCACCCGCCAGAGATGACCAGTGGGATTATGAGGATTATTGAGGATGAGTCCAGCCTTTTTTCCTGTTCTTTGAGATTGCCATATACCGCTTGCCAAATCAAGAGGACAGAATTCTAAATCTGCACCGAAGGTCTGTAAAGCACGTCTATAGTCAGCAAAGGCAGGAGTAACTAGATTAACTTTTTCTAGTTCACAGAGATCTCGAGCTGCCCAAGTTAGTAATTCAGCAACTCCGTTCCCTGGCAAGATCCAATCTGGTGATAATTGATGCTTTTGTGCTAATTCAGAACGCAATTGAGTATAATTGGGATCTGGATAGTAAATAAGTTCAGATAAACTAGCTTGAAGGGCTTCTAAAGCACTTTTAGGCGGACCCAAGGGATTGATACTAGCAGAAAAGTCGAGCAATTGAGAGATTGAGCAGTTAGCCAAAGCAGCTGCCCAGTCTCGATTACCACCATGTGTTGGTCTTTCCAAGGATGTTCTATTCTTCTTCTTCTTCTTGAGAAGTCGTCACAACAGTAGCCACTTTTTCTTTAAATAGCTTACCAGCCGAAAAAGCTGGCACAGTAGTTTCGGGAATAATCATTTTTTCATTGGTTTTAGGGTTGCGTCCTTCTCTTTGTTTCCTCGTTCTAGCTTCAAAAGTCCCAAATCCGACTAGAGTTACCTTTTGACCGCTAGAAACAGCCTCCATCACTGCTTCTATTGTTGCTGTAATTACGGCATCTACTTGTTTTTTGGTCGCTGTTGTCCGTTGAGCGACTTGATCGACTAATTCACCTTTGTTCATTTAGTAAACTCCTTAATTTTTGACTATTTTACATTTTTGACACCAACAAGCCAGATATACAGTTTAGCTTGTTAGTTCTCTAAACTCTCAAATGCTTATAGGCTCAATATTTCACTGAACTATTCTAAGCTGTATTTGGACAATAGTGATATCTTAGCCAAGAATATGCAACATTTTTTTTTCTTTAACGGCTTAAAAAGGGGCTTTTGGCACATAATTAGTTATTTTGAATTAATATACGCAACTTTTTCCCCTTTTTCTTTTTCATCTCTCAAACTTATTTAGAGATGGGAAAATCCTGTTTTTTGAGGAGATCTGCAGCTGGGGGGCTTGGAGTATAGTTATAACCAAACTGACTGTTAGATGTATCATTAAGCAATTTAGGAGTCAACAGAATAATTACCTCTTGACGCTTATTCTCTGAATTGGTGCTTCTAAAGAGAGCACCCAAGAGAGGAATATCCCCTAGTATTGGTACCTTTGAAATTGTTGTTTGATCGGTTTGACTGATAATCCCTGATACGATTAAGGTTTGATTATCGCGTAGACGAATCAAGCCTGAACTGAGTTGTCGAATACTCAAGAGGGTAAAAGTGTTATCTGCTCCAGGTACACCACTATTAAAAGTTATTGTTGTATACGGAGCAGCAATGGTTGGACTGACTGAAAGGTTTATAAAGCCATTGTCATCTATTTTGTCAATATTGACGGTCACCACCAGCCCTGCATAATCAAAAACGGGCGTAACTGTGATCAGACCGCTGACACCACCGCTTGAACCAGCGGAGAATGTGCTAGTAACACTTGTGAGGACTTTCTGAACCACTCTAACTGTTGCCTCTTGTCCTTCTTGAACGACCAAAGTAGGATCTGTGATAATTTTGGCATTCCCATTCTTAATTTGAGCGGTTATTTGTAACAAGAAATTACTAGGTACTGGTAAAATTGAACCACCAGTGGGATAGTTGCCAAAATTAAGTATTGCTTGCGAAGTAGGTGACGAAGGATCCTGTTGGAAGTAATTATTATTGCCAAAACCGAACGAGAAACTAGTGCCAAAATCTGTATTATTACTCAATTCAAGATCAATCACTTTTACGTTAACAGCAACTTGACGACGACGCGCATCTAGTTGAGTGATAAAAGAGGTGGCTACTTCTACTTGACTTGGTTCACCAACTAGTGTGACTGTATTAAGTCGGTCGTCAGCGGAGACCGATAATCCTGTTAATAGTAATGGAGAACCTCCTGTTCTTTCTCCAGATCCTTTTACAGATTGTAAGGTAGGTGCATCATATTCTCGCCGGACGACTCGATTAGTCTCAGGATCGGTAATGTCTTTATACGGTGTGATCAGTTCCTGAAACTCTGCCCCTTGGGATGCTAAAAAGATCCCCACGTTGTTGGCTTTAGCTTGGTTTAACCTGAGTGTGCGGCTGATTAAATTTCTCGCTCCATTGGGTAAATTAGTGCCGACAAAGATGGTTCTACCTTGACGGTTAGCTTTTAAGCCAGAAATTATTAAGACCGAGTTAAAAACTTCCTGTACAGGTTCATTAGCTAAATCCAGTGAAACAGTCGGATCGTTATTGACAGCTCCTGGTGCCCCTGCTACAGTGGTCAGACTTGTTCCGCCTGGGCTATCTGTGAAAACTATATTTAGTCCTGCATAACGTGCTAGTACTGCTAAAACCTCTTTAGCCGGGGCTTGTCTTAGTACTAATCTGGGTACCAAGGCCTTAGTACCCAGATTCACTTGTTCTGGCTTAGTATTGATATTGGAAACAGATATATCTCCTACAGGAGGGGCTACAGCACGCGGTAAACTCGGGACAGTCGGGACATTTACAGTTCCTTGGGTGATTATAGGCTCTCCAGGAGTATTACTTGATTTAATAATAATTTCTGGATTAGGTAGCATAATATTTGGGGGTTTGGTTGGATTTTCTGTCGACTGGTTTAAACCTTCTGGGTTTTTCTTTTCTAATTCTGTGCTTTGAGCTAAAATTTCTAGGTTTTTCTTGCTTAATTCTTCGCTCTGCCTCTTTTGACTTGCTGCTAAACAAGGTGATGCTAAAAAAATTACTAAACCTATACTACTAAAAACTAGGTATTTTTTCTCTATTTTCATAAGTTCACTCCTCGTAAGACAAAAATCAGTTACTTAAATTGATTACTTTTTCTGGGTATCTGGACTTGGATCTGCTCAGGGTTATGGACTAGCTGAGGGTGCAGGTTTGGGTTTCGGCAGTTCATTTGCTGTTAAAGGAGAAATTAAATCTAGTCTAAATGATGTTTTTACTCTAGATTTTTGCACTTGTTCAAAAGTTAGTTTACCATCTTTATATTTAGCATCAAACAAAATTCTATTGTTAAGTTCTGAGTCTTTTTCTTGTCCTTCTGGTACTGTGGCAACCGCCTTAAAGTTCTTAACTAAAAGTAAGGGTTGTAGTTTTTCTATATCTCTCATTAGTTCATGAAAATCTAAAAAATTCCCTTCAATATTGAAGCTAAAACCTTGTCTTTTTAATTTGTTATTTACTAATGGACCTAATGATCCATCTGAGACCACAACTGATTTGTTGTCTGGGGTAAACTCTTTCATAACAGCTTTGCGGGCTTTAACCAACTTATTGATATCCAGCAATATAGTATTACCTGACTGCTCATTGGCAAATAAACTATAAGCTGTTTCTTGTAGTTTTTTTGCTTCTATTATTTCTTTTTGTGCTTGGGCTACTTTGCGCTGATAATTCCCATTTTTCGCCAAATCTAAATCCTGTTGTTTAGAGTTTTCATCGATTTTCAGCTTATTATATTGAGTTAAGCTAGGTGCCCCAAAGTTCATCCAATACCAGATAGCTCCTAAAAGCCCTAATACTCCTATAATACTTCCAATGATTAATGGGGTAAAAGTAATCCCAAAAGCTGTGGGATAGGCTGGTGCGGGAATATCTGTTTGTTTACTTGTTTCATCTACAAATGTCATGGTTGAATTAGTCCTTCTTTTTTCAGTGTTTTCAAACGAGTTACTAGTCCTGATGCTCCTTTTTCTTGGAGAGCTTGTATTAATTTATCGCTAGAAACTGGGTTCAATTCAGTTGTTATATTATATTTAACTTGTTTTTCTGGCAACTTGATGGTTTCAACTTGTTGCGGTGTTTTTACCGTTAGTGTGTTTTTATCCTGTGTCCAAGAAACGCTGCTGGGTAAATCTTTAGGTTTCGAAAAGTCAAACTGTAAATCTACTAATTCGGCTTTGTTAATTTTGGTTTTCTCAGGATTAAAAAAGGTTGACTTTTGTAGAGTTAAAAAGAAGTCGTTAACTGCGTCCATGTCTTCAGCGACTCCCGATAAATTGATTTGCGTACCAGTTGCTCCACCTGTTTGCGGACTACCTGGTATATTAACCTGTTCTATTGTATCTATCGACACTCCCCTTGGCATTTGATCTCCTAAGTCTTGTAAAATTGCTGAGATCGGTTGTACCTGAGCAAAAACATTGACGACTGCTTTAGTTTCATCTTTAATTTGGGCTAGTTCCTGTTGAATTGTGGCTAGTTTGGCTTTATCGGATTGAAAAGTCCCAAGTTGTTGATCAAGTTCTTGGATATGTTTTTTAGTTTGTTCAACTTGTCCATTTAAAAACCCAGATACTCCAATTGCCCCTAATAAACTGAGTGCAGCCACGCCTATTCCAACTCCTAGTGGCAATTGTTCACTTAACTTAAATCCTGCTTTTTTGCCAGTTAAAGGGGCAGTTTGGGAATCATCTTTTTTTAGTATGCGATCTTTAAGAAAATTGATTTCTAAATTAAACATCTTTTTAAAGCTCCCTCAATGCTAAGCCGAGAACTATTCCTAAACCAGGTCTTTGAATAGCCGGAATATCTTTATCCGAATTCAAAGATAGCGCAGAGATAGGATCAATTTGCATGGCTGGTAAACTTAGACGTTGAGTAAAAAATTCATCTAATTGACCAAGTCCCGCTCCAGGTCCTGCTAGTAGCATTTGAGCTACTTCTAGATCTTCACTCTGATTGAGATAAAAATTAATTGAGCGTCGCAATTCATCTGTTAATTCCCCTACTACTCTAGTTAATGCACTCATCCCTGGATTAACTGCAGTTCCTTGCGTCCCTGTACTTAAACTATCAAAACGAGTAGCAGGAATAGACATTCCTTGTAATATTTCTGGGTTACGTGAGACGGGCAAGTTCATGGCTCTGGCTAGGGCACTTTGCATTTGAAATGTTCCTATAGGAACAGTTCGAGAAAACTGTGGACCGCCATTGACAATAATGGCAATTTCTGTATTATCAAATTCGATGTCGACTAGTACTACTGCCTCTCTATCTCCAAATTGTTGTAATTGTCCTCTAATAGTCCTCATCAGAGCAAAACTATTTACCTCTAAAACATCTATTTGTAAATTAGCCTGTCTTAAGGTATCTACGTAGGTGTCGGTAACTTCTTGCCTTGTTCCTACTAACAAGACATTGACCTTTTCTATGCCATCTTCGTCTTGAAAGAAGTCTAATTTTTGATAATCTAAATCTACTTCTTCTCTGGGGTAGGGCAAATAGAGCGCTGCTTCTTGGTTAACGATTAATTCTCTCAATTCCTTTTCATCTAATTCAGCTGGTACTGGTATAATACGAATCATCGCTTCTCTGAGCGGCAATGCTGTTGCTACCCGTTTAGCTTTAATCTTATTATCTGTCATTAATTGTTGTATAGCTTCGGCTAAAGCCACAGAATCAGTAATTTTACCTTCTTGAAATATTCCTTCAGCTATTTCGGCTGAGCAATATTTAACAAGTTTGTAATTCTGACCTTGTTTAGCTAATTGAGCTATATTAATCCGTTCAGGGGTAATTTCTAGCCCTATTCCTGCAGCTTTCTTAGAAAAGAGCTTTTTTAAAGAATTTATCATAGCAGTTAGTATCCCTAGGTTGGTAGTGAAATGTGATGACAAGAACCAAAGGGGAAAGGTTTCTCTTGTGGTATTATGCTACCTAATTTAACCCATATTTGTCACAAATACTTAATCATATTTAGTAATTATTTGATCTAGCGCAAAAAATTCCCCCAAAACCTGCTAATATTTTTCTATTAATTTAGCGCATTCTCCCTATGCTAGGGTTTGATAAATTACATCGCTTCATTCTTTACAGTATTTTAGTATGTTTGCTGATTAACATACTAAGTTGTTATGCACCTTCTCCCTCATCTAAACCAGAACTCAGGTTTTGGACTATGCAGCTACAACCAGAATTTACAGACTATTTCAAAGAACTAATCACCAGATTTGAAAATCTTAATCCTGACATTAAAGTAAATTGGGTAGACATTCCCTGGGAAGCGATGGAAAGTAAGATCTTATCTGCAGTTTCATCGAATACTGCCCCTGATGTAGTAAATCTTAACCCTAATTTTGCTTCCCTTTTGGCAGGGCGAGGTGCTTGGCTCAATCTTAATTCTCATCTTTCTCCTAAAACTATTCAACAGTATTTACCGAAGATTTGGCAAGCAAATTCCCTAAATCAAGTAACTTTTGGGTTTCCTTGGTATTTAAGCACAGATATTGTCCTCTACAATCAGGAAATTTTAACTCAAGCTGGAGTGACCTCTAGTCCAACTAACTATAGTGAACTTGCCATTGTAGCCAAAAAAGTCCGAGAAAAAACTGGTAAGTATGCCTTTTTTATGACTTTTCTCCCCAATGATTCAGCCGAAGTTTTAGAATCTCTTGTCCAGATGGGAGTGCAATTATTTACAAGCAAAGGAAAATCTGCTTTTAACACTCCAGAAGGAGTAGCTGCTTTTAGCTATTGGGTGAAGTTATATCAAGAAGGACTTTTACCCCCGGAAGTCCTCACACAAGGGCATAGACAGGCCATAGAATTATATCAAGCTGGACAACTAGCGTTACTCTCAACAGGGGCTGAATTTTTTAAAAGTATCGCCACTAATGCTCCCAATATTGCCAGAGTAACAGCCGCTGCCCCACAAGTTACAGGAGAGAATGGTCAAAAGAGTGTGGCTGTGATGAATTTAGTAATTCCTCGCGATAGTCAACAAATCGCTGCAGCCGTCAAATTTGCCCTGTTTGTCACCAATAGTCAGAATCAAGTTAAATTTGCTCAATTGGCTGATGTCCTCCCTTCTACTGTTGAGGGAGTGAGAGAATATCTGCGACAATTGGAGAACGTCAAAGTCAATTCTCCTCTTTTACAAGCACGTCAAGTAAGTGCTAAACAGCTGGAACAGTCTGAAGTTCTCATTCCACCACGTCGTGATCTCAATCAATTTCGCAAGATTATTTACGAAAATTTACAAGCGGCTATGTTAGGGGAAAAAACTGTAGAAAAAGCACTACAAGAGACAGCTGAACAATGGGACAGCTTAGTTCCTGATTAATAGTGTTTTTGGTCATTAAATTTGCTTATCCCAATATTGGGTGATCCTGATCACACTTATATAAAAATACTATTACGACTAAACCCATAAAAATTGCTAAGGACAACTGATAATAGTACCTTGACCACTTCCTAGCCAACAAGCTCATATTACATAATCTGAGGGAAAAAACAGAACTTCCTTCGGACGTACATAGACCTTTTGCTGAACTTCTAGGTTAAGTTGTTCAAAGCGATCCCGAGTCAAAACAGCCTTGACAAGTTGACCATCTTCTAACCTCAATTCCACCTGAATTTCCCAACCTAAATGTATTATTCGTTTAACTAGCCCTGGAGTGCTATTTTCTGCAGTCTTTTCTCTCTCAACAACTACATCATGGGGACGCACAAATACTTGATGATGTACTTGATTAGAATCATTAATAACAAAATTACTAGTTAGAACATTGACAGGTCCAATAAAACTCATCACAAAAGGAGTAGCTGGATGATCATAAATTTGAGCAGGAGAGCCAATTTGTTCAATTCTGCCTTTATTCATTACCACAATTTCATCAGAAACCTCCATAGCTTCTTCTTGATCATGTGTGACAAAAACAGTAGTTACATTCACTTCATCATGTAAATGACGTAACCAATCTCTTAAGTCTTTACGTACTTTAGCATCTAAAGCCCCAAAGGGTTCATCTAGTAATAAAACTTCTGGTTCTACAGCCAAAGCCCTTGCCAAAGCTACTCTCTGACGTTGTCCACCTGAGAGCTGGGAAGGATAGCGATCCCCTAGTCCCTGGAGTTGAATTAACTCTATTAACTCTTCTACTCTGTCCTTAATTATCTTTTTGGGTGATTTACGAATCTCTAAGCCAAAAGCAATATTCTGACGTATTGTCATATGCTTAAAGAGGGCATAGTGTTGAAAAACAAAGCCTATATTGCGTTCTTCTACACTCCTGTAAGTGGTATCTTGATCGGCTATCAAGATCCTCCCACTGTCGGGAATTTCTAAGCCAGCAATTACTCTTAAAAGTGTAGATTTTCCTGAACCAGAAGGACCTAACAGAGCAACTAAGCTGCCGTTGGCAATCTTTAAACTGACTTGATCTAGAGCTTTAAAAGAGCCAAATTGTTTAGATATATTCTCAATAATAATGGTCATAATTTTTCAAAATAGGGAATAGGGAATAGGGAATAGGGTGTAGGGTGTAGGGAACCCTAACTCCTACCGTGTCCAGTTTTTTGTTCTAGAATCTCTTTGAAAATCAAAGTTAAGATACCTAGAAGAGCTAAAATTACAGCTGCGGCAAAAGCTGCTTCTGTTTGATAGTTCTTGTAGGCCTGTTCAACAAAGATAGGTAATGTTGCTGTTTGTCCCATAATAGAGCCTGAGACGACCGCTATGGCACCAAATTCTCCCATAGCCCTAGAATTAGTCAAAAGCACCCCATAGAGTAGCCCAAGACGAATATTAGGCAAGATAATGCGCCAAAAAATTTGCCAGTCATTAGCTCCTAAAATACGTGCTGCTTCTTCCTGTTCGCTTCCCATTTCTTCTAGCACGGGTATAACTTCTCTAGCAACAAATGGTAATGTGACAAAGATAGTCGCCATGACCATGCCTGGTAAAGCAAAAATAATTTTAATACCTGCTTGTTCTAGCCAAGGACCAAACCAACCATTCCTACCATACAAAAGGATGATCATTAATCCTGCTACAATTGGGGAAACTGAAAAAGGCAGATCCAAAATACTTAAAAATAGAGCACGTCCAGGAAATTGATTCCGGGCTAAGACCCAAGCTGCACAGAGTCCAAAAATAGTATTTAGCGGTACAGCTATTAGAGCAACTGTTAGAGTTAGAACCAAAGCACTAATAAAATCTTTATCTTTAAAAGACTCTAAAAATTTACCAATTCCAGCGTGAAAAGCTTCATAAAAAACATTAATAGCTGGGATAAAGAGAATAAATACCAGATAGATCACCCCTAGGGCTATTAATAACCATTTGACCTTATTTGTTGATTTTTTAATTAGCATAGCGACGACCCCATTGTTGTAGAAGATTAATAATCAAGAGAAATAACAGGGATGTTAATAATAATACCGCACCAATGACTGTGGCTCCTGTATAGTCATATTGCTCTAGTTTTTGAAAGACTAAAACGGGGGCAATTAAGTCTTGAAAAGGAATATTAGAAGCGACAATGACAATAGATCCAAATTCTCCTACTGCGCGGGAAAATCCTAGGGCTATACCTGTTAGGATCGGGGGTAATAAGGGAGGTAAGATCACACGCCAAAAAATCTGTCCTTGGCTAGCACCTAAAGAGGCTGCAGCTTCTTCTACTTCTGGTTCTAGTTCTTGTAAAACGGGTTGTAGGGTTCTGACAACAAATGGTAAAGATATAAAGAGCATGGCTACAAATACGCCTAAGCGAGTATAAGCTATTTTAAGACCAAAGGGGGTAAAAAGTTGCCCTAGCCAGCCATTAGGACTATATACAGTTGCTAAAACTAGTCCTGCTACAGAGGTGGGTAAAGCAAATGGTATATCTATAGCTGCATCAATTATTTTTTTGCCTGGAAACTGATATCTTATTAAGATCCAAGCAATAATAGTTCCCATTACCCCATTAATTAATGCTGCCAATAAAGCTGTTAAAAAGGTGACATTATAAGCAGATATGGCTACTGGACTGGTCGCTACTTGCCAAAATTCTCCTACTCCTAATTGTAGGGATTTTATGAGTAAAGAAACTATTGGCAGCAGTAAAATTATTGATAAATAACTAATAGTTACTAGCCAAGGAATAGATATTCTAGGGAATGAGGTTTCTTTTTTTTCGGTCTTTGTGATCATTATTTTGCTTGTGTATTAAGGATTTTATCAAAAAGAGCACCTTCGGCAAAGAAGTCTTTTTCAATTTTCTCCCAGCCTCCTAAATCTTGCACAGTAAATAAATTTTTAATGGGAGGATATTGGCTAATATATTGAGCAGCAATAGTTGGTTCTCTTACCCTAAAACCACTTTCAGCAAAAATCTTTTGTGCTTCAGGTCTATAGAGAAATTGCACAAAAGCTTCTGCAATTTTCCTAGTCTTATGTTTTTCTACATTTTTATCAACTATGGCGACTGGACTATCTATCGAAATGTTATAATCTGTTGGAATAAAATAGGGGTAGAGTTTTTCTGTTTTATTAATTAATAATATTTCATTTTCATAGTTAATTAAAACATTGCCCTGTCCTCTTCTATAGAAGATATCACTGGCATCTCTAGCATCTCTTGGCAAAATAGGAGCATTCTTATAAATATTTTTGATAAATTCAGTTGCTTGTTTTTCCGTTCCCCCTGCTTGTGTTATCGCTCCCCATAACGCTAAAAAATTCCAACGGGCTACACCTGAGGTTTTGGGGTTGGCAGTAATCACTTTAATTGGATTATTAGCTAGATCTGACCATGTTTTGATTTTTCCTTCCCTTCCCACAAGACCAACAACAGAGGTATAGGGGACTGAGTTATGAGGAAACTTTTTTGCCCAACCAGGTCGGAGCAAACCCGCTTTGGCAATTTTGTCGATGTCTAGTCCCAAGGCTAATGCCACTATATCTGCTTCTAGTCCATCAATGACAGCGCGAGTCTGTGCTCCTGATCCCCCATAGCTTTCATTGAAGATGACTGTCTCTCCTGTCTTTTTCTTCCATTGATCGGTAAACTGTGAAATAATTTTATGATAGGCGTTTTCTGTGACTGCGTAAGAAACTAAAGTTAGTTCTCTACCCTTCTCTTTATTTCCTGTACAGGCGGTGATAGTCCCTACTAGGAGCACTCCTGCTAGAAACCAGCCTAACAGTTGTCTGACTTTTCCCATATTGTTTTGGCTTTTAAGCTTACATAGGCTTTAATCATATCTCAATAGACAATGTATTTCTACACATTGTCTATTGAGATAAATTTATGCTACGATAAATTTACGATATATTTATCGGATTATCGCAATTTGACTTAAAAGGCTAAAAAATGGCGATTGCAATCAAAATCAGGACAGTAACCAACAAAAGAGCCGTAAATTGGACAGCTATAGTAGTAAAAAAGAATTTATTCAAGAAGCTGTGGTGGCACACTTATTCTTATTTAACGATCTTTTTCTTTATGGGGCTGACAATAGGCAGTTTAGTTATTTTATATTCATACGTGTCATGTCAAAAGCTCTGGAGAGGGCTTAATCATCAAGCTTACTCAAAATAGTCAGGCAACATCTCCTGTTTGCTCTTCTATCAAAGGTTCTAGGTGGCGATAGCCAACACTACCCCAGTGGCGTGGTCCAATGGAGACTTGAAGGTAGGGCTCAATCTGTGCGTAGGCTGTTAGTGTGGCCGAGTAAAGTTTTTGTAGTGCATCCTGTCGTTGTTCGAGAGTCGCAGTATTGTTGGAAATTGGGTTATGTCGGAGAGGATCGTATGGTTCGCTATTGACCAGTACTTCTAGAACCCGAGCGCATGGGTTATACTTGCCGCCCCATTTGGTAATATAAACCTCAACACCGACTCCAACATAGCGAATACGATACTTCCCATCTGGTTTAGATCCTAGACCTTCTGATGTAGTACGATGAGCTGATTGAGCTTGCTGTCGTAAGTCTTCTAGCTCTAAATTAGGCGTAATTTTGAGCTCCTCACTATTCCCTTCAGGCTCTATAACAAGTCCTGAAATATCGCCATTGCGTTGACACACTTTACCAATCTTCTGCACTTCACGTGCTTTTTCTTCTGAGAGTTTACTAGGGTTGATTTGAGCATAAATTAAGGAACCGCGATAGAAAAAGCGATTTTTATAGCAAAAGTTAAGCCAATTAAATAATGTCTCAGAAGTCGGCGTTTGGTGCTTAGAACTCACAGTAAATAGAACAATCTTGCGGAATAGTTCTTGATCTAAGTCTTCTAAAATAGGACTTAGCGCTTCATCACTCATCCACTCTCGAAGGATAAAGATAGCTTCTGTGATTTTCAGATAATCTTTATTCTCATTAAGTACTTTCCAAACTGTAGATTCCCCTGGTGGATAGGCATAGTAATTAGAAATTATGAGTAAGAAATCCCTGACATGGAGAGGTTCTCGGATTTGATTAACAATATTTCTAATAATGTTTGATAAATCTCCCGGCTCATACTGGCCTTTACCCTTAATTGATAGAGCAAAGTTTCTCTCCTTATTAGAAGCCGTTTGGCAAAAGAGAGGACTCACATTCAAGTATAAATATATACTTTGAGGAGTATAGGATCTCAAGTCGGCATCCTCCTCTAGGCTAGATAAACTGACTGGACCAGACTGAAGTTTAGCAACCAATAAATTTATGAGATTCTGTTCTGGTAATTCGTAACGCCTTCCCATAATTCCATAAAAATTGCTGCGTCCAAATTTTTTGAAGAGATTTGGATACAAACTTAAATTCATTGATATTGTGGCTGGAGTAACAGCATAAGATTTACTCAAATCGGCATAGATATCTTCAGCATTTACCGGTAAGGGCTGTTTACTGAGATAGTCAAGCAAAACTTCGCGAAAATGGCCATACTTCATAGTTCCCCATTCTCTCAGCCCATAAATTCCACTGCCAGAACGGATAATTTCTGGATGTCTACTAATCAATCCCTGTACAGACCTTTCACAATTATCTGTATTCCAGTTAGGTTTGAGCTTTTTGATTTCTTGAGCTATTTCTGAGAAGTGAAGAGCCTTGCCTGCCTCATATAAAACATAGTAAACAAAATCCGATAAGTCCCATTGAGCAGCACTAAATATACCTGGAATCGACTCATGGCAGTAGGTATTGATTAAAGTATCTGCTACTTGTTCAGAATTTAGAATACCTTCAGGTAAAAAAGGTAATATCATTTCTTGAAGTTGGGAGCGCTTACTAATTCTTTGTTTTTTCCAAAATTCTGTAATTTGATTTTTTATATTTTCTAAAGTCTGGCTATTAAACGGCTCTACATAAAAAATTTGCTTAGAACCAATTTTCACCTTATGTATTCCCGGAATAGAAGCCATAATCCAATTCATAACTGATGGCAAATCAATTTCCCCAGGCGGATATATTTCCGCTATATCTTGACACCATTGTTCAAAAGTATTGAGGCAGCCAGCCGAATATAAAGCTTCAATTGCTACTTGTTTTATTTTGAACAACCCACTTTCTTTTAAAAAAGTACTATCTCGTTTAATTATTATTTTAAATTCAATTTGTCGCACTCTTTCCCTACTGATCCCTATCTCTTTTGCAATCTCTGCTAAGCTCTTTAAACTTCCATTTTTACAAAATAAACGTTGCTTGAAGACAATTTTTTGTGGCTCATTCAACAGAGCACAAAAGGAATTTATTTCTTCGGCAATTGTCAGGAAAGTTTTTGAATTGATTTTCCCAGAGATGATGAATTGAGATGTAATTTCACACGCATCTGAGGGAATCATTGATAGAATTTGAATTGGAGACAATTCTTTTAATTTATCTGGAGTCCACTGAAGTTTTGTCAATACTTCAATGAGTGTAGAATGTGAGAGACTGCCAAGCCAGTTAAGATAGTCATCAGAAGCATCCCGCAATGCTTGAAAAGGAGTTATTACATCTTTAATTGTTTCATATTGCTCTGAATCTAAAGCTATTTCACCTGCTTCAAAAGCTTCAATCAAGTAGGAAACTGTTGGATATTTACTGATATTTATATACCTAGAACTTGGAAATTTAAAATTATCAGTACTAATCTGCATTCCGGGCAAAGAAAACCACTCAGGTAATTCAGCCTGATTTTTAAATATCTGTCCTGTTGGTTGAAAATTAGCAAGTGCTGAACGCAGTTCAGCTAGTGAAGTTTTGCCAAAACCACGTATTTCTAATAAGTTTTCTTCTTCCTTTGAATAGGCTTTTAATTGGCTGAGGGTATTGATCCCAATTTCCTTAAGACAATTATAAGTTCTCGAAGATAAATTTAGTATGTAAATAGGACAATCACGGACAGCATCATTGAGAATTTCAGTATTTTTTAGCTTTTCCGCTCGGTCTTTAACTAGTTGTATTGGAGGTTGAAACTTAGCAAGTGCTGAACGTATATCAGCTAGTGAATTTTGTCCGAAATTCCGTATTTCTAGTAATTCTTCTTCTGAATAGGCCTTTAATTCTCTAATTCTATTGATCTTAGTTCTTTTAAGACTATTATAGGTTCTTGTCAATAAATTAAGTTTTTCAATAGGAACATCTAATACGGCATCAATGACAATTTCCTGAGTCTTAATACTATCGTTAATATTAATTAAATTGGAAGAATCGAGGGAAACTGCTACATTATGATTATTCTCTTGTTCAAGAACTGATTCTGTTTCTTTTTGTTTAATACACTCATTAAGAGGTTTTTCTGAAGTATTTTCTTGTTTGTCCAATAGTACCCAACGAGAGGAAACTTGGGTAACTAGTTGGGAATTGCGCAAATTTTGTAGAACAGATAATAATTCAGAAAAAAGACTACCTCTGCTATCCGCACGATACTGAGGTAGACTCATAAGGCGGTCTAAAATCTCAAATGGAGTGAAGCCTTGAGACGATTGCTCTAAAATATGTAAAATTACGTCGGAGTTCATAAGCTAGTGGGCAGCGAAATTGCTAGTTTAGGCGTAGCCATAGAGAGGACAAGGGAACAGGGCACTCTTAACACTCTTGGGCGTAGTCACCAGGAGTGTACAGGAGGGAGCTTGAGGATTTTTTGCTCCCTTATCAAATATGTAATTTTAGTGCGTTTCAGCTTACTTAGCACCTTATAAAGTGTCACATCGGATATTTCAGTAAGCTTAGAAACATTCCTATATGTATTATAGCTTGTCTAAGCGATTATACGCCAGAGCATAAATTCCAAAATTCTAATTTATTCCAAGTTAATCTTCACAGTCTTGCCTGGATTTTCTTTTTCCACTTCTTCAAACTTCGCCTCGAGAAGTAATCTCATTGCTTCGACCACTTCAGATAGTTGTTGGCGCTCTATGGTAGGATAAAAAGATTTGACTTGTGTTAGTACGTCACTGGTAGTAGATATGACATTGGCTTGCTGCAAGAGAGATTGTAGGATCTCTGTTACCTCATCAGTCAGTAACTCAACTAGTTCAAGGACATTACCTGACTCCAGAACTTGCAGCAGATTTCTCAAATATTCACTCTCAGCTTTTCTGAGCAATCGTTTTACCGTTTCACTCTTCAACAGAGCAAACTGCTCTCTCATTGACCTATTTAGCTCTTCTTGCCAAGCTATGACTTGATTAGAGGGAACTGATTGTCGTAATTCCAACCGACAATCCTTACATAAAGGATCATGTACTAAACACTGCCTCAACTCAAAATCATTCACTGAACAGAATTTTAGCTGACCTAGCCATGTCTGTAGTTGTTGTCGGTGATTGTCCGTTACTGATGAACCAAGTTCATTAATCCTATTTAACCGTTCTAAAGTTTTCAATTGGGTTTCTGTACTAAGTAATTCAGTATATAAATTTTGCACTGCTTGGTAATATTCGCGGTGCCAGACACAGTACTGTTTTATATACTCTTTTTTGATTTGTTCAATTTGCGAACGCAAACTGTCTTGAAAACTGGACTTTCTCTCTAGTAACTGTTCTAAATTAAACTGTCCCAAGACTTCATCTAAGCTGTGACAGAACGGGAACGTCCCTGAGGGACAATCAGTATCCAATGGCAGTGAATCCTTAATTTGTCGCAAATAAGCTCGTTCTGCACCCAAATTAGTACTTGCCTGTGAGATGTTTTCCAGAAGCCCAAAATCCAAAACGCTCAGGGATAGCCCTTCTTCATTCTCAAATTGAGACTGGGCAATTTTAAAGAAGCTATCTAAATCTGAAGTTTGAGTTAGTAACTGCAAAGGTAAAAGTTGCTTAGACACTACTCTAGGAAGGTTAGAGCCCAACGTTTTAGCTAAACTTTTCAGGCTATTATCTACAAATGCCACTCTTTGCCCCAATGCCTGACAAGCGCGTTTAAGTCGCTCATTGAGTTCTAACTTTTGTTGTAAGTCTGTTGTCGTTGTCAGTGTGTCATCTAGAATGCGGGCAAAAGGAACAACTTGATTCCAGTCAACCCCTTGAGTCTTTTGAAGAGCGCAAATTTCTCGCTCAAATTTGTTGCTCCATTTCACCTGTGGGATGATATCTATTGTCAGGTGACCTTTAGGTGGAATTGTGCCATTTTGTAGCCCGATAGTGGTATCTTCGCTTAACTCTAATTCCGTTCGCGGATTGCCATAATATACGAAACATAGCAGGTAGAGAGAGACCAAATCCTTTGTCAATCCATAAGGCGAATTAACTAATAGCTTGTCGATTTGCTCTCTTGTTAAGCGACCTTGATTCTCATCTAGTTGTGTTCGGAGTATCTCAAAAACTTGACAATTTTGAGGATTAAATGCTAACGAATTTTGAGCAGATGTTAGTCCTAGTCCAACTCCATAATTTTCCACAGCATTTCGAGTACTCCCCGATGGATTAGGAGGTAATAATCCTTCAAATACTTTCCGAACATCTGTTAGTTCTAAGTTTTTTCCGCTTTTAAACTCTGAAGTATTAATTAGTGGTTTTGTATAAGTGTTAGCTAGTAACTTTTCCCCTAGATAACAGAGCGCCTGATCGAGAGTGTAGCGTTCGCGTAGCGTGCCGTAGGTAGGGAAAATGTCACTTAACTTAATACATAAAGAGCGTCTTGTAAAAACTTTGCCTTTTCGATAAGCATCTAGTTGAGTTCTTTGGATTTCGGGAACGATTTCTCGCCTTTTTTCTTTAAGAAACTCTCGCATCTTTTTCACATCTGCTGTGGCTTCATTGCTATATTTGTCCTCTAGTGCCTTAACTGTTAACCAATCTCTAATTAAGTCCTTAGCTAACTGAGTAAGTACAGCAGGAACTACAACAGCAATGCGATCATCTAAAATTTCATTAGGATCAATTTCACTAGGATAAGTTACCAGGACAATTCTGGCATGGTTATCTAAATCTAGTTGACTACCATAGGCGCTACTGTTCCACTTATCTGTCACTATAACTTCTTGTTTGTACTCCACCCTGTTATAGATAACACGTTTTGATGTTTTAGTGTTTAAAGTAAAATCGCATAGTAAGCTTTCTTTGCCAGTAGTTTTACTTGGTGGAGCTAGGATAATCTCTTGCCAGGTTGTTAAAAGTTCTCCCTCATCAGTTGTTGTTTTACCTTTGGCACGTCTAAAAATATTGTTAGGATTAAACCTATCGCTTTCCACTGAAACAAAACGGGCTTGTCTCTCACCTATTACTTTTTTTGAAGCCTGATACTCAATTTGATTTAAGTCTTTTAATTGACTTAGTATTAAATCAATAGTATCCTCACTTAATAAAGATTCAGATTGAGTAAGAGTAGCTTCTACAATATCTGATATTTTCAGCCAATGTTCTGTTCCTGAATCTAGATAGGCAATATGTTCTAAAAACAAAAATACCAAAATATTTTCTGCAATTATACGATCTGAAACTTCTATTTCTTCTAAATCTCTCAGGCTATTTTTAGCTTCTTGATAAGCCCTGTAACTCTCTTCATAGATTGTGTCTTTAAAGGCGTCAGCTAGACTGTTACTTTTAAGTAAATCACTAGCAGTAATCAGTCTATTTTGTTGTAATAGATCGCTTATTTTTAAAAGATCATACAACACCCCAATGCCAAATCTCGCTGATGGTAAATTCTCTCTTGTAATACGCCTAATAATATCCAAGGCACGGGGTTGAAACGGAAAACGGTCGACAAATTGCTCATAATTAATATTATTTAATTTGAGGAATCTAAAGTTATTGCGATAAAAATCATAATATTGACTGATTTCTGGTTTTCGATTAATTTGTATATCTCGGATTCGCCGAGAAGCAATTGTGTAGTAATCAGTTTGGTTTCGGTCTGCTAATAGACTGAACTCCTTAAAACGATCACTTTTCAACTTTGTAGGAGCCGCTTTCTGAGAAGCCACAATTACCCAAATATTGGCCCCTTCATCTCTAGGCAAGACATGACCTATTGTCTCTAAAGTTTCTTCATCACCTACCTTTTGTTCATCAGTTTTTTCTCGGTCTTGCCAGAAAGCAAACTCATCCATGATCAGCAGTATTCCTGTATATCCTGCTTCTGCAATCTGCCGATAAATATGTTTAGCCCTAGCTTTTGTACTAATAGCAATCTCAGGCTGAATGCCATTACGCTTACAGTAAAGCCAGATCAGTTCGGAAGCAGCACTATCTCCCTCTTCTGTTGGCGCAGCCTGCCCCCGGCTACGCACTTGAGCTAATGTTACTCCTGTTTCTGCCTTGACAAATCTCTCAATAACAGAGCGCAACTCCTCCTCACGGGTTTTATACCACTCCAACAGATCATCATCAGTGGTCACCCTAAGAATAGGTAAGTTAGGATCCTGTCCACGTTGCCCTTCCCATACTACGTCTATTTCCCGCACAATAATGTCAAAGAGATTGTGCGCAAAGAGACCACTTTGTCCGCCTTCTCCTCGTAGAGAAAAGACAACAGGAAGCAGTTGCTTAGATTGTATGTCAAACCGTTCATTTTGGATTTCGGTATCACTAACAACAGCCCAAATTTTCTGTTTAACTTCATCTGTTTGCTGTCCTAACAAAGAAGTTAACACACCGAGAAAGTGAGTTTTCCCCCCGCCATACTCTGCCTGAAGCCAAAATGCTTGACCACGAAGAGCAACTACCTCGGCAAAAATTTGTTTAAAATAAGCTCTAATCGAGTCCGTAAAGATATAAGTTTCCACTGTTTCTATCGGTTTACGTAAAGACTCAGCCAGTGAAAGAGTGGTTTCCGGTCGTTTGGCTTTAGGAATAATCAGTTCTCGTAAGGGAGCTAGTACTTTGTTGTTCATAATAATATAGTTCTTTTTAATTTATAAGGAATGAATTATGTATATTAGTTTTAGGCTGTAATTCTGCCTTTGGCAGTGGTAGAGGAATCTTGCTTCAACAGACAGCCTCTAAGTGGATTTTTTTTGGTGAGAAAATCTAACCTACCCAGAGCCTATACCAGTGATCCCAGGACTACTTCTCTCTATGGTACGATAGTCTACGTCAGATCTGACACCAGTCGACACTTTAATGCTACGCCCACAAATTCAGCCACTACCTAATGCGCCACCTTGCGGAGCTACGCCTACACTTCTTTGTAGTTCTTGGCAGTAGAAGAGTAATTTTTTGAGGTAGTGTTAAACCCCTATATATTCATAGTAACCTCTTGTTATGCAAAATTTCCTCAGCACTGTAGGCGGTAGTGACTTGTTCAAGTTGGTCAACACGTACATACTTTAATATGATTTTCCTAGCTTCTAGCCAACGCAACAACTTAACTACATTACTTGGTGATCGTAGTCCCAAGTACTGCCAAAACGTATGACTGAGAATATCCTTAACGGCGATGGTGGTTGGGTTAGGAGCAAACAATACATGGAGTAATATTCCAAAAGCACGTTCTAGATCGGAAAGCTCTCGCACATACATACTTCTTTTTACTCGCGTGACTAATCCAGTTGCTTGCAAAGCCCCACTTAAATTGTCCCTGAGTTTCGGTTTAACTTCCCCATAGGTTTGTTCAATAAAGGAGTCAGCTAACTTCCCAAAATCCAAACATTCGCCTGGTTCGCGTCTGAAAACCTGAAGTTTGGCGAAATTCGCAATAACTGGCTCACTCATCAAAAACTGATACCGCATCAAATGCTGCAACAGGTTTTCATCCTTATAAATCTGCCATGCCTGCCTTGTTGGTTGGTTAAGAGTTTTTTCGGGAAAAAATCTCTGCACAATTATATTGGCATTTCGCCTTCTAGTTTCGGCTGAATTTTGAGGCAGTTTTTCAATTAACTGACGATAAAAAAGGTCAAAATCGCTGATTCTACAACTAAGCTTAATGGCAAAAATACTTTCCTGCCATATGTGATCCTGAAAAAATTTAGCCATGTGCTCAGTCTTACCTAACTACAGGTAGCGATAATAGGCAGCACAAGCTCCCTCTGAAGAAACCATTGGGGCACCGAGAGGTTGCTCTGGTGTGCATTCTAACCCAAAACTGGGACATTGATCGGGTTTACGTAGTCCTTGGAGTATTTCTCCACAGGTAGAAGTAGAGTTGAGAGTTACTCCCTGTGGAACACAATGCTCAAAACGCACACAAGCATCAAACAACTTGTACTGTGCGCGCAAGGCTAGACCACTGTTGGGAATATTGCCAATACCCCGCCACTCTCTATCAACCACCGTAAAGATTTCTTCAATTAAAGAGATGGCCGGAGAGTTGCCCTCCCGTTTAACTGAACGTGAATACTTGTTTTCTACCTCAGCACGGCCTGTTTCTAGTTGGCTAATACAGTGATAAATTCCTTGGAGAATGTCAGTTGGCTCAAAACCTGTCACCACAATAGGGACATGAAATGCTAGCGCAATAGTTTCATAATTGGCAAACCCCATCACTGTGCAAACATGACCTGCTGCCAGAAAACCCTGAATGTTGCATTGCGATGAACTCAGAAGTACCCTCATTGCTGGCGGAACCAAGACATGGGCACTTAAGAGGGAAAAATTATTTAAGCCTAACTTAGCTGCCCGAGCTACAGTTAAAGCTGTAGCTGGTACTGTAGTTTCAAAACCTACGCCAAAGAAGACTACTTGGCGGTCGGGGAACTGTTGCGCTAGGGTTAGGGCATCTAGGGGCGAATAGACTGTTCGGATATCCGCGCCATTAGCCTTGGCTGTAAACAGGTCAGAATGACTCCCTGGGACGCGCAGCATATCGCCAAAGGAGCAAAAGATCACCTCAGGACTAGAAGCAATGGCGATTGCTTGGTTAATTAGATCTATACAGGTGACACAGACGGGACAACCAGGTCCGTGAATAAGGGAGATCTCGGGGGGAAGGAGACGATCGAGACCATATTTAACAATAGAGTGGGTTTGTCCACCACATACCTCCATGATTGTCCAATGAGTTGTAGTAAGCTTAGCTATTGCGGCAGCAATATTGCGTACTAAATCAGCTTGGCGGAATTCATCAATAAATTTCATAGTTTTTAGATATTTCTTGAAGGTCACGCAAGGTCTGTTCGGCTTCTAGGGTATCGACTAAGGCAATACCTATGCCAGCATGTACGATAGCAAAATCCCCGATCTCTGCTTCAGGTAAATAGGCAAGACTAATTTCTTTAATGATGCCACCAAAACGAACCTTTCCTGATCTTTCAAGGTCTTCGCCAGATATAGTGAGAATTTCGCCTGGAATTGCTAAACACATTTGAGTAGAGGGTAGGGGTTAGAGCTAGGGGGTAGCGGGTTTTTTAAACCATATAACGGGAGCCTGTCCTAGCCTACCATTCAATTTAAGAATATTCATCAAGGAGCAGCAGATTTTGTCATAAAAATTATTTTTAAGTATTCTATTTAATAACTAATTTGAAGAGTGACAGATGCTTGAATGTTTTGTTCTCCTGCAATTACAGGTGTAATAACATTAGGAGCATTTACTGAAAATTGTTCAGCTTGTCTGAACCTTGGTGAAGGAACATTAGCATCGTTAACATGAATGCTCACAATCTGTTTAGGAGTAAAATTTAACGCTTTGAAAATTGCATCCGCCTGTTGCTGTGCGTCTACAGTTGCTAAACGAAGGGCTTCTTTTTGAGCAGCCGATATCGCTTCTTCGCTAGCCGTAAAATTCAATCCATCAATACGAGTAGCTCCCGCTTTGACTGCTCCATCTAATACAGACCCTACTTGTTCTGTAGAGAGGCGAAACTCTATCATATTTCTGCCAATGTAACCTATAAATTGTTGTTGATTATTCTTGTATTGATAGTTGGGTTGTAGATATATGCCAGTAGTTTGTAATTGTTCTACATTATGAGAACGAAGGAAGGCTACAAGGGTTGAAGTACGTTTAGCTACTTCTTTTTGTACGTCTGCTGCGGTCTGGTCTTGAACTTCCACCCCAAGCTGTACCTGTGTTATGGTGGTAGGAATCCTTTTTACTCCCTGTCCTGTAACTGTCAGAGTTGGCAACATTGATTCTTCTGCCATAGCTGGATTCATTGAAATTAAATTAAGACTCACAAAAATGACCAGTGCCATTAAAAAATGTTGGCATTGTAAATTAAATTTACCTATTTTCATATCTATTATGGGTTTTTTGGTATTTGTTTGAAGGAAATTTAGATAATTATGTTGTTCGTGAATAAAATTGATCAAGAATGTTATTTGATAGCACCTCTTAGCTAAACTCAATTCAAACTTCAGATAAAACACTCATTCACCCAACTACCATGCAGTCCATAGGGGATATGATGTTGAAGACCAAGAGTAGCTACAATAGCCATTTTTTTGGCATCTATAATAACTAAATCAGAAGCAGATCTAGCAGCATTATACACCACAGTAAGAAGCCATCCTTTGTCCTCTTCTACACTATTAGGATAACTGACAAAGATAGGTTCACTGACAAAACCTCGTGGCGCAAAAGAAACAGCCTTTTTCTCTCCTGAGACTAGATCTAGTTTTAAAATTCTCTGTAAGGGAGCATTTTCTCCCTCTAAGTCGGCACTCCCGATATACAGATAACGATAGTTACTCCCAACATAATTAGGGTTAAGGGTAGGAAACTCACAACAGTTACCTTCTAAGAGGCTTTTTTGGACGGTCTTTTGGGCTAGGTTCAAATTAAAACGCCATAATTGTCCTGGTGCTAGCTTACTAAAATCAGTTTCTCGAAAATCACTATTAGCTTCGACTTCGGGAAGATACTCATAACAGATAGAATCAAGACATATACCCTCAGTAGTTTCAGAGGCGTTAGCATGGTGGAAGATAAAACCAGCTTGAACCTCTAAAACCTGTACTGCTTCATAGGGAGGTTTACGCGGAACGATTATTATTTTAGTTGTTCCTTCAGGTTGGAATTTTACACATTCTCCAGCTCCACGTAAGCCAAAGATATAGGGAAAAGGATTAAAATCAACTGGGTTCTGTAAGAAAAGACAATAATTTGGGGTGATGATAAAGTCATGGATAAAGGAAAAACCAGATATTTCATGTCGATGAGAGGTAGTTAAGTTACCTTGATAATTAAACTCATAGACAGTTAATTGAGTCTTTGGACCTGTTTTAATGCCAAAATTGACTAGAGTAGGACCTTTGGGATCAATATGAGGATGGGCCGAAAAAGCTTCACCCTGTTTTAAAACCCCATCTAAGTAGTCTAGTCCCATAGTTTCCAAAGTGGTGGGATTGAGTCTATATGGTTCTGCAGCTTCCCAGAGTGCTAGTAACTTGCCTCCCCAATAGATAATATTGGTATTGGCAATATTTTTTAAACCTAAATCAAAAATATTATTTAACCAACCGCCTGGTTTTTGTGTCCCGAAGACCCCACGATAGAGAATAGTTTTAGCTGACTGTTCTTTCAAATAGCCTTCAGTTCTGACATAGCGGTTTTTATAATGTACCTTTCCCTGGGAGAAGGTAAAACGTGAGATCATCCCATCTCCATCAAAAGGATGATGAATGGGTCTTCCATGTATATCTAATAAGCCTGGTCCATTGCGAAACAGTGTCCCTTCTAACTCTCTTGGGACTTCTCCTTTGATATCTTCGATCCAATAGTCATATTCTTGATCCTGGGAGAGATAACCCCCTTTCCAGTCGGCAATAGTATATTTAGTCATTGTTTTCAGGAATTACTAGTTCAGTTTCTGCTAAAAATTTAGGATAGAGTGAGTGGGAATCAAAGATTTCTGCTGTCGGAAATTTACCTAGATCTGCGCGTTTAATAGACTGTGGATCTCCTGTGGGAAGCCAATTAATAATAGCTAATGGCAGTAAACTGGAGAGGTTGGTAATTAATACTAGTAACCAAAGTTGATCAAAGTTAGTTTCACTCACGCCTAACCATTGGGTTAATAGAGCGCCTCCTTCCCCTGAAACTAAGCCTGAAAGGTTCCAAATAGACATTAAGAGTGCAAAAAAGGTCGCTTCAATCCCAGGAGGACAGAGGCGCGCTGAGAGGACTAGAATAGGCATAAAGGCAATTTGTCCCATGACAGTTAGAATCAAACTATCTCCTAGACTGAACCAATAGTCATCTATACCCAGAGTGCGGTTAGTATGTGTTACTAGTAATAAACTTGTCATCCCTAGAATGCAGGAAAGAAAGGAACTCCAGCCTAAAATAACTCGAAAAGGGACCCCTTTAAGAAATTTTTGATAAGCCCAGATCCCTAAAAGGGCGGCTACACTGGTTACTAATCTTACTCTTCCTAAAAATTCTGGTTGAAAGCCTAGTTCATTAGTTGAGAAGAAGAAAAAGGCTGCATCTGCACTGGGTGTCGCTTGCCAAAGAAAAATAAAGAGTGTTGGTAACAATATGGTTCTTTGTTTCAGGGTTTGCCACAGTTCAGAAATTTGTTCTTGGGGGAGAAAAACTTGTTTAACTTCAGGTGCGACTATTTTCTCTTCAGTAATCATTCCTGATACTAGGGAAATTAAGAGAGGAAAGATGGCGGTAATCGCAAAAATTATTCGGGTGCTGTAATGTTCTAGCAACCAACCACTTAAGTATGCGGTTAGTAGTCCACCAATGGCAGAAATCCCCCAAGATGCTGACTGGAGTGAACCTGCTTTTTCTACGGACTCTCCCCTTGCTCTTTCTACTACTATTGAGTCTACAATTACATCACTTACCGCAACTGATAATGAGTTAAGTAGTATACATAACAGGGCAGCTATAGTGTTATGTACTATAGTAGCCAAGGCAATCCAAGCTAAGGTCCCTAAAAGACCAGAGATGACTAGGTAAGAACGACGACGGTAGCCAAAAAGAGGCAGTCCGTCTGAAAGAAAACCAAAAAGTGGTTTAATGACCCAAGGAAAGGCAGCTACCCCCAGGAGAGCAGCCATTTGAGCGGGATTTAAGCCTAGTTCATCTTTGAGAAAAAAACTAATGGCTAAACGGGCAAGACCTAAAACGCCTTGCACAAAATATACAGTTAAAATTCCTAAAAGTTCCCAGGAAGGCTCATTGCCAAAGAGAATTGTATTCTTAAGTAAGGAACGGACATTCTGCCATTGCAGCGTGGTTTGACCCATGAATTTTAATGAAGATTTATTACATAATATCTATGATAGAAGATTCTAAGAGCATTAAATTTGCTCAACACTCTTACCTAAGGTAGGTACTATTGAAAAATCTTGTTTCAATTTGGCTAGTTTTCGCTATCTTAGAGGGTAGAGAGTTATTTTTAGACAGGATTTAAGCCTTATGTCAGATCTTAATCGTGGAATTATGAAATTTGAGGGTGCTGATAAGCCCATACTAGTCGGTATCTCTGCTGTGTTAGTTATAGGCAGTATTGCCGCCCTCATTATTTGGGCACTTAAAGTAGCCTATGTTATAGGTTAATTATTTTTTAACCCTTCTTCTCGTTTAGGAGAAGAAGGGTTCTTAGTATTTTCATCAAATTGGGCTTTGAATAACCAGTATCCTCAGCCCAATTTTTCTTCTTAGTTACAGTTAGAGCACTGCGTTAAAAGCTGGACCTTCGTTTTGCCAAATGCTTGGCAGACTAGCTATCTCTGTTTGGTTCCCTGTATAGAGATGTTGACCATTTTGAGGGTTAAAGAAACGGTCTATAGGAGAGTCTATACCAGATCCTGCAGGATAGGCGTAGAAGGCGACTCCTTCAGCTTGATAGCCTGAAGAAGCTTGATGGAGTACATCTTGTTCTGAAGTACTGGCTGTGAGGAAATGGTCACCTGTAGTAGTATTATAGTAGCGATTAACAGCGACAAGTCCTGTTTGAGATGTGAGAGAAGCATACCAAGATACTCCTTCATTGGCAAAACCAGAGGAAGGAGTGGCTAGGGCAGTTTGCTCAGAAGGGCTAGCTGTGTAGACATGCTCTCCATTAGAGCCATTATAAAAACGCTCCACAGGGGCACTTAGAGCTGCCACTCCACTGCCGCCGCCGACCGTGATCGCCACCGTAGCCGTGCTAGAGGTTAAAGTCCCATCAGTAGCTTGGTAGGTGAAGATATCTGTTCCTATAAAACCAGTATTTGGAGTATAGGTGAAGGAACCGTCTGGGTTGAGTTTCAAACTACCATCATTTGTTGAGCTAACAAGGCTTACCGTAAGAGGAAGTCCTGCGACATTAGTGTCATTAGCTAGAACTCCGTTGGTAGATGTAACAGCTAGAGATTGGTTGGGGCTAGCGTTGTAGCTGTCGTTGTTGGCAGTAGGAGGAAATGTACCAATCGTGAGCGTAACTGTAGCGGGGGTAGTAGAGTTTAAATATCCGTCATTAGAATTGTAGGTGAAGCTATCTGTCCCTGTATAACCACTATTTGGGGTGTAGGAGAAGGAGCCGTTCGAGTTGAGGTTTAATGTCCCATTGCTTGGGTTAGTGACTACGGTCGCTGTTAGGGGGAAGCCCTGGGGATCAGTGTCGTTAGCTAAAACTCCTGGGCTTGGAACGTTTAAGGGTACGTCTGTTGCAACATTGTAGCTCTCGTTGTTGGCAACAGGAGGCTGGTTACCAATAGTGAGCGTGACTGTAGCAGGATTAGATGTAGACGTTCCGTCATTAGCTACATAGGTGAAGGAATCTGTCCCTGTATAACCAGTATTTGGATTATAGTTGAACGAGCCATCTGAGTTGAGGGTTAATGTCCCATTGCTTGGTTTATTGACTAGGGTTGCTGTGAGTGGTTGGCCATTGCTGTCACTGTCGTTAGCGAGAACTCCTGTCGCCACAGGAACTATCAATGGTTTGTTAGGTCCAGTGCTGTAGATGTCGTTGTTAGCAATAGGAATAGGTCCTAGAACCGTGATCTTAACAGTAGCGGGGTTAGAGTTTGAAAACCCGTCACTAGCTTCGTAGGTAAAGCTGTCTGTTCCTACATAGCCTTGATTGGGGGTGTAGGTGAAGGAGCCGTCTGGGTTGAAGTTTAATGTTCCGTGGCTAGGTCCACTGGCTACGCCTGCTGTGAGTGGGTCGCCATTGGGATCCTTGTCGTTAGCTAGAACTCCGGTCGTCGCACTAGTACCCAAAGTTTGGTTAAGGTAAGTAACGTAGGTGTCGTTGTTGGCAACAGGGGGTTGGTTAGTAACCGTGATGGTAACTGTAGCGGGATTAGAGTTTGAAATCCCGTCATTAGCTTCGTAGGTGAAGCTATCTGTCCCGGCAAAGCCTTGATTGGGGGTGTAATTGAAGGAACCATCTGGGTTGAAGGTCAATGTCCCATTGCTAGTTCCACTTACTACGCCTGCTGTGAGTGGGTAGCCATTGGGATCAGTATCGTTAGCGAGAACTCCTTGCGCCGCAGTAACTGTCAATGCTTGTCCTGCGTTGCCACTGTAGCTATCGTTGTTGGCAAGGGGTGGCTGGGTAGTGATCGTGAGCGTGACTGTAGCGGGGGTAGCAGAGGTTAAATACCCGTCATTAGCATTGTAGGTGAAGCTATCTGTTCCGACAAAGCCTTGATTAGGGGTGTAATTGAAGGAACCGTCTGGGTTTAGAGTTAATGTCCCGTTGCTTGGTTGAGTTGCTACTACTGCCGTGAGGGAGTTGCCTTGGGGATCACTGTCGTTTGCTAGAACTCCTGTCTCTGCAGGAACAATCAATGTTTGTCCTGCGTTGCCATTGTAGCTCTCGTTGTTGACAACGGGCGGTTGACCTGCGACCGTGATTGTTGCTGTACCAGGGGTAGTAGAGGTTAAATACCCGTCATTCACATCGTAAGTGAAGGTATCTGTCCCGGCAAAGCCTTGATTAGGGGTGTAATCGAAGGAGCCGTCTGGGTTCAGGGTTAATGTCCCGTTGCTTGGTTGAGTTGCTACTACTGCTGTGAGGGGGTTGCCTTGGGGATCACTGTCGTTTGCTAGAACTCCTGTCACCGCTGGAACCGTCAAAGCTTGGTTGGCGTTGGTGTTATAGCTGTCGCTGTTGGCAACAGGAGGCTCTCCTGTGACCGTGAGGGTGACTGTTCCAGGCGTAGCAGAGTTTGAATATCCGTTATTAGAATCGTAAGTGAAGCTATCTGTCCCGGCAAAACCTTGATTTGGGGTGTAGTTAAAGGAACCGTCTGGGTTGAAGTTTAATGTTCCGTGGCTAGGTCCAGTTACTACACCTGCTGTGAGGGGGTAGCCTTGGGGATCACTGTCGTTTACTAGAACTCCTGTCGTCGCTGGAACCATCAAAGTTTGGTTAGCGTTGGTGTTATAGCTGTCGCTGTTGGCAGTAGGAGGCTTCGTCGCCACCGTAATTGTAACCGTAGCGGTGGAAGAGCTTACAGTCCCCTCACTAGCTTGATAGGTAAAGCTATCTGTCCCTACATAACCACCATTTGGCAGGTATTTAAAGGAGCCGTCTGGGTTAAGGGTTAATGCACCGTTGCTAGTACCCCCAATTAGTACTGCTGTTAACGGAAGGCCATTGGGATCGCTATCATTGACTAGGACACCTGTAAGGGCAGGAACCGCTAAAGATTGGTTAAAGTAAGTAATGTAGCTGTCGTTGGTGGCAACTGGTGGTTGAAGTGTAGTAGCGGATGGAGAAGTCATAGTTTGATCTAGAGAATTATTTTAGGTCGTTGTGTGATATGGAAATAAGAAGACGAAGAAGCTCAAAACGTTTGTTGGCTTTAAAAAACTGGTTTACTTGTCCTATATAATTAGGTCTGATTAGGATCACCGAAATCTGGTTGATATTGTTTTAGGAAACTACAAAACATAAATATATCAAACAAATCCGCAAAAAATTTAATTTTTAATGTAGTTTATTAAAAATGTTCTAAGTTTTCAAGAGTTTAGACGTATTTCACAGCTTTTTGTTGCACACTTTTGGATTTTTTGACAAGTTTTTCGTACTGAATTTGTACAGCTAATACAGATAGAACCCCCTAACAGCAATTAGTTCTAAAATTTATTTGACAATCAATATTGTAAGGGGGCGCCTTACATGATACTGACGAACATCCTGTTTGACTTAACACAAGTCTTAAAGGTTCATAGGTTATAGATAGCTTAAGCCAGAGGGATTTTGGAGCAGAAATTTAAGAAGGAACACAATGCAAAGCAAGGATTTCACCAAGTCTGGATAATTCACCCATATTGAGAAGAACAGACAATCTCCCATCCGCAGTGCCGTAGGGACGTTCCCGCCAGTGGGCGGGGAAACTACGTTCCTCTCTTAGAGTGGACTTCTTCGTTTTGTTCCACTTTACGCCGCTATCCTTTCTTAAAGTATTTATAAATAATTCTGAAGATTTTTTCTTGCCATTTCGTGCCAAAGACAATATTAACTCAGTAATAATAATAGTTATCAATTGTATCTTACCGACTATTATGTCTGCTTGCGCTCATTCTCTATGTTCATATTCAATTAAATTCAATTAAGGATAATGCAGTTCATCCCCCTTATTCGAGTTAATACCCTTATACCTTTTATAACTTTTCTAAATAACATTGGTTCGCCGACTGAACAATTGTTGGAGCAAGTTAAACTGCCAATCTACGTATTGGATGACCCAGAAGCTCTGATTCCTCGACATCAAGCATTAAGATTTTTGGAAAAGAGTGCTCTAAGAGAAGGTCTAGAAAATTTAGGTCTTTTGGTAGGACAGCAAACATCACTAGCAAAGTTAGGAACTTTTGGACGGATGCTCTGCCAGTCCCTGACATTATATGATCTTTTCAGAACCTGCATCAGAATTATTCCTAGTAACAGTTCTGGGGTAATGTACTGGTTGAGAGAAGAAGAAGAACAAGTATATTTTTGCCAGCAGTACAATAACCTGATTCTGAACAATATTGAGTATGCTGTACATTTTTCCTTGATGATAATATTGGGCTTAATTTCAATATCAGCAGAAAAACAATGGCAACCTCAAACAATTTACCTTCAGAGTACCAAAAAAAACACTTTAACTAAAAGCAAAATATTTGCCCAGACAGATATTAAGACTGGAGCTGGATTTAGTGCTGTGGCTTTTCCCCGTTCTTTCTTAAGTCTGCCTCTACCTGCTTCTTTTAATTTCCCTAGAGAGCAACAACATCAAGAACATGACAAAATTTGGCAGTCTTCGGCTCCTGCTGAGGATTTTCTCGGTTCTTTTCGACAGGCTCTCGCTTCATTACTGCGAGGCGACTATCCTGATATAAATATCGCAGCAGAAATAGCTGGAATGAGTGTTCGAACTTTGCAGAGGAGACTCGCTCTCGAAGGATTAACCTATTCTCGCATAATCGAACAAACTCGTTTTAACAAGGCACTTTGTTTGTTGCAAGAGCCCAATCTCAAGCTAATAGATATTACATATGAATTAGGATATCAAGATCCCGCTCATTTTACTCGTGCGTTCAAACGGTGGACAGGAGTATCTCCCCGTGAATTTCGTACACATGGGTTAAAAAGGAGATGATTTTACGGAACAAGCTAAAAAACCTTTCCTCCTGACTGCCTAAATGTATTAGAATTATCTTAAGAGAAAATCAGTAGAAATGGAAAATAAACCAGAAAAAGAACACTACAGCTTCACCGTTGAAAAAAAAGACCGTCTTGATCTAGCTTTAACTCAACACTTAAGAGACTTTTCCCGTTCTCGTCTTCAGGGTTTAATTACTGAAGGAAAGATTGAACTCAATGGGAAAATCTGTCGGGGCAAAAATACCCTAGTGCAGCCTAGAGATCTAATAGAAATAACCATTCCTCCTAGCAAAACCCTCGTGCAGGTGAAAGCAGAAGAAATACCCCTTGATATTCTCTATGAAGATGACTGCCTCATCATCATCAATAAACCGGCCGGTTTAGTCGTTCATCCCGCCCCAGGACATCCTGATGGTACCCTTGTCAATGCCCTTTTAGCCCATTGTCAAGATCTCAAAGGAATAGGGGGAGTCGAAAGACCTGGGATTGTACATAGACTAGATCGAGACACGACAGGGGCCATAGTGGTCGCTAAAACCGATTTAGCCCATCAACACCTGCAAAAACAACTGAGAGAAAAAACCGCCCGAAGAGACTATCTGGGCGTTGTGTATGGCGCACCACGGACAACGACAGGTACAGTTAACTTACCAATAGGTCGCCATAAGGTAGATAGAAAAAAAATGGCCATAGTTACCGACGGTGGTAGAGAAGCCATTACACATTGGGAGGTCAAGGAACGTCTTGGAATCTATAGCCTTATGCACTATAGATTAGAAACTGGCAGAACTCATCAAATACGTGTCCACAGTAGTCATATTGGACATCCCTTAGTTGGGGATAGCCTCTATGGGTCAGGGCGTTCAGTAGGGGTTAATCTACCTGGACAGGCTCTACACGCTTGTTCATTGACCCTAGAACACCCTCAAACAGGTGAGACCTTAACAGTAACTGCCCCCCTGCCTGAGAGTTTTACTAAGTTACTAACTCTTTTGCGACTTAGGACGATAAGTTGAAGCAATATGTAACTCTTTAAGCTGTTTTGTCTCTACTTCACTAGGTGCTTGAGTCAAAAGACAAGCGGCTTGTTGTGTTTTAGGGAAGGCGATCACATCTCGGATGGAAGCTTCTCCCGCCAATAACATCACTAAGCGATCCAACCCATAGGCGATCCCCCCATGTGGTGGCGTGCCATATTCAAAAGCCTCCAAAAGAAAACCGAATTTACTATTAGCCTCCTCTTCTGATAAGCCAATGGTAGTAAAAACTTGCTCTTGAATCTCCCTTTTATAGATTCTTAAACTGCCTCCACCTATTTCTATGCCATTGAAAATTAAATCATAAGCTTGAGCCCTGGCAGTTTTGAGATCATCTATATCTTCCAGTTTAGGTGCCGTGAAGGGATGATGTAGCGATTCTAATCTTTTTTCCTCGGCATTCCATTCAAACATAGGAAAGTCAGTTACCCAGAGTAAATTATACTGTTCTTGGTCAATTAAGCCTAATTTATGTCCAAGGACTAGACGTAAACGGGAGAGAGATTTATTAACTATATCTGTTTCTCCTGCCCCAAAAAGTAGTAAATGTCCTGCTACCGCACCCGTTCTCTCTAATAAAAGATTCTTTTGTTCTTCACTGAGATTCTCTTTAATGGCACCAATAGTATCTATTTCTAGTCCTTCTTTGACTCGAATATAGGCTAACCCTTTAGAACCTGCTTCGATGACCTCATTAAAGAGCTCTCCACCTGGTTTGATCAGGACATTGGAAATAGTTTCATTACCTAAAGGAATAGCAATAACTTTGACTTGTCCTCCTTTGCGTACAGCATCAGAAAAGACTTTAAAACTGGAGGCAGAGAAAATGTCAGAAACATTTACTAGTTCTAGTCCAAAACGAGTATCAGGCCTGTCACATCCATACCGGGATATCGACTCACTATAGGTTAAACGAGGGAAGGGACGGGGTAAATCTATATTTTTGACACTTTTAAAGATATGACAGATTAACCCCTCATTGAGAGCGAGAATCTCTTCTTGAGACATAAAGCTCATCTCAATGTCTAATTGAGTAAATTCTGGTTGTCTATCCGCTCTTAAATCTTCATCTCGGAAGCAACGCGCTATTTGATAGTAACGATCTAAACCTGAGACCATCAGAAGCTGTTTAAATAGTTGGGGGGATTGTGGGAGCGCATACCATTTTCCCTCATTGACTCTCGAAGGGACTAAATAATCTCGCGCTCCTTCTGGGGTAGAACGAGTCAGAATAGGGGTTTCTACCTCTATAAAGTTCTCTTGGTCTTCTAGATAGCGCCGCATAGCCTTAACCACTTGATGACGGAGTTGGAGGTTTTGACTCATCCTTTCCCTTCTCAAGTCTAGATAGCGATATTGTAAGCGCACTTCCTCTCTAACTGTTTCATTTTCACTAGCTGAGATGATGAAGGGCAGTTGTTTATGAACAATATTAAGAATCTCTATCTGATCAGCATAGATTTCTATCTCTCCCGTTGCTAGTCTAGGGTTTAGTGATTTCTCGGGACGTTGACTAACTCTCCCTACGATTTTCACTACATACTCATTGCGTAAAGACTCAGCCATAGGATATGCTTCTGGTGTCCTTTCTGGATCACTGACTATTTGCACCACTCCACTGCGATCCCGCAAATCAATAAAGATAACTCCCCCATGATCGCGGCGACGATCCACCCAACCGTAGAGGGTGACAGTCTTGGCACAATGTTCTTTACTCAGTTCTCCACAATAATAGGTTCTCATAAATTGTTAAATTAATAGCTAATATCTACTCTATGGGCTTTTTTAAGACAATGCTCATTATCTAGCATTTTGCGAGGTTTTTTAAACTATGACTTCTTTTCCCTCTCTCTCCGATGAACAATACAAAGAAAAAATGCGGCGCCGCAAGGAAGTCCAAGAGCAACGTTTGTCAGGACTCAGTGACCAAAAGGGTTTAATTATTGTCAATACTGGGAATGGCAAGGGTAAAACTACTGCTGCTTTGGGTATGGTGCTGCGTTCTTTGGGTCATGGTTATCGGGTAGCTATTATTCAGTTTATCAAAGGTGCTTGGGAACCTGCAGAAAAGGCTGCTCTTTCTCATTGGCCAGATCAATTGGTCTTTCAAGCGATGGGGGAAGGCTTCACCTGGGAAACACAAGATCGTCAAAGAGATACTGAGATGGCGGTTGCTGCTCTAGCTAAGGGTTTAGAATATCTATACAATCCTGAATATCAACTGGTTTTACTTGATGAGATTAATGTTGCTCTCAAACTAGGGTATCTTGATGTACAGGCTGTCCTAGCTGGACTTGAGCAAAAACCTGCCGCCACTCATGTTATTTTAACTGGTCGCGGTGCTCCTGCTGCTCTCATTGAACGGGCAGATCTTGTCACTGAAATGACTCTTATTAAACATCCTTTTCGAGAACAGGGAGTTAAAGCTCAACCTGGTATTGAATATTAGTATTTTTAAAAATAGGAGACCAAAAATGAAAACTCTTGAGGAATTAATAGAAATTGCCTATACTATAGGCGCTTGTTATGATTCAATTCAAGAATACGATGAAGAAAATAATACCGACTTTGACCATGATGTCTATCTTTGTACTAAGGAATTGGACGAACCTAATAAAACTGAAGCTAAACATCTAATCTCTCTCTCAATGAACAAAGGTCGCAAAAGTGTTAAATAGGGATTTTTTTAAAAACTTCTTTCTGTACTTAATTTTATCTGCGCTCGCTTTAGGGATGCTTTTCCCTTTATTTTGGCTGGTAAGTACTTCTCTCAAATCACCTCTAGAGGATATTTTCACTTCGGGATTCTTCCCACAATCCCTGACCATGGCTAATTTTGTTAAAGTTTGGCAGTCTTATCCTTTTGCTACGTATCTTTTAAATAGTACTTTAATTGCTGTCTTAACAGTGATTTTAAATTTATTATTCTCAGCTTTAGCAGCTTACCCTTTAGCTAGATTAAATTTTGTGGGAAGAAGAGTCATTTTTGCCGTCATAGTTGCTACTTTAATGATTCCTTTTCAAATCATTATGATCCCTTTATATATTCTGATCATTAAAATGGGATTAAAGAACACTTTTATGGGGGTAATTTTTCCTTCTATTGCTTCAGCTTTTGGGATTTTTTTATTGCGTCAAGCTATGAAAGGCATCCCGAAGGAGTTAGAGGAAGCAGGCAGAATGGATGGCTGTTCTGAGTTAGACTTGTGGTGGTCAATTATGTTACCTGCCATCAAACCAGCTTTAACTACTTTAGCTCTCTTTGTCTTTATTGGGTCTTGGAGTGATTTTCTATGGCCTTTAATTGTTTTAGAGGATGAGACTTTCTATACTTTGCCTCTCGGAGTGGCTAAACTAGCCAGTTCTCTGGACTTAGACTGGCGTTTAATTGCCGCAGGTTCAGTCATTTCTCTGATCCCTGTTCTGGGGGTTTTTCTCTTTTTACAGAGATATCTGGTACCAACTAATATCTCTGCAGGAATTAAGGGATGAATTACACAATTTTTGTCTTTCCAGAAATTGTGTCACCTTTTTATACTAAAGTTGCTCTCAAATGTACATTATTTAGAAATACCCCAAACCTTGATATTCTTGCCACTCCCACTTACTATATATTGACCATCTGGAGTGATGGCAACTGAATGAACCTTGTATGAATTACATTTTAAAGTTTTGAGACATTTTCCTGTTACGATGTTCCAGACTTTGATAGTATCATAGCTACCACTTACTATATATTGACCATCTGGAGTGATGGCTACAGAATGAACATAGTATGAATCATATTGTAGTGTCTGGAGACAGTTTCCTGTAGTGAGATCCCAAACTTTAATAGTGTGGTCATTATTCCCACTAACTATAGTTTTGCCATCTGGAGTTATGGCTACTGAATAAAGATAACTTGAATCACCTTTTAAAGTTTTGAGACATCTTTCTGTAGCGATATCCCAAACTTTAATAGTGTTATCATAACTTCCACTAACTATAGTCTGACCATCTGGAGTGATGGCTACAAACTTAATAAGAGATGAATGACCTTGTAAAGCCACAATACATTCTTCTGTAGTTAAATTCCATACTTTAATAGTTTTGTTACTTCCACTAACTATAGTCTGACCATCTGGAGTGATGGCAACAGAACTAACATCCCCTAAATGACCTTTTAAAGTCCTGAAACATTTTCCTGTATTAATATCCCAGAATTTGATAGTGTCAAAACTCCCACTAACAATAGTTTGACCAACCCTCCGGGCAACTACGTCTACTGGGGTGATGGCTACAGAAGTAAACTTTTCTGAATCACCTTGTAAAGTGCTGAAACATTTTCCTGTATTAATATCCCAGAATTTGATAGTGTCAAAACTCCCACTAACAATAGTCTGACCGTCTGGAGTGATGGCTACAGAATTAATATCTCTTGAATGACCTTCAGGGAGAATTTTAAAACTTCCTCCTGCATTAATATGCCACCTTTTGATACTAGAGTTAAAACTCCCAGTCACAATAGTTTGACCAACCCTCCGGGCAACTACGTCTACTGGAGTGATGGCAACAGAACTAAACCCTTCTGAATAACCTTTGAGAGTTTTGAGGCAGACACATGTATTGATATCCCAAACTTTGATGTTTTTACCACTTACACTAACAATAGTTTGATTAAACCTATGGGGGACTAAGTCTACGCAAATGATGGCTACAGAATAAACACTGTTTGAACCACATTTTAAAGTTTTGAGACAGTCTCCGGTATTAAGATCCCAAACTTTGATAGTCTTGTCACGACCACCACTAACAATAGTCTTACCATCTGGAGTGATGGCAACAGAACTAACACCTCCTAAATGACCTTGGAGTGTTTTGAGACACTCTCCTGTAGTAATATTCCAAACGTTAATAGTATCATAGCTACCACTAACAATAGTCTTACCATCTGAAGTGATGGCGACAGAATTAACACCTCCTGAATGACCTTGGAATGTCTTGATCCAGTTCCCTGTATTGAGGTTCCAGACTTTGATAGTTTTGTCACGACTTCCACTGATAATAGTGTTACCATCTGGAGTGATGGCAACAGAATTAATACCTCCTAAATGACCATCTAGAGTCTTTAAACATTCTCCTGTATTGAGGTTCCAGACTTTGATAGTCTTGTCCGAACTTCCACTGACAAGAGTCTGACCATCTGGAGTAATGGCTACAAAATTAACACCTCCTAAATGACCCTTTAGAGTAACAAGACATTCTCCTGTATTGAGGTTCCAAACTTTGATAGTTTTGTCCCAACTTCCACTAACAAGAGTTTGACCATCTGGAGTAATGGCTAAAGAATTAACATTATGTGAATGACCAGAACTCCAGAGACATTCAAAGAAGCGATAATGGTTCAATCCCTTAATTTTCTCTTTAACTCTGCTTTCTGTTCTATCTTTGAGGAGTAGATAAGCGGTTTTGTTAATTTGTAATGATGGGTCTTCTAGTCCTTTGAGGATTAAATCTAGTCCTTCTTCTCCATATTGAATAGACTGCTTAAGTGCTGCTATTCTGAAGGCTTCATCAGTACTGTTAAATCTTTGTAGGGCACCTTCTAGACCTCCTAAGACTAAAGCCTTAGAGAGATCTGGAGAATTACCGCCTAGTACTGCATCTCTTAGAGAAGCCGCACTTTGCGCGTCTACATCTGGTCTGGGTTGTGGCTTATTTTCTGTCATAGTTGGATGGTTTAGTATATATTTTTAGATTAATAGAGGTTTACTTGAAACTGTCGCAATGATCATATTGTCAATTCACTGCATAACCGACAAGGCAATAGATCTTAAGAATGTGTTAAAATTAACAATAAATAAAGAAGTTTCACAACTTTAGTTAGACGTGAGCTAATAAAATAGTAATAAATAAAGAATTAAATTCAGGTTGACGAGTGGTTTCATCAATTCCTAAAGCAACTCAAGCAACAGCAACAGCCCAAACTAGCACCGAGAATACGCCTGAACGTCAAAAAGGCTCGTATATCTTATTAGATAGTTTGAAACGTCATGGAGTTCAATATATCTTCGGTTATCCCGGAGGGGCTATTCTCCCTATCTATGACGAATTGTACAAGTTCCAAGCCAGAGGCGAACTAAAACATATTTTAGTACGTCATGAACAGGGAGCTGCTCATGCAGCCGATGGTTATGCACGGGCAACAGGACAGGTAGGAGTCTGTATGGCTACCTCAGGTCCAGGAGCGACTAACCTAGTGACAGGCATTGCTACAGCCCAAATGGACTCGATCCCCATGGTGGTGATCACAGGACAGGTGTCGAGAGGAGCTATCGGCAGTGATGCTTTTCAAGAAATAGATATTTATGGCATAACATTACCAATTGTTAAGCATTCCTATGTGGTAAGAAATGCTAAAGACATGGCCAGAATCATGGCTGAAGCCTTTCATATTGCAAGCACAGGCAGACCTGGACCTGTCTTAGTCGATATACCTAAAGATGTGGGTTTAGAAGAATGTGAATATATACCTGTTGAACCAGGAATTATCAGATTACATGGATATAAGCCAAAATCTAAAGGTAATATTCGCCAAATAGATCCAGCCTTAGAATTAATTGAAAACTCCAGAAGACCCCTTCTCTATGTAGGAGGTGGAGCGATTACTTCTAATGCTTACCAACAGATTAAAGAACTAGCCGAAAAATTTAATATACCTGTGACCACAACCCTGATGGGATTAGGGTCTTTTGAACAAGAAAATTCCCTGTCCTTGGGGATGCTAGGAATGCACGGCACAGCCTATGCTAACTTTGCCGTGATGAACTGTGACTTATTGATTGCTGTAGGGGCACGTTTTGACGATCGGGTAACAGGAAAACTAGATGAGTTTGCAGCCACAGCTAAAGTCATCCATATCGATATAGATCCAGCCGAAGTAGGCAAAAACAGACTAGTCAATGTTCCCATTGTGGGAGATGTTCGTCAAGTTCTTGAACAGCTATTACAAAGAGCCAAAGAGCTGAACTTACCCAATAACCCGAAACAAACAGAAGAATGGGTAGCAAGAGTTAATCGTTGGGCGAAAGAATATCCCCTAGAAGTTCCTCATTATCCCGAGGTTCTCTCCCCACAAGAGGTGATTGTCGAAATAAGCCGTCAAGCCCCCTATGCTTACTACACAACAGATGTGGGACAGCACCAAATGTGGGCAGCCCAATTCTTGAAAGTAGGTCCGAGACGTTGGATCTCAAGTAGTGGACTAGGCACAATGGGTTATGGAATGCCAGCAGCCCTAGGCGCTCAATTAGGAGTACCTAAGGAACAGGTGATTTGTATTAGTGGGGATGCCAGTTTCCAAATGAACCTACAAGAGTTAGCCACCTTAGCACAATACAAAATACCTGTCAAAACGGTGATCATTAACAATGGTTGGCAGGGAATGGTACGCCAATGGCAGGAGAGTTTTTATGAAGAACACTACTCCTGCTCTGATATGGTTCCAGGAATGCCAGATTTTGAACTATTAGCGCAAGCTTTTGGGGTCAAGGGGCTGGTAGTTAAGGAACGTTCGGAACTCTCTGAGGCTATTACCCAAATGTTAACCCATGCAGGACCTGTCCTGTTAGATGTCAGGGTCAAACGGGACGAAAACTGCTATCCTATGGTCGCACCGGGCAAAAACAATGCTCAGATGGTTGGTTTAGCCAAGCAACCACCTAGTGAGGTTTCAACGGGACTGGGGCTCTGTCCAAAATGTGGTACTCCCAATCCAAAGGAAGCTAAATTTTGTATGCAATGCAGTGCTAAAATCTAGGTATTTTATTTAATATCTCACAACACCTACCCCCCCTTATTATAGGGGGGGTACTAGTCCCTGACTCCCTAACTCCCCTATCATTGGGGAATTTTGTTAGGTATAGTCAAGTAACTTCTCCCTTTGTTGCCGAGTTACTATTCCTTCGCCAAAAGTTCTAGACCTAACCGCTTAATATCCCCTGCGCGATTACCTTTTTTATTTATCATGGACCAAAAGATTTTTAATTTTATAACCGAATTAATTTTAGAACAGAATAAAAAAACACCAGAAAGGAGGAAACAAATAAGAACTGGTACTAACCTTTACAAAGCAGTATTAGAAGGATTTTGGGACGGGATAACATATCCAGACATGGTAAATAAAATAAAAGAGGCAAATCCAAAAAGAAAAAAAGTGTCAAAAGGATATTTGGAAAGTATAGGGAGCCAAATATTGAGCTCATTAAGAAAGGCATTAGACGACCAAACAATCAACAAAACAAATGTTCAGACAGCCATAAAAAAAGCCATACAAAAAAACTATTGCGAACAACAAAACCCAACTGAACAACAAAACCTAACTAATCAGCCTCCACATCTAACATACTATGACATACAAGAAGTACCACCTATAATTTCACATTTTATTGAGCGGGAGACCGAGTTAGAAGATCTAAAGAAATTGATTAACAATAACACTCAGTTAATAGCACTCTTGGGTATGAGTGGGTTGGGCAAAAGTACTCTAGCAGTAAAGTTGATGGAGACAATGGAGAACGAGTTTGAATGTGTTATCTGGAAAAGACTTACCAATGATCGCCCATTCGCAAATGTTTTGACTTCTATGATAGAGCGAGGAATTCCCCTTGGTGCAGGACAAGGAGTCTCACAACTGATGGAGTTGTTGCAAAATCATAGGTGTCTGTTGATTCTTGATGACTTAGAGTCAATTATGCGAGAAGATAGCTCTGGTGATTTTTCTGAAGAGTACAGAGAATATGGAGACCTATTAAAGCAAGTAGGCACAAGAAGGCATCAAAGTTGTTTACTAATAATCAGCTGTGATATTCCTAATTCAATCAAAGAATTATTAGAAAAACCATCTGTTTATACTTATAAAGTCCCTGGTTTTCAAGTAGAAGAAATAAAACAATTTTTAAGAACAATTGAAGTTAACCTTAGTGGTTCAGATGATGAATGGACAAGATTTAGGGACTACGTTGGAGGAAATCCTTCTTTAGTAAAATTAACCGCTTCTATGATAAGAACATTAAGGAGTAAGGATCTTTCTCATTTTTTCAATGAAATAGACAAATATGGGATAGAAAATCCCAATGTTACTAATAAATTAGAACCCCAGTTTAGAAAATTTTTATTAGACGAGGAAAAAGAGATAGTCTATTGGTTGGCTATTAATTTTGAGCGAGTTTCATATGACACATTGAACAAAGATATTTTCTCAACAGAAGCGCAACGAAGGCTGTATAGTAATTTAGAAAATTTAAGAATAAAAACATGGATTAATGAAAATAATGAATCTCATTACACTCTAATTGAACTAGTAAAAAATTACGTTTTAGACAAAATTATTGAAAATATTTGTGCGGAGATCATAAATGGAAATTTGAATCTATTCAAAAGTCATGCTCTAATGAAAACTAAAGCTAAAAGTTCTATTAGATCTCGTCAAGTAAGCAAATTAATTCAACCAGTTTTTGACAAACTAGTAGAGCATTATCGAACAAAAGAGGAAGTAGAGAATAGATTACAAGAAATTCTTAGGATTTTAAGGGGAGAAGATCAAAGTTTAACAGGATACGCAGCGGCAAATATTATTAATCTTCTTGTTAAAGGTCGAATTCAGAAAAGTCCAAGTACAACTAATTTAACAGATTATGATTTTTCTAATATAACTATCAGACAAGCAGACTTTCAAGGTGTTAAACTTTATAAGACAAAGTTTTGTAATACTAATTTAGTTGACTGCATTTTTTCTAATTCTCTTGGCAGCGTCTTATCTATAGATTTCCATCCTGAAGGTAAGTACTTAGCGGTTAACGATATTACAGGTAAAATATATATATTTGACATTCAAGAAACTAAATTAGCTATTCATAAGGTTTTTACTGCTCATGATAGCGGTTGGATTTGGGGAATTAAATTTAGTCCAGACGGAAGTTTTTTATTTTCTGGAGGTGACGATAAAAAAATCAAAATATGGGATTTTGAGAATATCTTAAATAGTCGCTATATGTGTATTAATAGTGCAACTTACAGCATTGAATGTGACTCTACTATAAGAGATTTAAGCATTTTTCCAGAGCAAGAAGGCAACAGGTTTTTAGTGAGTGCTCATGATGGAGATATTAAAATATGGAACTATAACGATAATCAAAACCATCCTTTTTGGTCTTATCCATATCAGAATCAAAACAGAGTACGATCGGTTGCTGTTAATCCAAAAAAACCAAATATTTTTGCCAGTGGTGGAGAAGATAATATGGTCACAATTTGGTCAATAGGTGATTGGCAAACACAACCAATTCAACAATACGAATTAACTGGACATGAAAAAGAAATAAGAGCCTTATGTTGGAGTCGCAATGGGAAATTTTTAGCTAGTGCTGGGAGCGATCATAAACTCTTAATTTGGACTTTCGATACTTTCGATACTCTCAACCCTCCTAACCCTCAAAAATTAGGGCAACATGAGAACTGGATTAGAAGTGTTAGTTTTAGTAAAGACGGGAAGTATTTAGTCAGTGCTGATGAAAATGGTACAATAAAATTATGGGATGTTCAAAACAATCGATTGATCAAAACTCATGAAAATGATCATAACTGTTGGGTTAATTCAGTAAAATTTCACCCAAGTGATGAGACAATCTTTGTGAGTGCTGGAACCGATCATAAAATTAACAAATACAAAATATCTAATAATAAAAATAATAAAATTGAGAAAATTAATGAGATTAAAGGTTATACAAATTTTATTTTTTCAATAGCTTTTAACCCAAATGGCGAAGAATTTGCTGTTGGCTATGAAGATGCTATTTTAAGAGTTTGGAATCTGGATAGGGTATTAAAAACCGAAGGAAGATGGGGTGACGATGATCGTCCCTATGACAGATATTATGGTCATAAAAACTGGATTCGCACAGTTACATATCACCCGAAAGAAAAGAATTTACTCGCTAGTAGTGGGGCAGATAAAAAAATTATTTTATGGAAACGTGAAGGGAAGGAATATCAAAAATTGGAGAAATTGAAGTTTATAGATAGCGTTAATGATGATTGTAGGCTTAATAATACTAGTCACGGGAGTTGGATTAGAAAAATTGGCTTTAACCCAGAATACAAGATTTTAGCCAGTTGTAGTGACGACAAAACTATTAAAATATGGGCATGGGGAACAGGTGAATTAATCCAAACATTAACAGGTCATAAGGATTGGATACGAACTCTAGATTTTAGTCCTGACGGAAAATATTTAGTAAGTGGTAGTGGTGATAAGACCATTAAGATATGGGAGAGAAACGCTGAGAATGGTCGTTGGAAGGGTATTCAAACATTAACAGAACAAGAAGGAGGTCATACGGATTGGATTTGGTGTGTAACTTTCAGTCCAGACGGACAGTATCTTGCTACATCAAGTGGGGATGCAACTATTAAAATATGGAAAAAAAATACGGAGAGGGGCAAATGGGAATGTTTTCAATCCCTAGAAGAGCATGAAAAATCTGTGCGGGTAGTAGCCTTTAATCAAGATGGTTCCCTTCTTGCTAGTGGAAGCACCAATAGAACAGTCATTATATGGAATACAAACACTTGGCAACCCATTTATAGACCAGAAAACAACAACATTATTCTACGTTTAAACCATGATGATTGGGTGAGAAGTTTGGCTTTTGGGAATAGACAAGATAAAGAATATTTAGTTACTACAAGTCAAGACGGTACAATAAAACTATGGGATGTTAAAGCTCTTAAGAACGGTCAAGATGATTCTTTGACAAGTCCTTTAAAAGTGCGAAAACTTTATCAAGGAATGGATATTAGCGGTGTAACAGAATTGACAGACGGTGAAAAAGAAACTTTGAAGGTTTTAGGGGCAGTTGAAAGAAACATAGGATAGCTAGCCACATACAGTAATCTAACCGCTAGAAGACAGTCTCCATCTGAAAAAATTCGCTTCTATATAAATAATACCAACAGGACTTACACAGGTACACCATATACGGTGTGCCTGCTGTTGCTTAACTTGAATAAGAGCTTCGTGAGCCAATTACACTTCAATTACTCAGGGATCTTAGTTCAGTATAGATATTCTCAAATCTGAGGTTTTCTTAACTTTGGTCAAAAAATATTAGAAAAATCTGAGGTTTTCTTAGCTTCTCTTGATTTATTATTAAGTACAAAATTTTAAAATCTGAGGCTTTCTTAGTTTTTAATATTAAGTACATTGCTAAAATATTCAAAAAATATTTTTTAAGACTGAGGTTTTTAGTGGCATAAAAATCGAAAAATTTGTTATATTCAAAAAATATGAAACCCCAGCCGAGGAGACGATTGTTATGAATACTGCCTTTCGGAATCTAGCCAAACAGGAGCTTTACAAAGTGAAAGAAAAAATTAAAGTTCTAAAAGAATTAGAACGTAAACTACAAGATCAAGCATTGATTTTGGAGACTATCTTTTCTTTGCGCCAGAATCTACCTGAGCGTAAGGAAAGCCGTCCAGCCTTAGAAGTATTGAGAGATGATTATGAAGTGTTCTCTAATCATTGGTATGCTGATTAATCTGGCGTTGGGGGAGTTCTCTCCCCTTTCAAGGGTAGGTTTTTAAAAATTGGGTGTAGTGCCGACCGAGAAGGACAAGGTAGGAAAGTGAACCGGGTAGAAAAACAGTATAACATTCTCTTTTTAACAGTACAAATTAACAAAAAAGCCTATTTTTTAATAGAACAATCTTCCTTGTCTCCCTTGTCTCCCTTGGGAAGTCAACACCAGAATGTAAAATACATACACTTGAAAGAGTTCTCTCCCCCCCTAAATTAAACCCCCCAGAAGTAGTAACAGCATTGACTTTTGCATTTTTATCTGTGGTGCATTGACCACTATTAGAAAAGTAGAGTCTTTATCGACAAGATAACGTTTATATCTTCAATCACCTACCTATGAAAAAATTGCTTTCTTTTCTCACCAAAGATATTCGTGAATTTTGGACCAAAAACCCTGTATATACATTTGAGCTATCTAAGTACGGCTATCAAGTCGTTAAGGAATTAGAATCTAATAGTGGATGTAGGTTATATTTAGCCCAAAGCTTAAAAAAGCCGAACAATTTAGTAGTAATTAAACAATTTCAGTTTGCCAGAGGCAGAGCCTGGTCAGATTTTGAGACTATTGAAACAGAAATCCAAGTTCTAAAGGGTTTGGAGCATCCGGGTATTCCCCGTTATGTAGACTCACTAGAAACTGATGATGGTTATTGCTTAGTACTGGAATATAAACAGGCTCAACCTCTCTCAGAAGCTCGCAGTTTTACTCCTGATGAGATCGAACAGATAACTGTATCAGGTCTAGAGATTTTGATCTACCTACAAGAGAGAAGCTCACCTATAATCCATGGAAACATTGAACTTCAAAATGTATTAGTAGATGATGATCTAAATGTATATCTAACGGATTTTGGTTCCGCTGTAACTATTAGGAAAAATGAACTAACATCTAATAATAGTTCATTGAATCCATTTGATTTTAATACTCAAGATCTAATAAAAGCAGATTTACATGGTTTCGGCAAAGTATTAACAGCATTACAAACTAATATAAAATTTGCAGAACATAAGCACTTTAGACGATGTTTGGAAAAACTAGTAGCTGTAAACTCAAACGACCGCTACTGCAGTGCCCAAGAAGCACTTAGATCTTTTAGTAATACTTCGCCTATTTGTACTATTGAGACTATACTTTCAATGTTCATGTTCATTTCTTCGCAAGCTAGTTTACAAATAGTTCTTCTCTTGGTTCTAATCTTGATGATTTTTTTCTCTTGAGATTTTCTCATTGTTATTACAAGCATCCAGAGTAAGTTCAAATGAGGTTGTACTTTACTAACATTCTGCACGCCCAAAAAAAATAGAGCAGATAAAGCAAATAAAAATATATAGTCAACGAAAAGCTAAAGAAAATATTAAGTTTTTCAACAGAATGTTATGAAATCTATTTTGATGTGAACAATAGTTAGGAATACTCGCATTGTTGGTGTGATCTACGTTATTCATAAGATAGATTTACAGGAGTTCTATTATGATAACCTTTCTTATTATCAGTATTGCCAGCATCATTGCCCTAACTATGGGCTTTGAGGCAATAATTTACCTAGAAACGCAAAAATCCTAAGCCAATGGGATCACCTTCTAAAAAACCTAGGCTGTTGGGAAGGTTCATTTACCCGCTTTTCACGTAAAGGGGAACTACTAGAAGATCCCCCAACACTCTCTAGAAGGAATTGCTTATGATGAAACTATTAAGCCAGTGGTGAGTTATAGTAAGTTTTTGAGAATATAGCCTTTTATCAAGGCTCAAGGCATTGGTAACTTTTCTCGGAATTTGGTGCAGAATTTGGACTGATTGCAGGCGCTCGAAGATTGAGAACCGTTCTGATGTATTATAGTCTACCTTGTTTAAATCCCCTTCATCAGGGAAAAATTATCTAATAGTGTTACCATAGTAGGAAAGAACTTCATAAGATCACAAAAATTAATGAAGCAATAAATAAAAAAATTCCTAATACTGGTAAATTTGACAACAATTAGAATATGATTGACTCCCAAGAAAACAAGTACGAGAAAGCGCTTGCTGACTATACCCAAGCTATCAATATCAATCCTAACTACGTTAATGCTTACAACGGTCGGGGTCTTGTATACTCCTACCTAGCACAGTACGAGAAAGCGATTGCTGATTATACCCAAGCTATCAATATCAATCCTAATTATGAAGATGCTTACAACAATCGGGGGAATGTCTACTTTCAGCTAAAACAGTACGATAAAGCCCTGACTGACTATACTCAAGCTATCAAGCTCAATCCTAATTCGGCTATAGCTTACAATAATCGCGGGAGTGTCTACTCCTGCCTAGCACAATATGAGAAAGCGCTTGCTGATTATACCCAAGCTATTCAACTCAATCCTAATTATGTTGATGCTTACAACAATCGGGGTCTGGTTTACTACAACCTAGAACAGTATGACAAAGCGATTACTGATTATACTCAAGCTATCAAGCTCAATCCTGATTTTTTTCATGCTTACCACAATCGAGGAAATGCCTACATTAGGCTAGAACAATAGTCAGACTAATATAATTGTGGCTCTCCGTTAGGGTACCAATAATAGTACTCTAACGGTGTTTACTAGCTTACATTATTCAAGATGCACCGGCATGATAGGAACTTCTAACTAAAGGACCTGAACGAACATGAGAAAAGCCTAGGGAACGGGCTATTTTTCCTAGCTCTTCAAATTCTTCAGGTGTCCAATATTTCTGTACGGATAAATGCTCTAAGCTAGGTCTCATGTACTGACCTAATGTTAGGCGATCACAACCAACAGAGCGTAAATCCTTTAAGGTTTTGATAATTTCTGACTCCGTTTCGCCATGTCCAAGCATGAGACCAGATTTAGTAGCAATAGAGGGATTAAGTTCTTTAACGTAAGCTAAGACCCCAAGGGAGCGCTCATATTTAGCACCTCTGCGCACAGGTCCGGTTAAACGTTCTACAGTTTCAATATTGTGATTGTAACAAGCAGGGAGCATCTCTACAACTTTAGCAATACGCTCCTTTTGGGCAGTTTGTGCATTCTTGCCACTCCAAAAATCAGGCGTTAAGACCTCTATTTGCGTTTCCTCGTTGAGGTCGCGGATAGCTTGCATTACTTCCACATATCTCTGTGCTCCACCATCACTCAGGTCATCCCGAGCGACAGAAGTTAGGACAACGTAACTTAGAGCCAAAAGCTTTACAGCTTGAGCTACTTTGGCTGGTTCATCAGGGTCAAGGGAGAGCGGGGCAAGACCTTGAGAAACTTGACAAAAAGCACAAGAACGAGTACAAATATTGCCCAGTAAAAGAAAAGTTGCTGTACCTTGAGAATAACACTCAGCCCGATTAGGACAGCGTCCTTCCTCACAGATAGTATGAATCTGATGGACTTTAATAATACGCTGAACAGTTGCCAGTTGACTAGAATTACCAATAGGACGCTTCAACCATTTTGGTAACTGATTAATTTCTAAAGATTCTGAAATCATATATAGAATAAGAGATGATCTTAAATATAAGTCAAAAAAGAGAATCTAGCTTAATGAAGGGGCATAATGACTAATATCACATATAGTCTAGCCTTTATTTGATATAACTAGCTAAGATAAACTCATTGATAAAGGATTATCGCCAAAGGAGCAAAATTAATGGCCAACCGGAAAATTCTTGTGATTGATGATAGTAAGGTCATTAGAATGCGTGTCAAAGATATGTTACCAGGTAATAACTTTGATGTTCTCGAAGCTAAAGATGGTCTAGAAGGATACAACATGATTTGTAGTGAAAAACCAAATCTAATAGTACTTGATTTCATACTGCCCAAAATGAGTGGTTTTGAAGTCTATCAGGAAATTCAAAAGCAAAATCAACTCAAAACTATTCCACTTGTGATCATGTCAGGACGCAAGGAAGAGGTAATTGAAAAGTTTCCTGAACCATTTGAACATTTTGCTTTTATGCAAAAGCCCTTTGATGACAAAAAACTAGTCGAAGCAATCAAAGAGGCGATGGGTAAGGCGAAAGGAATGGCAGCAACTACCCCGCCGCCTAGCAAACCTGTCCCAGAGAAAGTTCCAGCAGAAGTACCAACAGGTGAAACGGATACATTAATTTCGATAGACAATAAGGAGATTCAAGTACTAAAAGCACAGGTGGCTCATCTACAGACAGAAGTTGATACCCTCAAAAAACAACTCAGTCAGGTAATTACCATTATTAAGCAAAAACTTCGTTAAATTATGGATCAATCCGAAATATGGTTAATACTGAAAGTCTTTTTCTTCTCCTTAGGACTTTCAATTCTTGTCAAGTATGGGGGTTCTGGGCTCTCTTTTGCCCCTTCCAACTTCAATGCTATACTGGCTATTAGTTTACCTTCAATGGTGATTTTTCTCATGCTACTGAGACGTTGGTATTTTCACAAGTTACCTTGCAAAACTGGAACATCATAGCTAATGCGTACATTAGAGGAGATTAATGAAAAAATTACTAATCAAAAAGCGACCGTCTGGACAGTCGAAGAGTTAAAAATTCGTCTTGTTGATCTCAGTATTCAAGAGGCATTTGCTCAAGTAGATGTCATTTGCTGTGGCACTTTTGAGCCAATGGAGTCTTCGGGCGCGATGATTAATTTGGGACACACAGATCCCCCCATTAAAATTCGTCAATGTTGGTTAGATGGAGTTCCCGCTTATGCGGGCTTTGGGGCTGTAGACTTGTATATTGGGGCGACAGCTACAGCCGATTCTAGTAGTAGTGGAGAAACTTTAGAAACGCAAAAAAAACTGGGTAATAGCATTGGCAGAAGAGGAGGTGGCCATGTCATTGAAGATTTAATCGCAGGTAAATCAGTTAACCTGCGAGCAATTGGACAAGTAACAGACTGCTATCCTCGTTCTTCCTTTGAGGCCAGAATTACTAAAGAAACTATCAATCAATTTTATCTCTATAATCCCCGCAATCTCTATCAAAACTTTATTGTAGGTGTAAATGGGGGAGAACGTCTTCTCCACACCTATTTAGGACCTTTGCAGCCTCGTTTAGGTAATGCGGTCTACTCTAACACAGGTGCTTTATCACCCCTGTTAAATGATCCTTACTTAAATGTTATTGGCATTGGGAGTCGGATTTTCCTAGGAGGTACCATAGGTTACATTGCTTGGGAAGGGACACAGCATTTCCCCCTACAAAAACGTCTAGACAATGGCACACCACTAGGTCCTGCCTCTACTTTAGCCCTCATTGGAGATGCTAAAGAAATGAATTCGCGCTATGTGAGAGGTTGCCATTTTAAAAACTATGGACCTTCTTTGATGTTGGGTGTCGGACTGGCTTTACCTGTCCTCAGTGAAGAGGTAATTAAGTATTGTGGAGTAACTGATGAAGAAATTGTTGCGCCTGTGGTGGACTTTGCTATTCCTCGTCGAGTCCGTCCGACTTTTGGCTTGGTAAGTTACAGTCAACTCAAAAGCGGACGCATAATTATAGATGGGAAAACAGTCAGAGTCGCACCTTTAGCTAGTATCCCTCTCTCTAGAGAAGTTGCTGCAACCTTAAAAAATTGGATTGAGTCGGGTAAATTTAACCTGACTCAACCAGTAGCCCATCTTTCTATGGAGCGAGTTTTTAAACCCCAAGATGGTCAACAGGGAAGGGAAATTGATCTAGAGTAAATTATTTAGCTCTGAACTATGAGCAAACAAGATAAATTATTGATTTACATTCTTTTGGGAACTTTAGATGCCGATATTTCCTTTGTACAACTTTGTCAACTTCTTAAAAAACTGGGTTTTGATGAGCGAATAAAAGGAAGTAATCATATTTTTACTAAAGAAGAAATTGAAGAAATTTTAAATCTACAAAGCCAACAAGGAAAAGCGAAAACCTATCAAATAAAGCAAATTCGTAATGTAATTCTCAAATATAAATTAGGAGAGCAAGATGATACCTCGCTATGAACCCATTATCTATTGGAGTGAAGAAGATCAAGCATTCATCGTTGAAGTTCCCGAACTTCCAGGCTGTATGGCAGATGGAACAACTTATCAAGAAGCCCTGCTAAATGCTGAAGTTATTATTCAGGAATGGATAGAAACAGCAAAAGAATTAGGGCGAGAAATTCCTAAACCTAAAGGTCGTTTATTATTTGCTTGAATTAAAGTGTTAATTAGCACCTTTCTTGTGTAAGTCCTGATGATTAGCAAACGCCTCCCTAAAACTAAAAAAATCCCTCTGAGATTACTGTTAATTGTTCCCTTTGTATTACAAGTTGTCGGGGCAGTTGGTCTAGTCGGTTATCTGTCCTATCGGAGTGGGCAAAAAGCGGTAGAGAATATAACTAACCCCTTAATGACAGAAGTAGGTGAGCGCATTAATCAAAATTTGACAGCTTACCTCCAGAAAGTAGAAGAAGTCACCCAAAATAATGCTAATACCCTGAGACTAGGTATTATCCCTTGGCAAGATTTAGGTAGTAACCCAGACATTATAGGGCAATATCTGTATCAACAACATAAAATTTTTTCTGTCGGTCTCTATATTGCCGATGAACAAAAAAATGTTGTAACAGTAGGAGATAATGGGATTCGTGTTAGCAATAAGTCAACTAATTACAACTTAGATAATTATTTCACTGACAATCAAGGAAAGCGTATCAAGTTAATCGGAAGTTTAAAAAATTACGATCCCCATAATGCTCCTCCTAATAATCCTTTTTACCCTTTTGTAAAAAAGGAAAATCGTTTAATTTGGCAGCTTGCTGTTTCACAGATTGATCTTAAAGGTGTAGTTCGAAATGAGTTGATTGCAGCTAACTTCCTGCCATTTTATGATCGAAATAATACCTTTCAAGGAGTTATTAGTTCTGCTTTTACTCTTTCGGCAATGGGGGATTTTTTAAAAAGTCTCAAGATTGGTAAAACTGGTGAAGCTTTGATCATAGAGCGAAATGGCTTAGTAATTGCTACTTCTACTGGAGAACTTCCTTTTAATCAGAGTTTACTTAGTCCACAAGCCTATATAAATTTTAAAAAAGACAAGCTTGATCCTAGCCAAGCTAGGCTGAATATTCTGAACAGTAGCAATTTCATAACTCAAAGAACTGCTGTTCATTTAAAGAATTATTTTACTAGTTTTAACAATATTAAGAAAGCGGAGCAACTTCGCATCGAAATTGAGAATAAATACTATTTTGTCAGAATTGTTCCCTTGAATTTTACCAAAGATTTGGATTGGTTGACAATTGTAGTTATTCCTGAAGCAGATTTTATGGCAGAAATTCATGCTAATAGATTCTGGACAATAGTGTTAAGTATTATTACTTTATTGATAGCTATAGGAATCGGGATTCTGACTGCTCGTTGGATTACTCTCCCAATTTTACGATTAAATCGCGCTAGTCAAGATTTAGCAGGAGGAAAATGGCAAAATGAGGGAGGAGAAAACACAAAAATAAAAATTCAAAGTATTGCAGAATTGGAAACCCTAGCAGATTCCTTTAATAATATGGCAAGTGAGTTAAAAACCTCCTTTGAAACGTTAGAAAATCGGGTACAGGAACGCACCGCAGAACTGGTAGTTGCCAAGGAAAAAGCAGAAGTTGCTAATCAGTCCAAAAGTGCTTTTATTGCGAATATGAGCCATGAACTGCGCTCGCCTCTGAATGTAGTACTAGGTTTTTCTCAGTTAATGTTACGCACAAAAAACTTACCTGCTGAACAATATGAGAATGTCAATATTATTCAGCGGAGTGGCGAATATTTATTTACTTTAATTAACAATGTGCTGGATTTTTCTAAAGTGGAAGCAGGCAAAACGACCCTCAATCCAAGGGATTTTGACCTCTATCGCTTGCTGGATGACTTAGAAGATATGCTACATCTACGAGCGTTGAATAAGGGCTTAGAATTAATCTTGGTGCGCGGCGATAATTTACCTCGTTATCTTTACAGTGATGAAGTCAAATTGCGTCAAGTTTTACTTAATTTATTGGGAAATGCCATTAAATTCACCCAGCAGGGAGAAGTGATATTAACAGTTAATTCAACCCTCAATGAAGAGACAAAAAACGCTATTGTAGAATTCAGTATTAGTGACACAGGAGTAGGCATAGCCCCCGAAGAGTTATCCCAATTATTTGAAGCTTTTGCCCAAACAGAATCAGGCAAAGAAGCGCAAGAAGGCACAGGTTTAGGGTTAGTTATTAGTCGTCAATTTGTGCGATTAATGGGGGGAGATATTAGCGTTGAAAGTAAATTAAGTAAAGGGACGAAGTTTAAATTTGCTCTGCCTGTGCAATTAGGAAAAGAAGTCAGTTTTAGGGAAAATATAGAGACAAAAAGAGTTCTATCCCTCGCACCTAATCAAGCCACCTATAGAATATTAGTCGTAGATGATAAAACAGTTAACCGTCAATTATTGATTGAACTGCTGACACCTTTAGGGTTTGAAATGTTTGAGGCCAGTAACGGTCAAGAAGCGATCAACATTTGGGAAGAGTATTCACCCCATTTAATTTGGATGGATATGAGAATGCCCATTATGGACGGTTATGAAGCCACTAAATACATTAAAGCCCAAGTTAAAGGAAGTGCTACGGCAGTCATTGCCTTAACTGCGAGTGTCTTGGAAGAAGAAAGGGCTATAGTGTTATCAGCAGGTTGTGATGATTTTGTGCGCAAACCTTTTAAAGAAAATATTATTTTTGAAACCCTAACTAAACATTTAGGTGTAACATACATTTATGAGGACATCTCAGGGCAAGATGAGGAGAATTTACCAGAAGCAGCATTAAGCTCCGAACAATTTCAAGTCATGCCCCACCAATGGCTACTCCGATTCTCAGAAGTGGTTCTAGAATCCAATACAGAGCAAGCAATATTACTTATTCAGGAAATACCTTCTACTGAAGCTTCTTTGATCCAAGGGCTGCTTAAATTAGTGCGGAAGTTTGAGTTTGAGAAAATTCTGGATTTAATTGAACCTCTCTTGAATGATCACAATTAAACTACGTCCAATCCATGACTGAACTAACAAATAATAAAGGCAGTGTTTTACTCATAGATGATCTGCCAGAAAATTTACAATTACTCAATGATTTACTCGTTCAACTAGGCTATACCATTCGGACTGTTACTAGTGGAAGAATGGCACTAAAAACCCTTAAAGTTAAACAACCTGATTTGATTCTATTAGATATCAAAATGCCAGATATGGACGGCTATCAACTTTGTCAAGCCATAAAAAGTGATGAAAATTTACGAGAGATTCCTGTAATTTTTATTAGTGCTTTAGATGATACTTTAGATAAGGTTAAGGCTTTTCAGTGTGGCGGTGTTGACTATATTACTAAACCTTTTCAAATTGAAGAAGTCATAGCTAGGTTGGAAAATCAGCTTACTATTCAACGACAAAAAATAGCTTTGCAACAGGAAGTCAAAAAACGACAAGAAACTGAGGAGATATTATATCAATCTAGGGCTTTACTTTCTAGTGTTTTAAATTCTGCCTTAGATGGTATCGCAGCACTACAAGCAGTGCGTGATCCCCAAACAGGAGAGATTATAGATTTTCGCTGTTTAGTCGTTAACCCTATCATCTCTAAAGCTTTTAACAAGAATCGTCAAGAACTTATTGGGAAAATACTCCTGAAAAGGTTTCTCAAGTCTCTGGATCTCGGACTCTTTGAAAAATTTGTAGCAGTGGTAGAAACAGGAGAATTTTTAGAACAAGATATTTATTACGTCCTAGGAAAATCCTGTTGGTATCATTTTTTTGCAGTCAAATTAGGGGATGGTTTTGCGATTACGGTGCGAGATATTACCGCAAGAAAGAAAATAGAATTAGAACTTCAGAAAGCCAATCAAAAACTAGAATTAGCCAATTTAAAATTAAAATTAATCGCCAATTCAGATGCTTTAACTAAAATTGCTAATCGCCGACGTTTTGATGATTATTTAGCTATTGAATGGCAACGACATTACAGGGAAAATCAACCTTTGTCCATGATTTTAATTGATATTGACTATTTTAAAAATTATAACGATCATTATGGACATCAAAGTGGCGATGAATGTTTAATTCGGGTCGCCCAAACCTTGGCTCAACTAACTCTAAGACCAAAGGATTTAGTGGCTCGTTATGGTGGAGAAGAATTTGCCGTGATTTTGCCGAATACTAACACTGAACATGCCTTAGTCGTAGCAGAATATATCAGAGAGGCGGTAGAAGGTTTAACCCTTCCTCATGCTAAATCTGATGTTAGTCAATATGTCACCATAAGTTTGGGGGTAGCTGGTCTTATTCCAGGTGCAGAAACCACTTTAAAGGATTTAATTAATCAAGCCGATAATGCTCTTTATTCTGCGAAAAGGCAAGGCCGCAATCAATGTTGTGGTAATTCTTAACTCTGCACTAACTTAACTAGTCTCTCGCGGAGTTCTTCTAGTCCTAAACGAGAAGTAGCCGAGATTAAAATAGCATCAGGGTAATGACCTCTGATCCAATCTACTAAGCCTGGTTCAACCTGATCTATTTTATTAAAGACCCAGAGCATAGGTCCAGGTACTAAGGGCATTTCTTCTAAAATCCTCAAAACAGACTTAAATTGATTCTCCCAAGCTGTATGGGATAAATCTACTAAATGTAAGAGGGCATCTGCTTCAGTTACTTCTTCTAAGGTCGCTCGAAAGGCATCTACTAGAGAAGAAGGCAGTTCATGGATAAAGCCAACTGTATCTGTTAAGAGGATGGTTGTTAACTCTCCTGTTTCGGGATCTAGCACTTGTAGTCTCCGAGTGGTTGGATCTAGGGTAGCAAAAAGTTTATCTGCTGCATAGACTTCAGCTTGAGTTAACGCATTGAGCAGCGTTGACTTACCAGCATTAGTATAGCCAACAATGGCCACTGAAAAGATCTCTTGTTTTTCTCTCTGTTTACGTAGACGGGAACGATGCGCCATCAAGAGGTTAACTTCATCTTGTAATCTCGCTATTCGGCGTTGGATCGCTCTTCGTTCTGTTTCTAATTTGGTCTCACCAGGTCCTCTAGTGCCTATTCCACCCCCTAAACGGGAGAGGGACTGTCCACGCCCTACTAGACGCGGTAATTGATATTCTAGTTGAGCTAATTCTACTTGCAATTTTCCAGCGCGTGACTGTGCTCTTTGGGCAAAGATATCTAAGATTACTTCCGTTCTATCAATTACCCTTACCCCTATTTGCAGTTCTAAATTTCGTATTTGGGAGGGAGAAAGATCTCGATCAAAAACCACTAAATTAGCCCCTAGGGTCTGTGCTCTCAATGCTATTTCTTCCACCTTTCCTGCCCCTACAACCGTCTGTGGATGCGTTGAACTTCTTTTTTGCTCTAAAGTCTCTAACACCTCGCCTCCTGCTGTTTCTACAAGGCGGGCTAGTTCAATCATTGTCTCTGTAAAGTCTTCCGTGGTCATTTGCTGTGTCATCACCCCAATTAAGAGCACTCGATCTTGCTCTTTGTCTACCTGTAAAGCTGTATATTCGCGCTGAAATTCGGCCTCTAAACCTTCTACCAAGCTGAGAAAGTCTTGTTTAGTCAAGGTTTCTAGACTCAAAGGGGGTGAGACTGTCCAATAGTAGCGATGATCAGGGTTAAATTCTGACTGTGGTAGTAAATGGGCAACATAAGCCTGTTCTATATATCCTGTTCCTCCACCTCCTCTTTTTTCAAATCCTTTTCCCGTTAGTCTGAGCGTTACTAGTGCATCTAAACGCTGCAAAACCATTGAAGTTAAGCTGGAGTCTTTTGGTGTATCTTCCTCTAAACTAGTTGTGAGGCAGCGTATCCCTGAAAGCCTTTCTACTCCATAACGGGGGAGTTCTGATAGGGGTATTTGTGTCTGCCTGGGACTACCTACTCCTACTCTAATTACTTGACCACGTCTGTTAATGTAGGTTGAGACGGGTTGTTGAATTTCATTACTTATAGCCCCTAGACGTTGAGCAAAGTCCAAGGTGGTCAAACAGTCAATTGGTAGACGTTGATGGTAGATTTTTTGTAGTTGTTTTATCTGACTTGATTTCAGTCCTTGTAAGTTTCCGTAGAGAGTTTCGATAGGCTACCTCTTGAGCTGTGATCCTATCTTTCTATTATAGCTTGAGGGGTCTTTCCTCAAACACATTTAAGGCACAAGGCCATTTAAGAGGAGATAAGAATTTTACATACTTAAATCCCACATTCCGTAAGCGTACAGATAGTACATTACAAACTTCTTGATTATCAAAGCTTATGTACTTAATTTTCAAGAATATTAAGTATAAATACTTAATATTCTTTTACAATATAGAGCGTTTACTTTTGAAAGTCTAGAATTTTTATACTAAATAATTCTTGGAGAAAGTACTGAAATTTGCCTATAAAATTAGTATATTTTGCCAAAATGTACGAACCAAATTGGTAGTTACGGAAAGTGGGTTAAATGACCTATGCTTCAATCTCCTTTATGTTCTTTAAACCCTGTATTCTAGATAGACTTTGATTAGCTGCTACATAAATCCTAGACAAAGCTAGACATTTATTTCTTACGTCAATGGGAGCATGGGAGCGGTTATCCCTCAGTAAGCTTACACGCCTAAGCCAGACGCGATAAATTAATTGCTGCGTTGAGAT
>Ga0209085_1000080_pt1 | contig 66994 bp, 64 predicted proteins | sample C_131016_EF_Meta_FD_187310 | JGI IMG/M metagenome (GOLD analysis project Ga0209085, IMG submission 187310) | Freshwater microbial communities from Lake Croche, Canada to study carbon cycling - C_131016_EF_MetaG (SPAdes) (version 2) | ecosystem: Environmental > Aquatic > Freshwater > Lake... | reverse complement strand
TTCTAAACTTTGGCGTTCTTCTGGAGTTAAGGACACAATATAGCGCTTGGCTGGCATAGTAATTTTGTCTGTCTATTGACACTTCTACTATATCACTATTATTCGTCACATTTTCTCTGACAGACCACTAGGGACATCTTTTACTGGCGATGATGTATTATATGTTGGCTTAGCATCTGGGAACTTTATGAATTTCAATAGTAGTGCTAATTTACCGGGGTTACAAGCAGGAGTCTTCTCCCCCCAAACAACTCTAACTTCATCATCAGGTGGAACCACCGATGGTAGCCTTACTGTAGATTGGATAGCCTACCAAAAACCGATAATATTAAGCCAAGATCTAAAGCTAGGAACTTACATAGCTGCTTCAGGAGGTAACTGGAATGACTATGTTAAAACTTTCAATCCTTACTTCCAAGACTACGATGGTGGGAATGGTTCTCTTTCAGCTTTTTCTCAAGAGAACCCTATTTACCGTATAGGTGGAGGAGCTGGCGCTGGGCTTAGCTTGAATTTTAAAGCTTCTACAATATTAACTATAGGTTACTTCGCAGGATCAAACCCTAACAGTCCAACTCAAGGTAGTGGTTTAACCAATGGAAGTTATGCACTTTTGGGACAAGTAAGTACAAAAGTTGCGAACTCTCTCAATTTAGCTTTTACCTATGTTAATGCCTACCAATCTCAAGGTGCACCTATATTTAACTTGGGCAGTAATGGCATTAATAGTGCTATAGTTGGGAGTCAACTAGGCAACGGGTTAGTTACTGATGCTGCTGGTAATGTTCTCATTGACTCTGGCAAAGTGATCAATAGCTATGGCGGCGAAATATCTTTTAGTCCATTTAAGGGGGTCAGTTTTAGTGCCTTTGGAACCTACAGTAACGTTAACTTTGTAGGAGATCCAACTGCAGGAACTGGCTTTAGAGGAACAGGTGAAGTTTGGACTTATGGAGGAGGACTAGCTTTTACTGACTTACTCAAACAAGGCAGTATCTTAGGTATTTTTGCTGGAGTCCAACCCTACTTTGGCAATGTAAGTACTAATATTCCCGAGACAGTAGTTGGGTACACTACTGCGTCTCCTGTTCAAGTTGAGTTGTTTTATAAGTATCCAGTTACTAACAATATTTCTATTACTCCTGGGGTAATTTGGCTGAGTAATCCAACTCAAACTGTTAATAGTAATTCTCAAGTAATTGGAGTTTTACGTGGGACATTCAGCTTTTAAGTAAGATAGAGAAAATATTCATTCTTTACTTACAGCAATTTGAGATCGGACAAGCTACAAACCCAGGGGGCTCTCTCGCTGCCCCGCACGGGTTTTGGTTTTTAAGTTGTGGCTTAATAGATTTACATTTGCTGTAAAGAAAGGATTGGGGTGCTTTATTCTATAGTCTTCGCAGTTATAAACCTTTTTTTCCTAGTTGTTTAGTTAACCAACAGTATCCGTCCCCAACGAGGCATCACTAACCCCAGCTAAAACGCATTTTAAATGTGTTTTAGCTTAACCAACTAATGTAAAGAATTCAGTACTTATGTAAAAATCTAAGTATTTTAAAACTATTTTAGACAATTATTCGTTAGATTTAGATTGTAATTAACTAGATGTTAATTATAACACACTGTCTTTAAGATAATTGGAAGTTTTTATCATGCTAAAAAGTACTTGTATTTGTGCTGGGATGTTAGCTATACTAACAGAATGTTTGATATCTTCTAATGTTATGGTTTTAGCAGATTCACCCAAATTTAATCAATGTATGGAAAAATTTTCTAATTACACTGATTGCTTAATAAAAGATACTTATAAAATAACACGTGAAATAGATAATATCATGGAAAAAGATACTTACTTGAATTGGATGAGTTTAAAAAAAGACTGTAGTGATGGTGAGAATGCAGCTTGTAGTAATTTAGATAAATTAAGAAATGATATAACGTATGATAGGAACATAGTTAAGTGGAGAGCATGTGATGAACCTAATGAAGAACAATGTATTCGTAGATATGTAGGTGAAGATTATAGAGGATTGCCTTAACTACCTCGACTATTGCCCACAGATCCCCTGACCTTGCCTGAGTAACCCGCTGGGGAAATTGGGATGAATCTACCTCGACTAGGAGTTATACCTACATAAGGATAATGTTGGCGAAAATGTGTGTTTTGCTTATGTCTTCTTTGACAGTAACTTTCCATATTAAAAAAGAACTTGAACAGTTAATGATAATTAGCGAACCACAAGTAGCTTAAAAAATTAATGATAGAAAATAGTGCGCCTTGGCGAGTAATAATAGAAAGAGCTTTGCAAATTAATCGCAATGAACGTCATTCTCGCTATTTCCAATTAGCAACAATTAGACCACAGGGAACTCCCGCAAATAGAACCGTAGTTTTTAGAGGATTTTCTCAAGGAACTACAATGGTTACCTATCCCACACTTATCTGACGGACAACCTTTTTGCTGTTATCTCGGTTGACACCCAGTATCGTAGACTGATCAACAATCTTCAAAAAACAAAAAATCTAAAAGAGAGTTCAAAAGAAGACCATGAAACGCCGTAACTTTTTCAGATGGGTTGGAGCTAGCTGGTTCGTAAGCGTTTTGCTAAATGTAACCGCAGCTTATTCCAATCAAAAAGGAAAATCGCTCTCAGCGATCAAAAAAACTGTACTTTTGTCGGATTTACCAACAAGATCGGACGGATTTGTAGTTGTTGGAACAGCTACAGTACTTGATCAAGCCGGTTTTCTCAAAATCCAAATTGCAGGAAACCCAGTGCTCGTGATTCGCGATCCAGCCCAGAAAAATACACTACGAGCGGTCGGTCAAACTTGCACACATGCTGGTTGTCTTGTGGACTGGAATGCGGAGGAAAAAAAATTAGAGTGTCCTTGCCATGATTCGGAATTCTCCATAGATGGTAAGGTCTTACAAGGTCCTGCCAAGAAAGCCTTACCAATTTACCCAGCAAAATTAGAAAACAATACCGTCCTCTTAAAAAGCAACTAAAGAAAGAAATAAATCAGGCAACGAAGAAAATTGATTGAATATGTCGGCTGGATAGGGGGAATAGAGATTTTATCTGAAACTTGGTGTGGGCGTTCTTCTTTTCTTAGAAGATACTTTCCGTGGACTGCTAAACTAGTACTATAATGATGAACACTTGGTATCTTCTGGGTGTAGCCTTCCTGTGCCCACTGGTGCTGGGCTGCGGCGGCGAAGCGTCCGCAGTTCCGCAGGAATGTTCGTGAGGACTAGCGTGCCCTTGGGCACTAAGTGCCTACGGCACTGCGGAGGGTGACCTAAACACTTTGCCATGACAGAAGCTATCTTTAAAAATAGGAAGTTCACTCCATTAGTTTAGAAAATGTTTAATTTATTTCCCAAAAACAAGGTCATAATTTTACTGATTCTTGTAGTTATATTTGGTATATTTCTTCGAATCACTAATCTAAATCAGAAACCATACTGGTATGATGAAGCTTATACACTCTTACGTTCTTCTGGCTACTCAGCACTTGAAGCTAATGAGAACTTGTCTAATGGTCAAGTAATTAGCGTTGAAGATGGTTTACGATATCAGCATCCATCTTCTCAAGATAAAGGAGCAATGGGAACTATCTTAGGGTTAGCGAGTGAAGAACCCCAGCATCCGCCATTATATTTTTTGTTGACAAGGATTTGGGCACAACTTTTCGGTAATTCCAAATCATCAATGCGAAGCTTACCAGTTATTTGTAGTATACTAGCCTTCCCAGCTATTTATTGGCTATGTCTAGAACTTTTTTCATCTCCCTTAGTTGCTTGGCTAGCCATGGCTTTGGTTGCAGTCTCTCCAATTCATCTTCGTTATTCTCAAATGGCGCGTCAATATAGCCTATGGACAACGCTTATTTTGTTATCTTGCGCTGCAATATTGCGGGCTATACGTCAACCAACAAAACTTAATTGGGCAGTGTATTGTTTAATAATTTCGATTGGAATTTATTGTCATTTATTAATGGGGTTAGTTGTTATTGCCCACGGAATTTATATCTTAGCTATAGAAGGATTCCGTTTGACTAAAATAGTAATTGGCTATCTTGTTTCATCATTGGTTGCTATTATAGTTGCCTTTCCTTGGTTGTGGATAGTTTGGCAAAATCGAAATGTTGTAACTTATAGAACTGAATGGACTAGTCACAAATTACCATTCTCAGTTTTAGTGCAGATTTGGAGTATTGTACTAGATCGACTTTTCGTTGCATGGCATTTTAATGACAATTTTAAGTTTATTTACTTGACAATTCCAGTTATATTTCTAGTAGTTTACGGATTTTACTTTTTCCGTCGCTACACTTCAAAAAGAATCTGGCTCTTTATTTTAATTTTGATGGCAACTATCTTCCTCCCCTTGTTAATACCTGATTTGATTTTCGGAGGTGAGCGTTCTATAAATGAACGATATTTCTTAATATGTTATGTCTGTATTGACTTGATAATTGCTTATTTACTAGCATCAAAACTGACACAACAGTTACAAAATTATTTCTGGCGCTTTATTACGATCTTCATACTTTCAATTGGAATCTTATCCTGTACGTTAGCTGTTTTCTCTCCCACATGGTGGGGATGGTCTGAGTTTGATGTGAAAATTGCACAAATTACAAATTCAGTAGATAAACCACTCATTATATCTGATTTATCATTTGATGAGATGGCATCTTTTTTTTCTGAAGTAAAACCAGATACTAAGTTCATCATCTTACCAAACACGAATTTATTTCACATTCCTGATAAGTTTAGTAATGTTTTTTTGTACAATCCTAGCAAGCGCTTATTATCTGTCGTAAGACAACGCAATTTTGAACCAAAGTTAGTTTATTCCTTTAGAGATTCTATGACAAAGTTTGTCTTTTCTTTTTATCAACTAAGTCCTAGTAAACTGTAAAAGGAAACATTATTTAGTATTAACTTATTTCTAGCCCAAACTTCCTCATTTTGTTCCGCTTTACGTTGTTATCCGAAGAATGTAAGAGTGTATAGGCTTCATCACCCCAGATCTTGAATTCTCTGTTTAAAAAATTCTGCCCAGTAAGTCTTGACATCGAGAATCTCTTTACCATAAATCCTATCGATTTCGAAGGCACAATTAATAAGTTTTCTAATTTCAGCTTTAGCTAAATCGTTTTTAACCGATATTTGACCACTATTCATTCTCTCCAAAATATTTCTTTTTGATCTTTTAAAGGTTTCGTCTTTATCGTGAGAGAGCGAGCCTTTCCGCTTATAATAAATATGCAGAGGCTCCCTCTCAAAACCAATAAATTCAAGCTCATTAAAAAATGACATTAAAAAAACTGTATCCTCCATAACTGGCAAATTATTATCATAAGTTAAATTTGGGATTTTAGTGCGATCATATATATAAACACTGCACGTATGGAGACAAACCCAAGGTACATGTTTTGGAGAGAGAAACTGCTCATTAGAAGATTCATTAAATTTTTCTATTAAAAGATAAGACTCATTATCTCGTCTCTCAATATCTGAAACTGCCGCCCCATATTTTTCCACTAGTGGAATCATCCTCGATAACTTTTGCGGTTTGAATTCATCATCGGCATCAAGGACTGCTATATAATTTCCCTTAGCTATTTCTAGTCCTTTATTTCTGGCATTACTTGCACCTGAGCCGAATTGATTCGTCGAAGTAAATTTCAAACGTTCATCTGTGATCTGATTATCCCTTAAAATTTGACAATAATCTTGATAATCATCACTAATAATAATCATTTCCCAATCGCAAAAATCTTGAGATATTGCACTAAGGGCCGCTCTTTTAATAGTTTTTTCAGCTTGATAAGCAGAAGTAATAATAGAAATTAAGGGATTTTTCATAGGGTTTTATTGGCAAATATTTAGAGTTATGTGTTGTTTTAACAAAAAAACAATGATCAAAAGCTCTAATATATAACTGACCTACGGATTTAACTTTTTCTACAGCTCTAGATTATCCTTTTATAGTAACATGAATAAACGAGTTTCAGAGGTACAATATGGTTAAAGACTTTTGATGCACCAATCATTGCACAACGATTCAGTCAGTTATTAGAAAATTTTAGCTAAACATAGGTTGAAATTTAACTATACAGTAAGTACAATAAAAATCGCCGAATGGTTAAGGTCAATGGAAATAAAGATCTTTTATTGACAGATAGCATTTCTGATATGATTACTTGTGACAAGCTGTAGCTCAAAATATTGAATATGCAGTTAAGCAATTATTTATGGTGTAATAGTCATATATGGATTTTGATAATCACAAATTAAATCTGGATCTTCCTTGGCGAATTGGGGAAGAAGCCTTCCTAAAAATTGTTGAATTGATTCATCAGAAGGTCAATACGCCAAATTGCCTTGTCGAATTTGGGAGCGGTGCAAGTTCTATCCGTCTAGTTTTAAGTTTTCCCAAGACTCAAATAATCTCGCTTGAAGCCGATTTAGACTGTTATCATCAAACCCAAGAACTGGCTCAAGAATTTCTGGAAGATCCGACTCTTTTTAATTTAAAATACCAGTCTTTGAGTTTTCAAAAGTATGGTTTGTCTGTTTTTTCTGACCACGCCCACTGGTGTAAGCCGAGGTCAGTGATTTTGTCCTATACCCAAGATGATTCTTTAACTGATCTGACTATTGATTGTGTAATCATAGATGGACCACCATTTTATACTTTAAGAGGACGGGAAGCTTGTTTATACCAAGTTTATAATCAACTGAGAGTTGGTGGTATCGTTATTTTGGATGATTTCAACCGAGAAAGCGAGAAAATTATCTTACAAAATTGGTTGTCAGTCTATCCTGATAGTTTTACTGTAGAAATTGTAGAAGTAGGTCATCACCTTGCCATTCTTGAGAAAAAACAATCAGTCCAACCTGATTGGCTTAACAGTAATAAAGATAATATTGAGATTAACGAAAAATATAAAAAGCTTACCACTGCATTTCTAAATTTAAAAAATGCTGATCTTATAAAAGTATTTTATTCTTTGCCAAGTGATATAACTCTCCCTATTCTTAACCGTAAAGATAATATAGATGATTTTTTTAAAATAATTTCGACAATCCAAATTATATATCAAAGTCTGGCTGGACAATTAGATGTTACTTGTACGTCTCACTCAAACCTCCCGACTGAAGAACTCTCTGGGCTACAAACTGCAAGTTTATGTTGCTGTTTAGAATTGTTAGGTTTCACTCAATAGAATCTCTAAGTCTCCACTTATTGGCTGGACAGAAACTCCTTCTAATTGTGAGTTAATCTTTATATTTTATAATTCGTGCCAGCGATGTTTATTGTACGACAAAATCTTTAATTTTATTTTTAAAAATCTCTAGCCAATCAGGCTGGGCGTTTTTGAGAATTTCTTCATCATAAATCCGATTTACTTCTAGGGTAAAATTAATTATTTTTCTGACTTCAGCTTTAGCTAAATCGTTTTTAATTGATATTTGACCATTATTGATTTTGTCTAAAATAGCCTTTTTTGACTTGTAAAAGATTTCATGGGTATTGGAAGAGTTGCAGGCTGAACCTTGCCGCTTATAATAAATATGCAGAGGCTCCCTCTCAAAACCAATAAATTCAAGCTCATTAAAAAATGACATTAAAAAAACTATATCCTCCATAACTGGCAAATTATTATCATAAGTTAAATTGGGGATTTTACTGCAATCATATATATAAACACTGCACGTATGGATACAAATCCAAGGTAAATCTTTTGGAGAGAGAAACTGCTCATTAGAAGATTTATTAAAATTTTCTATTAAAAGAGAAGACTCATTATCTCGAATCTCAATGTCTGAAACCGCCGCCCCATATTTTTCCACTAGTGGAATCATCCTCGATAACTTTTGCGGTTTGAATTCATCATCGGCATCAAGGACGGCTATATACTGCCCCTGAGCCACTTCGAGTCCTTTATTTCTTGCATTACTTGCCCCTGAGCCAAACTTATGTGTCGAAGTAAATTTCAAACGTTCATCTGTGATCTGATTATCCCTTAAAATTTGACAATAATCTTGATAATCATCACTAATAATAATCATTTCCCAATCGCAAAAATCTTGAGATATTGCACTCAGAGCCGCTCTTTTAATAGTTTTTTCAGCTTGATAAGCAGGAGTAATAATAGAAATTAAGGGATTTTTCATAGGGGTTCATTTGAAATTTTTATAATTACTAGTTTTTGCTAGAATAAAATGATAAAACACTTTAACATATAACTGACCGATAGATTCAGCTTTTTTAGTAGAGCTACATGACTTTATAGTAACATGACTAGAGTAAACAGTGAATAAACGAGTTTAAAAGCTACAATATTGTATGTAGGCAAAAATGTCTAAAAACCAAATAAATCATCTGAACTATCCTATCACAGCTTAAATGGCTGGTATTGTAGATGAGAAATAAAAGTGTTTATTATCCAAGAAATGGGATTTTATAATGAAAAATAGAGGCGTAATTTACATTGCCACAACAAAATTTGCTTATCTAGAAGCAGCCTTAATTAGTGCTTTGGCATTACGGGAAAATGAACCTGAAATACCGATTACAATAATTTCAGATCAGACCATCTTAAAACTATTACCTCTCGATGACTATCAAATTTCTTACCAGTTAGTCGAAGCTGATGCAACAGAAAATCAGAAGTTTTTTTCTAGAGCACTAAAAACCAGTCTCAATAAATTTAGTCCTTATCAAGAAACACTCTATCTAGATGCAGATATTCTCCCTCTTCAGTCAATTTCTAGTCTTTGGGACTATTTACTAGAAAAAGATCTGGCAATGGTAAGAGATATCTGCCCAATCGTTAGTCAAAGTTTTCATACTAGTACAGAAGAGAAGGATTATACTATTCAACAAATAGGAGAAGATGGCAAACATTTTAATTCTGGGATGATGCTTTGGCGGAATACTCCAGTTATAAATGATCTTTTCTCACAATGGTATCGGGAATGGCAAAAATTTCAAAAACAAGATCAATTAGCGTTCAGTAGGGCAATACACAAGAACAGAGTCTCTATTGTAGAGGTACCCAAAGAATATAATGTTGATATTTTCGACTCTGTATATTTTCTCAAGAAAAAACAGACTGTTTATCTATTACATTGTTGGGAAACTATGGTATCAGGAGCTTATTTTCGTGTAACAGCTAATGCAATTTATCCCCATATTGTTAAAAATGTAGATCAATTATTTGATAAGCTCAAACACAGTTAATTTGTATAATAGTAGCTTATATTTTCTCCTTAGCACAGTACTAAAAAACTAAATACCTAATAGCTTAAGACTATCAGTGAAATAATTCATCTCCTCTGATGTATCCCATCAAAAAAACCAGCCCTAAACAGAGTAGAAAAGTTAAGCCTAAAATTAAAAGGACAAAAATTTCACCCGCAGAAAGATCACGGTCTGTAGCATCAAGATAAGCTGATTTTTCTGCTCGTAGGGCAGTATTATTTTCTCGATCAGGACTATCTGTAGGAACTTGAATGACATTCCAACGAGAATAACCTATTTTCAAGTCATAGATGGCTCTTTTTTCAGGATTACTTAAAGTAGCATACGCTTCATTAAGTTGTTGAAACTTGCTAGTAGCAACATCTCCAGGTAATTCTGTTGTGTCAGGGTGATAGCGTTTACTTAACTCTCGATAAGTACGCCTAATCTCTATACTAGAAGCCCAAGGCTTTAAGCCTAAAACAGCATAATAGCTATTGATAAAAGATGAGTGGCTATTTATTTGCGAAGTTCTCTGATCCACGTGCCAATATTTCTTTACACTTAGATATTGTGCTTTCAATTTTAACACTGCCCTACGGGCAGAAAAATCAGTATATGAAATCATTTCTTTCTCGCTGTTTGCTTGTTACTCTTCTCACTCTCACTCTTTGGACTAGTTTTTATGAACTTAAAGCTAAAGCCAGTCTCAATGATGATCGTTTAGATGGCAATATTTTTGTTCTATACGCCGGTAATGGTTCTTTAGTTCCAGCTAAATTAAGTTTAGCCGATGCTAGAGTCAGAAAAATTCCTACTATTCTGGTCTATTATCTAGATGACAGTAAGGACTGTAAAGAATTTTCCATCGTTGTTTCGCGCATTCAAGAATTTTATGGTCGTGCAGCTAGTATAATTCCCGTGAATGTAGATTCTCTGCCAGTTAAATCTAAGTATCAACCGGAAGAAGCAGGTTATTATTACCAGGGCTACGTACCACAAACAGTCATTTTAAACGAAGCAGGGGAGCAGGTTTTCAATGCCATAGGCAGTGTTAAGTATGAAATCATTGATGATGAATTGAGAAAAGTTTTTAATTTGTTACCACGTACTGAATCTACAGAACTAAAACGACGCTCGTTCAATGAGTACAATACAGAGTTAGTCAATTAAAGAAGTTTAGCAATAGCCATTAGCGTAATAACATAGGTTATTGAGATATTAACCTTAACTCAATCACTAAAACACTAGAATCAAATAGATATGAAGATTTTATTCGTTTCTGCAGAAGTTGCCCCTTTAGCTAAAGTAGGAGGACTAGGGGATGTAGTAGGGACTCTCCCCAAGATTTTACGTCAGCTAGGGCATGATGTCCGTATTTTTCTCCCTTATTACGGATTCTTGCCCGATAAAATGGAAATTCCCACTGAACCTATTTGGTGGGGAAATGCTATGATGCGGAAATTTGCTGTTTATGAGACTGTCTTACCCAAGACAGATGTCCCGCTATATCTGTTTGGACATCCCGCCTTCGATCGGCGAAATGTCTATGGTGGGGACGATGAGGCATGGCGTTTTACATTTTTTAGTAATGGTGCGGCTGAGTTTGCTTGGAACTATTGGCAACCTGATGTTATTCACTGCCATGATTGGCATACAGCAATGATTCCTGTCTGGATGAAGAATTCTCAGATTGCTACTGTTTTTACAATCCATAACCTAGCCTACCAAGGGCCTTGGCGATGGTATCTAGAAAAGATCACTTGGTGTCCTGGATATATGCAAGGAGATAGCGTTCTCTCTTCTGGTATTTTATTTGCTGATCGAGTGACAACTGTCTCACCAACCTATGCTCAACAGATTCAAACGCCTGCTTATGGAGAAAAATTAGAAGGTCTCCTCTCTTTTGTCAGAGGGAATCTAGTGGGCATTTTAAATGGCATTGATAATGAGGTTTATAACCCAGCTTCTGACCGCTTTTTAATGCACAACTATACAGCTGATACTATCGAAAAGCGAATTCAAAATAAAACGGATCTGCAGGAAGAAATAGGTTTACAGATCAATAAGGGTGCTCTATTGGTGGCTATGGTCACTCGTTTAGTTGAACAGAAAGGTATTGATTTACTCCTGCAGATCTTAGATCGCTTTCTCTCCTATACCGATGCTCAATTTGTTGTACTGGGAACAGGAGATCGTTATTATGAGACCGAATTATGGCATATTGCCTCTCGTTTTCCAGGGAGAGTGTCTGTACAACTTCTTTATAATGATGCTCTTTCTCGTCGGATCTATTCTGGTGCCGATGTTCTAGCAATGCCTTCTCGCTTTGAACCATGTGGAATTAGTCAACTTTTAGCTATGCGCTATGGTTGTGTTCCTCTGGTGCGTAATACTGGTGGTCTAGTAGATACCGTTTCTTACCATGATCCAATCAATGAAAAGGGAACAGGATTTGGTTTTGATCGTTATGAACCTTTAGATCTCTATACTGCTCTAATACGTGCTTTGGAGGCTTACCGCTATAAACAAGATTGGACTCGCTTACAACAAAGAGGTATGCGACAAGATTTCAGTTGGTCTAAATCGGCTGTAGAGTATCTGAAAGTTTATAAGCAAATTAAAGGACTCTCAGATGAATTAACACCCGATGAAGAGCAAAAATTGAATTTCTTGATCAGTTCTAAAAAATAAGCTAAAACGCATTTTAAATGCGTTTTAGCAGGAGTTAGGTATTAGGGAAGTCTTAGCTAGAGGGAGAGCGCAGAGATTTGGTTTTAGATTACCGAATGTACAGCTTAAGATCCCTTTAGCTTGATTTACTTTAGGGGAGACAAATTAAAGTATATAGCAGATTGATAGACACCATTTTTGCGACCTAAACTGGTCAGTATGACTGAGTTTAAGTAGTCTAAAAAAGGTTGAATAGTCAACTGAGCAAATTTGATTATGGGGTATTTTTGCTCTAAAAGAGGGTCAAATTTTTTCCAATTCACATAGACATAACCATCATTATTTTTAGGTAAAGCTATAGCCGCTTGTTCTAGAGGAGAAATAGCGGTTCGACTAGAAGATTTAATGGCTATATTGAGAGCCTCAACCGAGGTCGCCAACACTTCATAATTAGATATTGTTGTATGAACTCCCTTAACAAGAGCCTTTAAATTAGATAAATCTTGATTAGGTTCTAGTTGTGACCAAACAGTAGCTTGTTGTCTGTCCACCGCAAGAGAAGCAACACTCAAACCCTGTTTAGTAGCAATTGTATCTAAATTATTGAGGCCTGCGACAACATTCTCAAGGGGTTGACGTTCCACCACAAATAACCATTCTGGGTCACCTCCCGTAGGACTATTGATCAGCGCTAGGCTAAATTCCCCTGTCACCCAAGGAAAGACTTCCTGGCTTATAGATAGGCCTAAATTACTTTCTAAGCGTCTTGTAGCATCATTGAGGAGTTCTTGGAGAGGACTATTTTTGGCTAACTCAGTCTGGATCTTTGTCCAGAGTTGGGGTAAATTAACTCCAGCTAAAGCAATAATACTATCATCAGGGATATATTTAAGAGCCCCCACAGGCTCTGATAAAATAGGGTCAAGACTATCTGAAGGATTACCATCAATTAAAGCTGTCTGTGCTACTATTCCGTCTGATTGTAGAGAGAGACTGACTGTGAGAGTTTGTAAGATCTCGCTATTTTCAGGCCTAGCTGCATTATCTAACCAAGCTGAAATTAAGGGAAGATTACCATAGACTAAGCCTAAACGAGGTTCATTGGCAGTTTCTAAGGCTTTAGCATAGGCAGGAGAAGATTTCAGACTCAAAGAAGTGGCTACTTGTAGGGTATTGATGGCTTCACGCAAGATTTTAGGATTATTAGCAAAGAGGACAAAATCCGCTAGAACCGCACTACTAGTCAGCGCTGTATTGGATTGACTAGTGATAAGACGTTGAGAAATTAAATTCACCCCCTTATACTCTTCAAATGTAAATTCTGAGTTGCCTCTCAGGGCATTTTGGGAGTAGGCTGCTTGGAGAAATTCTTTAGCTAGTTCTGGTTTTTTCGTCTGAACTGCCAAAAGATAGCCCGGTTGCGTTCCATTCTCCCCATTATGGTCATAGTCAAGAGAAGTGATGGCCAAGGAGATTTCGTCTCCTAACCAAGGTTTAACCTCTTTACGGTAGTCTAGTCCGGTAAAATTGAGAAGATTTGTCTCTAATTGTCTAATATCGCGTTGAGTTTGAGACCTTTTAAAGGGAGATACTCTCCACTTAGTTAAATTTTCTAAAGAGTCTGGATTAACTAACAGAGAAATCATTACAGGAGAATGCTTCGGGACAAATAGAGAAGCTTGGGGTTCTCTCTGTGGACTTTCAAGCACCTCATTAAGGGGACTAGTCTGTAATGTCCAGGCTAAAACTCCTCCTGCTAGACTTAACACAGCACAAACACCTATAAATAAAATTAGAAAAAAAGAACGCTGTTTCACAAACCTTGCCCAATAAGCTACTTCTTTTGTATTTTAAGCTTTAAGGGTAAGGTTATTGCTTGGGTCTATTATGTGGGTCTATTTTAGTACTATATCATTTATATAGTATTTACCTATGTTTTCTTTAAAACTTAGTATTACAGCAGTTTGAGACCAGATAAGCTTGCTTAACCAGGGAGATCTCTCGGGTTTCCCCGCACGGGTTTTGGTTTTTAAGTTGTGGCGTAACGAGATTTACATTTGCTGTAAAATACAGAAAATTTATTAATTTTAAATTACTGTCGCCACTTTTGAATTAAACTACTGAGACGATAAAAAGACTCTTTTGGGGTCATATCAGGTCGCAAAAGCCCCCCATTAGGCCAGAAATTACCATAATCGGCCAAATCCCACCAACTAATCGCTTGAACATAAGGTTTACTATAACAGATAGTATAAAATTGCTCAACCCAATCAGCTTGAATTGTTTCACTCCAAGGTTTATGCCATAATCCAGAAGGCTTTTTAAAATAAGATTTGGGATCAACTTCGGTAGAAGAAGAAACCCCTAACTCAGTAATATGGATAGTCTTACCTAAATTGTGAAACCGTTCTAACAAGCGATTAATTTCAAACAGATCGCGATGCGGGTAATATAACTGTAGACCAATCACCTCAAAAGGGATTTCTGCCTTTAAGCAAGCTTGGAAAAATTGATAAGGACTATATTGTGGTGGAGGATTATCAGCAATATTTTCACTCCATAAACAACATTCATTGATAATACGAGTAACGCCTGAATAGCCTTCACGAGAAGCATTAGCAGCAATAAGAGTTAACTCTAAAAATTGCTCAAAAGAATAGTCTCTAACTTTTTGAGAAGCTATATTATGGACTTCATTAATAATGTCATAGTAGGGAATTTTTGCTCCATAATGAGCGGTAATTTCCTTGACATGGTCAAAGATAAGTTGTTTCATTTCTGTATAGGATTTATCCACAGTCCAATCTGGCATAACTAGATCCGATAACCAGACTAAAGGGTGTCCTTTGGGTGTAATGTTGGCTCGACGTAACCAGTCAACCTGAGCATCAACCTGAGCAAAATTTTTTTCCCCTTGAAGAGGTTCAAACCCAGCCCAATATAAGGGAATAGTTGCATAATTAAAAACTTGTTGAAAATAATCATCATATTGCTTACCTGCACTAGGATGACCACCGAAATTACAACCAAAGAGAAAATCGGGACGCGGTCCTTGTTCTAGAATATCCTGTTCTGCCTTAGCTAGAACTACTTCTTCCCCCGCCCATAAACTCTCTGCCAGACTTTGATTACATTGTTCAGCTTTGCTAGCATCATCTCTAGTATTTTCAGCAGCCTTGAGATAAGTCTCTGCTTGTTGTAATTTAGCGGCTATAGAGGGTGAAAATTCTACTTGTCGCCATTTCGCCATATACTGCCGAACACGATACAATCGGGAACGGGCAAAAGCCAGATTAAGGTTAAGGGGAAAATCCTGCAGATCATAACCTTTTCCCTCATTATCAGCATACAGAGTAACTCGACCAAACCCTTCTACTGTCATCATTAAAGCAATAGCAAAAGGGAACAAAGGAAGTTGAGAAATCACTTTACCTGTTTCTGCACGTAGAGGAGGACTAGGCAGAGGTTCATCTTGGAGATCGAGAAAATAAAGCTGTTCGATCTGTTTTTTTTCTAAAGGCTCTCCTTGAGCATTCCAAGCGTGTAATTCAATATCTGGAACATTAACAGCCATAACTTTATTACAGGAATGAGTTACCATAGCGAGGGTTAAACCCCCTGTCACTTGTAAAAACTCTCGACGGCTCAAACCCTTGTTTAACTTCATTAATAACTTTTTATTTTAGTATTTCTTTCTGTCTAAAAAATTAGCTCCCGTAATATAAAATCTCATTGATTAGGCTCATCAAAAAATAATTTTTTCAGCCGGTTTCCGCCGCCTAGATAAAGGTTTATTTCATCGATAACATTGTAGACAATAAAGATAATAATCACGAATAAAATTACAGCCAGAAAGTGGCTAGTAAAGTTTTCATGTATAGCCATTTCGATAGCTTTAGGGATAGCTTTTGTTTGCACAAGCCCTCTTATGAAGGCTTCTAGAAGTACCAAAGCCACAGCAATTAAAGTGTAAAAGAAGGTTTTAGATAAAACATTAATATAACGAGGTTTTTGGCTGCGTCTTTTACCCATGCCCATTTGATCGACAAGCAAAACAGCTTTAGCGGCGAACAAAGCTCCAAGTAGTATTTTAGGGAAAATATACAGATCAATAGAATAATCCTTGAGAAAAAGTTTTAAGAAAACCAGAATTAAAGCAAAACAAACTAGAAAATAGACGGCTCGACTAGCAAGTTCTTTAATTTCATGGATCAGAAAGTGGATCAGTTTCATAGGAAGAGCGACTAAGAGTAATCCTTAATTTTAACAAAATTAACGCTTTAGGATAGTTGATTTTAAGCCACCTAAAAAGCCTAGGCTAACAAAAGCCGTCATATAGCCCAAAGAAATAAGTCTTCTGGTCAGAGGGGGTGCTACTGCCTCTACATCTATCTCTTGCTGAAGAGAAAAAGGTCTAAACTGCTGCTTGGCAGATTTGGCCGGGGATACTTCTACTTCTATTGTATGAGGTGAGCCATCAAAAAAGCTTTCCTGCCAAGAAAAGTCTTCCTCTTGCTTCAATACTCCTTCTATAGCAAACGCAGTCCAACCCTCTTCCTGTTTTGTGGTGAGTTTAAAGTTAATGTCGGACTGTGTAGTAGGAGATAGTAGATGCAGTTTAAAGGAAGCAGGTTTTCCTACTATTGCACTATGGTTACTTACAAGCTCAATTGTTTTCAGGTTTTCAATTTTTCCTAGAGACTGCCTAGAATGACTATGTTCATGTCCACTATGTGCGTCTGCTTTTTCGGCTTGAATATTGACCAACAGAAGAACAATTATGGCTACTACAACTAGTCCACTTAAAACCATTCTGACTGTGGTACTCATTTCTTCAGCACCTGATTGCTTCCCAATAATAGTTCCCCCAATTACGCCAACTCCCAACAAAATGAGCGCCAAGATAGCGTAATTCTGATATTTAACGGGATTTTCCCCAATATTGAGACTTAAATTTTCCTCAAAAGGCAGTACCTCACTCCCCTCTACTGATTTAACTTGCACAATAAGAGAGTAAGTCCCTCTTATTGGTAACATTTGTTTAATCTTTAACTCTCCATCGGGGGCAAAAGACTCTAATTCTAATAATTTAATCCCTTCTACTATAGGAAAGTCAGTAGTGAACCAGGGATTTTTTGGCGGAGTCTCTATAGTTAGGTGCATGTTTACTGCTTTTAAGGGATTTCCTAACCTGTCTACTGCTTGTAATGTCAAGGTTGCTGACTGAGGCAAAGTTTTAGCTTCTGCTTCAAAAGGAATTATCTCTTGTGGTTCTACCCTTAGTTGCACGGTAGGACTAGGAGATTGAGAATATCCCCATATATTGTAACAAGCTACACTGATTAAGCAGGCTAGCACAATCAGTAAGCCAGATTTAATTTTTCGCATTTTTCCCCTTTAATGACAACTAACAGTCAAGGTATGGTGACGTAAGGAGTGTAGTTTATCGTGTATGGGTGGATAGGTAGTAAAAAATACTGTGTAGAGAATCAAACTACATAGACTGATGTAGAGAAATGATTGAAAGGGGACAGACAGAGTGAGTCGGGATATGTGTTTCCAAGTAGAAAGAGTCTGAGTTGTCATACTGTACCTCGCAGATAGAGACTTCAAATGAGACGATGAACAGGCATTCTGACTTTTAGAGAAAATAACTCTCTTATTTACAGTTGCGGGACAGTGGCAGATTTACACCGCTCTTTCCCTGTTGTTCCCAACCCTTACTCAACGGTTAGAGTTATATCGCCTTTCTCAGTTTAACAGATTCGGTAAACAAACCAGAAAATGTTTTGCCTCAAGCTTTTCCGATTTCCTACATTATAATGAATGAGTTTGCTTTGTGTCTTCCTTGACAGAGCAACTTAACTTTTATAAAGTGTTTAGAGATTACTTTCCAAAATATCTTACATGGCTCCTTTGATCAAGACAGGTTTTTTAAATTCAGAAATTTTACGCTATTGGGAATTACTACAGGTTTTAGTCAAAAGAAACATCGGCTCACGTTATCGAGGTTCACTCCTAGGAGTCTATTGGTCTTTGCTCAGTCCTATCATTATGACGTTACTTTATACAGTCATCTTTGGCACAAAATTTAAAGAATATTATGAGAACTCAATACTTGAGTATCTTTTAGCAGCTTTTGCGGGATTAGTTGTTATTAATTTTTACAATAGTTCCACCTCTCAAGCCTTAGCTAGTATAGTCACTAATGGAGCACTTCTCAATAAGGTAAAACTCCCTCTCTCTATTTTTCCTCTTTCGATGATTGTGGCTAATATTATTCAGTTATCAATGGGACCACTTCCCTTGTTACTGATTGTCACTTTTATAAGGTCTAAAAATATCCTCAATCTCATCGCCTTACCATTGCCTTTTATAGCTTTAATTCTTGTCTGTACAGGGGTGGGGTTTATTCTTTCCGCTCTTTATGTATTTTTTAGGGATTTATCCTACTTTTATGAATTATTTGCCTTTGTAATATGGATTGCTTCACCTGTCTTTTATCCTTCTCAAATTGTCCCTGAAAGAGCGAAAGCCTTCTTAGTCTTAAATCCTCTTTTACCTATTATTGATAGTATCCGTCAAATCTCTTTATCGGGCGATTTACCTAATCTAGCATTAATTGGACAATCTTGGCTTAGTAGTATTATAATACTAATTTTGGGCTGGGTCTGTTTCAAAGCTTGGAAAGCAAAATTTATGGATCTTTTATAAAATGAGCTTAGAGAATATAGAGGTCTTAATTGATGGATATAACTTAGAATTGCAGCAGGGAACAGGTATTAAAACTTACTCTATAACCTTACTGACTGCTCTAAATCAATTAGGATTGTCAACTAATATTTTAACAAGTCGAAAAATACCAGCCGAAGACTTGTTAGTAAAAGGAAAAATAATCACCAGAGCTAAATGTTTTAGGATAACTAACTTACTCTTTAAAAGTCTTAGAATAAAAACCAGTTTGAAAATCCCACAATCTATAGATATTTGGCATGCCACCTATCCTCTACCCATTACTTTAAAAAACACGATAAAAATTACAACAATCCATGATTTAATACCGCTTAAACTCCCTCATTTAACTTTAGATAATAAAAGATTTTTTCGAGATTTAATAAGGAGTTCGTTAAAAGATTCACAAGCTATTATAACAGTCTCAGAAAATACTAAGCGCGAACTTCTCAGCCTCTTTGATTATCCAGAAGAGCGCATTTTTGTTACCTATCAACCGATTGCTTTAAAAGAGATTTCAGAAGAAAAAGAATCAGTTTTAGAAAAATATCAACTGAAAAAGAAAAAATATATCTTATTTGTGGGAGCTATTGAACCGAAAAAAAATATTAAAAGACTAATAGAAGCTTATCAAAAACTGAAGCGAGAAGAACCTTTAGTAATTATTGGCAAGAAAGCTTGGCTTTGGCAAGAAGAACTAAAAAATATTAAGGCTTCATCATCCCTAATAATATTATTAGATTATGTGTCCTCAGAGGAATTACAATATTTATATAGAGGAGCTTCTTGTTTTATCTTTCCCTCACTTTATGAAGGATTTGGTTTACCCGTCTTAGAAGCGATGAGTTTTGGCTGTCCTGTAATCACATCTAATCTCTCATCTTTACCTGAAGTGTGCGGTGATGCAGCCTTATATATTGACCCCTATAATAGTCAAGATATTGCTGAAAAATTAGAACAACTCTTATCAGATAATGCTTTAAGAGAGGGTTTAGTACAAGCAGGTAAAGCTAGAAGCTCAATGTTCAGTATGGAGCAATATATGCAAAAAATAAGTCAAGTTTATCAAAGTGTGAGAAATTGACATGATAGATGAGTATCAACCTAAAATTAATGTAGATGAATTGATGCAAAAAATTCAGGAGGAAGTCAGTAAAAAGAAAGACTTAGCTGCTGAATATAATAGACCGAAAGAACTGATAATTGCCAAAAATAAACTCATCTTAGGTCAAGTTAGAAAATTCTTAAAAGTAGCAGAAAATCGCTCAGTTATTAGGAAAAAATGGCCAGAAAAACTCACCCGATTTCCTTTAAATATCAGTCTCCTGATCAAGCCTTTTGTACTGAAAGCCTTGTCCGCTCTTTTCAAAGACCAGAGAGAAATTAATCAAAACCTAATTGGTGCGCTCAAATTATCTTTAATTGTTAATGAACAACTCCTACAAGAAATAGATAGCTTGCGAGGAGAAATAGAAGAAATACAGAAAACCAAATGAGAATTTTAGTTGTTACTACACAAGTCCCTTTTGTGCGTGGAGGGGCAGAAATTCACGCTGAAGCATTGGTTAATGCTCTTTCTGGTGCCAATCATCAAGTAGAATTAATCGCTATTCCTTTTAAAAACTATCCAATAGAAAAAATATTGGATTCAATGTTAATTCATCGTTTACTAGATCTCTCAGAATTCTCTGTTAAAGCAATTGACAGAATTATTACCCTGAAATTTCCTAGTTACTTAATTCCACATCCTCACAAAATAATTTGGTTACTTCACCAATATAGAGAAGCTTATGAATTGTGGGATACAGCATATAGTCCTCTCAGTGAAAGTGCTTTAGGCTGGCAAGTACGAGAAAATATTATTAAAGCAGATAACAAAGCCTTTACAGAAGCGAAGGCTATCTTTACTAACTCCCAAAATGTAGCTAATCGCTTAGAAAAATTTAACAACTTTTCAGCTACTCCACTCTATCATCCACCTCAAAACGCTAATGCTTTTTACACAGCAGAAGAAGAAGGTTATTTCTTTTTTCCAAGTCGCTTAACAGGGATTAAACGTCAAGAGTTAGTCATACAAGCTATAGCTAAAACTAATAGTCCAGTTAAGGTTATTTTTGCTGGCAAAGCTGACCAAGAAACCTATTTACAAGAACTAATTAACTTAGCTAAACAATTAGGTGTCTATTCACAAATTAAATTTTTAGGTGGTATCAGTGAAGAAGAACTACATAAATACTATGCTAAATCATTAGCAGTCATCTTTCCTCCTTTTCAGGAAGATTATGGTTATGTTACTCTAGAAGCCATGTTATCTAGTAAACCTGTAATAACTTGCCTTGATTCAGGTGGACCATTAGAATTTGTTCTGCAGCAAAAAACAGGCTTAATAGCTGAACCCACCCCCCTATCTTTAGCAGCAGCAATGGATGAAATTTGGGATAATCGGACAATGGCTAAAAATATGGGTCAAGCTGGACTATCCTACTATAAAGAAAAAAATATTACCTGGTCTAACGTAATTGAGAAGTTAACAAGATGAAACTAAACTGGTTTTCTACTTCATCTCAGCTAGAATATACCTTAGAAATACTGCCCCTGTTATCTCAACAAGTAGAAGTGATAGTCTGGCAGAATCAAACTCAATTTTTAGATCCCACCCTAGAAAATTATGCTCCTGTTCGGGACTATCAGCTGGAAAAAATGCCCTGGAAACAGATTAATCAGGCTACCTTAAATCTCTACTTATTAGGGAGAGATGTAGAAGCAGATAATCAGATATATAAAATTAGCTGTCAATCTCCAGGTTTAATTATCTATTTGGGGGGAGAATGGGAAATAGAATCAACTATAGGGATATTAACCCATAATCTGTCAGATTATCAACGTTTACAAGAAAGTAAACGCTTTTTGACTGCTTATACCTTGCTTCCTTCAAATCATTTAGATACTTATATCAAAGACTTGATTAACTTCTCCCAAAAAGTAATTAATTTTCGTGCCTCGGCAAGTCATAATCTTATGGTACAAAGTGTCACAGATCAAATAAGTAGCTGGAACAATCTGATAGTATTTGAAGAGGAAATAGAAAATATTGCTCAAGCTATCGATTTTCTATGTAATTAATTAAAAAGGGTACCCACAAAAAGTACTAGTTTATGTATGAGCGTAGCGTGCCTACGGCACTGTTTAAATTTATTGATTTATTTGCTGGTATTGGGGGAATGCGTATTCCTTTCGATGAACAGTCCCGTAGGGACACGCATAGCGTAGGAGGACAATGTGTATTTAGTTCTGAAATTAATAAATATGCTAGAGAAACCTATCAAGCTAATTTTGGAGATGAACTCCAAGGAGATATTACTTTAATTGACCCCAAAGATATCCCACAGCATGATTTACTACTAGCAGGGTTTCCTTGTCAACCCTTTTCTCAAGCTGGTAAAAAACAAGGTTTTGCCGATCAAAGGGGTCAAATGTTTTTTTATATAGCAGAAATTCTCAATTATCATAGACCGCAAGCGGTTTTACTGGAGAATGTTAAAGCATTTCGGAATCATGATAAGGGGAGAACTTTGAAGATAATTATATCTATTCTCCAGGAATTAAATTATTCAGTTTCCTTTAAAATTCTGGCTGCTAAAGATTTTAATTTACCTCAGAATAGAGAGAGAATTTATATTGTGGCATGGCAAAAAACAAAAAATCGAAGTATTGTGTTTAATTTTCCAGAAGGGACGGGTTTAAATAGAAAACTTGGGGATATTCTGCAAGATAATGTAGATGAAAAATATACCATTAGTGATAGAATTTGGGAGGGTCATCAAAGACGCAAAATAGAACATCGCAATAAAGGGAATGGTTTTGGTTATTCTCTTGTGAATGAAGAATCTGATTATACTAATACTATCTCGGCTCGATATTACAAAGATGGCTCTGAGATCCTAGTAGAACAAAAAGGTAAAAACCCCCGTCGCTTAACTCCTAGAGAATGTGCAAGATTGCAAGGATTTCCTGAAAACTTTAAAATAGTAGTGAGTGATTGTCAAGCTTGGCGACAGTTTGGTAATAGTGTTCCTGTATATGTTATTAGAGCTATTGCCAAAGCAATGATCCCCTATATTGAGCCTAAAAATAGAGTGAATAATTTACAACCTATTGATTTAGAGAAATTTATTGAGCTAAAAATTAAAGAACTATATCCAGAAAATCGTAGCATAGAGAGACAACTTTCCTTCTTTGAAGAACTATCCCCTTTATTACAGCAATTTGAGAGCAAATACAACACAAAACCAGGGGTCGGGGCGCAAGCCCCGCATGGTTGAGCGCATTTTATCTGGGCTTCATTTGTTGAGAATTTGCTGTAGGATAGGAAACTAATTTTATTATCTACGATTACTTATGCTTAAAGTCGCTTTCATAGTGCAACGTTGCGGAATAGAAGTTAATGGAGGTGCTGAATTACACTGCCTAAAAATTGCTCAACGGATGTCTAAGTATTGGGAGGTAGAAATCTTAACTACTTGTGCTTTAGACTATTTAACCTGGGATAACTATTACCCCCCTGGGGTGACAGAGATAGCAGGAATTAAAACCAGAAGGTTTTTAGTCTCTCCAACCAGGGATCTAGATAAATTTAATCAGCTTTCAGAAGAACTACGTTGTCGATTTTTAGAACTCTCTCTAGAAGAGGAGGAAAATTGGTTAAAAGCACAAGGACCATTATCTCCCGATCTGATAACTTATGTTTGGCAACAGCAAGACCAATATGATGCATTTATCTTCTTCACCTATCTCTATGCCACTACTTATTTTATTCTGCCTTTAGTCGCTCATAAGGCTTATTTGTTACCCTTAGCGCATGATGAATGGTGCATTTATTTAAGTCTGTGGCAAGGACTTTTTGCCTTTCCACGCGGTTTTATTTTTAATACACCCCAAGAAAAAACCTTTTTAGAAACTCTCTTTCCCCATATTCAGTGGTCGGGTTTTATTGCAGGGTTAGCGGTAGATCCTCCTTCATCTTATAATTCGGCTAATTTTCCTATTAAAGGATCTTTTGCACTATATATCGGGCGCATAGATTCAGCTAAAGGTTGTGAGGAATTATTTAAGTATTTTTTAGCCTATAAACAGAATAGCTCTTCTGCTAGAAAACTAGTCTTACTGGGTAAGTCTGCTATCAGTATTCCTCAACATCCAGACTTGATCTATCTGGGTTTTGTCGATGAACAGACTAAATGGAATGCTATTGCAGCTTGTGACTTATTAATTATGCCTTCTGCTTATGAGAGTCTCTCCTTGGTTCTTTTAGAGGCTTGGATGCTTGGGAAAGCAGTTTTAGTAAATGCAGAATGTGAAGTCCTGCTTCAACAATGTCGTCGTTCAGGAGGTGGTCTCTGGTATAGTAATCAAGATGAATTTACAACTATCCTAGAGACAGTACCACAAGCAGTCTTCGACCAACTTGGACAGCAGGGAAAAGAGTTTGTCCAAGCTAATTATCAATGGTTGGAGATCGAGCAAAAATACCTTAGACTTTTGAATGATCATCAATCTCCTCGGCAGTGATTTCATTATTAGGATAGTTCAAATAAACAATTAAAGCTCGTTAAGCTTTAATTGCTCTATTTCCGGCAGTTTTAAGATCAGACCAGCTATAAACCAATAGTAAATATTCACTGGTTCAATTGCTAAAGGATAGTAGTAAGGATTAAGACTTATAAGTAGTAAAAAATACCAGAGACAGAGACTTAATTGACGCAGTTGAGGATCCTTTAATTTTTGATAAACTCTAAAAGTTAAAGTAAGTAATGTACAAAGCATCACTAAATAAGTTAAGCCGCCTAAAACACCAATTTCATAGAGAATTTTTACTTGGAATGTCTCAATTAATTCTATATTGGCAAATTGACGTGCTCCAGATGTAGCCGTGCCTATTCCGCGTCCAAAAAAAGATAATCTGCCATCTAGAAGCCAAATAAATTGTTTGGCCACAAAATTGACAGGTGATAAATAGTTCCAACGGTTAATTAAATTTTCTAGAGATTTTCGCAAGAAATTAAACTCCCCAAAGGAAATAACAGCTAAACTAGTAATTATTGCTAATTTTTTCATTAATACATTTTTTTTTCTTTCGGTAATATTAACTAGAATTAAAATACTAAATGGGACTAATAATATTGCAGTTCTCTGTCCAGAAATTATACTGGTCATAAATACTAGTATAACAGTAAATATTCCTATTCTTCGCCAAAGCCAAAGAGGATCACTTAAAGTGATGCCATAGGCAAAGAAAGTACTAGAGACTAGAAACCAAGTCCAATGCCAAGGTGAAGCAAAAGTTCCTGGTAACCTCAATAATTCTTTAGCTGGATTATATAGTAAAGACCCTCCGGCTAAGCAACGGGCTTGTAAAGTAGCTTTGGTCGCAGCTAGTCCAAGTAAATTACTATTCCCTAAACATAGACCCTCAATTAATAGGAAATACTGGAGAAAACAAACTAGACAAGCAATAATAATTAGAATATTAAATAGACGGAATAAAAAATATAAATCTTTTTTATTTCTTAACCAAAAGTAAGCACAAAAACCTAATGGAATATAACCTATAATCGTTTTTATTCCTATCAAACCTATAGGTATATATTGCTGATTTTTAGATACAGAAGCTAGATTTAAGTTGACAAATATAAAGGTTAATAAACAAGAAATGGCTAAAGCTAAAAACAAATAGAAGAAAATATTATATTTTTTAAAATTACCTCTAAATTTCCAGAATCCAGCCACCAGAGCAGGAAAATAGAAGAAGTCTTTAGCTATTTGCAATAAAAAAAAATTCTGACTAGAAATAGATATATATTCGCTTCGGATTGAGAATATCCCAGGTATAGCATAAGTCAAAGTACCTGCCCAAGGCAGATAAGCTAAAAATAAAATAATACCTAAACGTGGGTATAAATAAGAAATTATGATCGCCAAAATTCCTAAAAATATTATAACTCCTAAAGTTTTATCATGCAGTACAAACAATAGATATACCGCAAATATTAGAATAATACATATTATCGCTATCCGTAATATTTGTTTCTTATTATTAAGTTTAAACATTTATAAATAATTCATCCATTGCTGCACAATTTCAGGTGAACCATACCAAAGAGCATTTTTATTGGGCGCATGTCTGACCCCTTCTAAAACTAGATTAACTGCACCTGGTAAATGGGCAGAAACAATAGGTGTTATCCCATCTCCCCAAGAGTTACCTTGGCCACAGGTCAATTTATAACTATTATAGGTTAACCACTTACTTAAACCTTGTTCTCCATAGATAGATTTTCCTGCTAAACAGACATAATTTATTTGGGGATAAAAAGCCCCAGGATAGTTATCATTGACAAAGTTTAAGTTTTTTCTTGTCCAATATTCAAAACTTCGATGAGGTGTACCTAAAGTAATCAAAGTCCTAATATATTTACTATTAGACCAGATGGCTTCTTCTCCTGAGACATCGCCATGAATGTCATATGGTACCTCGCCTAGATAAATTCTTGTAATCCAGCCGCCTGCCGAATGTCCAATAATATTAATAGAAGAGGTTCCATATTTGTCTAAGACCTGTTGCACGGTCTGATCGATTTTGCGTAAAATAGGTATCATAGAACGTCCTCCAACAGTAGGTACCCAGTCCCACTTAGTTAAAGGTACTGTAACAGTAGGAATATTCTGTTGATTAAGAAAACTCTCTAAAAGAAAATATTCAGAAGCTTCCGCAAAATAACCAGGTACAATAAGAGAAGGCCGTGACATAAATTTTAAATAACTAGTGACCATTGGTATTTTATACGGAATTAGCGTCGGACCGGGCGACAGCGAACTGATCACAGTTAAAGGGGTCAAACTATTACAGAATAGTGACATTGTGGCCTTTCCAACAGGGATAGGAGAAAAACTAGGTGTAGCAGAACAAATCATTCAACCTTGGTTAAAATTAGAGCAGAAAAAACTCCCTCTTTATTTTCCCTATGTCCAGGATGAAGCTATTCTAAAAAAAGCTTGGCATAATGCCGCTCAAATAGTTTGGTCTTATCTGGTTAATGGTCAAGATGTGGCATTTGCTTGTGAAGGCGATGTCAACTTCTATGGAACTTTTAGCTATCTTGCTCAAACTCTAAAAGAATTATACCCAACCGCCTTGGTTGAAGTAGTCCCTGGGGTCATCTCACCTCTAGCTTCCGTTGCTAGTCTCGGGATCCCTCTGACACAACGTCAACAACGCTTACTCGTCCTTCCAGCACTATACCAGGTTACAGAACTGGAGGAAGCCCTTAAACAGGCAGATGTTATAGTGCTCATGAAGGTCAGTTCAGTCTATACTGAAGTTTGGCAGATTTTACAATCATACGACTTGCTCAAATCCAGTTATGTGGTTGAATGGGCAAGCTGGCCAGCACAAAAAATTTACCAAGACCTAGAAAAGCAAGCAAATCTCCAACTTTCTTACTTTTCTCTGCTCATTGTCTGTGTTAATCGAGTATAATGGTTATTTTGGGAAAATTCTAACCGCTCAGCATTTAAGGAGAAAAAAAGTTATATGTCTCGTTATAGAGGTCCTCGTCTAAGAATCGTGCGTAGACTCGGAGAATTACCTGGGTTAAGTCGTAAAGGGCTGCGTCGTCGCACAGATCCCCCTGGACAACATGGAAAAGCAAGGAAAAAAAGCTCAGAATATGCTGTTCGTCTAAAAGAAAAGCAAAAACTCCGCTTCAACTATGGAATATCAGAAAAGCAACTATTACGTTATGTTCGTCGAGCACGTAGCGCTAGTGGTTCTACTGGATTGGTTTTACTACAGCTTCTAGAGATGCGTTTAGATAATACTGTTTTTCGTCTGGGTATGGCTGGCACAGTTCCTGCGGCTAGACAATTAGTAAATCATGGACATATTACAGTCAATGGACGTGTAGTAGATATTGCTAGTTATCAATGTCGTCCTGGGGATGTCATCAAAGTAAGAGAGCGTGAATGTTCTCGTCGTCTAGTGGAAACCAACCTAGAATGGAAAGGACTCGCTAATTTACCTAGTCATCTGGAATTTGATAAAACTGCCCTCACGGGTAAAGTAAATTCGGTCATTGAAAGGGAATGGGTAGCACTCCAAGTAAATGAACTGTTAGTGGTTGAGTATTATTCTCGTCAAGCTTAATTTTATGGCACAGGAATGTGGGTAAAATTGTACATACTACAACTCCCACACTTCCAACTCTTGCCTTTTACAGCAGTTTGTCAACAGATAAGCCACTTCTTGGTGCGCATGCCCAAGACGGGGGAACCCCGTCGGGGTCGCACCGCAAAACCAGGGGGCGGGTGCGGGGTTACCCGCAAGGGGTTTAGTTTGTTAGTTGTGGCGTAACGAGTTCCCTAAGGGGGGCTACCCCCACGGAACTTGCTCTAACTCCCGTCATTTCCTTTGTAAAGACTAATTATTCTCTCACAGACTTCATCTAAAGTGAGATGATCGGTAATCAGTTCTATAGCATCAGCCGCTTGACGAAGGGGCGAGATAGAACGGTGACTGTCTAGATAATCCCGTCTTTCAATATCTTGAGTCAATTTTTCTAAATCTATGTTTAATTGACCTTGATTTTCTAAATCTCTTTGACGACGTTTGGCTCTTTCATTGACCGAAGCCGTCAAAAAGATCTTTAACTGGGCATCAGGAAAGACAGCAGTCCCGATATCGCGTCCTTCAGCTATCACGCCACCTTTTTTACCATAGTCCTTCTGGAGTTGCACCAGAACCTTTCTCACTGAGGCTATGGCCGCAACTTGAGAAACTAGATTTGTGATTTCTCTAGAACGGATCTCCTGTGTTACTCTCTGTTGGTTAACATAGACCTCACAGGAGTATTTTTCTGAGTTAGTGGGAATTAACTCTAGTTGTACATCAGAAACTAATTCAGCTATGCTAATATGATCATCTAAAGCAATACCTGCAGAGTTGATCAACCAAGTCACAGCACGATACATAGCACCCGTATCTAAATAGAGTAAGTTTAATTGTTGTGCTATCTTCCGAGTTACAGTAGACTTACCTGCCCCTGCTGGACCATCAATAGCAATTATTGGTTGACGAGTATTTAATTTAATATTGTCAATTAACCGAGTTGAACCTAAATAAGCAGCAATTGCTAATAACCCTACATCTTCTATAATGTCTAGGGGTGCCAATGTTTCAGGATGAACCAGTTCTAGATATTGCAGTTTGAGCTTAGGTGCTGAAAGTTGGAGAAATTCCTTGGCTACCTCTATTAAAAAAGATGCCGCTCTTTGACCTGACTCAAAGGCACTCTTGGCCGCTAAAAGCGCCGCGTAAAGCTTACTTGCTTCTTTTTTATCCTCTACACTTAAATAAACATTCCTCGAACTACAGGCAAGGGAAGAGGCTTCTCTAACTGTTGGACAAGCTTTAATCTCTACTGGAAATCTCAGGTCTTCTACTAACCGCTTGATAATTACTAACTGTTGAGCATCTTTCTCGCCAAAATAAGCTACATCTGGACTGATTATATTAAACAACTTCGTCACAATTGTTGCTACTCCCTTGAAGTGTCCATCTCGCCAAGGTCCACATAAACTAGAGGTAAAGTCTTTAGCTGGTACTACTTCTGTCTGTAGCCTTTCTAATTCGATGCCCATTTCACTCACAGACGGAGCAAATATGAAGTCTACGCCTAATTCTAGACAGAGTTGTGTATCTTGCTCAAGTTGACGTGGATAGTGTTGTAAATCTTCAAGAGGACCAAACTGCAAGGGATTGACAAAGATACTAACTACCACTAAATCATTTTCTGCCCTAGCTCTCTTAATGAGGCTGATATGACCACTGTGTAAAGATCCCATCGTTGGAACTAACCCCACCACAGTTTTTCCTTTCTGGTGTAAAGCAGTTCTTAAACCTAAAACTGTCTTTAAGATACGCATCTAATCTCGCACTGCTAGAAACTGATTACTTCAATTTTAACTTTAGCCAGTCCAGAAATATTTAGTACTTTTTTAGAACTTAAGAGGGAGCTTTTTTAAGGCCGCTTAAGACATGAAATAATAAAGGAAAAATAACTTTAGGAGAATATTTAGCTGTGGCGAAAAAAGCGTTAGTTAATTTATCAGAAGCAGATTTGGCTGGAAAACGTGTACTTGTTCGAGTTGATTTTAACGTTCCACTCGATCCCGAAGGCAATATTACTGACGATACTCGTATTCGAGCAGCACTTCCAACTATTCAAGATTTAATTAAAAAAGGTGCGAAAGTCATTCTCGCTAGTCATTTTGGTCGTCCAAAAGGGAAAGTCAATGAAAGTATGCGCCTAAAACCTACTGCACTACGTCTAGCTGAACTTTTGGGACAAGACGTGGTGATCTGTGATGACTGTATAGGGGAAGCAACAACAGCAACAATTAATAAATTAGTTAATGGTCAAGTAGCTATACTGGAAAATGTTCGATTCTATGCTGAAGAAGAGGAAAATGAACCAGAATTTGCCAAAAAACTAGCAGCAAATGCCGATGTCTATGTCAATGATGCCTTTGGAACTGCTCATCGGGCTCATGCTTCTACAGAAGGGGTGACTAAATATCTCAGTCCTTGTGTAGCAGGTTATTTAATTGAAAAAGAACTTAACTACCTACAAAATGCCATTGAAAACCCCCAACGTCCCCTAGCTGCCATTATCGGTGGATCCAAAGTCTCTAGTAAAATAGGCGTGATTGAAACCTTACTATCTAAGTGCGATAAGCTCTTGATCGGTGGTGGTATGGTCTTCACTTTCTACAAAGCGCGTGGACTCTCAGTGGGAAAATCCTTAGTTGAAGAAGATAAGTTAGAACTAGCTAAAACCCTAGAAGCTAAAGCTAAAGAACTAGGAGTTGAATTACTTCTCCCGACAGATGTTGTGATTGCTGATAAATTTGCTCCAGATGCTAATTCTCAAACAGTCAGTATTGAAAATATACCTGATGGCTGGATGGGTTTAGATATTGGACCTGATTCTGTTAAAGCTTTCCAAGCAGCTTTAGCTGAGTGCAAAACTGTCATCTGGAACGGACCTATGGGGGTCTTTGAATTTGATAAATTTGCCACTGGGACAGAAGCTATTGCCCATACTTTAGCAGATTTGACCCCTAAAGGCGTTGTAACCATTATTGGGGGTGGAGATTCTGTCGCAGCTGTAGAAAAAGTAGGGGTGGCTGAAAAAATGAGTCATATTTCTACTGGCGGTGGGGCTAGTTTAGAATTACTAGAAGGGAAAGTCCTACCTGGCATTGCTGCTTTAGACGAAGCCTAATCTTTGCTGATTTATAATAAACTAGGGGGATGACTCAGTATATTCCCTTAGTTTTTTGCTATCTTTAAAGTGAAAAGACTATTTTTTTATCAGCCAAAGAAATTATGAGTGTGCAAAGGATTTGGACTATAGCTATCAATGTTTTTCGAGAAGTTATTAGAGATCGCATTTTCTACTTTATTGGCTTTTATGCCCTTTTAATGGGCATAGCTATGCGTTTGTTACCTGAAATATCTCTAGGTACTCAATCTAAGATTATATTTGATTTTGGCTTGGCTATAATTTCTCTCCTGTGTGTTGTTGTTGCTGTTTTTGTCGGGACAGGACTCATCAATAAAGAAATCGAAAAACGTACTATACTAGCTTTAATCCCTAAGCCAATAACTAAGGCTGAATTAGTTGTTGGTAAACATTTAGGACTATCAGGAGTGTTGTTCATTATGATATCCGTAATGAATGTACTTAATTTCGTATTTTTATACTTAGTTAAATCGCCCTTTAACCTGAATAATATTCTGCTTTCGCAAGTTTTCCTATTTCTGGAAGTGGCTCTTTTGATAGCAGTTGCTTTGCTTTTTGGTTCTTTTACTAGTTCTATTTTAGCAACTCTCTTGAGTTTGGCTGTCTATATGATGGGACATATTAGTATAGATTTGCTGAAATTAGGAAATCTTAGTAAAAATGAAAGCTTAAAGAATATTACTCAAACCATTTATTTAATTATGCCTGACTTGGAACGGCTGAATTTAAAAAATGCCGCCTTTTATGGCAACTTTCCTGATATTTCAGTTCTAAGTGTAAATGCTCTTTATGGCATTATTTATACATTAGTTTTATTAGGAATTGCTGTTTTAATTTTTTCTCGACGGGAATTTTAATTGGGGTGCAAACTAATGATGCTTTTTGAGAAGGAGACTTTTTATCCCCAAGAGGGTATTATAGAAAATATTAGTAACATCTTACAACAGTTGGTACGTGTTGAGGATTGGATTTTATGGATTGATAATTCTCAGGTTTCTAAAACTCTATATACCTCTTCGACAACAGCCGAAAATATTTTACAATCTTTTCAAGATTTAGTTAATAATCATCGTCCTTTTTTAGCAGAAGGCAATCATATGTCTTTTTGTTTGACAAATCATACTAAAGCAAAAATATTAATTTTACCGATATGCTATGAAGGGAAATTATTGGGGACAATAGGATTATATAGTTCCGTTAAATCTTGGGGTCAAGCAGAACTAAATATCCTAGAGTCTTTTATTGATCAATGGGCTGTCTTTCTCAATCAACTAGAACAAAAAGAACAAGAAATAGAAAATCGTCTTTTCTGTGAAGTAGTAAGAAATGTCACTCAGATGATTACTAAAGCTACATCTCCTGAAGACCTGCTCACTTCAATCCTTAATTTAACTCAAGATAAGCTGAATTTAGAAGAAATTAGCCTTTTTAAAATAGTGGAAAGAAGAGAAGTTATTTTTCCCTTCAAAAACGAGAGAAATTTACAATTTACTTTCTTTGATGAAGCTGAGAAAAAATCTTTGAATATTCCGCTCTATTTCAATAAAAAAAAGTTAGGACGATTGTTCTTAAAAATAAGTAATCTGAGAGATGAATTTTCCAAAGAAGAAATTGATATCTTAAACTATATTGAGTCACAACTGATTATTATCTTAGAAAAATTACAAGCTCAAATAATCCCTGAAGAGCAGGAAAAAAATGAACATCTTTCACATATTCACCATGAATTAAGAACCCCATTAGTAGCAATTTTAGGATTTTCGAAGATGCTTAACCAAGAAATATATGGCGTACTAAATACTAAACAAAAACAATATGTCCAAGGGATTGTCACCTCAGGAGAATATCTTTTAGATTTAGTAAATAATTTTCTTGATATCTTTAAAATAGACGCTAATCAAGAAGAACTATTTTGGGAAAATATATTAGTTGAAGAAATTTGTCAAGCCGCTTTATGTATGGTACAGCCAAGAAGCGCCGAGAAAGGGTTAGAATTGAATCTGGAAATAGACCCAAGTATCAGCTCCTGTCAAGCAGATAGTAGAAGAGTTAAACAAATTTTAGTAAATCTCCTTTCTAATGCAGTTAAATTTACAGAGGAAGGTTCCGTCACACTACAAGTAAAACAGCAAAATAATAATATTCTCTTCTTGGTCCTCGATACTGGTATCGGTATTGGTATAAACGAACAAAAGAAACTCTTTCAACCTTTTGGACAAATTAAAAACTCCGTTCATAAGCAGTATAAAGGAACAGGACTAGGTTTAACGCTATCTCGTAAATTAGCTAGACTACATGGAGGAGAGATCAGTTTAGTCTCTCAAGAAGGGAAAGGAAGTTGTTTTACATTACATCTCCCATTAAAGTAAGTTAAAAAAGCACAATGTTAGAAGAAAAATTAGCACAGATTCAAAAAATATTTTCTCAAATGTCCAAGGCTATTATTGCCTATTCAGGTGGGGTAGATAGTGCTTTAGTCGCCTATATAGCACATTCTAGCCTAGGAGAGATGGCTCTGTCCGTGACAGCTATTTCTCCATCATTACTACCAGAAGAACTAGAAGAAGCCAGAGAACAAGCAATAATCATGGGAATTAACCATGAAATAATTGAAACCCAAGAGATGGGAAATCCTAACTATACAGCAAATCCAGTTAATCGCTGTTATTTCTGTAAAAGTGAATTGCATGATCGCTTAAAAGAACTTGCTCAGCAAAGAGGTTATGCTTATATTGTCGATGGCGTTAATCTAGATGACTTACAAGATTATCGTCCAGGTATTCAAGCAGCTAAAGAAAGGGGTGTCCGTTCTCCTCTGGCTGAAGTAAGAATGACCAAAGCAGAAGTTAGACAACTTTCTCAACAACTAGGCTTACCTTGGTGGAATAAACCTGCTTCTCCTTGCTTAAGTTCTCGTTTTCCCTATGGAGAAGAAATTACTTTAACTAAATTACAACGTGTAGGTAGGGCAGAAATTTATTTACGCCGACTTGGTTATCAAAATATACGTGTTCGGTCTCAGGAAAATGTAGCTAGAATTGAATTGCCCCCCGAACAAATCTCAGAATTTATAGTCAAAGAAAATATGCCAGCTTTGGTAAAAACCTTTCAATCATATGGTTTTGTTTATGTAACCCTTGACCTAGAAGGTTATCGGAGTGGAAAGTTAAATCAAGTTCTTAATGTATAATTACGATTTGATTATCCTAGGAATAAGTAAATTTACAATTTGGAGATAAACATGAAACAACATCTTTTTTTGCTACTAGCCGCAAGTACTTTAACTTCTTTAATTTTGCCAGCTTTAGCAGACGCTCAAACACCGACAGATACTCCTACACCCCTGACAACGCCTACTACTCCTAGTATCCCAGGAGCAGGAGTCCCTAGTATCCCAGGAGCAGGAGTCCCTAGTATTCCCGGTACAGGAGTCCCTAGTATTCCCGGTACAGGAGTCCCTAGTATCCCAGGAGCAGGAGTCCCTAGTATCCCAGGAGCAGGAGTCCCTAGTATCCCAGGAGCAGGAGTCCCTAGTATCCCAGGAGCAGGAGTCCCTAGTATCCCAGGAGCAGGAGTCCCTAGTATTCCCGGTACAGGAGTCCCTAGTATCCCAGGAGCAGGAGTCCCTAGTATTCCCGGTACAGGAGTCCCTAGTATCCCAGGAGCAAATACAACAACTCCAACTACAGGAACCCCTAATAATACTTCGGCACCATAATTAAGCCCTAGTAAATTAAATTAGGTATTTTCCCTCTAGTCAAATAAATCTAAAATAGAATATTTGGTAAACATAATGAGGAAATTTTAGATAATATTAGAATAGCTAAAGAGTACTGTTTTTAGTACTTAGTTTGTGTGAGAGTAATTGATGATTACTAAAATAAATTCGCTGCAACTGAGGAGAAAAAAAAGCTCAGGTCTTAAGCTATTTGTTGTCAGTCCTTTACTAATTTTAGCTTGTTGGTGGGGATGCAGACAAATTAAGTCCGTTGTTACTGAACCACAAGCAATTCTGGTCTTAGGAGGACATGAAGAAAGAGAACATTTAGCCGCTAAATTAGCTTTGCTGCATCCTGATATTCCTATTTGGGTATCTTCAGGCAGTCCTAGTAACTATGTTCAAAAAATCTTCCGTAAAGCTGGGATCAAGCTCGATCGTCTACATTTAGACTATAAAGCTAAGGATACAATCACTAATTTCACCACTCTTGTGGATGAATTCAAAGCGAGAAAAATAGAGAATGTTTATCTAGTAACTTCAGATACTCACATGAGACGTGCTTATCTGGTCGGAGAAATTATCTTTGGTAGTAGGGGTATTGTGATGCGTCCAGTTGCGGTCAAGTCACAAACACCGCATGAGTCTTGTGCAAAATCTATTAGGGATATGATAAGAGCTATATGGTGGTTGACAACAGGCTCAACAGGTAGGACTTAGTACTAAAGTTGGCTATAAGAATAAGGCTCTTGAAACCGTCTTATTGAAGTATGAATAGCCTCAATACGGCGAATAATCTCCAGAAAGTCATTAACTACAACATTATAGTCTCGCAGATAACTTTGTAGGCGAGTACCTTCTTGGTGCTTCGCTATTTCCATCAGACGTTCTTCCTGTAATTGCTGGAGATGGGAGAGTATGTCATCGACTGTCTCATCAAAGGGAGGTAAAGGTAAAATAGGTATCTTCTCTTGTAGAGATACAGTCAATTCTGTTAAAGCTTGAATGACCTGCTCGGTAAAAAGAGCTACTTTAGGGTGAGGTTGACTACCACTATAATTTTCAAGTTGGGTCACCAAGACGGTCACTCCTCGACCTAAACGGGGAATGTAGTTACCTAGAGTAATAGCAGGTTCAATAGTCTTAAAAGGAGTATTGGGATCATTAATTAGTCTCTGTAGAGCAGCATCTAGGTTAACATTAGCTAATCTGGTCTTGTGGCGCATTTCGATCAGTTGGTTAGGGTGATACGAATCTACACCTAAATAAACCGCCATGACTGATTGAAAATAATGATTAGTCTCTTCAATAGCTTTGACTACAGCCTTGGAAAACAGTAATTCTTCCTGAGGTCTTCCTAAGCTAAAGGACAAGGCAAAAGCCAGAATAGCCCCAATTAAAGTGCAAATTAAACGCGATTGAATAAAATTGACATTAGGACTCTCAGGATAAAGTTGGCTAAAAATTAGTACAAAAAGTGTAATAAAGAAGACTGCCAAGCTATAGTGAAATCGGATTAAAGAGAGCGCGATGGAAATCGATAAAAAACCAATACAGTGGAGCCAAAAGGAATCATGGATGAAGGTTAAAAGCAGTGTTACGGCTACTGCACCTAAAATCGTACCAATCATCCGATAAAAGAAGCGTTGAAAAGTCAAACTAAAATCGGGTTTGAGAACAATAATTAGAGTTAAGCCAATCCAAAAACCGTGCGGAATTTGAGCAAAAGTATAGATTAAGACACCAATAGCAGAACCTAAACCTAGACGAAAAGCATGGCGAAAAATGGGAGAATCAAGAGTGAAATTTTCTTGGAGTGGTTCCCACCAAAACTTGGGGGGTGCAGTCCAGAGTTCTCCTTCTGTTGGACTCCGTTTTAACTGTGCTTTAATTGTTGGCCAAGACTCCCTATTTTGCAGTTGTTGTGCAGTTTGGGTTGCTAGTTGTAGTTGCTGTTGTAATTTTTTTAACCTCGTTTTTAATTGACCTATAGCTACATAGCTTTTATAGTTATCTATATCTGTTTCAACAACTTTTCTTTGTAACAAATACTGCTGTTCAATTGCATCTATTAATAATTTGAGACGGTTACAATCCGGCATTTTTCTTTTGCCTAGAATTAATTGGGCAATGTCTTCTGTAATCAACGCCACCTGTTCTAGGACATCTTCCAATAAAATTTCAACAGTTCTCATTTGGGGAAGGGGGTGGAGATTGATTAATTCCCGCATGGCTATTAGACTGGTTACAATGCGGTCACTATCTTCAATTAAGACAATTAACCACTCTCTTAACTCGTTTTTTCCCCAGAGTCCCATTCTAGTATAGGCTAGAGTATTCCTTGATTTCAATAATAATTGACGGACTTGAGATAAAGAGGACTCAGCCTTCTCAGGATTCATTTGTAAATCCCGTAGATATTGGGCAATTCCTTGAAAATTTCTCGCCACTACTTGACGTAGGGGTTGATTGGGTTGAAAAGGCCAAAACCAAAGCGCTAAAACTATTACCCAGACTCCTGCCAAAAGAGCGATTAGGGCTCTTCCGATAGCTAAGGCTATTCCCCCACCTGGTAGGGTAATTGCCAGTAATATAACTATTCCAATCACAAGGCCAGCAGCTGCTCCATTTTCTCCATATACGGTTAAGTAACCAGCTAGAAATAAACCACAAAAAATCACTAGTATGGTCAATCCCAACCAAGCACTTACTAATGTTCCAACTATTAAAGCTAGAGCAATGCCCAGCGTCGTACCAATTAATGTTTTAGATCGTAAAGAGTATAGACCACCGGTATCTGCTAGGAGCAAAATTTGAGCACAGAACCCTGCTATTAATCCTAATTTAGGCTGTCCTATTATATTTCCGGTTACTATTGGTACTGAAATCACAACAAGAGCACGGATCCCTCTGAAAATCTCGATCTGGCCACTTGGACGCAGGAGAAAGCTAAACCGCTTGAGTAACATTAATGATTGACCTCAGGGCTTTTTTCTTATCATTATAGGAAAGTTAGAGCAGGAAACAGGAGAAGCCAAGTAAGCCAAAACACATTTTAAATGTGTTTTGGCTTATTATCCTACTTTTGGCTAGCCCTATCGGATTATCCTGCCATATTTCTTTTCTGTAATACTTTAAAAGCACCGAACAGTCCTAAGGCTGTGACTCCCCTCAATATCGTTTGGGTTTATATATTTCCATTATCTCTTTAAAAGTACTAGCTAAAGGAACGGCTAACAAGACACCTAGGAGTCCAGATATTTTAGCGCCAATTAGAATAGCCATGACTACCCAAACTGGATGAACCCCTGTCAGATGTCCCATCAAGCGTGGCGCAATTCCGTTTTGCACAATTTGCTCAATTACAAGAGCAATAACTAATACTGTCAAGCCTAACCAAATACTTTTCATGCTTACTAGTAAAATAACTAGGGTTATGCCAATGGTTCCGCCAAATGGTACTAGCACCATTACCCCAATAAATATACCAAAAAGAAATCCATAGGGGATCTGAAATACTGTCAAAGCTAGGCTCATTGCTGTTCCTTCAATTAAGCCAATAGTTCCTTGTCCAATAAAATAATTTTGAAAAGACCGTGGTAGTACTGTTTTTAATCTCTCTCTCAAGGACGTCGGTAACCATTCCAGTATTCCTATCCAGAGCCTTTCTCCTTCTAGGAGTATATACACTGTCACTACAATAATTAAAAAGGATTCAAAAATGCTACCTACAGCACCTTGTAAGAATTTTGGGAGATATCCAGAGAGTGCCTGTAATTGGGTTGCTAAATGATTGCTTAAATTGGTTGCTACTCCATCTAGATCAATGGGTATACCTTTCTCTTGTACCCAATCATGTAAGATTTGGACTTGTTTGTGGAAAGAATTTGTCCAGTCTGAAAAATTGCTGGTTAAACTTTGCGCTTGTTTAACTAGGAGAGGAACTATTGTTACTGCTAATAAACCTATTACTAATAATGTTCCAATTAAAATCATTATAATGGCAGGCAATGGCTTGATTCCTCTTCGTTCCAACCAACGCACAGGATATCCCAGTAAAAAAGCAAGAACTGATCCTGTAATCAAGATGTTTAGAGGAGTATGAAAGTAGTCTAGTAACAGCAACAGTACCCAACCATTAAGAACTAAAAGAGGCAAACTTAACCGAGGAAGCAGCCATTTCAACAGTTTTTTCAGCAGTTTTGATGTAGCATTCATGGCTTGATAGCACTCTTTAAATCTGAACTTTGGTAAGCTATCTTAGCTTAGTAATTAAGCCATACCTATTAAGATTTTGTCAATTAAGTTAATATTACTTAACAAAAGTAGAATGTTGCAGCCAATAATAATGCTATGTTAGAGTAAAAAAAGAGAAATAAGTATCGGCAGCAGACTTGGTTATTAGTATTGAAAGGTTTTTTCCGTTTAGTCAAAGCAGGATTCTCTCCGAGATCTCAATTTCTACATTTATTTTGAGCAACGGAGAAAGTCAATGTCAATTTTTGTAGGCAACCTATCTTATGAGGTTACAGAAGCGGATCTTAATTCAGTATTTTCTGAGTATGGTTCTGTGAAGAGAGTTCATGTTCCAACTGATAGAGAAACAGGACGGGTACGTGGTTTTGCTTTTGTAGAAATGGAAACACTCCCCCAAGAAGAAGCAGCCATTAATGCTTTAGATGGAGCAGAGTGGATGGGACGTTCCATGAAGGTCAATCAAGCCAAACCACGTGAGAACAAAAGCTCATTTGGTGGCGGCGGTCGTAACAATGGTTTTTCCAAACGCTATTAAACAGTAATTAGGGAATTAGGGAGAAGCGGGGGTAGGTTAAGTAAAATTCCCGTTATTCCCTAATTCCTTTGCAACAATGTAGACACCTTAGATAGGGTGGATCTCTGTTCGCATAAACTAAAAATATATATAAAATCCTTCATATTTCTTTACATTTTAGTTAAGCTAAGAAGTAAAGATATTTTTAGTTTGAGACTATGCCATCTGCTCTAAATATAGAAAACCTAGCCGAAACACTGACTCAGTACGCTTATCAGACATTTCAAGATAGTAAAAGTGCCTTTAGTCTTGCTCACAAAAACTTCAGTAACAAATTAACCAGTTTCTTTGTTACTAGTAGAGAGAAGCAAGGAAAGCCTCTTGGTAGTGAAATTATAGGGGAAATAAAGAGAAGACGGGAGCAACTTTTAGAAAGAGATTGGCAGGACGCTCAGGCAGGAGTCTATCCTTCTAGTTTACTCTTTGATAACCCTTGGAATGACTTCTTCCTCTACTATCCCCAAATTTGGTTAGATCTACCGCAAACATGGCAACTTCTAAGCAAGAAAGAATATCAAGTCTTTTCACCAGAAATTGATCAAACAGGGTACCCTAGCTACTATCTACAGAACTTTCACTATCAGACTAATGGATATTTAAGTGAACTTTCAGCCAATCTCTATGACCTACAAGTAGAACTACTTTTCAATGGAGTAGCTGACGCTATGCGTAGACGTATTCTCAAACCCCTCAAAGAGGGTTTAGCAGAATTTAGGGAAATTCCCTCATCTCAAATACGGGTCTTAGATGTAGCTTGTGGTACAGGTAGGAGTTTAAAATTTATTCGGGCAACCCTTAACAAAGCCTCACTTTATGGCGTAGATCTTTCCCCTACTTATTTACGCAAAGCTAATCAACTACTTTTAGAAGAAGCAGGTAGGCTACCTCAATTATTACAAGCTAATGCCGAAAATTTACCTTATGTAGATAATTACTTTCAGGCAGTAACTAGCGTCTTTCTCTTCCATGAATTACCCCCGGCTGCACGTCAAAACGTTATTGCTGAGTCTTTTCGTGTGCTTTCTCCAGGTGGGACATTAGTAATTTGTGATGCTTTTCAAAAGAGTGATTCTCCCGAATTTGAAGCTCTAATGGATAACTTTCCCGTTATTTTCCATGAGCCTTACTTTAGACATTATACTGAGGACAACCTAGAGGAGCGTCTGACTAATGTAGGCTTTACAGATATTGAGATAAATAATCACTTTGTCAGTAAATATTGGGTGGCTCGTAAACCTAAATAGAGCCTAATTAAGGGAGAATTATCTCCCTTAAATTTTTAGTTGATGACTATCATTTTGGTCTTGCATTTGATCTAGCCAAGTAATTTTCATATTTTTAGGGATTCCCAATTTAAGTAATTTTTTATGGTGTTTTGTCATTGGATTAATTCATCTAATTTAAGATGACTTGGCGAAATAATTGTCAACATTTTTTCTGGAGAGTCGTGAATTTTTGATTTTTTAATAAACTCTGGTTTTTTGGTAAGAGTTATCTTCTTAATGTTGACAAAACGATATTGATAATTTTTTAGAAAATTAGTATCATTCCAAAATAACTCAACAATTTTCTGACAATAGGTAACGAAACATCGTGCTCCTTTAAGTTGTTGGATAATTTCATTGTTTTCTCCATTTCCTGCCTTCATTTCAATACAGATAATAAATTTTTTTTGCTCTGTATTAATAATAATGACGAAATCTGCCCGCTTGCATTCACCTTTATTTCCCTTAAAAACTTTTTTTGGTTCTGGAAAATTATCTGCCTTGATAATAATTATTTCATCCTCATTGGGTAGTCCATGAATTGTTACGGAATAATCATGCTCCCTGAGAATTGCCCTATTCTTATCATTTACTTTATCTAATTTGACTGTAGAAGCATCATTGATTAATTCTTTAAGAAGCGCAATATCAGACACTAATCTCCTCCCGATACTATTTCTCCTTGGATCTGATTCATCTTATCAATAGTATCATCAAAACTACGAACTTCAATTCCTTGTTCTTGATTTATATCAGCTACTGTCAGAGTTGGACATCTAGTCCTTTTAGTCTTCCCTTCTAATTTTATTAATGCTTCTTCTGCTATATAAACTTTAATTTTTTCACAAGATAGTAATTCATTCTCTTTATAACCTTCATTTTTAGCAATTCGCTTAAGATGAGGTTTATCTTGCTTAAGCATAATAAGTGTATTCAATTCTTTAATGATGTAATCACTGTGAGTTGTGATAAAAACCTTAATCCCAATATTGACTATTCGGGCAAAAAGTCGAGCTATACGGCGTTGATTTTCTGGATGTAGGTTTAATTCAGGTTCATCAATGATCAGTAAATCTCCAACTTCAGCCTCATGTCTTAGGTAAAAACCGATATCTAATAAAGATCTCACAGAACTAGAACTTTCAGACATCAAAAGGTTGATGTTTTTACCTTTTGGCCGATAGTAAAGTTCATCATTTTCTGTAACTATATACTTACCGCCAATGATATTAGCAAAATCATTCAATATATCAGGATGATTTTTAGCAATAAAACTTTCTTTTCTGACTATATACTGAAGTTGCCCCATAAATTCTAAATTTGTTTTAATTGGTAGCGGATAGTCTGGATAATTTTTTAGTAAATTTGAAAACACTAGACGATTGATATCATCTTCATCATCCTCTACTATTTGTACTATATTGTCTAACAAGTTACTGCGAGCAAGATTTAACGATTTGTAAAAAATAGCTGCGCCAGTTCGTTCGGCACTGGCAATAAAAGGACGAGGGAAAAACTGACTAAATATGATGTCTTTAATCGTGCTTTCAATATTCAATACAATAATATTAGTAGGGATTTTTATTTTATTTTTGTCAACTAATAAAGTAATAATTAACTCTGTACTTTTGTCAAATTCCAAGTTTTTGTTAATAGAAAAAATCGGTAATTTATTTAAGTCTAACTTGAAATTTAAAAAAGAATATTCTTCTATTGAACTAATAATATTTTGAGTGTCTAATATAATATTAAATTCTGCATCTTTGAATCTATCTGGATGTGAGGCAAAGATTTTTGATAATTGGTGTGTATATTGTTGACAACCTTGAGTAAATATTTCCTCAATCTGTGCCACATATTCTTGTAAATCAAGACGCATTACTCCATCAGACAAAAGTTGCTCAATCTTATTCGGATTTATTTCAATTGAAAGCATTTCCTGCCAAATAGACAAGAAGCCAAATAAAGCATAGGTAGCATAGGTTTTACCCGTGTTATTTTCTCCACAAATAATAGTCAAATCACCAAGGGTAAATTCTGCTTGTTTTAAAGCTCCTAAATTTTTAACTTTAATTTTCATATTTGCTCACTTTTCTAGATTCAAAATCTCTATATTTTCCCTGATTTCTAAATCTGAAAAACCAAAGATGCGACCATAGAAATAAAATTCTCCTTCTATAACACATTTAATATTTTCAGCCGATTTAAAGCCATGTTGTTCATCAGGAAAAGCCACATAAGCCACTGGTAACCCCTTATTTTTAATGGCTTCTACCATCATTTGTGCTTGGTTAGCGGGCACTATTTTATCTTCTAGTCCTTGGAAAAAAATCACAGGACAACTCAGCCTTTCTGTAAAATTAATCGGGGATCTTGCTTGATATTTCTCCCTTTCTTCTGGATATTTCCCCACTAGTCCATCTAAATAACGGGCTTCAAATTTATGGGTATCCCTGGCTAAAGCTTCTAGATCACTAACTCCATAATAACTAGCACCTGCTTTAAAGACATTATGAAAGGTCAAGGCAGCTAAAGTAGTATAGCCACCCGCACTGCCTCCTGAGATAGTTAGTCTATCGGGGTCTACTTTTCCCTCTCTCACTAGGTATAAAGCACCATTTATACAGTCATCCACATCGACAATACCCCATTTACCCTGTAAGCGTTGACGATATTGACGACCGTAACCAGTACTGCCACCATAATTCACATCTAGATAGGCAAACCCTCGACTAGTCCAATACTGTATACGTAGGTTCAAGCTGACAGAAGCAGCCGAAGTCGGTCCCCCATGACTTTTAACTAAAAGGGGTGGTAATGTATCAGTAGGTGCCTCATAGTCCTTATTTTGGGGTAAATATAACCAACCATAGGCAGTCTCTCCTCCTTCTGTGGGGAAGGCAATAGCTTGAGGTTCGGTTAAATAATCTGAGTCTATTTTAAGGTTACTAGAGGTCTTGACAATTTCTACATTATGTGTATCTAAGTCCAGTTTAATAAGAGCGGTGGGATCTGTGGGGGAAGCACCAAGAAAAAAGACTGTGCGCTCTTTAACTTGAACCGAACTTATATTAGTACAAGGGGTGTCTATGTGGGAAAAATGTCCTGTTTTTAAGTCAATACTTGCGAGAAACCAAGCGCCATTTTGGGTATAAGCAGAGATGAGGCGACCATCTGCGGTAAAACCATAGTTAGAGAGACCAAATACCCAATGAGGATAGGCAAACTCTGCCTCCATCAGATGGATGGGTTTTACTGCTTCTGTCCGGGTATAACAGTAGAGGTTCCACCAGTTACTGCGATCACTAGAAAAATATAGCTTACCATCAGGAGACCAACGCGGTTCACAGATAGACTCATTAACTCCTCCTGCTATACAGACAGCATCACTCAGGCTTTCTAGGGGTGCCACAAAGAGTTCTGTCTGATCCCAAGGCATATTAGGATGATTCCAAGCTAACCAAGCTAAAAACTTCCCATCAGGACTAAGACGGGGAGAGGAGTAGAAGTCATAACCTTGGACTAGGGGACTAACTTCTCCTGTTTCTAGGTTAATAGCTGCTAAATAGTTTTTGGGTTCTTGTTCAGCCTCACTATGGTCCTCTACTATAGTTATGAGGCGATTTCCTGGCGCATCTAGAATAAAATCAGCATAACGTAGAGGTAATTCTGGGGTGAGAGGTTCTGGTTGACTGCCTTTGACTTGTTTATAGATACGTTGATCGGAATAATTGGAGAAATAAACCACTCCATCTACGATTAAAACTGAGCCTCCCCCATATTCATGGACACGACTTCTGACATTGTAGCCAGGTGGGGTAATCTCTTCTCCCTGTTTAACTAGGACATTACGTCCTTTTTCTTGGGGTCGTCCTTCTAACCAATAGATATCTTCTCCATCTAGGAAAACTCCCCCTAAAGCGATGCTATCAGCTAAAATTGCTTCGGCTGTAATAGGAGATTTCCAGCTGCCATAAGGTTTAATTGTTTTCATATGCTTCTTGTATATTTAGGGAATAGGGAACAGGGAGTAGGGAACAAAAAAATTGTCTAACTACAAGTATATTCTATAACGATGTCGTTTAGTACTAAATTAAGAAAATGTTGACAGGTGAAATTAGGCGATTTCTCTTAAAAAAGAAGAAAGCTAACCAAGTAGTAAGAATCAGATTAATACTAGAGAGTCAACATTACAAGATTCTCTAGTATTTTTCTTGCGGTATTCTACTGCTAAACTAGCATCGTGAACTGAACCCTTTGTTTTGTGGCTTATCTGTTGACAAACTGCTGTAAAAGAATATGAATAAAGAAATTCGGGGAGTTTGGATCGTAAATCGTCCTTACAGTCAAGTTCTCACTTCGACTGAAAACATGAAAAATACGATGGACTTTTTAGTAGAAAGTGGCTTTAATTGTATTTTTCCTGTGGTTTGGAATAGAGGATATACTCTTTTTAAAAGTCAAGTGATGAAGCATGAGGGATTCCCAGAAATAGCTCCCTTTTTTGAGTCCAAGAACTTTGATCCCTTGCGAGAATTAATTCCTATCGCTAAAAATCGTGGTTTAACTGTTATCCCTTGGTTTGAGTATGGCTTTGCTGCTTCTCCAGAACCTGATGGAGGAATCATCTTAGAAAAAAAACCACAGTGGTCAGCTTTAAATTCTCAAGGTAAAAAAGTTATAAATGGTGGCTTAACATGGATGAATGCTCTCGATCCTGATGTTCAACAGTTCATGCTAGATCTGATATTAGAAGTTGCTAAGATCGATGGGGTTGATGGTATTCAAGGGGATGACCGTTTACCCGCTTTACCTGTTGAAGGCGGTTATGATCCTCAAACTATCAAACGATACAAGCAGGAAAAAGACACGAACCCACCAAACAAGCCACAAGATACTATTTGGGTTCAGTGGAGAGCAGATATTCTCACAGCATTTTTAAAAAGACTAAAGGAGCAAGTCAAAGGAATCAATCGCAATCTAATCGTCTCCATGGCTCCAAGTGTGTATCCTTTTTCCAAAGAACATTATCTCCAAGATACTGAAGCATGGATCAAGCAGGATTTAGTAGATTTTCTTCATCCACAAATCTATCGAAACACATTTAGCAGTTATAAAGGTGAAGTTGAGAAGATTGTCAATTCTTTTACCCCCACCCAACGGTTAAAATTTGCTCCAGGTATAGCCTTACGTGCTAATAAGATCTTCTTGTCTGTAGAGGATATCTTACAATGTGTTCAATTAAATCGCTCTAGCGGATTTCAAGGAGAAATTTTCTTTTACTTGGAAAGTTTACAAAGCAATAATAACCTTATCACTAAAGCTCTTAAAACAAGCGGTGGCTATTCAATTGCAGCCTCTCTTCCTTGGCCTTTTGCCTAATTGAAGTAGATCAAAAATGGTCAAACCAATTCAACTACTTCTTGCTCCAAAAAGCAAGCCTCTTTCAGATATGTAGTTTATTATTAGTAAATTCAGTACAATGTATACCATATGCTGCATCTCGACTTATCTGATATAATGTTGGTAATTTACAACAAAAACATAAAAAAAGAGAATTACCTATGGTCAACACACAAACCCGAATATCTTCTACTGCTATTGAATCTATTGAATCCAACAAACAGACTTCTTCTAGTGAGTATCAATCTAGCCAACAGACTTCTTTGAGTGAGCATCAATCTAGCCAACAGATTTCTTGTAGTGAGTATCAATCTAAGAAGTGGGACGCTTTTTTAAAGGATGATAAAAACAATTATTCTATAGGGCGTTTATTCGGTTTATTTGTATTAGTAGCAGCAATTTCTTGGGGGGGGTATACAATTTATACGGGAAGTAATCAAATTAAAGATACGACAAATGCAGGAAGAATAGTAGAAGAGTGTAATTAAAAGTGAGGTTCTTACCCAACATTTTAGGGAGGCTAGGGCAGTCCCTAAAATGTTCCTGTAGCGATTGGAGTGACTCTGTCTTATTAAGTATCTTCTATCTTATCTCTTAAAAAAATCACAGTACCATCCAACTCTTCTAATATAGATTCATCCTCTGTATTTAAAATAATTACTTCACAAGGACAAGCCTTAATAAAATCAGTTACTCCCTCTTTCAGAGAAGCAGCTTTGAGACAATTAGCAATGATTGTAGCTTTACTGAGACTACTGATAAACTGTAATATAGTCTCTACAAAATCAATTTCTGCCTCGCCTGGCGTGACAATTATACAGAGATAAAAAGTCAAAGCATCTTTCTTAGTAACGAGAGAAATTAAAGCCCTTAAAAGATTCATCAGAAGAACTTTTTCTGTCCGTTCTGTAAGAGTAACTAACCAAAAGCTACTTTGAGATAAAGGAACAGAACCTAATTGAACTCTAATGACTGGACAGCTAATCTGTTCTAGATTCACCTTTTCTCTAGTTTCCATCACCAGGAGAGAATTAAGCTGAACTTGCCAACTATCTAACAGCGCATCACTAGTAGAATGAGCTAGACGAGTTTGTGTATGAATAATTAATCCCTCATTTCTCCCACTACGTTCAAGACGTTGCATCAGATGACGACTCTCATACAGTTCAGAAGAAGGAGTGTCTGTCAACAGACGATTATTAGAAGCAACAAATACCTGTAAACATTCCAACTCTAACTCCTGTTGCCTAGCAATAGCACTAGCAATAGCAAATAATTCATAAGCTTCAGTAGGAGAAGAAATTACCAGAAGAAGACGATTTTTCCCTCCTACGGAAGGAAATTGCGTTCGATAGACTAAATAGGAGGGAGAACGAGGAACTAAATTCTCAGTCACCCCACTAATCTTTTTAACTTCAGCCCGAATGATATCTGTGCGAGTTATAATACCAACTAGAATAAGTCCATTTGTCACAGGTAGACGGGACAACTGATAACGATTAAGTAAATAGAGAACATCACTTAAAGGAGTGGTTAGTCTAACAGTAATGGGGTTATGTGTCATAAAGTCTTTGAGGAGCTTTTTGGGACTAGAAAGCTTCTCAAGACGATCTAAATCTGTCTGTGTGATAATACCCACTAACTCTCCTTGAGAAACGACAGGAAAACCCCGATGATGAGAAAGAGACATCCTCAGTTTGACCTCATCTAGAGTCAATTCACTAGAGAAGCTTTCTACCTTTGACTGCATAACATCAGCCGCCGTCAGTTGAGAGAGAAAATCAGAACTAGAGACATTCTCTTTCAGTTCAATCCCGCTATTCTGGAGAAGGTGATCATAGATAGAACGACTAAAAACACTCTCAGCCACAATGTAGGCTGTAGCACAGGTAACCATCAAAGGGAGAACTAGGTTAAAGTCAGCCGTCATCTCAAAAACAATTACAGTGGCTGTGACAGGAACTCGGACTATACCAGTAAAAAAAGCGCCCATTCCTACTAAAGCATAGAGCGATGTATGATCGCCAAAGACTTCACCTAATAGATACCCCAAAGAAGAGCCCATGATTAAAGCAGGTGCAAAGAGACCACCGGGAGCCCCTGAACTGTAAGCAATCATGGTTAAAAAGAAATGGGCAATAAAGGCAATGAGAATTTCTAAATTAGTTGCCTCGCCTGTAACTAGTACTTCTCTCAAGCCACTATTATCTCGAAAAAAAGGCGGTAGTAAGGCAACTATTGTCCCAGAAATTAACCCAGCTATACCTATTCTCTGCGGTAAGGAAAGATTCAGCCGACGACTAAACCGTATAGTCCACAAAAGACCTTGATTAAAATAGGCGCCTATGATTCCTGCTAAAGTTCCTAACAGGAGCAGAATAGGTATTCCATGCAAGGCAAAATGGCTATCAAGAGCTTGATGGGAAATAATTGGGGCAATAGAAAGGGGGGTAGCACCTAAGAGACGGGAGACAACTGAGCCCGTAAAAGAGGCGATCACTGCTGTTTCTAGGGTTAACCCCGACGCATCTCGCATTAACTCCTCTATGACAAAGAGAATGCCTGCTATAGGGGTATTAAAACCAGCCGCTAGTCCTGCAGCCGCTCCTGCGGCAATCATTTGACGACGATGTTCAGGTGAGGTAGGTAACCATTGACTCAACTGAGCAGCTAGGGCGGCGCCAATATGTACTGTTGGAGCTCTTCTCCCTAGGGTCAGTCCTGCTCCTAGTACTAAAATAGTTCCCAAGGCTTTGACCCAAGCTACACGTAAAGATAAAATCATCGGATAGCGAGCTAGTGCTGCTTTGACTTGCGGAATCCCACCACCTGAGGCTGCTGGTGAGTATTCTTGTAAAAGATAGCCAGCACTCAAACCTAATATTAAACCTGTTGCTGGTAGAACCCAAAGGGCCCCCCACCTCTCGGCTGCATGAACCCTTAACCCCCCAAGAGCGCCAACTCCCTGCTTAACTAAAATAGCAGCTAGACCAGATAAGAACCCAATTAAACAGGCTTCAAGTAGGGCATAACGACTATCAACTGAACCTCTCCCGAAATGTTGAGACTTAAACCAAGATTTTAGACGCTTGCTAACTGGATAGTACTCTATCATAATTTCAGTAAGGGTGTAGGGCGTGGGCGTAGCCGCCCGTAGGGTGTGGGCGTGGGCGTAGCCGCCCGTAGGGTGTGGGATTATTCTGACTCCTGACTCCTGTGGGAGTAGCCGCCCGGAGGGTCTCCTGACTCCTGTCTACCAGTTTATCGTGAGTCTTTCCTGATGAACTTGTTGATAAATAGCCTCTGTCTGTTTGGCTAGTTTAGCCCAACAGAAACGATTTTCTAAGTCTAGATAAGCCCGTTCTGCTAAGTATTGGGCATAAGTAGGATTTTTTAAGATCTCTAAAATACCCCAACTGAGAGAATCTGCGTTATTGGCATAGGTTACGATTCCTGTATCATTATGTTTGACTACTTCTGGGAGTCCTCCTGCATTGGAAACAACTACAGGTACTTTAGCTGCAAAGCTTTCTAAAGCCACAATGCCAAATGGTTCATAGAGGCTGGGAAAAACAGCGCAGTCGGCTACTGTTTGAAAGCGATTTAGGTCTTCATCGGACATAAACCCTGTAAAGCAACAGTGATCCCAGATGCCTAAGTTCCAAGACTGTGCCTTGAGATGCTCTGTATTCCCTCCCCCTATGATAATAATTTTCGTCTGTCCTTGGGTCTGTTCTAAAATTTTCGGCGCCGCATTTAACAGAACAAAAATACCTTTTTCATGGGTCATCCGTCCTACATAATAGACAATTTTTTCATGGTCTTCAGCAAAGCGACGACGAAAGGCTACATAGTCAAAGTCTGGATCGCGTTGTTTTTTCTGGGCACGAATACCATTGAATACTACATCTATTTTGTTGGACACAGCTTCCAAGGTTCTTTGTACTTCTGTTTTCATGTACTGACTACAGACAATTATTCGCCAAGCACTATCTACTAATTGACGCTCTTTACCAAAAATATAGCGCTGTGCATCGTTATAAATGCCATTGTTCCTGCCATATTCAGTAGCATGGATAGTGGCAACCAGAGGGGTCTTAAAGTGATGTTTGAGCGCTATTGCTGCATCCCCAACTAACCAGTCATGGGCATGGATTACATCAAAAGGTCCTTCTTCTAAAATCAGTTTACCTCCTTGATCTCCCATGCTTTGATTCATGTGGGTGACCCATTGAAAAAAGTCATGTCCTGGTATTACTGGAACTCGATGGATGTGACAGCCTTCTACTTGCTCATAATGAGGTGCATTGCCAAATTCAATTGTCACTAAATGCACCTGGTGCCCCAATTTAATCACTTCTGGATAGAGTTCGGCCACATGACGTGCTATACCTCCAACTAGTCTTGGCGGAAACTCCCAACTTAATACCAGAATTTTCATAGGACCCGAATACATTTTAGAATAGGGTTACTACAGCATACTTGCATTTTTTTTAAATTTCTCAATGCTAGCTGGTGGACTTTTGCGTATAATTTTATACTACACTATTATTTAAGTTGTTAGGCGTTAGGCAGGTTTTTTATCTAACTATCTTCCCCTGCCTGTTTAAATTCGCGGAAATTTATTGGTCACGACTAAATATCTGTAATAATCAAATGTGAATACTCATGTAAACCTTTTTTAAGCACTTGGCTGAATTATGCCCCATGGATCTCAAAATAAGATCAAGAAGGTTTACAAAATTTAATGATTAGAGTCTAGCTTATGAGTCAAGCATCACAATTTTCTGACGTCCCTGATTTGGGCCGTCGCCAGTTTATGAATCTTTTAACCTTTGGCACAATTACAGGTGTAGCAGCCGGAGCGCTCTATCCTGTAGTTAAATACTTTATCCCCCCCTCCAGTGGCGGAACAGGTGGTGGTATTGTCGCCAAAGATGCCCTAGGAAATGATGTAATTGTCAGTCAATTCCTGAATAGTCACAATCCAGGAGATCGTGTACTGGCTCAAGGACTGAAAGGAGATCCCACCTACCTAGTGATCAAAGAAGATAAAACTCTAGAAAACTATGGTATTAACGCTGTTTGTACTCATTTAGGCTGTGTTGTCCCTTGGAATAATAGCGAAGATAAATTTATCTGCCCCTGTCATGGTTCTCAATATAACTCAGAAGGAAAAGTAGTGCGCGGTCCAGCACCTCTCTCCCTAGCGCTAGCACATGCCACAGTTACAGATAATGATAAAGTCGTCTTCAGCAAGTGGACAGAAACCGACTTCCGCAACAATGAAAACCCCTGGTGGGCTTAATAATTGAAAAATAAGAGATGAAAAAATCTAATTCTAATATTACTAAAATTGTCCTTTTAGTAATCGCCACTTTGACCTTAGTCCTCCACGGACCTCAATCGGCTTCTGCTTACCCTTTCTGGGCGCAACAAACGGCCCCCCTTACCCCGAGAGAAGCAACAGGACGTATTGTCTGCGCTAACTGTCATCTAGCTCAAAAAACTGCAGATGTAGAAATTCCTCACTCAGTACTGCCTGATACGGTTTTTGAAGCAGTTGTCAAAATTCCCTACGACCTGAACGCTCAACAAGTTCTCGGCGATGGTTCTAAAGGAGGACTGAATGTAGGGGCTGTATTAATGTTGCCTGAAGGCTTTAGTATTGCCCCACCTGAAAGGATTCCTGAAGAACTGAAGGAAAAAATAGCCGATGTTTACTATCAGTCCTACCGAGAAGGCTCAGACAATGTAGTGATTGTTGGACCATTACCAGGCGAGCAACATCAAGAAATTGTCTTCCCTATTCTCTCTCCTAATCCAGCTACCAATCAAAATATTCACTTTGGTAAATATGCAGTTCATTTAGGCGCTAACCGAGGCAGAGGCCAAGTCTATCCTACAGGTGAGTTAAGCAATAACAATGTTTATAAGGCTTCTCAATCTGGGTCAATTACTAGCATTGTTCCCGTTGATGCAGGTGGGTATAAAATTACTATCACCAATGAACAAGGTGAAGTTACTGATACTATTCCCGCAGGACCTGAATTAATTGTCGCTGAAGGTCAAGAAGTAACCGCCGGTTCTCCTCTTACCAATAACCCTAATGTGGGTGGTTTTGGTCAGAAAGATACTGAAGTGGTTCTACAAGACCCTAACCGCATTCTAGGTTTAGTTGTCTTTGTGGTAGGCATTATGTTATCTCAAGCTTTACTTGTGATTAAGAAAAAACAAGTAGAACGAGTACAAGCGGCTGAAGGATCTCTCTAAGCGATCGTTTTAAGACTTTAAAAGAGGGGGTTTCTCCCCTCTTTTTTTCTATCTATTCTGCTGTAAAATAAGCCTTCCGAGTCTTTTTATTAAATAGACAGATCCCCTGACCAGTTGCATTTTTCATGTGAGGTTGTGGATATTTTCCCTGAATTCTTAGGACATCATAGCCAACAGAATCATCAAATAACAAGAATCTACCTACTGGTTCAGGTTTCACAAATTCACTTGCTTTTAGACATTTTTGCTCTGCTTCTCGAAAATGATCACGCCAAGCTTGATGTGAAGAAGCCAGAACAGCAGGAGTAGAAGCTAATAGCAAAAAGGGAATTATAACTATAGATGACCTTGTGCATTTATTCATAAGAAGAACTTGAGAATTGTGTCCTGTTTTTTCTCACAAATTGCCATAATTTAAGACCGGCAAAAATAAACAGCCCTACAATTGCTATACCCGATAGAACTGGAACAGTGAAAGCTAAAACAGGTAGTAAGATAGCTGTAATTAATTCTAAAGTAGAAAAAATTGGATTGGCAAGTCCTCCCGTTGTGGCAGTAGAACCAGCCCGAAAAATACTGGTCAACCCTTTAATTAATCCCGCCGAACCACCACCAGCAATAACCGCCAATGTCCATTGGATCATAGGGTTCATATCTGCTGGTACAGAGGCAGCAGTAACAAAGGCTCCCACAGCCGCTGCCATTGGAGTAGCTATGGTATCTAAGAGATTATCTAGCCAAGGAATATAATAAGCAAAGACCTCTATCATACTCGCGACAGCTAACATAATTAAAGCCTGATCAGTATCTAGCCAACCTAACCCAGAAGGTAGAGACCAACCGCCAACTACCCCAATTAAACTTACTACAAAAAGAGGTACAAAAACCCGAAAGCCACAAGCCGCGCTCAAAGTGATTCCCAACAGAATACTAATCAGATCGTTAGTAGCTGTAGCAGTATCAATGAAATTCAATTCGGGAACTCCTTATATTTTTTTAACAACTTATCTTCATTCTTAAATAATTAAATCTCTTTGCCTAGTGGGGTAAACCCCTCTTGAAGTGAGGTTTTCTTTAATGGCATCTTTCTGGGGAATTTGTCAATATGAATATAGGCAATCAAAGGTAGATGTTGACTTGAGATTAGCTGTTTTTCTATCCAAGAGGTTAATTATGTCTGATTATATTCCCGAAACCAATAACAATAATTTAGAAGACAACACCATAACTGTAGATGTTACAGCAGAAGAAGTAATTAAAGACAAAAAAAGTGATAGTCGAATAAAAATTGCTTTTGATGAGCTTCTCAATGCTATTAAAGAAGAGAAATTATTCCCTTTTCTGCAACATATTTCTACTAGAGTTAAAACTGAGTTGTCAAATTTAGATAGCAAATGGAATAACCAATATGGGGAGCGCTATCAAAATTTAAAACAACATCTAAATACTGTTAAAACTCGCTATACAGAAGAAAAAAGTAAAGTAGAAGCAGAGGGGACTACCCCTATTGACCGCGAACAAACTAAATGGGAAAATAAAGCTAGTAATTTTGCTGCATATGTAGCCCAAAAAGAGCAGGAAATTAAAGACCGTCTTCTAAGAAAATGGCAGAAAAATTAGCTTCTTGCTGACTTCGGTAATCTTCGGTAGTCTGGAGGGTTTAATTCCCTCCCGTCCCCCTATATACATAACTAAGCTCTTTCCTGTTCCCTTGTCTCCAACTGTGACTTAAATACTGACTAGCTTATGCTGATTTCTGCTCAGACCTCTATTCCTTTTTCACGTTCTCTGGTTTACTCTACCTATCGCGATAAACTACTTGAACTGACACCCTATATGCCTAATGTCCGCTCCATCACCATCAAGTCTTCTCGCCAAGAAGGCGAGCTTGTTTACTATGTTAATGAATGGCAAGGAGGAGGAGAAATTCCTGTGGCTGCTAGGGCAATTCTCAATGAAGATTTACTCTCATGGACTGAATACAATACTTGGAATGAGTCGGACTTTACCCAAGACTGGCATATCAAAACCCATGCTTTTACTGAGGCGGTTCGTTGTGCAGGGAAAAACCGCTTTATAGAAGAAGGGGACAAAACCAGAGTTGAGACAAGGGGAGAACTAGTTATAGATCCCAAGCAAATTAAAGGATTCCCTTCCTTTATGATTGGCGGAATTGCCCATGTAATTGAAGAATTCTTAGGACAGAAAATTGCCCCTAATTTACTACAAATGGGTGAAGGTGTCCGCCACTATCTGGAAAGTAGATCCTTATGATAAGCTAAAACGCATTATAACCAATTGGCTTTAGCCTATCACTACCGAAGATTTGTATGACTAACCTAATTGAATACGAAGCCAGTAGAGAAGAAGTTCGCTCAGTCTATGACGATATTCGGACAACTCGCCAGACTGAATATATCAATAACTTTTGGAAAGCGTTAGCCAACCACCCCCCAACGCTCAAACGAACTTGGGAAAACGTCAAAGATGTGATGACAAGTCCGGGAGAACTCGATCCTCTAGTCCGTGAACTGATTTATATCGCTGTTAGTGTTACTAATGGATGTCAGTACTGCATCGCTTCACACACTGCTGCTGCACGAACTAAAGGAATGAGTGATGCTCAATTCGGAGAACTACTGTCCATCGTTGCTCTAGCCAATACAACCAACCGGCTCGCTAATGGCTATCAAGTACCAGTTGACGAGCAATTCCGGCACTAAGTTAAAGGGTAGCTTAAAAACCCCTAATTCCTTAACCCCCGATTTCCTGTTGTAGGCGCTTGTGGGTCGCTTCTAGTAGGGAAAGGTCTACATCTACACAGGACTTACCATCATACTCGAATGGGTCGTCTAGGTCTCGGATTAAGAACATTAGATAGCTGAACAAGGTGAATAAAAAGCAGGACACCATTAAATTTTTATTGAACAGATCTGATCCTATCAGCAACAAGGCAATTACAGCCCCAACTAAGAAGATATCCAATAAAGCATCAGCTGCTTCTAAAAATTCAGTACTTTTATTGGATTGCAGACGGGTAATCAAAATCCGCATTCGGGATAGTTCCTGCTGTACCCTATTGACCACAGGAAAACCAGCCACCCGTTGTAATTCAACAAATTGATAATTAAGCTGGAAAAGGGAGTCTTCTAAATTTTTCAGAGGCTTGTCCTCTTTTAACCACTCGAGAGTTGTCTGTAAGATCTGTGCCAACCCCTTAGTCAATGGCTTTGAATTATAGTCAGGGTTTGTTGCTGCGATTAACAGGTTCGTATCTTCTATAGTTTCTATCGCATTCACCAGTTGAACTGTCATATCGGCACTGGCGTTATACTCATTTAAAGTACCACTTAGTATAAAAGCAATTATAAATGTGACCGCACCGAACAGAGCACCTATCAGAGAGTCGAAAGTCCAGACTTCCCAGTGCAAAAGATGTACGCCAATCTTAACCAGACCAAAAACCAAAGTCAAGGGGAGAACCTTCAGTAAAAGTCTCCATTTCATCGGATTAAAAAAATTATTCATAATTTGATGTATAACTCTTTTTTAATTGTAACTCCTCAAACTATCCACTTATACCAATTTTATAAATTAATGGTAGACTTACAGAGATATTTTAACCAGAAATAAAACCCTCCTTAAGCGGCTGCGCCGCGCAATTGGTTTTAGAATCTCTATCAATCTTGAGCGAAAAATGGTATTACATCAGGTTTCTCTCCTAGAGTAAGATTTTTATAGTTTATAAGCACTTAAGGCTATTTGTCTTGACTTAGTTTCCCTACTTTTTGCTAAAATTGCTAGAATCAAAAAAGTTAATTCGGCTTTTACCTTAATATCTTTAGTAGTTCTACACAATAGTATTAAGAAAAGTTAATTGGGCTTTTCTCTTAATATCTTTAGTGGGTTTTTCTACATAGTATTGTGAAACATTTTCAAACAACTGCCAAAGGGATTAATCAATGTCTTTCCAAACCAATTCTGTCAATATATTAACTGCTTACCTACTCTGGGGATTAGGCTTTTTCGGTTTCTGTGGACTACATCGCTTTTATCTAGGAAAACCTGTTAGTGGAATCTTTTGGCTGTTAACTTTTGGGTTACTTTTTCTTGGTCAGTTTGTAGATTTCTTTTTAATTCCTAACATGGTTAAAGAAAGAAATAATGAGCTATTAGCTGGAACAGAAACAAGAAGACCACTGTTAGAAAAAAAAGTTCAGCCTATGCAGAAACTTCTCCAAGCAGCCAAAGATAATGGAAATGTTTTGTCTTTAGGTCAAGCAATTCTTAGCACAGAATTGCCGCCTGAAGAAGTGCAGAAATTACTAACAGAAGCTCTGCGACAAAATTTAGCACATATTGGTAATGATCCCGTCTCGGGAGCCGTTCGCTATCATTTTGATATTTAAGGCAGGAGAGAAGATATATAGGGGAAAAATTATGCTAGAAGCACTGCAAAAAGGCACTCTAAACACTATTGTAGAACCTTTACAACAGTTGATTACTACTTCAGTGCAAACTTGGCTCAAAGAGCACCCAGTTTTAGCTTGGTTGTTCGATCATCCTCTCGGGACATTATTGCTATTCATTCTCCTGTGGCTACTTTTAGGAGGACTGTTAAAAGCCATCTCCAGTTTAACTGAACGAGTCTGGGTGACTCTTTTACAATCTCCTCTCAAATTGACTCAATGGTTAGTAGGAAAGGTGAGTAAAAATTTAAGCATTCCTCTTAATTTTGCCATTGTCGCTTCACCTCCTGAGACAAAAGAAAAGAGATTGTCATATATTGTCAATAGATTAGAAGAATTAAAAAAAGAGCAAGATGAGCTATGGCAAGAAATGACCAAAATTTTAGATTTAAAGTCTTGATTTTGAAAGCACTCTAACACCGCTTAAACAGGGAACCTTTTAAGTAGGGTAACCGCTTCTCTAGCAGTGTTTCTCAGATCAGAGGAAATACTTGGAATTTGAGGAATTTGCCACAGTACGTCTATGGTTCTTCTAAAGAGTCTGACTAAATCTCCCTCATCAAGACTCGTATTCTCAGAAAGTTCTTGCCACTCTACGCCAAGTGCCCATTGTTCTACCAGTCCTAACAATTGAGTTTCCATCCAGACGGGTATAGTAATGTCATAGTGATTTTGTGACTGATAGAGTTGGCGGCGAATCTCTCTTAAATTGAGGTTAGGGTTGAGGGGTAAAGGATCTCTAAAACACTCTATTACAGCATTAGAGGGATAATAATTAGTCCATGTTTCAGGGCGGAGAGGTTCTGTAATTAAGGCACTGATAGCCGCCGCTAAATGGGGAGCTTCTAAGCGTTCAAAAGCGCCTGAGACTAGCGCTAACCCCAACCATAATTCATTCTCACCCCTAATAGCTGCGGCAGCTTCACCTAAAGGAGTTGGCTGATACTCTTCTAGCGCTTGAAACTGTCTTAAGATTTCTATCAGGTTGAGAAATTCTTCCCAATAGTAAGATTTACGCGACTGATGTTTTTTATAGGTAATCTGACTCTGATGTAATTGTTCTCTTAAAAGTAGTCTCTGATGATGAACCTTCAAAAGACGGGCTGGATTTTTGCGTTGTTGCAGGGGATGCTGAGAAAGAGTATTTTGCGCTTGCCACAGCCGTTCTTGTGCTTGCACTACTTCGTGTGTGGGTGCCTTCCTGCTTATTTGTAATTGGCTTAGTCTTTCAGTGATCCAACTAGTATTAGCACCCCCTCGACGACCGAGACCAAGAGCCAAGTTTTCTAGATCAGGGAGCAAAATTTGCTCAATTAGAGAAATAGGAAGATTTTGGGAGACAATCTCTACGACATCCCCTTGTGGTGCTATATACCAACGATTATCAATACCTAGACAGACTAAATCATCGCCGAGACCAGAACTAGGACGTTTAGCCACTAAGACGGCCAAAACTGGTTCTCCTACCTTAATATACTTCCCTTTGAGGTAGATAATACTACCTAATGGGAGTGCTGGAATCTGGGCGATAATTTCTTCTTTGCTGGTTACCTCGGCTTGTTGTTTTAAAAGCTTTAAGATATGTTCTTCTATTCTGATTCTTTCTTTGAGCTTTTCATAGCTGACAAATTCTTCTGGTTGAATTCCGGCTAATTCTACATCTAGTTTAGCTAGGGCAGTCGTTAAATCATTGATGGCTTTTTTCTCTGGTTCTAGGCGGAGTCCTGCGAGATATTCAGCAAAACTACTTTCTAAAAGTACTTTAGCTTCTTCTATGGTGTGTTTTTGCAGTAAGTTTAACACCATCCCATAAGAAGGAGTAAAACAACTTTTCAGGGGTTCTACCTTAGCTGTGGCTAGATAGGCTGCCTCTTTAGAGCCTTCGTAGGGGCTTTGAATCGTTACAACATAGCCAACCTCATCCATCCCCCTTCTCCCCGCTCTCCCTGCGATTTGCACAAATTCTGAGGAAGTTAGCATACTATGTCCATCATCAGTTCTCTTGGAAAGGGCTGAAATTACTGTTGTTCTTGCTGGCATATTAATCCCTGCTGAGAGGGTTGCTGTAGCAAAGACTACTTTAACTAATCCTATTTCAAAGAGTTTTTCTACTAATTCTTTCCAAACTGGTAATATTCCTGCATGGTGTGAAGCTATCCCTCTGGTCAAGGGTTCTAGCTGTTCAATTCTGACAAATTCTGTATTTTTAGCAATGAAATAAAATAGTCCTTCTTTGATTAGCGGGTTTTCTCGTAAAAAATCTAGTAATTCTTGGCGAGATTCAAAGGGATTTGCTAAAAAATTTAAGAGCTTATCATATAGAGGCGAAGAGTTTTCTTTTAAAGAGGAGAGAATTTTTTCTTGGAGGTCTATATTTCCTTCTAAAAAGAAGTTGAGTAAATGATATATTAACTCTGTAGCTTCAGTTTCATTGACTAGCGTTAGGTTGTTTAGTTCTTTTACTGCTTGTTCACAGCCTTTCCGACTAAAAATTACATAGATAGCAGGCAGGAGATTTTTATCTCTAAGTTGTTCAATAATCGTGATAACTTTTGGACAATCTTCTCTTTTTAATCTTCTTTTGGTGGGAATTTTGGCTTTTAATTTAGGATTAATAGCAGTATTTTTGGCATTTAAAAGTGGATAAAGTCCTTCTTTAGTACTAAAAAAAAATTCTAGAGGTACGGGACGATAATCTGAGTTAATTAATTGACAAGTATTTTCACTTTTTTTCGCTTTCCCTTGGGATCTCACTTGGTTGATCCAGTCTGTTAGTTCTTCAGGGTTGCCAATACTAGCTGAAAGAGCTAATAATTGAATGCTTTTAGGACAGTAGATGATTGATTCTTCCCAGACTGTCCCTCGTTGGCGATCACTGATATAGTGGCATTCATCTAAAACTACTGTTTCTACTTCCTCTAAAGATGTTCCTACTTGACCTATGGGAGTTTCATAGAGCATATTGCGGAAGATTTCTGTCGTCATTACGACTACAGCGGCATCAGGATTAATCAGAATATCCCCTGTAATCAATCCGACTTTTTGCACAGAGTGGGGGTTATTGGGATCTTCAAAACGAGTCTGAAAATCCCTAAATTTTTGATTGGAGAGGGCTTTGAGCGGGGTTGTATAGAATACTCTTTTGCCACGACTAATGGCGCGGTAAATAGCGTATTCACCTATGACTGTTTTCCCTGATCCAGTGGGAGCACAGACAACGGCTGAAAGGCCTGCATCTAAAGCGGCAATGGCTTGTTTTTGAAATTCGTCTAGTTTAAAGGGAAAGATCGCTTTAAAGTCCAAAAAAGGTAGGTTGGAGGTGGTCATCTCTACTGTTACGAGAATCTACGATTCAAGCTGACCTGACGGTCAACACACTGTTAGTGAAAGGATCTGCTTATGGTTCAACCTGAGAATTAACTGCGTTTGTTGCCGCAGTTTGTTCTATGACTGTTCCGAGTTGTTCACTCATATCGTCCATTGTGGAGCGAATTTGAGCAATCTGATCTTCTAGATTGCGACGAGTTTGACTAACTCCATCTGTTCCTAATTTAACCTCTCCTTTTGATTTTGGCAAAGTTGTGCTCTCATTAGCGGCTAAATTTTTGCTCCATGAGGTCACAACTACACCGACTACACCTCCTATAACTCCGCCGAGAATCGCTCCTGCGATAAATCCTCCTGTAAAATTTCCTTGTTCACTCATTTGTCTGTATCCTTTACTTTTTTTTAAGTTCCGAATGCACGATCACCCGCGTCTCCTAACCCTGGAACTATAAAACCATGTTCATTTAGTTCTGGATCAATCATAGCGAGATATATATGTAAATCGGGATACTCTTTCGCTAATTTTTGTAAGGCTGGGTGAGCGGCTAAAATTGCAATGACCCTAATTTTTTCTAAACTTGCTCCTCTTTGGGTTATTTCTTGAAGACATTTACAGAGAGAACCGCCTGTTGCTAACATTGGTTCTAGTATCAAAATATAGGTATCGGGAGTAAACTTATCAGGTAGTTTATTGAGATAACAACTGGGTTCTAGAGTTTCTTCATCTCTTACTAATCCTAGATGATATATAGAGGCATTGCTAAAAGGGATCACTGTCTGTGCTCCTTCTACAAGGGCTAATCCTGCGCGTAAGACTGGCACTATAGCCGCTCTTATCCTGGGGTCTATTACTTTGGCTTGAGAGTAGGTTAAAGGCGTTTCTACTTGGGTTTCTACTGTGGGTAGCCAATGACGGATCGCCTCATAAGTCAGCCAACGTCCTAACTCTACCATAGCTGTTTTAAAGAGCGCTCCAGGAGTTTGCTTATCACGCGCAATAGTTAACCAATGTTTGATGAGTGGATGATCCGGAACATATACGCGCAGTTGTAAGGACATAAGTAAGTAGGCAAAAGGCAAAAAGCAGGAGGCAAGAGATAGGAGATAGGAGGCAAGAGATAGGAGGCAGAGCGACGAGTGGGCGTGTCAGTAGCCTGACTTAGGGTGTGGTTGTCCGAACTCCCCCCTTATTAAGGGGGGTAGGGGGGATCAGAAAACCTAATCTAGCCTCTGGTTTTTTGTGACCAAACGCGAGTGGGTAATCCCCAAATATAGATAAATCCTTCGGCTGCTTTGTGGTCGAATTTATCTTCGGCGCCGTAAGTGGCTAAGTCTGGAGAATAGATGGAGTTCTCAGAAGCGCGACCAACTATTTTGGCGTTCCCTTTAAACAGTTTAATCCGCACGCTTCCTGTTACTCTCTCTTGGGTTTTCTCAATAAAAGCATCTAGGGCTTCTTTGAGTGGACTATACCACAGTCCTCGGTAAATTAGTTGACCATATGTATCTTCTATCCCTCTTTTGTACTGAGTGACATCTCCTGTCAGGGTGAGACTTTCTAGATCGCGATGAGCATCTATTAGTACTAACAGAGCAGGGGCTTCATATATTTCGCGAGATTTGATACCAACTACCCTGTTTTCTATCATATCGATTCTGCCGATCCCGTGATTACCGACTTTTTGATTGAGTTCTGTAATCAGAGTGATTGGCTCGAGTACTTCACCATTTAAACTGACGGGATTTCCTTGATTAAAGCCTATCTCGATATATTCTGGTTCATCGGGAGTATCTTTAATGGCTTTAGTCATTAGATAGATCTCTTCTGGAGGTTCCGTCATCGGATCTTCTAATGGTCCTGCTTCTATACTGCGTCCTAGGAGATTGCGATCAATACTAAAAGGGGAGGATTTTTTGACGGGTGATTCAATCCCAAATCTCTCTCCATAGGCGATGGTTTCTTCTCGACTCATCCCCCATTCTCTCGCTGGTGCTAGGATTTTTAAGTTAGGGTTGAGGGCTGTGATCCCTAAATCAAACCTGACTTGATCATTTCCTTTGGCTGTACAGCCATGGACTACAGCATCTGCCCCATATTTTTCAGCCGCCCTGACTAGCAATTTGGCAATTAGAGGACGTGCTAAGGCTGTTGAGAGGGGATAACGGTTTTCATAGAGGGCATTAGCTCTAATAGCTGCAAAGGCGTAGTCTTTGACAAATTCCTCTTGTGCGTTTTCCACCAAAGATTCAATCGCCCCACAGCGGAGGGCTTTTGCTTGAATTGGTCCTAATTCATCTCCTTGTCCCAAGTCTGCTGCTAGGGTAATTATTTCTTTGACACCCCATTCTTCTTTGAGATACGGAATACAGACGGAGGTATCGACTCCTCCAGAATATGCTAAGACGACTCTATTGGCGCGACCCATAGGTACCTTTTGAAACGTTTAATATGTCATTCTACCAAAGTATGAGAAGGTACACTGGTTAAATTTGAACATTTTCGCTAATGGGGTGTTGGATGTTGGGGGTATAATGAAAGTATTACATAGATTAGGCGATTTCTATGAGTGGTGAAAGTATTAAGCTCGTTAAAGTAGAAGAGGTGGCTTTGCGGGTGTTATCCAAAAGAAAAAATAGTGTTCAAACAACTTCTACAGAAGTGGCTAAACAAGTAAATGCCATTGAAGAAGAAACTAAACAAAACTTTCAACAACAACTTGCCAAATTAGCCAAACGAACCCAAGAAAGACAGCAAAAATGTAATCAACTCAAAAGTTCCCTAGCCACATTAGAAAGTCAGTCTTTACAAAATCTCCAACAACAACAGCAAAAGCTGCAAACAGTTCTCAAAGAAGCAGCAAGTCCTCAACCTGAGTTTAATACTAATTCCCCGACTCAACCCAAATATCAGCGAGTTTTACAAGTCCAGTCTCAACAGTTTAGCCAACTTCATCAACAGCAACAATCAATCATCTCTCAATATAATCCCCAACCAGAAAAACAAGTCTCAGCTAAAATTGCCCAAGACCTACTATCTGATGTAGAAAGCATAGTCTCAGACATTGAGCAAAATTACCAATATGAGCGCTTTACTCCTAGTCGTCTTGTCAGTTTAAAGCGTCAGATTGACATGGCTCAAGCTAATTTAAAAGCAGGACTGATGGAAGCTGTTATTGCCAATACACAACAAACATACTTAGCCTTAGTTGACCTGAGATTAGAACTAGAACAAAAAGAGCAAGAATTTTTACTTCTGTATAATGCTGGACTACAAGCAGTAAGAGAGTCAATAGTGCAAGCTGAAGCACACCGTGAGTGTCAAGTAGCTGTAGGAGAACCAAATGAACAAGAAATCTTTAACCTAGATGTAGACTATTGGAGTAATGGGCGCCTTAGTGAGCATATAGAAGAGTTAAATAAACTGGAGACACAATTAACTAAACAAGTTCAAACCCTGATACCTTCGGAAATACAAAAAATTAATGATGCAATTTTACAGCGTCAATCTCAATTAGCAGATATTATTGAACAGGCTCGTTTAGCAATGTTGGGTTCGCAAATGCGGGCGGAAATTGCGGATCTTGTCGTCTCTTCTCTATCAGAATTGGGCTATACTTTGGTAAATCCTGAAACCGATTCTCTTTACGAAGCTGATGATCAAAGAAAAGCTTATGTTGTGAAAGTGAAAAATTTGGCAGGTGATGAAGTTGTCACAATAATCAAGCCTGAAAAAGAGTTTGGTAGTAATTCAATTTCTCTCAATGCTTTTAGTGAAATTCTAGTAGATGAAACTGCAGCCCAACAAAATGCTAAAGCAGTCTTTGAGTCTTTAGAAGCTGCAGGTATTCAAGGAATAGGAGCGTTTCAATGCAAGTCAAAAGCAAAGCCAGAATATCGTAATCTCAATGAAATTAAACAGCGTGGAATTCCTCAATCTTCTTAAATAATGCTCATCTTGTACTTAGTTGAACCTCTAGAAAGTAAAACTCTTCAGCAGTGGGAATTTGAGCAAGAAACTCTTGTACGTATTGGGCGGGCTAATGATAATAATGCTGTAATTAGCAGTGATTTAATTTCCCGATACCATCTAGAAATTCATCAAATTCAGCCCCAACAGTGGCAATTAATTAGTAAGGGAACGAATGGAACTTTTTGTCAAGGAAAATTGATAGATAAGTTAATCATCTCAAGTGGGTTAGAAGTTCAATTAAGTAGAGGTGGTCCTTGTTTAAAATTTGAAATTTTACCAGCTTCTCCAAGTCAACCACAACAGTTAAATACACAAGCAGCAACAAGCACTATAACAACATCTTCTAGCTCTCAGACGAGTCAACTAGAAAACATTTTAAGTGGTCTGAATACACAGTTTTCTAAAACTTTTTTGACTCAACGCCAAGAAGAAATTAATAAACGTTTAGGGGAAATTCAGGAGTTACAAATACAATTAAGAGATGCAACTATTTTAGTCCAAAAAATGGCACAATATCCTGAAAGTCTCTTAAAAACTCTTTCAGCAAATTATAGAGATTTAGAACTGCAAAAACAGTCCTTAAAAGAATTTCAAACACGTATTAGTCAAGCTGAAGAACTTTTAGAGGAGTTTCAAAAACATCTAGAGTCTAATGCAGCAGTTGCCAAAAAATTGCCTAGAGAAGAAACGAGAGTAGACCAGATAATTGAAACAGTACGACAACAATTAGAGGAATTAGATCGAGAACTAGGCAGAATTCACGCACAACATTTACTTAATTCTGCTAAAAGGAGCTTTTCATTATGAGTGTTGAGCGCATTACCTCTGGTTTAAACCTGAAAGCTGGAGATCGTTTCATCATCTTTTATGGAACGAGTACAAGTGACACTTTTTGCACTGAAGATCTGATTTTAGGCGATATCGAACAAATGCTTCATCGTTACCTCCTACAGGCTGGCTATGAGAGAATATTATTCTATTCAGGTGTAAAAAAACTCTACTTTCTAGACAGTCAATCTCGGGATCGCACAAGACTACAACCAGTTCAGCAACCTCAACAAAAAGGCTCTCTTGTTGTTTCCCCTGGACCGATGGGATCGCGTCGTCTTCTTAGCAACCAACAGCCTAAACCTTGTCCTAAGGCAACAGAAAAAGATTTACCCAACTCTCCCCGACTACAAGATGTACAAATCTTACCAATATTTGAAAAGGTCATTCAAGATACTAGCCAAAAATCAGCCTTAGTTTTTTCTCAAGCAGAAGATCTAAGAGAATTTGACAATAGACGGGAATTATTTGGGCGGATTGTAGATTGGTCACGTCTTTTACCTAATAATCCTAACCTCTGTATTTTGATATTTCATCACGAAAATAGAAAAGAATTAGAAAATTTTTGTAATCATATTGGATTTACATTTTTAGCAAATTTGACCGCTAATCGCAATATTACAGGAACCAGTGCTTTTAACTTTGTCCATTTAAAAGCACCAGAGCGCAGCGAAATTAGGCATTTAACAGAATATTTTCGCCTCCATCATCATCGTCGTCTAGATTGGAAAAATCGCGATAAATTAATGGTCTGGTTATCTGCAGAAAATCGCACCCTTGACTATTGGTATGCCAATTTTAAAGAAGCCTCAGAAATTTCCCTAGTTGAAGCTCAAAAACACCATTGGTTATCGGGAACAGTTAGCACTCAACCAGCTTTAGAACGACTAGAAGAAATGATAGGACTAGCTCAAGTTAAAAAAACTATTCGTCAACGGATACAGGTTTTAGAAGTCAATAAAGCACGTCAAGCTACAGGACAGACTACGACAGAACCTCCTCGTCTACATCTAGTCTTTAAAGGCAATCCAGGCACGGGAAAAACCACAGTTGCACGTCTGATCGGGGAAATATACCGAGATTTAGGACTCTTAGAAAGAGGACACGTTATAGAGGTAGCTGGCAGAGATTTAGTAGCAGGTTATGTAGGACATACAGCAATCAAAACTAATGAATTAATAGATAAGTCCTTAGATGGAATTTTGTTTATTGATGAAGCCTATACTTTAGTGCAGGGCGGACAGAATGATTTTGGCACTGAAGCAATTGATACACTTTTGAAACGCATGGAAGATGAACGACATCATCTAGCTGTAATTGTGGCAGGTTATCCAGCGAATATGGATGAGTTTATTAAGGCTAATCCTGGCTTACAACGTCGTTTTAATACAGAAATTATTTTTGAGGATTATAACCCTACTGAGTTGATGGCTATTTTTCAGCAACGCGCCAATAGAATACAATGTCACCTCACCAAAGAGTTAAAGGAATCCTTACAGGCTTTATTCACTGCACTTTATGAGGGACGAGATCGAACCTTTGGCAATGCGGGAATGGTAGAAAACCTCTTTCAAGCAATGGATGAAGGTCGTGCTACTAGAGTGATTGAACAAAATCTAGATCCTCTCAAAGAACCTTTTCAAGTTAAGGATATCCCAGAAGTCTATCAACCTCTTCTTAAAAATAACTCGACAACTTCTAACAATCTCAAGGAACTTCTGCAAGAATTAGATAATTTAATTTGCTTACAGCAATTTGCGACCAAATAGAACCCACTAAGCAAGAGATCTAATTGATTCAGCAAAGAGTCCACAATGATTAAACCAATTAATAGCATCCTCGTCAGAAATAGCATTAATAGCGTTTGTAATAG
>Ga0209085_1000077_pt1 | contig 68364 bp, 74 predicted proteins | sample C_131016_EF_Meta_FD_187310 | JGI IMG/M metagenome (GOLD analysis project Ga0209085, IMG submission 187310) | Freshwater microbial communities from Lake Croche, Canada to study carbon cycling - C_131016_EF_MetaG (SPAdes) (version 2) | ecosystem: Environmental > Aquatic > Freshwater > Lake... | reverse complement strand
TGTTTGGGAATGGAATTCATGCCCCCGTTCGATGAGTTGCTCACGAAGAGTCTGGTAGTTTTCGATGACACCATTGTGAACGAGGTAAAGACGGCCGGAACGGTCCGAGTGGGGGTGCGCGTTTTCGCGGGTCACGGCGCCATGAGTCGCCCAGCGAGTATGACTGATGCCGATTTGACCCGAAACGGGATTTTTTTCGATTTCCTCAGCCAGATTGGCGATACGGCCAACGGCTTTTCTAACGTCAATACGCCCCAGTTGAAGCAATGCCACGCCGGCGGAGTCGTATCCACGGTATTCCAAGCGGCGCAGGCCATCGAGGAGGACAGGGAGAGCGTTTGAGGATCCTATGTAAGCTACAATTCCACACATAAAAGCAACGTGACAAAAGGAAGGGTATGACGCAAGGATTAGCCCCGCTATGACGCTCCAACCCTCCTCCTCTTTTAAGTCCGACACGCTGGCCATCATCATGGGTGGCGGTGCCGGCACACGACTCTTCCCACTTACCAAGGAGCGTTCGAAGCCAGCCGTTCCGCTGGGTGGCAAGTATCGACTGGTGGACATACCAATCAGCAACTGCCTGAACTCGGGACTCCGCGGTATTTACATCCTCACCCAGTTCAACAGCGCTTCACTCCATAGCCACATTAACGAGAGCTACAAATTTGACAACTTCACTCCCAGCTTTGTCGAGATTCTCGCCGCCCAGCAAACTCCAGAGGGAGCGCGCTGGTATCAGGGCACGGCAGATGCAGTGCGGCAAAACTTGCGATACTTTCTCGAGCACCGCTGCAAATATTTTATCATCCTGAGCGGCGACCAGCTTTACCGGATGGATTACCGCGAGATGATCCGCCAACACATCGACTCTGGAGCGGATCTCACGATCGGAACGATACCGGTCGATCGCAAGGCAGTGCCCGGATTCGGTATCATGGCCACAGACCGCGAGCGGCGCATCACACGCTTCGTGGAAAAACCCAAGGATCCGGCCGTGATCGACTCCCTGCGGATTCCCGGCGAGATTCTAGGCCAGATTGGGCATTCCCCAGAAGAGGAACTGTTCCAAGCCTCGATGGGTATTTATGTTTTTAACCGCGAGGCGCTCATTTCGAGCCTCGACAACGATCTTGTGGACTTTGGAAAAAACATCATCCCCGCCGCGATCGAGCATCGCAAGGTCATGGCGCACATTTTTGAAGGCTACTGGGAGGACATCGGCACGATCCGTTCATTCTTCGACGCCAACCTCGAGATGGCCGACCGGAACCCGAAATTCAGCTTCTATGTGGCAGGAGCACCAGTTTACTCGCAACCTCTCTGCCTGCCAGCCAGCGTGATTGAGGGCGCCAATTTGAAACGTGTCATGATTTCCGATGGATGCGTGTTGGGCGACGCCACACTCGAGCGCTGCGTGCTCGGTATTCGCAGCGTCGTCGGATCGGGCACAACCTTGAAAAACACGGTCATAATGGGAGCCGACCTCTACGAGTCGCCCAAGGACGAGCGCCCAGCCGGAGTGCCGCCGATCGGCGTGGGAGCGAACTGCTCGATCGAGGGGGCCATCATTGACAAGAACGCCCGTATCGGCGCCAGCGTAGTGATCACTTCCAAATCGGAATCCGAAAACTTCGACGGTGACGGGTATTACATTCGAGACGGCATCGTAGTCGTCCCGAAAAACAGTGTCATTACCGATGGAACTCGGATATAGCGCTGGGATGAGGATTTTTTCACGACTGGCCCTGATTCTCCTGCCGCTTTTGCTGGTAGGATGCCGCTTTGAGAACCCACTGACGACTCAGCCGTCGGAGGACTTGAACACCTGGCTTCTCGGCGAGTGGGAGTTGAAGGAAAAAGGTGGCACATCCACCGCAGTCGTGGCACCCCTCTCGCAAGACCGCTACAGCGTGCATGTCTCGCTTGCTCCCAAAGGAGGAAACGGCAGGCGCGAGTATGAATTCGAAGCATGGTCCTCGCGGGTTGGGAATTCACTTTTCTTCACGCTGCGCAATTTGAAAAATTCCCCAAACCTGCCAGAGGGCGCCCATGTTTTTCTGCACGCACAGATGATTAATCAGGTCACCGTGCGCCTGCGTCCGCTCCAACTCGACTCGCCTGAGAACGCCACCGGACTCGAACTCCGCAAGGAAATCCGTTCACGCCTTAAAGATGGAAGCCTCTATGCGGAAGACAGCGCGAAGGACTGGAAGCGCGTGGCTGAGATTTACTGGACGAAGGAAGGCGAGACCGGTCTTTTCAAGCCCCTGCGCTATGCCACGCCGCCGCCGCTCAAGAAGCCTTGATCCATTCCGCCCAGGGAGTGTCCGCACTCCAGAGCCGCTTGGGCGATGAGCTTTACGCGAAAAGACTGAAGCGCCAGCACGACAAGCTCACGAAGTTCCTGCATCAGGGACGAGGTATTTTCCGCATCGAAGGCCTCCTGCCTTTCGATTTGTGGCTCTCTTTCATCCTGCACCTTACCGGCCTAGAAAAGCGGATGCTGGCGGACTTTTTGGATGTTCGCTTGGTGGAAAAGGAATGGTTTTTTTCGAATCTACCCCTGTCCTTCGAGGGATTTCGCCTCCTGCATCTCACCGACCTGCACTGCGATCTGGAACCTGCCCTCATGCCTATCGTGATTGATTTGGTCCATCGAACCCAGCATGACGCGGCTGTCCTCACAGGCGACTACCGGAACGGCATGGATGGAGACCATGGTAATGCCATGAGGGCGATGGCGGAGCTCCGGAAGGCGTTGGCTCCGGATTGCTTGGGCATCCTTGGGAATCACGATCCCTTGGAAATGGTATTGGACCTCGAGCGGGATGGGCTTCCTATTCTCCTGAACGAAACAGCGGAAATCCGGCGCGGCCGGGATTCCCTGTGGATCGCTGGAGTGGACGACCCTCATTATTTTCAAACACACGATCTCGCCGAGACGCGAAAAAAAGCTCCGGCGGATGCTTTTGTGATCCTCCTCTCACACAGTCCCGAAACCTATGCCGAAGCCGAAGCCCAAGGTTTTGCGCTGCAGCTGAGCGGGCACACGCACGGGGGTCAAATTTGCCTACCCAGCGGGCGACATATAGTCGTTCCGTGCAAGGCTCCCCGCTGCTTCATTGCGGGAGCTTGGCAGCATGGATCGTTGAAAGGCTACACTTCTCGTGGCACCGGTGCCTGCGGCGTTGCGGCGCGCTGGAACTGCCCACCTGAGGTCACCCTCCACACGCTGCGACGCACCGAGGCGTAGAGGGGCTCTATGCGCGGAAGATTGCGCCGAGTTTTTTTCCGAGAATGAGGCTGGTTCCGATGATCGTGATAGCCAGAAAGGCCATCGCCCAGACTCCGAGCGCGCTTGCCACGAAGCGCCCTTCGCCGAGTAGTTGATAAAGCTCGTAGATGGCCTTGGTGATCGGAAAGTCCTGCTGTTTTTGGGCGAGTATGAGCGAGTCGCTGACCTCCAGCATGGCGAAGGAAAAGGCCAGCAATCCGCCCGCGAGCAGGTTCGCCGCGATGAGTGGGATCGTGATCCTGCGAAGCGTCCGTAGCGGTGGACATCCGAGATTCTGCGCGGCCTCTTCGAGGGTGACACTGGTCTGCTGAAATCCTGCCACCGCCGAGCGGACGACATAAGGTAGGCGCCGCACCGAGTAGGCAATGACCAGAATGATCAGCGGGTCGATGGTGGGATTGAGAAAAGCAAAGGGCTTTCCCTCTTGAGTCATCGCCAGATACCCGAACGCTAGAACCAAGCCCGGGACGGCCAGGGGAAGCATGGCCATGGCATCAAGAATCTGCCGCCCCGCGAGACGCGTCCGCACCACGACATAGGCGATAGCCACTCCGAGGATCAGGTCGAGAATGGTCGCCAGTCCGGCGTATTTAAGGCTGTTCTGGATCGAAGGCAGCGTGAGGTTGTGCCCCAATGCTGCCTCGAAATGCGAAAGCGTCCAACCGCTCGGCAGGATCGTTTGATACCAATCCGTGGAAAATGCGACGAGGATAACGCCGATGTGTGGCAAAACGGCGAGGAAAGTCACCAAGCCGAAAACCCCCGAGCAGACAAGCCCCATGGCCAGTCCAGTCTGGCGCGGACCACCCTGACTCGTCGCCTTGGCCATCATGGCATAGGAATCACGCCCGAAGAGCAACTTACTGCCAGCATAGAGTAGAACCGTAGAGCAGAGCAGGACGACCACCAGCGCAAAGGGAAAGGGATTTCCCCCGATATCCTTGATGCCATAAAAAATCTGCACCGAGGTGACGCGGGTGAAGTCGAACATGAGCGGCACGCCGAGTTCGGTGAATGACCAGATAAAAACAATCGTCCCGCCAGCGAAGATGCCCGGCATGATGAGCGGAAGGGTGATGCGGCGGAATTTACGGAATCCGGTGCATCCGAGATTCTCCGCCGCCTCCTCCATCGCAGGGTCCACATTCGCGAGGGCGGCGAGGACATTGAGATAGAGGATGGGGTAGAGGTGCAGGGCGTTGAGAATGATCACGCCCCATATCCTTCCCTCACCCAGCCAGTCGATCGGATGAGTAGAGTCGAGCAGGCCGATATCTTCCAACAGCGCATTCAGCGCGCCTTGTTGGCCGAGGATTTGCTTGATGCCGATCGCACCAACGAACGGCGGCATGATCATGGGAACCAGCACAAGAGCACCAAGGAGGGTTTTTCCGGGAAAAAGAAAACGATCACTCATCCAAGCCAGCGGGATGGCTATGAGAGCTGCCAGCAGTGTGCTCCACACACCCATCTGGAGAGAGTTCCAGAGTCCCTCGACATAGAGCGGATTCCGGAAAACCTCGGTGATATAGTCGATGGTGAATTTCCCATCCGATCCAATAAAAGCCCCGCAGAGCGTCTCGCTAATCGGCCAGAGAAAAAAGAGCCCAAAGAAAACGGCGGTGACGAGGAAGACGAGTCTGGAGAATTGTTGGCTCATTTTCCCTCCCGTGCCAGCTTGGCAGCCTCCTGATATTGATGGCGAAATTTGTCCGCGAGTTCCTTGGCAAGCCGCACTTCGTCGAGGCGATTTTTAGAGGTGAGGGCTTCTTTGAGGGTGGTCTTTGCAGCAGTGTAATCCACAGCGCTTAAGTCGGTGAATTTTTTGTAGGCCTCGCGGGGAAATCCGGCTTTCACAAGCTCTTGCCAGGCCTCTGACTGCTCGTGGTGGAGATCCAGACAGATGACCCTAATGATAAAAGCCATAACTCGAAAAACGGGTGCTGTCCAAGCAGCGGTGTAGGTGAAAAGCCGGGCCTCATCATAGGGGTGGACATCAGGATCGGAGCGGAGGGCGGCATATTCCGGCGAGTAGAGTTCCTTGAGGATCGGAAGACGACGCAGGGCATATTTCGTTGGCCCACCCGGGGCGCCCACTTTGAAGTTCCAGAGTTTTTGCCCGTCGAGGGAGAGCACGAAGGCGATGAACTCCTCGGCTGCGGCGCGGTTCGGAGCGCCACGCAAAAGCGCTATGGGATCGACTCCCACGGAGGAACCGCCAACCGGAGTGAAGTATTGAAGGCGCGACGGGGCGTTGCCGATTTTCACAGCCTCACTTTGGAAGCGACCGTAAAAATCAATACACATCCCGATCGCTGCATCGCCAAGTGAAACATCGAGCGGAATTTTCGGTGCGGAATCCGTAAAGTAACGGGCATTAGCGGAAGCAGATTGAATGATCTCCAACCCGCGCTTCCACCCGAGAGCCAGAATGTCTTCATCACTGCGACCGGTGGCCCGAACGAGTTCCTGCATTTGCTGCTGGATAAGCATTTCAAAAGCCCGCGCGGCCGATCCGCTCTTGGTGGGATCGGCAAGGGCGACCTGACGGTAGAACACAGGATTTGTGAGGTCTTTCCACGATGAGGGCATCTCCCGAACTCCGAGGCGTTGCAGGGAATCGGTGTTGTAGCATATGCCGAAGGAGGAAAGGCACACACCGATCCATAGGGCGCGGGGGTCGTAGAACTGCTCCCCGGAGACGCTTTGGGGAATCGAATCCTCGCCGAACCATTTCGGGTGGTTTTTGATCACATCCGTTGCCACAAGACGTCCGGCTTTCGCCTGCTGCTCGAAATCGTAAGACCCCCCACCGAAAAAGAGATCGATGCCAATGCCAGTGCTGGAGTTCAGAAAAGAGCGTCGCACCGCCTGCTCGGGCGTGTCTGCTTCCGGATCATCCGGGAGTTTGATTCTTGAGTTGTCGAACGCGGCGGCAACTTCCGGCGTCCAAGTTTTGCCTTGGGAGGTCCATGCGTATTCGAAGGCGGCTAGGTATTCACCGGCAAGGAAGCGAGAGATTTCGCTAGTTCCACCCGGCAGGCGCCAGTCGATGCGGATCGAGCGGCCGGTTTTGTTTTGATAGTGCCGCGCAAAGGCGACGCTGAACTCGTGGCGGACGGCTTCGTTGTGGGGGGAGATGATCACCAGCGTCTCATCGGCGCTCGCGAGGAGATTTTGGCGCGGCTTGAGTAGGAAAGGAACTGCCAGCACGAAAGCAAGAGCTGCGAGCACCAGAAGGATTCGTGGGCTCATGAAGGGCAGGAGGCTTTCATTTGTGGCTCACGGTTTGAGCACCACGACATCATCGACACTCGCGACGGCGAAAAATTCCTGCCCTTGGCCACGGGCGGAGATGTGTGGATTCAATTCAAAAACCTTCAAGTCGTGAGCCGAAGCCTGAAGCCGGTATTGGGCCACCTCGCCAAGATATACCGACTCGCCGATGCAACCCTTTACGGAGTTTATCGCGGCAGGAGCCGAGCGAAGCGACCAACTTTCGGGACGGATGCTGAGCGAAACCAAATCCCCGGGGGAGGGAGCCCACTCCGGATCACCGAGGAATCCCTCGAAAAGGCCCTCGTTTGTTTCAACCAGAGCTTTCGAGCCATCCAGAGATTGGATCCTGCCATTGAGGAAATTGGTCTCGCCGATGAAGTCCGCAACGACGCGTGTTCTGGGGCGGCGATAAACTTGCTCGGGAGTCCCGATCTGAGCAATGCGCCCGCCTTCGAGCACGGCCATGCGATCGGAAATCGAGAGGGCCTCCTTTTGGTCATGCGTGACATAAATCGCCGTGAGTCCGTTCTCCTTGCAGACACGACGAATCTCGGAGCGCATCTCCAGACGGAGCCGGGCGTCGAGGTTGGAAAGGGGCTCGTCGAGAAGAACGCAACGGGGGCGGATCACCAGAGCACGGGCCAGTGCCACACGTTGCTGCTGTCCGCCGGAGAGTTGAGCGATTTTTCGTTCCGCATACGGGCCCATCTGAACAGATTCCAGCGCAGCTTGGACGCGCTGGCGGATTTCTGCTTTGGGAACCCGGCGTTCTTCAAGCCCGAAGGCAACATTTTTAGCGACCGTCATGTGAGGCCAGAGCGCGTAGCTCTGAAACATCATCCCCGTGTTACGCTTGTGAGGAGGGAGGTTCGTCACATCCTCGTCGCCAAAGAAAATCCGCCCCTCGTCGGGAATGTAGAAGCCGGCGATATTACGAAGGAGTGTCGTTTTTCCACATCCGCTGGGGCCGAGTAGAAAAAACAACTCGCCTGGTTCAATGCGGAGCGAGATGCCGTTCAATGCTACTGCGTCACCGAATTTTTTTACGAGTTTGTCGATGGTGATCGCGATCATGATCAGATAGGATTTCAACTACAGTAGGACACCAGTGCACACCGATTATTTCCGTGAAACAAATCTGCCATCATTTTGGCAGATTCAGCACCACTATTGCTGCGGCGCAGTTGGAGCCCCTCCGCCAAGGCGGGAGAGTTGCCCAGCAGACATCCTAGCGGCGGGTGATGCCGGAAACTGTGTCACAACCATGTTAAAACCACGGCGGGCCTCTTCGATCTGAAATCCGCGAAGAAGGATTTCGGCTTCGGTGTAGGCGGCAAAGGGAGCCGCGTAGCTTTGCGGAAATTGGGTGACGACCTGCTGGCAAGTGGCCATGGCTGATTGAACATCCCCCGACGCATCTTGATTCATCGCGACTCCGAGAAGCGCACCACCTGCCAGTGGATGCTTGGGAAAACGGTTGAGGAATTCCCGGAAGGCGGCGGTGGATTTTTCCATATTTCCGGCCTCCCGCTCCGCTGCGGCGATCTGCATAAGCGCATCGGCTGCGGGCATGGTTTTTGGAAACTTGTCCACCACGGCTTGAAGACCGGAAATTCCCTTCGCCTCAGCCAGGAGCGTTTGCGCAGCGGCATTTTGACTTGACGAGTAGGCGAACCATGCGGCCACACCCACGCCTCCGACAACGATAAAGGCAAGGATTCCAAGTATGAGGGATTTGTTTTTCTCCCAGAAGAGATCCAACTCCAGCGAAGAGTCTTCAAGGACAGGACCTTTAAGAACAGGTTGTTGGTTGGGTTCCATTAGGCTCCCACCTCCGCGCGGGCTTCGTCTGCAAGGGCAGTGCTGAGGTAGCGTTCGCCGGTCGAGCAGCCGATGGTGACAATGAGCTTGCCGGCATTTTCAGGGCGCTTCGCGACTTGGATGGCCGCGTGAACGTTAGCGCCGGTGCTGATGCCACCGAGAATACCCTCCTCCTTGGCCAGTCGACGGGCCATGGCAAAGGCCTCATCGTTTGTGACCTGAATGCACTCGACGATCTGGGATTCTCCGGCGGAATTTTTCAGGTGGAGGTTGTTGGGAAGAAATCCGGCGCCGGTGCCTTGGATTTTATGCGGGCCGGGCTTGAGAGTCTCGCCGGCGAGAGTCTGGGAGATGACAGGCGAATCCTTCGGTTCGACAGCGATGGCTTGGAGAGAGGCTTTGCGGGGCTTGAGGGCTTCCACGCAGCCTGTGATCGTGCCGCCGGTCCCGACCGCCGAGACGATAATGTCCACTTTTCCATCCGTATCGCTCCAGATTTCCTCCGCCGTGGTTTTGATGTGAATGGCGGGGTTTGCGGGGTTGTTGAATTGCTGGGGCATCCAGGAATTTGGGGTCTCTTGAACGAGTGCTTCCGCCTTCGCGATCGCGCCGCGCATCCCCTCGGAACCCGGCGTGAGAACAAGCTTCGCCCCCAGCATGGCGAGGAGTGTCCGGCGCTCGAGGCTCATCGTCTCGGGCATGGTGAGGATCATTTTGTATCCCTTGGCGGCCGCCACGAAGGCCAATGCGATGCCGGTGTTTCCGCTGGTGGGCTCGATGATGACCGTGCCGGGCTTGAGAATGCCACGCTGCTCAGCGTCCTCGATCATGGCCATGCCGATGCGGTCTTTCACGCTACCGAGCGGATTGAAAAATTCACACTTGAGCGCAATCGTGGCGGGAAGCCCGGCGGTGACGCGGTTGAGCTTAACGAGAGGTGTGCGGCCGACTGTTTCGACGATGTTATTGTAGATGTTGCCCATGGGTCTTGGATTGAGCCAAAACTCTACACAGGCGGGAGCGGGCGGTGAAGTTTTTAGTTTGGCCTACCCAGTTGTGCGAAGGCCACTAGCAATGGCATTAATGCTGAGAAGAACCTCGGGAAGAAGGCGGTTTTTCGCGGCAGGCTCGGCGGCGCGCCACTCGGCGAGAAGCTTTGTCTGGTGGACATGGAGTGCACGGAGGCCCGAGTCGCGCAAGGCAAGCGTCTTCAACATACGGGGACGGCGTTTCTCCAGAGCGCCGCCAAACACGAGGGACATCATTTCGCGGGTGGAATCAAATTCAGTCAGTATCATGTTCAGAATCTCCTTCCGCACCTTCGTGTCGCCCACCAATCCGGCGTAGATGGAGATGATCTCGCGATCCGCACTGGCTAGGTTGGTTTCCACATTGGTCAATACATAGTAGAGGAATGGCGACTTTTTGAGGTTGGCGCGCAGATTTTGAAAAAGCTTGGGGCGCTCAACCTGGAGGCGCTGTAGAGCTGATCCGACACCGAACCACCCGGGAAGATAATGGCGGCTTTGGTTCCAGCTAAAGACCCAGGGAATTGCACGGAGATCGGCGAGCGTGCGCTGACCAGTGCGTCGGGAGGGACGCGAACCGATGCGACTCGTCTCGAGGGCATCAATCGGCGTGGCTTCTGAGAAGTAGGACATGAAACTCGGATGACTTATGAGCGCGGTGTAGGCATCCCGGCTCGCAATTGAGAGAAATTCGCAAGCCTCGCTGAATTTGCCGTCAATGGGAGCAGGCTGGTCGTTGAAGGAAACAGCCGCAACGCCCGCTTGAAGCAACTCCAAGTTGTAAACCGAAGAGGAAATGGTGCCGTATTTTTGGGAAATAGTTTCGCCTTGCTCTGTGACGCGCAGGTCTCCGCGTGCGGAACCCTGCGGCAGAGCGGACAGAAAACGATGGGTCGGTCCCGCACCTCGGCTAATCGTGCCGCCGCGTCCGTGAAAGAATCGGATTTTGACTCCTGCGTCGCGCCCAACCTGAGCTAAGGCGCTTTGAGATTGGTGGAGAGCCCACTGGCTGGCGAAAATGCCACAATCCTTGTTGCTGTCGCTGTAGCCGATCATGACCTGCTGCACGGGCAAACTGGACTGATTGGGGGATTTTATATTTGCGCTTTTGCGGTGGAAATCAAGACTCCTCTCCGTGACCGGATGTTTGAGAAATTGCCTTACAATGCCGGGCCCTTGCTCCAAGTCATCTAGGGTCTCGAAAAGCGGGACGACCGGCAGGTCACAAACAAGACCATCATTTGTCCACCGAGCCAAGCCAGCCTCACGCGCGAGTAGATAAACGGCAAGCAGGTCGGAAAGACGGCGTGTCATACTAACGATCAGGGATCCGATGCCTTCGAGTCCGTGTTTGGCGATGTGGTTGCGCAGAACATTGTAGCAAGCCAGGACATCATCCGCCTCTCGACCAGCCGGAGTTCCTGCACCCAGAAACGGGCGCGGCGAACGGAGTTCTTCTTCCAAAAAAGCTAGGCGTTGATCCTCGCTCCACTCGGAGAAATTGTGGTCATCCGCACCTCCGGCCTTGAGGAGTCCATCAATCGCCAGATCGTGGAAGCGACTGTTTTGACGGATATCCAGATTCGCCAAGTGAAAACCGAACGTGTCAAGAGCGCGACGCACGGGATTCAATGCAAAGTCGGCAAGGCGTCCGGCGCCACCGGCATGGAGCGCCTCGGAAAGTTGTTTCAGATGAGCATCGAGTTCGGCCGGGTGTTGAAAACGAACGCCACTTTCCAGAATTTTTGCGTCTTCGATTTCCCCGGTCGAAACGGGTAGACGGTTCTGAAGGTGGAGCACAAACTGACGCCACGGTTCGTCGGAATACGACTGCGACAATGTTTGAGCGAGTGCGGGCGTTTCACGACGGAACTTGTCGAGTGCACTTTGCAGTTCCTCCGAGAAGTCCTGAAAATTGCTGGAGAGTGGAAGGTTGGCCGCCAAGTCCTCCAACTCGCGGTGCAGAACAATCAAGGCGCTGAGGCGAAGCTCGCGGAGCGTAGTGTCAGTGACGGCCGCAGTAACAAGCGGATGGCCATCCCTGTCGCCTCCGACCCATGTGCCGAAGCGGATTTTAGGCATTCCCAGCGGATCGGCAATCAGCGAGGGATCAAAGCCCGCGCCGCGCCAGGCTTCACGAAGGCGGTGATCGAGACGCGCAAGTGCGGGAGGAAACACCTCGCGCAAGTAATAAATAACCCCACGGCGTTCCGTTGCGACATCCGGCTTTTCGAGCAAAATTTCACCGGTCCTCCATAGGCGTTCTAAAATGACTTTAAACTCCTCGCGCAAGGCCTGCTGCTGGTTTTCCGAGAGCGACTGGCCCTCGCGGGATATGAGCAAACGGTAAAGAGCGCGGTGTTGCTCGAGGACGGCCGCGCGTTTCGCTTCGGTGGGATGTGCGGTGAGAACAGGTTCGATGCACAGAGTTGGTAGAAGTGCAGCGATGTCCGAAGGCGACATTCCGGAAGCGGACAACTCCGCCAACCGTCTTTGCCAGAGGCCCGGCTCGGCTTCGCCACCGGATTCGATTTCACGAAGCTGGCGAGTGCGTGCCGCCGTGTTCTCCTCAACCATGTTTAGTAACTGAAAAGCGATCGATGTGGCTTGTTCAAAGCCCTCGCAACCCGCCTCCTTGGAACCCACCCAGGGCAGGCGGTCGGCCACCGCATTTTCCCCCAACTCTCTGAGAACCTCTTCCAAGCAACCCATGAGAAAATCGAGGTCGTTGGATATCTTTTCAAAACCCTGTGCGATATAATGCGTCGTCTTTTTCACCCTGACGCAGGACTTTTACGGTTTTGTAAAAAATATCAATCGCAGGTTTTTATCCGACGCTTGGTCGGTTGAGAGTGGATGCAGTCACTCGTCCGCTAGGAAATTAGGATTTTTTTTCGATGGCAAAGCCTAACATCAACATGGCAGCGCCGCTGAAGATCGACTGGATACCGTAAAGCACGCCAATGACCCATTCGGAGTCAAGTGGCCAACGGGCATAAATCATGCCGCCAAGGACCAATGCAACCACGCCATTAAGGAAAAGCCAAATCCAAGCTGAGTTCACGCGAAGGCGAAAAGAAGTGATTATGCAGACAATGCCTTCAGCAAAAAAAACCGCTCCGAGAATGAGCGTAAGAGTCTCCATGCCCGACTGAGTAAAAACAAAAAGCGCGCAACCGGCCGCAAGGCGTATCACAGCTGACAATGCAGAAAGAATGCGGTGTGGCACATCTCTTCCGAAGAGGGATTGAAAAAAACCAATTAAGCCGCTTCCCAGACAGAGCGCGCCGATGAAGGCGGTAATGACATACGAGAACAATGCCGGTGCGATGATGGCGAAGAATCCGACGAGGATGGACAGAGCACCTCCGAGGAGCATCCATACTTTGCCGGGTGATTGAGAAGTTGTGGTGATCATAAGCTATTACTCACCATAAACGCCCTTGGCGCCATAGGAACCGTAGTATTTACCCGAATAGTAGTAGGCATAGTAGCCACCGCGTCCGCTTGGAAGGAAGTTAAGGATCAGGCCTGCGGGCTGGGTTTTCGTTTCCTCGAGAGACTTGATAGCGCGCGCCACCATTTTGCGCGGCGTGCCGAAGGCACGGACCACCAGCGTGCAGAGATCAGTATGCGGAGCCACCAGCAAAGTGTCGCTCACTGCGAGCAACGGCGCGGAGTCCACCACGATGCGGTCGTATTTTGAAAGCGCCTCGCTCATAATACGCTCGAGATTTTCATACGTCAGCAACTCGGAGGGGTTCGGAGCTCGGCCACCGGCAGTCAAAACACTGAGGCCATCAATGTGCGTCGGCATGACTGCGTTTTTCATAGCACAGGAACGCATGAGCAGTTCGGAGAGACCGGGCTTGCGGTTCTCACCGTAAAACACAATAGAGCCGCCGGGCTTGCGAAGGTCGGCGTCGATGAAGAGCGTTTTGAATCCCTGCTGGGCGAGCGTCACAGCAAAGTTGGAACTGCAGAATGTCTTACCTTCACTCGGCATTGAGCTAGTGAAAAGAAACGTGCGTGCGCTTTCGTTGAGGCGATGGAGCGTGAGGGAGGCACGAAGAGATCGAAATGACTCGGCGACGATGCCCGAGCGTTCCTCGTTGGCCACAAGAACGCTGGCACGGCTGGAGAGGCTGAGTTTAGGAATAGCCGCAATGACATTCACGCCGGTAAACTGCTCAACTTGGTCAACCGTCTTGATACTGGTATCGAGCATGAAAATCGCAATGGCGAGGCCGATACCCGCAGCGAGACCACCCAAGAGGCTCTGAATCCAAGTCTTAGTTGCACTAGGACGGATTGGGGCCGCTCCCACGGCAGGCTCGTGAATGCGGACCGGAGACTCCGTGAGCTGCTTGGTGATGTCCACTTCCTTCAATCGAGAAAGAACGGAGTTGTAGAGCGCCTGATCGGTCTCCTGCTCTCGCTTGATATCATTGTATTCAATTGATTTGGAAGTTACCTCCAAGAGTCGTTCCTCGGCCTTTTCTCGGGCGACCTTTGTTTCATTCGCCTGGACTTCGAGTCGATTACGGGCTGTTTCGAGAAGATTGACTGCATCATTGAGAACCCTTCGCAGATCAGATTTTGTGAGGTCGATCTGGGTTTTGATAGAAATATAGGCGGGGTGCTTCGCACGGTAGCGCTGGGAGAGGAGGGTCAATTCGCGCTGACGGGCATTCAGGGACTCGGAATATTGGGCGACCTTCGGTTCGGCAGCCACACTCGGCAGGAAGAGCAACTCCTCGACGGCGCCTTTGTTGGCTTTCACGACCGCCAGATCGCTGTCGATCTGCTGAATGCGTTTCTGAATTTCAGCTTGGACATTTGAAATTTCCGAGACTTGAGCCTGTGCCGAGCTGAGCATGTTTTCGATCGAAGCGGCGCGCTCCCGCTCGCGGAAACTCTGCATGGCCTCCTCGGATACGCGCATTTTTTTTCTCAAGCGATCAGCCTCCTCGAGAAGGAACTGCGTGGCGGATTTGGAGGCGTCCGAACGCCGCTCGAAAACATAACGAATATACTCATCGCAGTAGGAATTGGCCAGCTTCACGGACAAATTTGGATCCGCCGTAGTGATCATCAAATCAATGAGCCGGGTGTTCGTGCGATAAACCGCCGCCGACATAGAACTCAATGCCGCAGCCACGCGATCAGGAGAAGCATCGCGGGCTGAAATACCCGCAGCAGCAAGAAAGCGGGGATCCTGATCGAGTTTCAATCGAGCGGAAACACGCTGCGCAAACGGGTAGCTGCGAAGCAAATCTACTACCGTGTTGATCATGTCGATACTGCGAATCTGCTCATCGCGGACTTGCTCCATTTTCGAATCAAGAATACGGGCCTTGTCTTGCTCAATGAAAAGCACCGCGCGAGCCCGGTATTTTGTTTCGACTTTGGAGAGGTTGACTCCCGCATAAATACCTCCCAACACGACACAGAGTATGACAATCCATAGCCTGTCTACAACGGCATGAAAATACTCGCGCCAATCGATAGCCTCCTGAACCGGAACGGGACTGTGAGCGGGTGTTGTTTTGATGTCGATTTCCTTGTTCATCCGAAATGATTCTCCAGTTCGTGCTGCGTGGGGTTAATACCAACTCTCGCCGACTGTTAGAATGTCGCCGGGCAAAACTTGAAAACTACCACCCTCCGGCGACTCCAAGCGCTTGGTGTTGACTTTGATGGTCTCGACTTTCTCACCGGTGCGTCGTTTCACGACAACATTTTTTGTATCGGCAATTCGGGTAAAGCCTCCCGCCATACCGATGGCCTCCAAAATGCCGAGTGATTCGTTGCCTTGAAGTTCATAACTACCAGGCCGCGAGACTTGGCCGATCACGGTTATCTTTCGCTGGGTATACGAGGCAATATTTAGATAAATCTGGGGATCAACGAGATAATCAGCATCATAGAGTTTTCGGATATGCTCCTGTGCATCGCGCACACTCATGCCTGCGACTTTCACCTCGCCCAAAAGTGGTAACTGAACCCGGCCGTCGCGAGCGATTTTAGATCTCATTCCCAAATCCGGTTCGCGATACACCATGAGATCCAAGGTATCGCCAGGAGCCAAGATATAGTCGCCCTCCCCGGCCATCAGAGAGGGGATAGGGGCATCCACACCCATCGTGCGATCAGAGGCAGCCGCTCGGGGAGGGGCCGCAGGAGATTCCTGCCGAAACGCAGCGGGAGTGGCCGAGGTCGGATCGGATTGGGTTTGGGGAGCTGGAAGAACAGGCGGAGCGGCCAGAACAACTTGACTCATCGTTAATCCCGCTATTGCGAAAGCAACCAAAGAACGTGGCCGAAGGGAGAGAAATGCTAACATTCGATCGAGAGACTAAACGAGAGAAATCAGAAGGTCAAATTCAAGCTGGTGTTGAATGTCGTCTGCAACTGGTCACTGTTCCCCTGCCCTGTAGAAAGTTGGAATACATTTTGCCAGCCGAGCCACTCCCGGAGACGCCAGTAAAGAGAGGCATTCGCCAGCCAGTATGAAGCCGGCCCCTCGACCGGATTGTTTAGATTTTCGCTCGTGAGGCTTACGTATTTAGATTGCTCATAGCCAGCCGAGAAAGAGAGATTGATTCCTTTGATCAAACGCTGCGCGACCGTCCCTAAAATGCCTCTCGTGATGTTATACTGGTCGGGCGATAGGCTAGAGAAACCTTGATTCTGGTAAACGGAAAGAGAAAGCCTTGTCTTCTCCCTCGCATCCCAGCCAGCCACGAGACTGAAATTCGGTTTCACATCAGCACCCTGCATTCCAAATTTGGCTTTAAAATAAGTCTTCTCAGTCGGAGTGTAGTTGATTCCCAAGTTATAAACTGGACGCAAGCCGGTGTATTCGGGATCAGGAATATTTTGATCCAACACATAGCCGGCGCCTCCACCGGCATCCACAGATAATTTCGGAGCGATTTGATAAGTCAGCATAAGCATCGCGTCGAAATAACGGCGCCCCTCAGAAATGCCTCCCTGAAAATCCTGCAAATCCTCACCCGCGCTTAATACAAAACGCAGGTTCGTTTTAGGAGTCACCATGTAGTCGGTGAAAAAACTTGCCCCTGCATTAAGACTATTGCTGCTCGGTTGGGCCGTCTCGCCTGGCGCCACCTGCGCATCGGCAGTGTTCGAATAGGTCCCGGAAATCGCACCACCCGTGCTGAACTCTTCACTGATGATGTAGCGAATGGACAATCCGCCAGAGGATGTGGTCTGCCAGTTATTAGCACCTGCCACAGGGTCGTAGCCGGTTCCAGAGGATGCACTGGCATTCAGATTCACGGAGAGCCGACTGGTGTTGTAGCCAATATCAACGCCACCCGTCATCGACAGTGGATTCCTTTGGTTGCCAGTTCCAGCCGCAGTGTAGTCCGGATTGTAATAATAGCGGTAGCCGGACCCGTAGCGGGCAGAGACATTCCAAACACCGACCTCGCGTTCATAAAGAATGCCGACCGTGGGCGCGGAGTAGAAACTGTTTGAGTTATTAAATCCCGTGTCACCGCCAAACGAGTTTTGAGAAGAGTATTCCCAGCCGTTGGCAAGACCTAGATTGAAATCCAAGGGACCAAAGCGAAGTCCGCGCTGGATGTTTTCCGCCATTTTGTCGAGGGATTCTTCGAATCCGGGCTCCGCTTCCGCTGCTTCGTCTTTTTTAGGCTTAGCCGATTCATCGTCCAAGCCCCCGCCCGGTTCAAAATACTGCGGAGTGGCAACCCGATCTTCCTGCGGCCCTGACCAACGATTCCGGAACTCGGCCTCGCGAAGGGTGAGAACGCTCTGCTGAGCCGAGGCGGGAGAGGCTGACAAAAATATAGCGAAGACCACCAAAGAGATAATAACAATTCCCCAGGGGCCTAGGTAAGGATGTCCTGATTTCTTTTTTGCGAAAGAAAGCGTTCCGCAGGGTTTCACGGGGTCGCTTGTTAACACCTGAGGTAGATTTGTCAAACGACAAAAAACGCCAATTGAACCAAGGTGCAACGGGCAGGCACTTCAAAAAGTAAGGAAATGAAGTGGAGCGGGTGACGAGACTCGAACTCGCGACATCAACCTTGGCAAGGTTGCACTCTACCAACTGAGTTACACCCGCAGAGTAGAAGATTCTTCTACTGTGAGTTTGGAGGCTCGTCAAAGCTTTTTAAAAAAAAATACAGCATGCTGCAGACTGAGCTCCTCGATCGCTCAAGCCGACGGAATAACCGGCGTGATGCCTTCTTGGAGGAACCATCCGCGCTGACCGCCTGGGAGTTCAACATGAAACCAGCGTCCACGGGCAGAGAGAATTTTGACGGTGGAGCCTTGGTTGAGTGTTGTGATTTTTTCATCAGCATCCTCAGACGGCACTTTGTAGAGTGGCGTGCCTGAGAGGGTCATGACCATAGCCTGCCGAGCTTCTAGAATGCGGGGATCTGTCAATGCAGCAAGGATGCAGGATGCGAGGCCGACAACGAGCAGCACGGAGGCAAGGGAAAAAAGTAAAGTGCGTTTTTTTGAAAGAGCCAAAGCTGCGAGCAGAAGAAAGGCCCCGAACCAAAAGGCGACGGCCGCAAAAAGCACCGTCGGATCAGAGGGCACTTTTTCAGCCCAGCGGGCCTGCCAAGTGAAGGCAGAAGGAGAAACCCCAAGACGGGCATTGGCTTGGCGAAGCGCTTCAGCTGCTGGAGCAAAGCGGGGGTCGAGAAGAAGAGCGCGCCGATAAGCCAAGGCTGCTTCAGCCTCCTTCTCGGATTTTTGAAGAGCCTGCCCGAGTTCGTAGTAAGCAGAGGAGGAGGGGCGTGCAGACTGGAGGTGTTTTTCAAAAAACGTGACAGCGGACTCGTTTTCTCCATGCGCGAAGCGGTCGCGGGCCTGCTCGAGGTCATCTCCTCGCATGGGTAGAACCGTGGAAAAAATGCAAAGGAGGGCGATGAGGGCAATGGAACTTGATTTTCTCATGAGGGGATTTTTTTCAGGGCTGAAAGAATTTTTGTCCGCGTGTCCTGATCAGGAACCATGGCTCCGCCGACGGAATATTTTAACTCCTCATCACGCGAAAGAAGGTTCGCCAGTTGCGCTTTGGTCTGATCATCCACCGCGAGGCTGACAAGAAGAGCGCCGGCTGCGAGCGGATTAGACTCCGTGTCGAGAGCAGTGAGAAGGCAAGCCACGGCGCGAGAGGTGAATTCTTTATCAGGGCAGGATTCCAAGACAGCAAGAGCCGCTTTGATCCTATGGATTTTTTTTCGACGGAGGCCAGAGGGGGAGGCTGCCTGACGCCTGATTAAAATCACTAGGAGGACAAGAATCCAAATCACGGCCAGCGAGGCATTCGCAATCAGGAAAGCGGGGTGGACGAGGATCGAGGTCCAACTTGAAGCGCCACCGGCCTTGCCTGCCGGAGCACGGTTGGGTGTCGGAGCAGGCTCGGGAGCGTCGGTTTTTTTCTGGTCAGGTGCAGCATCTGTCGTTTGTGCCGGAGATTGACCTGCGCGAGCCTGCACCGGGAGCGGATTCTGTGTGAGAATTTCGTATTTGCCAGTGTCTGGGTCGAGATAGCTGAACCTGACGCCTGGCGTCTGCTGCTGGTCTGTGCGTGCCACAAGGAGAAACTCATAGGCTTTCTCGCCTGAATAGCTGATGGAGTCCGATGACTGAAATTTCTCGCTCGGAGGGTAGGAACGCCATTCCTCATCGCCTACAAGAGCCGGTGCGCCCATGGCCTCGAAATTCCCCTGTCCGGAGATGACAACTCGCAAGGTCACGGGATCACCCGGTCCGGCTTTTTTGGGACTCACACTCGCCTCCATTTTGAATTTACCGATCGCCCCCGAGAAGTCATCCGGACGACCCAGCTTGGGCAAAGGAGATATTTCCAAGGATGTCGGCGCAGTCTCGATGGCCACCTCCTGCATGTTAGTGAACATGCCAGGCGGGGCTACGCCGCCAAACTGCCGGAAGAAATCATCAAAGCCCGCGGGGGCGCTGCCGGGAATCTGTAGACGTGCCTCAAGCTTGGCTGGAGGGATTTCAATCGGCCCGGATTTTGCGGGAGTGATTGCCGTCTGGAAGGCAAAAACGATGTAATTCTCACCGTTCACGATCTGCTCGCGCTTTGGGACATTAGCGAGTTTTTGGACAGTGAAACCCTCACCAACGAGATTGGGACGATCACCGACTTCGCCGCCAATGGAGGAATTGAAATAATACCGGAATTCCACCGGAATGACCTCGCCGACGTAAGCTTTTTTCTTGGAAAGCACGAGTTCGCCGAAATAGGGACGTCCGTTGCTGCGGTGAACCTGCCCGCCAGAAGGAGGCACCTGTGGTGAGGGAGCGCTGGGCAAGCCTTGCGGCGACTGTATAGCGCAAGCATCGGCAACGCTCAGTCGAAGCGGATTAGTCTTAAGCGTCTTATCTCCCACGCGAACTTCGACAGCGGGGATATCAAACTCACCCGCCTGCTGGGCAAGGACAGAGTAAGTGTAGGTGAGCGACGAGGTGATTTTGAAATTATTCATCTCGAAGCGCGTCGAGCGGCCAAGTAGCTCGATACGTAACCCAGGCAAATTCAGGCTTTGAGGGACTTCAGCCGAGCGCGCGTCGCGGACGGTCACCACAATCTCAACAGGGCGACCGACAACTGTAGCAGGACTGCTGAGCCCAGCAGTGGCGTCTTGGGCTAAAAGCGAAACGCCGAGAAGGAAAAAGGCAAATGCGGCGACAAAAATTGTGGAAAGCCTGTGCATTGGAAATTTCTTACCAGTCGCGGAGGACATCTTGCGAGGATTGCTGTTGTTCGATGAGATTCACCTTCTCCTCCTCACCGCGCAGGGAATTAAGAAGCGCACGCGCCTGGCTCGGGCTGATCTGCCCCTCTTTTTCCTCCTCGGCGGCATCTGCCGACTGGGGCTGCTGGCCTGGTTGAGGAGTAGGTTGGGCCTGTTGCTGTTCGTTCGAGCTCTTGAGTTCACCCTCCTTCTTGTCTCCTGGAGTGGGCGATGGAGCAGGAGTGGGCTGGTTTTTTTGGTCATGTGAGTTTGGCTGCTTGGACTGATCCGGTTTATCGGACTTATCTTTTTGTGGGGAGTCCTTCTTCTGCTCGTCTTTTTGATCTTTTGAGTCCTGTTTTTGCTGCTCGTCTTTTTTTTGCTGTTCGTCCTTTTGATCCTTTGAGTCCTGTTTTTGTTGGTCTTTCTTTTCTTCGTTCTTCTGTTGATCCTGATTTTGCTGGTCTTTTTGGTCCTGCTGCTTGTCCTGTTTATCTTGCTTGTCCTTTTTCTGGTCTTTTTGGTTTTTCTGATCCTGATTTTTTTGATCTTTCTGTTTTTGCTGCTGCTCCTGCTTTTCGAGGTCTTCAAGGAGCTTTTTGGTGATGTCGCGGTTTTGGGCGGCGAGTTTATTGTCCGGGTTCAATCGGAGGGTTTCGTCGTAATGCTCGAGGGCATTTTTCCAGTTGGTCTTCTTGGCCTCGTTTTCCTTGGCAGCTTCCCCTTTTCGCACGAGGGAATTGGCGAGGTTGTAAGAGGCGTCCTCGCGTAGTTTTTTGTCTTCCGCGAGTAGGGCATCAGTGAAGTGCGCGATGGCGTTTTCAAAGTCGCCGCTCTTGAAGGCGGCTGCTCCGGAGTTGAATTGCAAAGCTCTGGATTCCGGCTGTTTTTTAAGCTGCTCTTGAAAGGCGACTCCTGCCTTTTCGAACTCACCATTCTTGTATTCATCCAATCCCGATTGGGCCTGGGCGTATGGGCAGAACCCCAAAAGCAGGGCAGCCATGACGGAAGATCGACGGCGGCGGTCACCCGGCAAAAGGGAAATGGCGAGACACACCATGGCTGCAGCAAGAGGCCACTGGTAACGCTCAATGGGTTGACGGGCGCTAAAAACCCCGGTCTCGCTGAGCTCCATCGGCTCGATGCCTTTTTGAAAAATCTCACGAGCTGCCTCCGGACCGATGAGTGTGAAAAAACCACCTGTTGGCGAAGCGATTTCCTTCAACCGAGAGTCGTCGAGTTTGGATGTAACCGGCTTGCCCGCGCTATCTCGGACGAAATCCGAGCGTCCACCATCAAGTCGGATCGGAATAAGCGAACCTTCGGGCGACCCAATGCCGACTGTAAAAATACGAATCCCCTCGCCTGCGGCTTGCTTGGCAGCGGCAATTCCGTCAGCCGCGAGTTCCTCACCATCAGTCAGAATGATGAGTGCGCGGGTTTGTCCCTCGGCTTTTCCAAAAGCCTCGCGGGCTGCGGTAATTGCGGTCGCAATATTGGTTCCGCCCTTGGGTATGACCGTTGTATCGAGTTCGTCGAGAGCGTTGGTGACGGCATTGTAGTCAAGTGTGAGTGGAGCCTGCAAAAACGCAGAACCGGCAAAGGCGACAAGGCCGATGCGATCACCTTGGAGAAGGCGGACCAAATCTTGGGTGAAAAGTTTCGCTCGCGCGAGCCGAGTAGGCGCCATGTCCGTCGCCAGCATGCTGCGCGAAGTGTCAATAGCTACAATGACATCGCGTCCTTTTTGCTTCGTTTCTTTTTCAATGAATCCGTAGCGAGGCTGGGCTAACGCCACGATGGCAAGGGCGATAGATACGAGAAGCAGTGAGGCACGCAGGATGCGGCGCAGAGGGCTTACGGAACCGGAAAGCTGATCCCGCAGGCGCACTGCGACGATTTTGGCAACGAGAGCTTGGCCGCGCCTGTGAGACCACACAAACAGTCCCGCCATCAGCGGCAATACCAGAAGAGCCCAGAGCCAATGCGGGGCACCAAATGTCAGGGCAGTCGTCTCCATACGGTTTGGGAAAGTAGGATTTCAAGTGCCAGGCAGGCCAGGCCAGGGATAAGGAACCACATAAAGAGGTCACGGTATTGGGCGGTCTTTTCCACCTCGACCTTCGATTTCTCTAACTTGTCGATCTCTCCAAAAATCGTGCGCAGCGAGTTGGTATCCGTCGCCCGAAAATACTGACCGCGCGTCATGGTAGCGATCTCCTGGAGGGTCTTTTCGTCAAACTTGACCAAAACATTCCGATAGACGGTTCGCCCAAACTGATTGGTGAGTGGAAACGGCGCTTCACCCTCGGTGCCCGCTCCGATTGTGTAAATACGAATGCCCAGAGCCTTGGCGGCTTCGGCTGCGGTAAGGGGCTGAACCTTGCCGGCATTGTTGTCGCCATCCGTAAGCAGCACGATGAGTTTGGTCTTCGCTTCCTTGTCCTTCAGACGGTTTGCAGCGGATGCGATCGCCGATCCAATGGCTGTGCCATCTTCCACCAAGCCGATGCGAAGACGCTCGAGATTCCGAATCAGCCAGTCGTGATCAAGTGTGAGGGGGCTGACGAGATAGGGCCTCCCGGCGAATGCAACAAGGCCAATGCGGTCATTCGGCCGCTCGCGGATGAACTGTTCGGTAACCAATTTCACGGCATCGATACGGTTGGCCCGACGGTTGCCGATAGTGAAATCCTCCGCCAGCATCGAGCGCGACACATCCAGAACGAGCATGATATCCACCCCCGTGGCCTGCACCCGTGTGGTGACGCGTCCGAACTGCGGACGGGCCAAAGCCACGATGAAGAGCGCCAGCGCCAGATAGGTCAGCGTGGCCAAAAATGCCCCCGCACGGCTGCGCCGGCGATTACCGATTTTCGCCAGCATCGAGGTATTGGAGAAGGTGACTCCTGCCGTGCCTCCGAATTTGCCTTTGAGCCAGGCGAGAAGCGGGATGACGAGAAGCAGAAAAAGAACCCAGGGATGGGCAAATGCGAAACCTGAGAGAGCACTCATGCCGAACCTCCGGATTTCTCAGACTGCGCCTCGCCTCGCACCAATCGAGCGGCGATGTCGAGGAGGTCCAGCATTTCACGCTCGCCAGCCTCCGCTCTTGCAAATTTCAGGAGATCGGTTTTTTCCAGAAAGACGGTGAGCCCAGCCTTCTCGTTATCGGTGAAAAGTGAATTGCTGCGAATGGAATTGAGAAACTCCAATGAAGTCTGCGTGGTCGCCCCCAACCGATGCTCGGCGCGGATGTAGCTGCGAATCGAATCCGAAACCGTCACGCCAAAGGCATAGGGGTCGGCTCCTGCGATCCCGCTGCGCAAGGCCTCCAGCGCGGCAAGCGCCTTCTGTCGATTGGTAATCGGCACCGTCTTGCGGGTGAGAAGTTTTTTGAGCAACCATACAAACCCTGCAAGGATCAAGAGCAGAACAAGGCCTGCAACGAGAGTCATCCAGAGCGGATATGGCCAGAACCAGACAGGTCCGACGATATCGTTTAACGGGGCGGGAGTAGGACTTGGTGCGGCGGGATTCATGCAGCGAGTCGGCGTTCGCGTTGTTCAAAAAACGCCCGGAGTGGAATCAGATAGTCCTCGGCTGTGGAAAGTGGAACGACATCCACACGTCGGCTCCGCAAAAGCCGGCCCAGCGCCCTCATTCGCTCTTCGTTGAGTTCAAAAAGCCCGCGCCTCACGGCCCGACTGGAAGTGTTCACATCGATCTGCGCGCCTGTTTCCGCATCCTCCAGAGTGACGATGCCGACATCGGGCAAATCGCTTTCACCGGGATCGGTGACCGGCATGGCCACCAAGTCATGACGCCTGCTGGTGACAGTGAGCGCCTTGGTGAAATCCGGCGCCATAAAATCCGAGATCATAAAAACCACAGAGCGGCGCGAGATGACGCGGTTCATGTAATCCAGCGCGCCAGAGAGGTTCGTTCCCCTCCCCTTGGGCTCAAAATAAAGCATTTCGCGGATCAAGCGCAGCGTGTGCAGGCGACCCTTCTTCGGTGGAATGAACAGCTCCACCTCATTGGTGAAAAGCAGCAAACCGACCTTGTCGTTGTTGTTGATGGCGCTAAAGGCCAGGATCGAGGCCACCTCGGCGGCGAGTTCGCGCTTGCTGAGCTCAATGCTGCCAAACAGCCCCGAGGCGCTCACATCCACGAGAAGCATGACAGTCAGCTCACGCTCTTCCGTAAATTTCTTGATGTATGGCGCATTCATCCGCGCCGTAACATTCCAGTCGATAGAACGAATTTCATCACCTGGAGCATATTCCCGAACCTCCTCGAAATTCATGCCTCGGCCCTTGAAAACGCTGTGGTATTGACCAGCGAAGATTGAGTTCACCAGCCTGCGGGTGCGCAGCTCGATAAGGCGGATTTTTTTGAGAATTTCCTTGGGATCTCGCGTCATGGTTTGTTTGGGGAAAAATTTCCCAGCTCGGAGCAGAAAGATGCCGGTTTTTCCAAACTCAGGGCACTGGAACTCCGGCGAAAATTTGCTCGATGACCATCTCGGTGGTTACCGATTCCGCCTCCGCCTCGTAGCTCACCCCGATGCGGTGGCGCAGCACGTCGAGACCCACGCTCTTCACATCCTGCGGCGTCACATATCCCCGGCCAGCGATGAACGCATTTGCCTTCGCTGCCAGCGTGAGGAAGATGGTTGCGCGCGGGGATGCTCCATAACGAAGCATGCCGTCCAACTTGAGCTTCGCCGCTGCAGGATCGCGCGTCGCCCAGACGATGTTGACGATGTAGTCTTTCACCCGGTCATCCACATAGATGTCATTGACGACTCCGCGAGCTCGAATGATCTCCTCCGGGCCGACCACCGCGTCCACACCGAGGCGGGGCGACGAGGTGGCCATGGCATCGAGGATGGACCGCTCCTCCTCACGGGTCGGATATCCCACATGCACCTTGAGCATGAAACGATCGAGCTGTGCCTCGGGCAGTTGGTAGGTGCCCTCTTGTTCGATGGGGTTCTGCGTGGCCAATACCAGGAAAGGATCCGGAAGTTTGAAGGTCTGCTCTCCGATCGTGACCTGGCGCTCCTGCATCGCCTCAAGTAATGCGCTTTGCACCTTGGCCGGAGCGCGGTTGATTTCGTCCGCAAGGATCAGGTTTGAAAAAATCGGCCCGAGCTTCGTGCTGAACTCACCGTCGCGAGGATTATAAATCAGCGTGCCTATGAGATCCGCCGGAAGCAGGTCGGGAGTGAATTGAAGGCGTTGAAAGCCAGTGCGGATCGAGTTCGCCAGCGTGCGGACCGTTAGCGTCTTCGCCAGTCCGGGCACACCTTCGAGCAGGACGTGACCATTCGAAAGAAGGCCGATGAGGAGGCGATGGACGAGGACTTTTTGCCCAACCACCACGCGGGAGACTTCATTGACGAGAGGTTCCACCCACTGGCGGTTTTCTTGAACTTGTTGGGTTAATTCGGAGGTATTGATACTCATTGAAAAAAATCGAGAAGAGGATTTTTGCGGTTGCGAAGGATTGTGACAAGCAGCCTCTCACATTCGTTCAAAAACAAAGTCTCGTTTTGTGACGAGGCTAACGCACAAGATAAGGACCGACATCAAAATTATCCCCCACCTTCACAGAATCGTAGCGAGCTTTTTCATTAAGCCAAACCGTATAGGATTTCTTAGTCCCGTCCTTCTGAAGCACCTCCACTGTGATGATATAGTCGCCATCCACCTTGTCGCTTCGCACATCGCCACCCTTGTGAATCGTGATTTGCTTCTCCGGCTCAGCCATAGGCTTGAAATCCTTGCCCACAACGATTCCTGTCATCTTGGCATCCGTAATACCCGAGCCCATTTGCCAGACCGCAAAAAGAATGAACGCCAAAACCAATAACCCGCCCGCAAAGGCTTTGATCCACATCGAAGCTGGAGTCTTTGGCTTGAAAACACGCGGTGTCGCTTTTTCCACAAACCTAATTTAGCACAGCCCCCAGAGCAGCCAAGAGGAGTTTTTTTGCCAATCCCGAGACGCCTTCGACAAATGCACCAAATCTACTGGCGATAAATTCTTGCTTCCTGAAAATCGCCATCATAGAGTTGATGTTTCCTTCACGGCTGGATAGCTCAGTTGGTAGAGCAGAGGACTGAAAATCCTCGTGTCCCCGGTTCGATTCCGGGTCCAGCCACTTCCCCTTCCTGCCTTCCAAGGCTTATCAGCACTGAATCTGCGGCCTTTCTCCCAACTCAGCACCTGTTTTCTAACGCACCCTATCGAACCCATTCGATCCGGTTTAAAATTCACCGCCAGTTGTCCGCCGCAAAAACCGTCTTATCGATGGAGCGTTGTTCTCGGAAATTTGCGGGAGTATGCGCTTGGTCGCAGCGCAGGAGCGGCCAATCTATTTACATTTAGTCAGCCAATCTGGCGTCTGAATAATTTCGATATCGTGCGAGACAAAAGAGATTTTTTCATCGCAGGCCCAGGCGATCGCGGTCAGATCCGGAGTAGCAGATGGTCTGAACCCCCCAGTCAAAAAAATATCGCCTCGGCTGAGGATAAATCCGCGAGCCCACCCAACGCGGAAAAAAATCTTCCCACGGCAGCGCGCGTAAACCGTCACGACTTTGCCCTCTTCTGCAACAACAGCGAGGATTCCTATCCCCGCCTGCACAGAGAAAAAGCGGGAAGGGCAAGTTTTTCAATCTGACCGCCAGGCCGAACGATGATCGCCTCACCGACTTGAAGGGCCCGAAGGCAAGAGGCTTCAACAAGTTTTCCAGCCTGCATCGGGGCCAGATTCGCTGGCCTCCAGCGGTTGGGCGCGGCAAAATCGTAGTTGGGCAACCGCCACATGGGCGGGGATGGACGGTGTTCATCGGGCATGATTCGTTCGAAAAATTCAAGGGTTCCGAGGCAGTCGCTGGCCATAAAAATTTTCGTGCAGGTGTTGTTAAGAAGATGAATTGTGCGAGAGCGATCGCCCATCCGCGCTTCGATCGACGAAATTCCTTGCGCGCTGAGGATGCAACCAACTTTTACCTCTCGTGCCTTGTCCAGGAAGAAGGCGTCGCCGTCATCGGTATGGCCTGGAGAGAGGATCGCGGGGAACTCGTCAGCCACCAGGAATGCAGGCCGCGTACGATTGATCGGGCGAACCTTTTCGCCATCGAAATGGGAACGGGCGAAGCGCTGCAAGGCGCAACTTTGGAAGGAGGACTTGACCATTGTGCGAAAAATCTCGGCCTCCGGACCATAATGCACCCGGCTGAGCGACACCAAGGCCACCCGACCCTGATCGATCACCAAATCTGGTGTAAATAATTCTTTTCCCTTGTTTTCCAGAATCGACGCGATGGAATTTGTCAAAATCGATTCCAGATAGGTTTTGCCATAATTGAAAATGATTGATGCCGTATTTTCCGCGAGGCGCTGGAGGTCGGCCATAAGATACGAGCGGGCCATCGAACCATCCTCGTGAGAAATCCAACCCGAGGATTCCGCGCCATAAACCTGTTGGCTCCACCCGTTGAGGATTTTTTCTTTTTCCTCGTCCTGATTCGGAAGTGCGAGGATTTTTTGGAGCGCCTCGGCTATACCTGCGAGTCCCCCCGAGTCACCGCAAGCCTGGATTTTCGAGAGAACTGCGCAAACGGCCAGAAGCCTCTTCAGGTTTTCGAGCCAGAAGTCATCATAATTGCCTCCAACCCTGTTTGCATGGATCGAGCGGACGATTTCTACGATCCGTTCAGCGATGCTGCGGCTATTTTCAATCCCCTCTAAGGGATCGATACAGGCGTTCCCGTTCCGGCCAATTTTGAGGATGGGATCGGTGCGGCCGGCAGCCGCCATGGCATCGAGCAGATGGTGCTCCATGTCGCCTTTGACGTCAAAAACCAGCGCGCCGGACCGCATCTCCGGATCGTCCGCGTTTTCCCTGAGAATCCGCTCCAGGAGCGGAAGAATGACATGCCGGGTCTTGCCGCACCCCGTGGACCCAAAAACAATCAGGTGCCGGTAGAGGTCGTCGTTGGAAATCATCTGAGCACCTCCTTTTCAGGGAGATTTTCTGGATTGAGGTCGTCTGGATCGAGGGCACAGCAAAGAACCGTGCTCGTCACATCGAAAACCGTTCTCGGGCACTCCGCAAGATGCTCCAGGATCGAGCCAATCTCGCCACAGTCGAGTCCAGAGTTCCTGATCTCCACGAGCACATCGGCGCTGCGGGTCCCGATTTCGGCGAGGAGGCTTTTAGAGTTTTCGATTTTATCTTCCGACAAATCGAGATGGTAGCCGGGCTTGGCGATTTGGCACCGCGTGGCAACGAGCCAGATGCGGTAGTCGTTAATTTTATTTCTCATGGTTTCAAGGGATGTTTTATTTTTTTTCACAGGATGTGGTCGATGAGTCCGAGTGAGAGGGCTTCTTGGGATGATAGGAATTTTTCTTTTCCGAGAAGGGCTCGAATTTGGCGTTTGGGAATTGTGGTGCGGGAGAGGATGAGGTCCTGGAGGTCGCGGTCGATTTGCCGGTGCACCGAGACCGCCGAGGAGATTTCGTGGAGTTTTCCCGATGCCCCGGCGCGCGAGTGGTGGAGCAGGATGCGGGTGTGCGGCAGAGCGTAAAGGTATCCGGGACAACCATTTATCAGAAGCAAAGAACCCATGCTCGCCACCGATCCGACGGCCACGGTGAAAATCGGGGCGGTCACATGGTTCATCGTGTCGATCAGGGTGAACCCGGCAGAGACGCATCCACCGGGACTTGTGATCTGAAGCGTAATCGGGTCGTCACTCTCGTTCGCGAGCGAGAGGATTTTCGAAATCGCCGGGAGGATGGTCTCGAAGTCGATCTGACCCGAGAGGACGACCAACCGCCCTGGATCGCCCGAAGGGGTGATTTCCTCAATACTCATCGGAACACCTCCGACTCTATTTCTTCGGTCTCGGCCTCAAGTGGCCATCCGATCAGATGGATGATCGAGAGGGCCGAGGCGACGGAAAGGGAACCGTCGCCATCGGCAGAGCGGATTCCCGCGTTGTAAAGGCCATCGGAAATAAGAGCCAGAAATGCGGTCAGAATCTCGAACGGCTCCAAATTCTTGTGTCTGTCACAGAATTTGTCGCGGAGATACTGGAGTTTCAAAATTATCAAAAGATCCTCATTAAGACGCCTGTGGACTGCGATGAGCTCGTCTCGCTCGCTAGTGGGCAGATGGAAAAGGTCGGCGAAAAAATCTGGACTCATCGCGCATCACCCCCTTTCAGTGCGAAAATGCCGTGGCCGACACGGCGGATCGACTCGTCGTGCGGATTGTTCAAAATGTCCCCAACTTTCGCGATCAGCTTGTCGTCGGCCTCCTCGCCGCGCGCCGAGGCCACGGCGGCGATCACGGCCGCGCGCCGCATCGGCCCGGTGGACTTGCACAGAATGCCGTGCACAGTGGCACGCAGTGACCCCGGCTTCGGCGGTCGCATGGGAGCCCGCCTGAGCAACGAAGATCCCCGCTCCGCAAGCGGCCTTGCCGCTAGTGTGGGCACGGATTCCGAAGGTGGCGGGGCCTGTTGGAATTTTGTTTTGAGCCGCTGAAGTTCGCCGAGAAACTCCATGTGTCGCTCGAGTTCGGGTGGACTGAGCCTCCAGTATTCCTCGAAGAGGTCGGTGTTGTTGTTCGTGGGTTTGGTCGTGGTGGGTGGTATCATAAATATTTCTGAACGAGTTTTCGCAGGGAAGGCTTGAGCTCGTAGGCAAGCGGGTTCGCGGACCCCGCCGCGTCGAGTCGGATTTCGTGGGTTTCGGTTTTTCCGTCCTCGGGATGGAGAAAAAATAGGGTCTGGGAAGGAGGGCTTGGAACGAAGTTCAGCCCGAAGGGATCGGCTCCCACAAAGCTCCCGTTGACCACGAATGCCCCCCGCCCATAGGGCAGGGAGGCGCTCGAGTGCTTGTCCCCCATCACAAAATAGGTCGGTGCGCGGCGACCGGCCTGAAGATTGCGTAGTGAAGAGTTCGTCACCTCGCGGTTCATCCCCCCGGTGCAAAATCCCCCTCCCCGCACCTCGTCGCCATGCTGGAGTTGGATCGTGGTCGATCCGACATCGATCAACCGTCGTGAGCTCAAGCGCTCCTCGAAAGTGATGTTCGGAATTTTTGAAAAACGCAGAGCGCTTGCGAGGGCTCCGTAAAAAATTCCATCGAGGTTCGAGTAACGCGCCGACGATGGCATCTTGCGGCTCCCCGGCCAGCGGCCGTGGTTGCCGACAACGCCGTGTATTTCGATTTGTGGGACGACCTGCGAGAGTCCCGTGAGGAACTGGAAAAACACATTGAGTGCCAGATCGACCTGAGCCGCGATCGGCGAGACCTCCTCCTCGAGACTGTGGCCGAGGTTGCCGTGGACAAGGTCCCCGCCAAACAAGACCAGCAGCCGATTGAGAGAGGGTTTCGCCCGCAGGATTGCCGACGCCTTTTCCTCCAGCAACCGGATGCGGGCCACGGCGACCGCCGGGTTGTAATTGCCAAGTCCCTCGACCTCGTCGGGATCAACAACCTGCCCGATGTGCGCGTCGGAAACCACCAGAACCGCTGTCAGAGCGGTTCCCGGGTCGTCAGGAAGTGGTGGAGGAGGTAGGATCGAAAGGCTCAGCGGGAAATCCCGCAATTGCTCTTGGAAAGCCTCGACAATCCGCTGCTCGAGGATCTGGTCTTTCGCGTCGTTGACCCGCATCCGCTCCGAGCGCCTCAGTTCATCAACCTCGAGCTTTCGGGTGGCCAGGAGATGGACCTCGTCCTCGCATCCCTCTGGCTCCGCAGAAAACTCTTCGAGCGGAATATCACGAAGTTCGGAATCGCTCTCCAAGTCAGCGTCTGCGCCGGGGTCCCGTTGGCTGGACGAATAGCCAAGGGCCAGAAGTTTGAGTCGAACGGCCGTCTCGGTCCGCCCGGTCATGCGCGAGATTTCCCGGGCCGGGAATCCTTGCCCGAGCAGTCTCAAGGCCAAATCTTTTTCCTGTTCGCTCCAGCGTCCCGAGGCATTCATCGGCCACCCTCCTCACGTTGGATTTCCGGCAGAATCGAAGTGGCCGCGAACTCGATGGATGTCGCTGCGATCGCGATCACCGAGTCTAACAAGCGCTCACAATCGCGCTCCTCGCCACGCAGAAGCTCGCCGGAAATGGCATCGAGTTGCAGGTGGATTTTGCCAAGCGCTGTTTCCGCCTGGATTGGTGTTGGTCCGCAGAGGCGCTCCCCGAGCTGCTCGCCGAGCAGCGCAAGGAGCGTGCGGGTGTTTTCGTTATGGGTTGATGAGTTCATCTCACTAATCAACACGCCGCTCACGCTGGATTGTTAAGGGACTTTTTTTTTAGACGGACTGGTTTGTTTGCAGTGCCGGAGCCGAGCCCCTTTCGGGGCACGGCACTAGGTGGGAGGAATCCCCTGAAATATGAAAATCAAATCCATATCCACTAAGACGAACAACAACCTGGCGGTTCTCTATCTAGACATCAAAAATCCGGAAGCCTTCACCGAGGCTGTTTTTGGCGAGATTCGTAAGCGGGCCGGCAAGGGCCGAGGAATTTTGCGGCAGAAAATCGACGAAGTCGAGTCCACCGCAAACTGCCTCTTCGAGAAATATCTCAACGGTAATTCGAAACTGCACCTCGCTATTACAGCGAAAAACCGCCCGGAAATCAGTGAGCAAATCGAGCGCACCATGAATGCGGTCGTCCAAATCGCCCGTAAACGCACTCTTAAAAAAGACCTTAAGGACCGCCATATTTTTATGGCAGACTTGCCAGACGTGCTCGTTCAGCATCCGTATCGATTGGAGCTCGCGGACCTGCCAGTGGATATTAAAAAAGAAATGGTCCGCCTCGCCGTCGAGGAATGCCGAGAGGAGCTCGGACACAAAACCGCCGACCTTCTTTCCGAAATCCTCGAGCGCTCTTGCCCGATGGCCGAAATCGCCGTCGGTTTAGGTGTGACCCGACAGGCGATTCACATGCGGCTCGCCCCGGCCATAAAAAAAATTCGCAAAAAACTGGAGAGCATGGAAATACCGAATCTTGATCAGTTGTAGGTCTGCGCCTTCGATGGGATTGCTGGCATCGCCGGGTCTCTCCGAGCACTTTCGAATACCCGCGAGATGGTATGCTGATCAACCGGCACTCAGGATTATTTGCCCTTCAAGACATCGCCCAAACACTCGATCAACTCCCCGAGTGCCACACGTGTCGAAGCATTCCGCCCGCTCCAGACAAGGCAGAGGGTGAAACTTTCGGGCAGTCGGAGGGAATGGAATTGCACAGGATCGAAATAGGGCAATGCGAGATCAGGCAGCACGGCAGCGGCGTATCCCGCTTCCAAGATTTTGGCAGCGTGAAGGTATGAAGTGCACGCCACGGTGGGGTGCAGGGATTTGCCGCCATTTGCCGCAAGCCCGTTGAGGTATTCCCTCATCCTCCCGCCGATCGGCAGGGCAATGGGCAAATGGGCCAATGCAGACACGATGTCCCGCGGGCGCTTGGGACAAATCTTCTTGGGCACAAGAAGCGAATGACCAACTTTTCGGAGAATCCGGCTCTTGAGCCCGGGCAGGATCGCGTCCTGCCTGATGAATGCGATGTCATAGACGCCCTCGCGAGTGGCCGTGGCCATCTCGCGGGTCTGCTCATGGTGGATTTCGATCCTTACATTGGGCATGCGCTCGCGCACTTTCTCGATCGCGGGCAAAACCAACCAAAATCCGACGCTGTTGGAGGCAACGATCCGCGCGGTCCACTGCGTGTTTTCACACCGGGCGAGGAAGTCATTGAGTCCGGTGAATTGGCTCCTGCCGATGGCGGCGAGTTCCCGTCCCGCGTTGGTCAATTCCAGTCCTCTGCCCTTCCGCCTCACTAGTTCCACGCCGAAGAATTCCGAGAGGTCGCGGATCTGGTGGCTGATCTGCGACTGGCGCACCACATCGCCTTTCGCCGCTTTCGCGATCGACCCCTCGTCTGCAAAAAGGCAAAAGTTCGCCAGCCGGTCGAGCGAAAGCCCAGTTCTCGAAAGCAGGTTTTGATACATGACTATTTATTCATACAATCTGAAATCTCCACGGATAGTCGATTTTCCAACCAGCCCGTAGCTTGGCCGCGTGAAAACGACAAAACCCAACACCACCGGAAAAAGAATCGGACTCGTCGCGGCCAGCCCTGCTGAGTTCCTCGTCCACCAACGCCTCGGAAAAACCCTCTACGCCGGAAGGGGACGCGCCGCGTTCGTCCTGCCGGGCATCGACCGCGCCTACCTTATCCCTTCGACCATGCAGTCGGTGGCCTTCCAGGCGGACCAGATCACCGCCGAGAACCAGGGCGTCGAAATCGTGGGCTTCGCGATCTACGCGATCGAAAAACCGGAGAAGGCGATCGCCACAATCGACTTCACTAACCCCCTTGAGGCCCTTGAAACCATCGCCGCCCACCTCCGGCAAGTCGTCGAGTCGGCCATCCGCAGCGAACTCGCGAACCTCAGCCTCGACGATGCCCTGCGCAAACGCGGTGCGATCATCGAGCGCATGAAGGCGGAACTCGCCGATGTGGCCGAGCGCCTGGGACTCGAAATCACCACGGTGGAAATCAAGACCGTGACCATCATGTCCGACGAACTCTTCCTCAACATGCAAGCCCCCTACCGCAACACCATCCGACTCCAAAGCGAGCGCAGCCGTCTCGAAACCGACGAGATCATCGCCAAGGAGAACGCTGCCATGAGGGAGCGTGACGCCAAACGCCAAGCCGAATTCCAAGCCGCCGAGGCCGTCCGACGCAGCGAGCTCCAAAAGACCGAGGTCGGCCAGGACGCCGAAATCGAGCGGTTGCGCACGGAGAGCAAAACAATAACCGAACTCGCCAAGCTCGACGCCGCAGTCATCCTGCGCGAGGGCGCGGCCGAACGCCAACGCCTAATCGCCCGGGCCGATGCCGAAATCCTCGAAATCGAAAGAAAGCTCGACACCGAACGCTTCGCTAACGAGCACCAGCGCCACCTCAACACCGCCGAAGCGGCCCGAATCGCCGATGCCACCGAGCGCCGCGCCATCGAAACCGCCAACATCGCGAACCCGCTACGCCTCGTCGCCGCAAACCTGCCAAAAATCACCGAGAATCTGAACTTCGGCCAAATCAACCTGGGCGACCCCGTTCTCGCACGACTTCTGGAAGGTCTCGCCGAACGGATCGGAAAAACCAATCAAGGAGAGAGCAAATGAACCACCAACCCTACGACCTCATCGGAGACATCCATGGCTGCGCGGACGAACTCCACGCCATGCTCGCCAAGCTTGGCTACGAGCGGCGCAAAGGCGGTCATGCCCACCCCGGAGGCCGCATGGTCGTCTTTCTTGGGGACTACATCGACCGGGGGCCGAAAATCCGCGAAGTGCTTGAAACCGTGCGCGCCATGGTCGAAAGCGGAAATGCCCTAGCGATCCTCGGCAATCACGAGGTTAATGCCATGCGCTACCACACGACGGGTCCGGACGGTCTCCCTCTCCGCGAAAACGGCGGCAAAAAACGAGAACAGCACCAAGCCACCCTCGACCAGATCGATCACGCCGAAATGCGTGAATGGATCGATTGGTTCGCCGGACTTCCTCTCACCCTCGACCTCGGTGGCCTCCGCGCCGTGCACGCCGCATGGGACGACCGGGCCGCCGCCGAGCTGGCCACTGCCGGAAAGCTCCACGGCCACACACTCGTCAAATACAGCATCCCGCTCACCCGCCACTACGACACAATCTCATGGCTCGTGAACGGTCCCGAGGCCAAGCTCCCGCGCGGCATCAAGCACCGCTCGGCCGATGGCGCCCTGCGCCGCGATGTTAGGCTCAAATGGTGGACCGATGTGCGGGGACTGGCGGCACCCGAGGCCGTGTTCCCGGAGACCCCCGACATTCCCCCCGCCCGCCTCACGGGCGTTCCCGAAATGCGCTACGACCCCGCAAGCCCGCCCACCTTCTTCGGTCACTATGCGATCCATGCCAAGCGGCCCGCGCCCGTGGCCTTGCGCCTCGCCTGCCTCGACTATGGCCTCGGCAAAGGCGGCTTCCTCAGCGCCTACCGCTGGGACGGCGAAACCGAACTCGACCCGCTCAAATTCGAGATGATCCAGCAAGGAACAAGACCATGAACCGCATCCGACTCATCCGCCATGCCGAGAGCCAAGCCAACGCCGGACACACCACAAGCGACCCGTCCTCGATCGAACTCACCGAGGCCGGTTGGAAATCCGCTCGGGAATTCGCACACACCTACGATGGACCCGAACCCGATCTCATCGTAATCTCTCCATACCGCCGTGCTCAACAAACTGCCAAACCTCTCATCGATCGCTTTGTGTGCCGCGTTGAGATTCTGGAAGTTTACGAATTCACCTACCTCTCCCCCGCTCGATGCAGGAACACAAACTCGGATCAACGCCGCCCAATGGTCGAAGCCTACTGGAACGCTTTGAATCCTCAGGCGAGTGACGGCGAGGGAGCCGAGTCGTTCGAGGATTTTCTTCAGCGTGTCGAACGCTCCCTCAGTGTCCTCCGCGCGAGCGATGCCGCTCAAATTCTTGTCTTCAGTCACGAGTTCTTCATCAACGCAGTCCGGTTTTTTGGCCTGGCGGGAAACTTTTCTGCCGCCGCCGAATCCATGAGGAGATTCCATGAGTTCTCCCGCCAAAACCCGATGGCCAATCTGGGTGTTCACGATCTGGATGTCCGCTAACGATGAAACCCTCCTTGACGAAAAACCAGTGCCCCCACTGCTCCCGGCGGTTGATCCTCGAAGGAACTGGAGGTATCAAGTGTCGTGCAAGTTTCTCCGGACCTTCCCCCGGATTTGGGGTTCGGGGTCTCGCCTCAAGTTGCAGATTCCGCCTGTGGCCCAGATGCCAACATGGAGGCCCGGTGCACGGGAAACTTTTTTTCGGCTCATTGAAAAAACCGGTTTACCGGAATCGGGCTCGCGCATACAGCCCAGTGTGAAGACCGAAAATTACACACAGAGCCATCATTGGCTCGGCCTACAAGCTCCTGGAACCTCGCCTGCAATTCGCGCCATGACCGGCCCAACTCCTTTTTGAAAATGGAATTTCCCGAACCATGGCACTCCAGACACCCTGATCAATGGCCACGCCTTGCCAAGGCGATCAGCCGACTGAACCGAATGCGCCTCCGCAAGGGGCTTGGCATCAAATACAACGCCGCGCCTCCCGTCTTGGCATACCGTCTTGAGGGGCCCGCAGCGCAAAGGTTCGAAAAAATCCTGGATCAGCTTCCGATGCGATGGGGCATCATGCCAATGCACCCGCATCCGGCTTCGACGATCGACCTTGCGATCGCCCGCTTGCCGAAGTTTACCACGGCTCCCACGCACCAATTCGCCGGCTTCGCAGGAAATGAGCACCGGGTTTTTGTCCTCACGGATACGGCGGAAAAGACCCCGGTGGCCATGGTCTCGAAGACCTACCAACTTGTCCAACACGCCGAGATACTTGCATCGGCGAAGGATTTCCTTCGCACCCTGAAATGCCCACTGGACAGCCGTGTTCGCATTCAACTCTCAACCCACGGAGAGAGGATGGTTGCTCAGATCGAACTCGGCGAAAAGTTCACGATCAACCCTGACGGGCACCCGGTTCGGCTTCACCTTCTTGTCACCAACACGGTGGACGGAGGCGGATCGATGCAGGCCAGCCTGCACTGGTTCAGGCTGATTTGCATGAACAGCCTGAAAACTTCGAGTTGGCACCGATCGCAACTGCGCCACAGCTCTTCCACCATCCCTGGGCAACTTTTCAGGCCTCTACTGGAGCTCATCGAGGATACAAAAAAGGAGCGAGACAATTTCGAGCGTTGGCAGAAAAAGCGGATCGATCTCGAATCCGTAAGAGCGTGGGCCGATGGAATCGTCGCCAGCACCTGGGGGAAACTGTCGGCGGCGCGGGTGTGGAGCATTGCCACCACCGGCCAGGATGTAGCATTTGCTTCCCCCCACGAACGGGTGCCGCCATCCTACCGCACGGTTGTCCCCACGCGACCGGTTCCGGGCGCACCCCTGGAAAGCCGAACTCTTTACGATGTGGTTCAGGTATTGAGTTGGATCGCCTCGCACCGCCCCGATTTCGACCAAGGCCAAGTCATGCAAAACCAGATCGAGTCCCTGATCCAGAGGTTGAACTGATATGAGTGAACCAAAACCGCCAATATATGTCCCACCGACCGATGTAGTTCTCACCCCTCCAAAGAGCCCGCCGCGCTCCGAATGGAGCGAGGAAAAACTCCGGGAGGATGCCGAAGCCTCCGCGTATTTGTCGCTGCTGATCAACTATCCGGAGTGTGTGGAAGCCATGCGGGCCCGGCGATTGGAACCGCAGGCCAGCGAAATGCTCGAGGCCCATCTATTGGAAATGATCAAACCTCCCGGCCTGCAATGAGCGATCAAAACAACAAATCTCAAAGTAGAGGGGCCTAATTCCAAATCGGGCCTGTCCCCTTGCCTTCAACGCCATAGCCCATTCCAGCAAGGACAAAGCGCGCCATCTGCGCTTCATTATCCTTCGGTTCTCTTGCTGGTAGGATTCCTGTGAATCGGCCTTGCAGTTCATCGAATTTCGGCACCATCGGGTTTGAGAAGCCTGAAAAAAACACCGGCGACATCCCGCTCGATCATTAGAAATTGTTGGGCACTGAGCCCCTTGATTTCGCCCGAGATGGCAACCAACTCCACTCGGTCGGGAGACTGCGATGGTGGACAATTCGTGATGTCCTGACCTGGGGTTTTTGCAAATACCGCCCACGATTCCAGAATCATGCAAACAGCATCGGCCCGGTAGCCCACAGCCAGCATTCTCGCAGCATCGGCAAACTTATCCTTTTCACTCTCGGTTCCGAGCATTGGAGGTGTCATCAGGAAGATGCCCTCCTTGGTAAGCGCCATCGCGCTTGGCGGCACCTGACCGTATTCACGCAGATTGCATTCCGCATAGTGGCAGGCTTGCTTGATCAAAGATTCCAATCGCTCCCGCTTTGTTTGAGGTTTTTTGCGAGCCATAGATTCAAAAGTTGATTTCCGATTCCAATATCATGTCCTCACTCCCTTCGCGGGCGGTGCGAAAAATGAGCGTTGTAGAGCAGGCTCCAAAATTCCTCGTAGGGTTCGAGCTTGGCCTTTTGATGGGGCGTCGCCTTGATCGTGTCCTTGAAGTTGTTGTAGTCGATCAAGGCCGAGAGCTTCGCCATCACTGCATCCATCTCCTCCTGGGTATTGAGATACACGCGATACGGATAGTCGCTGTGAGCGTATTCGTGCACCACCGGGCGCTTGGCCAAGTCTGGCGAAACGAGTTCGGCGAAGCGCTTCAGGTCATCCTTGTCCCGGCCACGAATGTTGAAAACGGCAGGGCCATCCGGGTTGAGGTGTGAGGGTTTTTTGATGATCGAATAGAAGCCGATTTTGGTGAGAATCCACATGCGCAAAATATATCACTAACCGGAATAATAGAAAGCCTCTTGAGCGCCTTCCTGCCTTGCTCAGCGGCGATTTCAGGAGATATGTCAAACCCTCATTTCACCTCCATAAAAGCACTCGCTTTTTGTGCTTGCGCGCAGCTGGTTTCGGATACCTTTTTCCCATGAATAAATTGCCTCCTGGAAGCCCCGGCGATCTCCAACGACGCCTCTTTCAAATCTCCGAAACACTCTCCCTCGAAGAGCGCAATCTTCGCAATAATCCCTCGGGCCTCTCACGGGCCGCAGATTTCATCGAGGAGTTTTTTTCACGGTCTGGGTTCGGCGTTTCCCGGCAAACATTTCAAGTCGATCGCTTTGATTGCCACAACATCGAAGCCGCGCCTCGCGACTTTTGCGGACTGCAGGAACCCCACTGGATTCTCGGTGCGCACTATGACTCGGCTCCGGGCACCTTTGGAGCGGATGACAATATCTCCGCTGTAGCGATCCTTTTGGAAACCGCTCGCCTCCTTGCGCAATCGCCCAATCCACCGAGGAACATCCGCTTCGTGGCCTACACAAACGAAGAACCTCCCCATTTTATGAACGAGTCCATGGGCAGTCGTGTCCATGCCACATCCTGCCGAAAAAACGGCGACAACCTCCAAGGAATGATCTGCCTCGAAAGCCTCGGGTATTATTCAAACGAGCCTGGTTCGCAGGAGTTGCCCACGCTTTACGGCATGCCCAAGGAGACTATCGAATTTACGCGCTCCCGAGGCATCGATCCAACGGTCGGGAACTACATCGCCATCGTGGGCGATGAGCATTCGACCCCACTGCTTGCCCGCTTTGATGCCGCGTTCTCCAGAGACCCTGTGCCCACTCTCCCGCTCGTCATGCCCGAAATGCGCTTCTCCGACCACCTCTGTTACTGGGACGAAGGCTACCCAGCCTTAATGCTCACCGACACTGCCCTCTTCCGGAATCCGAATTACCACAAGCACACCGACACTGTGGAGACGCTGGATTTCGAAGCCATGGCATCGATCACGAAAAACCTCTTCTCGGCGATGCAAACTCTCTCAGCATAGGGAACGCGCATACCTTTAAGCACCTATCTCACCTTTTCGTTCTGCGAAAAAACGGTTTCGACTCTCTTCGCGCAGACCTTTGAAATGGCGTCCATCGCTGACCACCGCCGCCAGCGGGAGGTGGTTCAGGCCGATCCTCGCCACCCTCATCCGGCGGCAGTTCCTTGTCCCCGCCTGATTTGAACTTCGCTATCAACTAAATGACGCCGATCACCAAAAGCAACGGCCAAGCCGGCACAAACCACGCCAGGATGAAAAACAAAACAAATACAGCGAGTCGGTTCATGTGAGAATAAAGAGTGCTCCATTCCCTCTACCTCTGCCACACCGCATAGCCTTGCTTACGAAAGCTCTCGGCATATTCGATTTCGAGTCGGCGGGCGGCGTTTAAGGGCAACAGGTCGGTCTGGGGAAACAACTCCGTGAAGAGTGAAAGTCCATACCTTCTGACAAATGAACAGGCTTTGTATCCCCGCTTGTGCTGGTTGAAGCGCTCCTCGGCGCTGCAGGCAGTCATCCCCACATACAGGCACCCGGCATCCTCACGCGCCAGGGGATTCGCATCGCGGAACCGCCTCGCCTTCCTCACCTCAGGATCGAGCCGGATCACATAGATGCGAAAGGTCGGCTTGTCAGACCAAAGGAGAAACTGCTCCTCCCAATTCCCGACAAATTTCCTCTCCCCGTTTTCACAACTCACTAACTCGATCCTGCCGCCATTAATCCAAAAAACGGCATTCTGCTGAAATTCGCGCCCGATCTCCATCGCTTCCTCGAGCGTCAAATTCCAGGCAGCAAAGCTCGCCTCCTGATGGTTCCAATCCGTAGAAGAACCAGTGATTCGATAGCGTTTGTGACCACTCCGCGAGAGTCGCCTTCGCAACCGTATTGTGGCGGCGGCATCATCTTCCCGCTCCCCGCTGCTCATTGGATTGCAGGCAGTTAGGACTGCAAACTGCAGAGGCCACCCTCCCTCTGGCGGCTCCTTGGCGATAAAGATCGTCTGCAGGTATTCGGGCAGGATCACTCGATACTCCGTTGAACCCAGAACCCCCGGTTCTCGATAGCTCCCCCGTAAAGCATGGTCACATCCAGCCCGGACGCCTTCACCGCCTCCACGACTTTTGCCACCTCAGGCTTTAAATCGGGACTGAAAGTTTCGAAAAAAACCGAGTTGTCGAGGACCGGCGTTGACAATGGCTTCACGCGAATCCACCCCTCCTCCTCTGCTGCCTGCACATAGGCGAGATCACCTTCGAAGGGATTCGGTCCCTCGTCATCGCCTCGCTCCTCGTCCTTGCCCAATAAATCGGGGTTCTCCTTCAGGAGCTTCTGCGCACGCTGCTTGATCGACCTTGCCAATTCCGCCTCCGACTTGTCTGGGCAAAAATTCATTGTCCGGAATTTCACCCACTGCTTCACAAAAATCCCGTGGCTGAAGGCCGTATGGTCATCGTTCCACCCCTCCTGGGAAACATCGGCCACTCGTCCGTTACCAAGAATCCAAGAAGCTTTGTTGGGCTGAATGTCGATCTCCTCCATCTCGGGTTTCATTTCAATTCGGCTACCAATGCCTCCAACTCGGTCGCCAAGCTTGCGGGGTCGAATCGCTTGCTCTTGGTCTTTTCGATGATCGCATCCAATTTCGCCATATCCAGATTTGGAGCGATTCCCTTGAGGAGGTTCTTCTGTTGGTGAAGAAGCTCCGGGTTAGACGCCAAGAGGTTTGAGATGGTGCTGATGGCTGCTTTGATGTCGTTCTTATTCATTTTCGTGATATGCGGTTTTGGTTTTGAATTGGATTGCATTGACCCCTAATGCCGCTTGGATTTGGTCGTTGGTTTGGGTCCAAGCCTGCGAATATGGGAATCCTCGAATCCGAGTGTCAGCCCTGCTTCTGCGGCAAAGCTCCAGATGCTGGCAATTCGAATGCCCTCGGGGCTGTCTGGTCGAAGGTCGCGTCCCTCACCCCCAAGTCGAGCAATTTCTGCCTAATCTCTTCGGGTGTGTATTTCCTGCCCTTGCTCCTAGGAACCACTGCTCCCGAGGAGCCAAGTTGGGTTGTCGATTGCGGTAAGGCGCAATCTGGAAGCGGTGCTTTGGAAATTGAGTCAGTAGTGGATGCTGGTGTGCTTGGGTTCATAAGTGCGGAGAATTTTAGCTCACCTATCCATGCGCATCGTGACCCGTCTTTGCAAACGGCTCGCGTGTCATAGTGCCTCTTTGCAGTTGATCGGATTCAACATTGGTGTTGTCTAATACCTCGCCCTGATCGGAAGGAACTGGCAATATGCCTTGGCGTTTACCGGAGATTTCTCCGGGAGTTCCCTGTGCGTATCCAGCCCCGGTCAGGGCTTTCTTTTTCTTCGGTGTGGAGTCTCCGATTCCAATGCCCCTTGCTGCCAGTGCCCCGAGAAGCAGGCCCAGACTGGTTGGATTTTATGACACATTTGCAGCTTGGAATCGCCGTCGATTTGTAGTATAAAGGTTAAAGCATCAGGAATTCCTGTGGCCGCATTAGGCGGGTCAGGGTGCCAACCGGGGAAGGAGAAATCCCACGGTGGTTTGCGAAGGCGGAAACGCCAAGCGATGTGTGGGCCACAAGCCCAAACAAAAAATTCTCCTCGGACTTCATTGACCGCCGATCCTGATTGGGACGGCGGTTTTTTTGTGGCCCGAAATTTCTGGTGAGAAACCCAAAAGGAGACACACCATGAACACACTTGAAAAACCATCGATCCGCGTGCTTGCGCACAACCTGGATCATCACCTCTGGAACAACCACGGCACCTGGTGGTGCCACTACACGGTCCACCTGCCGGACTACACCAAGCGCCGGGTGCGCCTGAGCCTCGGCACCCCATGCATCGAGCAGGCCCGCAGGCTCCGTGACCAGCTCCTGCGCCACGCATTGAAAGGAGCTGCGCTGTGAAAAAAGTCAAAGGCATCAGCTACGGCTTCCGACCCAAATCCTATTGGGACGACTCCAATCCGCTCCAATCCATCCTCAAAAACATCAAGGGTGAGAACCGTCGCAGGATGGTCATCGACTTTTGGAACGCTGGTCAACTCGAGCGACTCGACGAGGTTCTACTCCAGGACGAACTCGATGAAGAGGAGCGACGAGGCCTCGGGCTCACCCATCCCTCATTCATGGGCGGCGAGTATTTACCCACCTACCTTCCCGGCGAAGTTGAAATCGCCCGCATCTGCCTGCGATCCACCACGAGTGATGTGATCAGCCTGCGCGCCCGCCCGACACGGAGCGGCATCTCCTACCGCATCGAGGATGAATACGAGGGCCAGTTCACGCTGCCCATCACCGAGTCTCGGTTCCCCCTTTCTCTGGGCGAGTTGGTCCGCCAGTTCGAGGAAGGATCGCTCGACCAACTCCCCGGCAACCTCGCCACCGGCTACAACGACTACAACGCCGAGTGGCAGGATCGCGAAAGCTTGCGCCATTTCACCCGTATCGAGTCGAACATCTACCGGCAGCTCGGCCGCCACTTCGAGGCAGTGTTCGAAGACTGGGTGCTCGAAGGCCGCGAGGAAGAAACCTTGGAATCTAACGCATGAACAAAGGCCCATCAAATTCCCAAGCCAATTCCGAACAGGTTTCGTCCGACCAACAACTCGAGCCTTGGCAGGAGGAATGCCAGCGGCTTTCGGACAAAATCCTGCTCGGCCTCACCAGCAAACGCTCCGATGAGGAGTGGGAGCATTACGTAAATCGGACAATTCAGCTCTTCGCCCAAAAAGGCCTGTTCAAGCAGTCCACCCAAGCACCGGCCCAGCCAGTGCAAGAGTCGGCAACCACAAACCACAAAACATCAAGCCAAACAAAATGACCGAACCCTTAAAAGATTCCCAATCACCCGAGATCCCTCCCGAGCGCTGCAGGCTCCTCATATCACTCACGGATGTTGAAAAAGTCCGCATCCTGATCGGGCGGAGCGTCCCCCGTGCCGGTATCGTAACTCCACTGGAATGCCAGTTTATCCGCGCCCACCTCACCCCGGAGGAAAACCAACTCCTCTGGGCCTGCATGTAACGCCCCACCTACCAAAATCCCATGCCTAAATCCCAATATTCCTTCTTCGCTATCTTCAGCGATGTCCACGCAAACATCGACGCCCTCACGGCTGTGCTTGCCGACATCGAGCAATTTCCCGTGAAGGGAACTTTCTGTCTCGGTGACACTGTGGGCTACGGCCCGGAACCTGCCATGTGTGTGCAGCGAGTCATGGATACCTGCGCCATCAGCGTTCTCGGCAACCATGAAGCCATGCTTTCCATTGCCGATAAAATCGCAGACGAGGACTGGGACATATCGATCCGCCAGCCGCTTCAACTCGCCAACGAGCAGCTCACCAAAGCCCAGAAATCCTGGCTGCGGGCGCAACCGATCACAGCCGATGTCGATCCCATCACTCTCTCCCACGCCTCTCTCAATGAGCCACCCGAGTTCCACTACATCCACGACGACACGGAAGCCGAGGCCCACTTTGCCGCGCAGACCACATTCATCAGCTTCAACGGCCACACGCATGTCCCCTCAATCTGGGAGGAAAATCCCGAAACCTTCGCCTGCCGCCTTCTCAAGCCATCTGAAAAACCCACACGCCTCGAAGCCAAGAAACGCTACTCGGTGAATGTCGGCAGCGTCGGACAACCTCGTGATGATGATCCCCGGGCCTGCTATGTGCTCTACGACTTCGAGCAGCGCCTCCTCATCCACCGCCGTGTTCCCTATGACATAGCCCTCGCCCAGGCCCGTTTCGAAAAAGCCGGCCTCCCAGCGCGCAACGGCTCCCGCATTGCAAAGGGCTGCTGAGAAATCCACATCGAGCCCATCAACCATGAGACAAAAAATATACACCTTCGTGGCAGTGCTTTGGTGCGCAGTCTTTCCAGCAGGCAAGCACTTGATTGGCGTCATTGTAGAATCTCCCGAGGGAACCCTTGGGCAAGCCGTCGCTGTGGCTCTCACCATGCTCGGCCTTGGCGTTGCAGCTGTCCTACTCGACCCCAAAGAAACCAAAGATCCGCTCATCCTCCACCCCTGCGAGACTGAAAACACTATCCGGAATTACGGATAGCAAAGCCCATTCTTATTTCCCCTCGTCTTGATTTCTCAGGTTGCTAAATTCTGCTCCATGCAAGCGATAGTCGTCAGGTTGTCTGATCTTACTTTCCTCGGAAGACCTTTCGGGTGCTTGCTCTGAGGCCGAGCTGGGAGAAAAAATCATCAAGCAATTTGCGTTTCTGACTGGAGATATCCGCGTCACGATCGCCGATGGCACAGCCCGTATCGAATATCGTCAACCGGCCACAGAAAAGATAAGCGAGGCTCAGCGGTTGTCTGAGCAAGCCTCTCAGAAGGCCAAGAGCGGTGATTTTCCGCAGGCTCTCCATCTCTTCACACAAGCCCTCTCGGCGAATCCTGCCCTGCCAGTGACCCGTCGCGACCTTGCCATGCTTCACTATGAACTCGGCGATTTGTCCGCAGCCAAGGATCAGCTCATCGATGCCCTGCGACTCGCTCCCGATGATGCTTGGAGCTATGTCGTGCTGGGAAATATTTTCACCCGCGAGCAGGATTGGGATTCCGCCATCCGCTTTTTCACCAAGGCGCTTGATCTGAAACCCGGCGATGCCTACGCGCTCAACGGCCTTGGAGCTGCATCTGCCAAGAGCGGAGACGAGGCCAGCGCCATGCGGCATTTTGAGGCAGCGATTGAGGCCAATCCTCACTTCCCCGAGCCACGATTTGGAAAAGCCCTCCTGCTGAAAAATCAAGGCCACCTTGATGCGGTTGCCGAAACTCTCGAATCCCTGCTGCGCGATGCCAGTCCGGGAGATGCCCGCAGCAATCCCGTATTCCAGAGGGCAGAGCAGCTTCTCGCCTCCATCCATAAGGAAATCCGTGAACGCGGCGGCCCCACAAATCCCGAACTCCTCCAAGAAAAACACCCCGCCGCCGTGTGGCATCTCCTCGATGCCCTCAAGCGCTTCGACTCCCTCGATCCACGCCGTGTCATGGAAATAACCTTCGAGGTCGCCCGTCTTGGCGAAAGCGGGCTCGACTACGCAAACCCTGAGAAAAAATACACCCTCTCAGCCTACCCAGGCGAATCCTTATCCAGCTCACATGCCGTATGCATTCCGGATTCAAGTGCATCGCTATCGAGCGAGGCTCCGGCATGAATCTCAACGCCCCGTGGGTTACTGCTCTGGAGTTGTTATACCAAATGCTCAGAGATTTTGGACTTTTACTCTGATTGCTCCAAGCGTTTGGCGCTTGGTCCCTGGGAGCGCGCCCGCCCTCGGGTGTGCTGGCACGCGCCCTCGCGGGCCAAGTCGAAAAAAAATGCGACCGTAGGCCGACTACCTCTCCATGTCGGGCGCGGGGCGCACCCGACTGCGCCCGAGGACGGGCGCGCTCCCCGGGAAAATTTTCCGTTCAAACTCTTTTAAAGTCAAAAAGCAAGCTGACTTTGGTATTAGATGCAGGGAAGTGCCAATAAAGCTCTTGGATGTCCATTTTCAATGCCTGATACCTATGACTTGGTGACTACCGCATGGCATTTTTGGATTTGCTGGAGGATGCGATATGGCATATCTTTATTCCAATGACTTTGACCGTGGACATTCCTGATGATCTGGCAGCGGAGCTTGGCGTGGGATTCCAAAATCTCGGCCGTGCTGCGCTTGAGGCTTTGGCTGCGGAAGCGTATTCCAAAGAAGTGCTCTCATTAGAGCAGATCAGGAGAATGCTGGGGCTGAGTTCGCTCTGGGAAGCGCAGGCCATGCTGAGCAGGCATGGTGTATGGCCCGACCAATCGGCAGAGGAAATCTTGGCCGATGCGCGCCGTTCGTTTGAATTCCGGCAAGCCATCGCGTGATCGTCATCAGTGACAACTCGGTGCTGTCCTGCCTCTCCGAGATCGGGGAGCTGGATTTGCTCCAAAGACTCTATGGCAGAGTGACCATTACGGAAACAATCCGCAGGGAAGCTGTGCATCCGAGTGCGCCTGAGGCTTTGAGGCTTCTGTTTCTGAAGATACCTGATTGGATCTCGGTGGTTCCGGACGAGTCGTCCTATTTGGAAGAAACGGGAGCCTTGGATGCCGGCGAGGCCTCCGCCATCACGCTCGCGTGGCAATATCGGGATTCCAGCTTGCTGATTCTCGATGAAAAACGGGGGCGCAAGGTGGCGAGCGCACTGGGTTTGCAAATCACCGGAACGGCGGGTTTTTTGACGGATGCCGCTGCGGCAGGCATGGTTGATTTTGAAGATGTTTTTTTGCGTTTATCGAAAACGGCATTTCGCTTGAGTGCGCAAGTGGTCGAGACTCTGCGCCAGAGTGTGAACCAACCCCATCCGCCTGCGGGGAGCTAATAGGAAGCGAGTTTTGATCACGCGACTCGCTTCGTGAATATTCGCCCTCTTCGCCTCGTTTTCAGATTTGCCTTTCTGCGGTGGTTTCCATTTGGGCTACCATAAGATCATCAGGCCAAACCCGCTTCATCACCTTGTATCCCGACAAACCATGAAATACCCGCTCTTCACACGCGTTGCGCTCGCCAATGACCTAACGAAGGAAAATCTCCGTCGCGGCGATCTGGCGACCATTGTTGAATACTACAAGGCAAGTTCCGCCCAAGAACCAGGCTACGAGTTGGAGGTCTTCAATGCAGTGGGAGATACCTTTGCCGTGGTTACTGCCCGCGAATCGCAGATCGAATCCTTGCGGAATGACGAACTCTTCAGCGTCCGCCCCCAAAAGCTCGCTATTACCTAAGCGGATATTGATTGGATTCCAACCTGCTTGGAGCGCATTTCGCATTGCTCCCGATTAGGACAGAGGCATGAATTTTAACGAGCCTTGGATTACTGCGCTGGAGTTGTTCAATGTGGGAAAGCCTTCTTAAAGGGCTTAAAAATTAAAATTTCTGCTCCTTCTATTTGAAAGGCGTCAACTGGTGCTGTCGGAGGGAAGAGTTTTTAAATGACGGACGGCGGCGCCGGTTCGATCGACGCCGGCGCTGCAATGGATGAGAACCGGTTTGGGGAGTTCGTTGAAATATTGCTCCACCGCCTTCAGTTCAGCGCCTGAGAGCGGCGGCCTCTGATGATCCACCACAGGCAGATGCCCGACTTGGAAACCTGCGTCACGGTAAGCCTGCAGCAATCCGGCTGGCAGCCCCCCATACAGCTTCAAATGCTGCTCATTCAAAAGACAGATGATCGATTTCGCTCCCATGGATTCGACTTCTGCGATCCAGTGGGAAACCACTTCCGGCGACACAGGCGCATTTGCGCCGTAGTCGTAACCAGGTCGCGATGTTGCAAAAAGCAGATCGGGTATTTCTTTTCGAATCATCATTTTCGCCGCTTCAGCTGAACTTTTCGGCAAGGCTCATTTTAATGAGGCTTTGATACGGGATATCTTTTCGATTGGCCTCCTGCTTGATGCGCCCGAGCAACGAGACTGGCATCCGCAGCGAAATTGTCTCTGTGGAAAATTTCAAATTCGGCATCGAAACCCGGACCGCCTTGGACAAATCCAAATGGTCGGTGCTTGTTTCTTCTTCACGAGCTACTTTTTTATCTTTGATCGAGCGCATAGGTTTTTCTTTCTCTTTTGTTCATCGGCCTAGCCGAAATCACACGCAACAAATTTTCCCTGACTGTGAAGGTGACACTCAACAACCGATTCCGATTCGAGTCACCAAATGCATGCCAGCGTATCTCGCTTTGCGAATGTCTTTCGTCTTTTAAAATCAACACTTCATTATGAGCAAAAACAGATTCCGCCTCATCGCAAGAGACACCGTGCTTGTCGATGCTCTTTAAAGCATTACCCGGGTCCCACTCAAAACCAGTTATTTGCGACCAGTCAATCACTCAAATACTGTATACTTCAAAAGTATACAGGCAAGTGATTTTTATTGATCAAAAAAACTCGGCGCTAACCTCGAAGATTATTGTGCCCACAAGCGCTTCGACTCCTTCGATCCACGCCGTGTCATGGAGATTACCTTCGAGGTTGCTCGCCTGCGGGGAAAGCCTCTCACGGAGCAAAGACACGGAGAAAAGTTCTCGGCCGGAACGCCGACGTCCTCGTCGGCATCAGCAATTCTAAGCGATGACCCCTCGGCAACTCCACCTAACCCAATGCGTCAAAATGCGCAGCAAATTCGTGCTTTTGCCTGATTCAAACGCTTGATTAGCGTGATTAAAAATCAATAATTGATGCCCGACCCATTTGACAAGCGCCAAATCCCAACTGCCGAATTTAGGATTAAGTCATGAAGGGATCGTTTGGGGCTTTTAATCATTTCAAAAATTATAGTTTATAGCGTTATTCATCAACCAAGCCTCCTTCTTTTGGTAATCAGGAGCAACCCGACTGACCTCCTTCCAGAACTCCTTGCTGTGGTTGTGCACAATGAGGTGGCAAAGTTCATGAAGAACAAGATACTCGATAATGCTGGGGGGTAGCATGAATGTGCGCCAGTGGAAGTTCAGCCTTCCTTCCTCCGTGCAGGAGCCCCACCGATAGCCCAAATCTCTCACCGCCGTGGACTTTGCAGAGACTCCAACTCGATTCTGGAGCCTTGATATATGCTTTTCCAGCCAACGACTGCCTGCATCTGAATACCAACGAACGAAATGCTTGCGTGCGTCTGCGGCAGCATGTGCTGCCAAAAAGAATCGGGATTGATGCAGCCGAAGAAGGGCGGCTTTGGGGGGAAGGCTTTGCGACGAGACGACTCGAAGTCGGTAATGGCGACCGAGATAGAGAAAACCTTCTCCGGTGACGAACAACTTCTGAGCATTGGCCCCACAGCTTGTTTGGCGTTTGGCCAGAGCTGAGTGAATCCAAAGTTCCTTCTTTTTGAGCAGTTTCTTGAGTGATTCCACGGAAGTCTCGGATGGCGCACGGACACTGAGGGTCCCGTCGCGCTCCACAGTCAGTGCAATTGTTTTCCGTTGCGGTGCCCTGACTACAGAAACCGAGATGTCGCCCAGTTGGATAGGTTCTCTCATGAAACAAGTATCCGTTTCCTGCGCTCAGCCAAGGCAACCAAGCTGAGAGCAAGCGGCTCACATTTGGGTCGTGAAATCATGCCTGATCGCCGAAGCTCTTTGTAGATCCAGTTTTCAAGTTGTTTCCGACTGGTTCCATCCTGCCAGAAGTCCACAGTGCGGATTTGAGTCCTAATTTGGTCAACAATGCGTCGGGTGAGATCGACCAATTCGGTTGTTTGATCGGGTTCAACCTCGGCTCCCTCATTGAGAGCCTCACGCAGGAGGCCAAAGAATGGGCCATGAATCTTAGGGTCAAGTCCTTCAACGGAATACGCGCTATCGGCGCGCTCAACATCCTTCAAGAGCGACTCGAACGCCCGGATCATTTCATCCCAACGGCCCTCCATCTCTTTCAGGATGGCTTCAAGTTTCTCGCTGAGAGTCTTAAACAGAGCCGGGTCTTCCTCGGTTTTGATGGTGAGTTGGATGCGGATGGCATGCGCCATCGCGGATGCCTTGGTCTTCGAGCTCCCCAGCTTCTTGATTTCCTCTGCAAAGTTCGCATCGAGAATCGAAAGAAGCGGGACCTTGGGATCAATGCCCTCGGCAGCGATGTAGGCATCGACCAATTCCTTAACCTTTTTCTCGACACCCAAAAGCAGGAGTTGGGGATCTTGATAAACATTTGCCGCGACTCGTGCAATGAATGCAAGAATTTTGGCATCCCGTTTGAATTCCAACGCTTCAGGCCTTGTGAAAATGACACCCAGACAATTCAGGAACACACGCAGTTTGTTGATGAATTCGGCCCGGATCGCAGCATCGGCCAAAAGCTGAATTGGTGGATCAATCGGAAGGAGCGATGAGATTCCTCGGTTGGTGAAGACCTGAAGCACTCGCTGATGCGCTTCCCGCAAGCGCGGCAGTGCCTGCGGCAGCAAGGTCACGCCACCGGAACCTCCCTTGCCTTCGCCTTCTTCGAGTTCGCGGATGGCCTTCAAGGCGGCAGCAAGGGCGTCGCCAACCCCAGCATAATCGACCACATAGCCACAGGCTTTTCCAGCCCTTGTCCGATTGACCCGGGTGATCGCCTGGAGCAATTCGTGATCCGCCATTTTCCGATCGAGATACAAAACCTGCTCGACCGGGGCATCGAATCCTGTGAGCAGCATGTTCTTCACGACAATCATTCCCAGCGGACTGGATTTGGCGGGATCTTCATGTTCGAAAGGCATCTTAAACCGCCGTTCGTGAGACTCTCGGTTTTCTGGATCGGTCCACCGCTTCCAATCCGTCGGGTCTTTGCCGCCGGAGATGCACGCTGTAATTTCGAGTGAACGAAGGCGGTCGAGATGCGGGTGAACGCGGCAAAGATATTGCATCCAGATGGACTCCTCGGCGAGTTGATCGGGTGAAAGCGCAAGCACCTCGGCAGGTATTGCCTCGATTTCAGAGACAAGTTGATCACGAGCCGCCTCAAGTGCTTTCTGGTAGCGGACTGCACCGAGCCTCGTAACAGCAACGATCTGGGCCTTGAAGCCATTCGGGAGAATCTCACCCGCGTAGTGCAGCATCATATCTCGTGCCTTTGCCTCGATCAGCTTGGGCGCTTCGAGGATATCCGGCTCGTTGCCGTAGCGTTGCCGGATTGCAGCTTTTTCCTTGTCGGTGTAATGCCGGAATCTGTTGTCAAAGGCTTGGTCGAGTTTCTGCGTTTCTTCTACCAACCCGTCTGCCGACCGCCCTTCGTAGAAGATTTCGACCGTGGCCTTGTCTTCAAACGAGGCCGTCATTCCGTATTTGTCCAGAAACCGCCCGAAGATACCCAGCGTGTTCTTGTCTCCCTCGCGGAAAATCGGGGTCCCTGTAAACCCGATTTTTGCCGCATTTGGGAGCGACGCCATCATGTAGCTGTGGAAGTCGCCGGCTTGTGTGCGGTGGCATTCATCAATGAGGAGCAAAATCCTAGGCGACTCGTTGAGCGGTTCGACGGGCTCTGCAGAGGGAAGCGTCTGCCTCAGCTTGCGGTTCACCATCTGGGTGCCATCATCCGGTCCGTGGTCAGAAACTGGCCCCTGCTGTTGTTGCTGCTGATCGAGTGGCTTCCACACCGGCTGTTCTTGGTTTTGGAGAGGACCTTTAGACGCCTTCTCCGGTTCAACACGAACATAGGCGGGAACATCGTATTCGAGAGCTTCGCGTTCCCCGAGGTCGATCTGCTGGTTTTTCTGCATCATGCAAAAGACGACATCCGGACCGGGTTCGCGCAGAACCCCCTTCGTCAGCGCCATAAGGGAGGTGAGCCGCTTCTTCTCCTCTTCATTCGGACGGATATTCTCGCCCGCGAGGCGTGCCGTCTCCCTCATCTGGCGCTCGAGTTGGGTTCGGTCTGTAACGATCACGATTTTGAAATCCCGCAGAGCCGGTATCATCCGGATTTTCTTTACGAGAAAAACCATCGTTAGGCTCTTGCCGGAACCTTGCGTGTGCCAGATCACGCCGCCGCGCTCATCCGTATCTCCAGTTTCCAGCCGTGTGCGACCGGTGAGCAGGCGCTGAATGGCGGCATGGGTGGCACGGAATTGCTGGTAGCGGGCGACCTTTTTGATGAGCTTTCCTTCCGTGGTTTCCCAAACCGTGAAGTTGCGAACAAGATCCAGCAAATGGCTGGGGCGCAACATGCCTGCAGTAAGCACCTCCTGGGGCGATAAGTCGCCTTTGGGCTTCTGAAGCTCTTCCCGCACTTGTCCTTCGTCTGCTGGACCGACATCTTTCCACTCCGCAAAATGTTCTTCCGATGCACCAACAACACCAGCCCGCGCATGGTAGAAAGATGTTCCGACCATGAGGGCGTTGAACTGGAATAAATCGGAAATGCCCTCTCGTTCGCCCGCATCGCGTCGTTTCTGAGCAGAGTAGTGCAGGAGATCATCGAGCGCGGACTGCAACGGCTCGCTGATGGCCGGGCTTTTGCACTCGATCACAACCAACGGAAGGCCATTTACAAAAAGGACAATGTCTGGACGCTTCGAGTAGGGGGTGCCTGGGATTAGCACGGAAAACTGGTTGATTGCTACAAACTCGTTTTCTTTCAACCTCTCCGGTTCCCACGCGATCGGCCAGAGGGTGACTTCCTCGCCGCATCGTGGTCCCTCGGCGACTGCCACCCGGACGCCAGACACCAGCCGCTCCATGAAGGCCCGGTTGATTTCGACCAAACCTCGACCATCGCGGCGGGTGAGTTCGCGGACTGCTCGGTCGATAGTGAGATCGTCGAGCCACTCGTTGCCGCCGGAGTCCAAATTCAACCGCCGGAACGCCGCTCGCAAACGCTCCAGAAGGATCGTCTCAGAAAAACTACTCCGGAACGTCTTCGCGGGATAATCCAGATCCCCTCGCACAAAATCCCAGCCCATCGCGACCAACTGCTTGAGCATTGGTTGTTCGGAGACCATAAACTCCGAGGGATCACCTGCGTTGGGATCCATGTCGGGAATAGAGTCGCTCATAAAAGTCATGTTTGGATTGAACCGTGACTCATTCGGATCGGTCATGGCTGGGGTTCCAGTTTCACCCGAACGCGGCCGGTCAGCAGGTCGTGCGCGAGGCCGCGTTTGAGGCAGTGGAGTTTAGAAAGGGTGAGTTCCTCCGATGCGATGCGCGACAAGAGCGAAAAGTAGCAGTCAGCAATGGCCGATTGCTCCTCTGGTTGAGGAGCGGCAATCAGCAGAGGACGAAGAATTTCCAAGTTGATGTTTGCTTGTGCGCTTTGCGGTGCGATGGCTTGCAATGCCTTTTTTTTCCTCTTCAGCACCATGCTGAGAAACCGGGCGTCATTTGGTTCATGCACAACAGCACCAACCACACTGTCGGTCAAATACATGGGTATTCCGAAGATGGCAGTATCCCCAATGTTCGCAGCAATGGTGATAGCCACTGTGTAAGCTGGGAAGAGCTTGCTCACGGCGGCACCGTTTGCATTTAAAGATTGAGATGCTTTGAGCAGGAATTCTCCATTGGCGGCAGCGATGTCGCCAGTCTGAGCAAATGGCAATGTGCCTCCAACGAAATACCTCGGATCGTTTCTTGGCCTCGGCGTGAACTTGCCGCGTTGAAGGAGTGCGATGTCATTTAAGGTTTTGACATCCCATTCCTTCGGAATTCTACCAAGCGGCGAGTCTTGAAACTGATCGGGATGGCGGGCGGGGTCGCGGAGTTGGCCGTGTTCGTCGAGGCCGCGGGTGAGGAGGTCGTGGAGCAGGCCGGCCTTCACCTGCCGCAGCTTCGCCACCACCGCCTCTGTCTCCCGAATCGCCGCGTCCAACGTGTCGAGGATTTCCGCGATGCGGGATTGCTCAGCGATTTCAACTGGAACCCTGACATTGGCATCGAGAACTACTCCATTCGCAAAATTGACCTGCGACTCTGCCATTCCAGTAGTGCGACCGTGGATGTAGTCCTGTATCCGACGCAGACCGAGGACGCCGCACAAAACCTGGGGCACCACCGCATCCGGGCGCGGTCGCAAGGCGATCATCTTGCCGGAGACGATGATTCGTCTGGGTTTGCTAGTTACGTGAACAACGACTGCAACGCGGTCACGAGGACCGGCCTTGGTGATCAGAACATCACCTTGCTGGACTTGTAGATGCTCCAACCCCCAATATTCTCGAGGCAGAGTCTTGTGAGCCGACTCATTCCAACCTTTCCATACGATGGCGGTAGTTTTTAGAACGCCCCACTCTTGTTCAGTTTGAATCGGACGCTCATCGCAATCCGGGCTAGGCCCGCAGACATGCTTCACGATCAGCTTCTGAACAGGAACTTCATGCCAGCCCGTTGGGATTGCGTCAGACTCGTCGTGCGCGAGTGTGTTGTCGCGCCAAGTCATGCGTAGCCTAATTCCTCCAACATGTCGGCCAATTTGCCGCTGACGTCAGAACGCGTGTTTTCGCGAGCCGTGAGCGAAATACGATATTTCTCCCAGACGTTCTCGAGTGCGGCGACGATCTGCTGCCTGTGGGCGGTGACCCCTGCGGCAAGAACCCGCTCCAGAGCCTCAAAGGCGAGGGCGAGCACGAGATTGCGGTCTTCTTCCTCTGAGAGCAACATGCGGGCGGCGTCGAGGCGATCCAGCAAAGCCGCCTCCAAATCGCGCAGGCGCTTACGGGTGTCTTTCACCTTTTCGCAAATGTCCCAATACGGCGCAAGCAGCTCCTCCATGCGTTCGATCTCTCGCAAAACCGGGGCAACCGCCGTTTCGTGCTCGGCAAGCTCTGCCTTCAAGAGCGGGTGGTCCAGACCCTTTTTCTCCGCATGGGCAATCGAGCCTTTCGTCCGGTCGGATGCACTCAGCGCTTTGATGCGCTGCAGGCGGTCCTTGATGGAGGCACGTAGGTCCTTCCACTCGGTTTCGAGATCCTTGGCGTAGTTGGATTTCTCCTCCTCGGCCTCTTCACTTTCGGCCTCCGATTCGCCGTCTGGTCCGCGCTCGAACTCCTCCTTTTCACTCTCCAAGCGGGCGACCTCAGCGGCCGCATCCTCGATTTCCTGGAGGTAATCCGGCAGCAGGCGGCGGACGAGCTTGTGTTCACGAGCGGCGTCACGATCCTCCTTCTTACTTTCGCCGTCTTGGATGATGTCACGGATCGTGTCCACCCACCCATCAATCAACTCTTCGAAGCCCCGGGCGGAGATGGTCTTGAATTCATCGCTCTGCTCATCCCACCAAGTGACCAAGGCTCCGGCGATCTGAAAGCGATCCAACAGGCCGACCGTCGAGAGAGCGGCGTGGAAAGACTCTAGAAATCCGGCGCGAACGACCATCGGGTCCCGCGTCTCCGGCAAGGCGGCAAGGACGTCCTGCGCCTGCTTCCACCATCCGGTCAGAGCGGAATGAAGCTCCGATTCCCGCGTCTGGATGCCCCTATCCGACTCGATGGCCTGTCGCAATGCGGGGCGTTCGGTAAGCGACTCCGCAAAATCGAAGTAGCCTGGCTCCCGCTCCGTGAAGAGGCATTTCGGATCAAAGCCATGAGCAGCAAAGAGCGGCGCAAGCGCCTCCACTTCGTCAATTGGCACTCCACCATGCAGGTGGGCGCGGACGTCGTGCGGTTCGGGCGGCGGCGAGTTGTCGGCAAAACGTCGGATATTCAGGGAGCCATCATGGGCCGGGGAAAGAATTTCTTCCGTGCTCACGACGGCGGAGTAGCCCGGGATGGCTTCGAAATTTCGGAAGGTCGTGACGATCTTCTCGATGTGCTCGGCGCGAAGGTAATTCTGGGCGCGGCCCGACTCAAATTCCCGGTCGGCATTGATAAAGAGAATCTTTCCGGTGCGATCTTTCGGTTTCTCGTGTTTGGGCCGGGCAACAATTACGCAGGCGGGGATGCCGGTATTATAGAAAAGTTGCGGCGGCAGCCCGATCACAGCCTCTAGGTGATCGTTCTCGATGAGCTTGCGGCGAATGCTGCCCTCCTGCGCAGCACGAAACAACACACCGTGGGGCATAACGGTCGCCATGATCCCGCCCTTCGCCAGAGAGAAAAGCATGTGCTGGAAGAACATCATGTCGGCCCGCTTGCCGGTTTCCTTGCAAAAGCCGTAGTGGAAACGCTCGGGAAACTGCATTCCCTCGCGCTCGTAGTTCATCGAGAACGGGGGGTTCGCGAGAATGCGGTCGAAGAAAATGCGGTGGCCTTGCGGATCAAGGTGAGCCGGACGAGTGAGCACATCGTCATTCTCAACGAACGCCTTCCGCTCAATGCCATGAAGAATCATATTCATCTTGCCCATGACCCACGCGCTCCCGCCCGCGTCCTGCCCCCAGAGCGAGAGATTCTCGACATCGCCGCCGTGTTCCTCGATGTGATTCCGGGCATAAATCAACATGCCGCCTGAGCCGCAGGCCGGATCATAAACGCGATGGCCGGATTGCGGATCGATCAGATTCACCAGCAACTTCACCACCTCGCGGGGTGTGTAAAACTCCCCACCCTTTTTCCCTGCAGAGTCCGCAAACATTTTGATCAGAAATTCGTAGGCGGAACCGAGAAGATCATCGTGCTCAAAGTCCTCGTTGCGTAGCCGGTATTTGCTGAAATGCTGGATGAGACGGCGAAGCTTGATGTCCGGTAGCGGCGACTTGCCGACCTTTTCACAAAAGTTGATATGCTGGAGCACGCCATCAAGCGTCTCTGGGTTGAGGTCTTCCAGTTCGCCGAGCGCCTTATTCAAAGCGTCGCCGACATTCGAGTGAACATGGTCCCGCAAGTGCCCCCATCGGGCCAAAGGAGGGACAAAAAAGCCAGAGTAGTTGCGCGGGTTTTCGGCTTCCTCGTTGGCTTCTTTGACCGCCTCATCCTGAACCACTCCGCGTTTGACAGCCGTTTCAACATCGGCTCCGATGACCTTGTCCCGTTCCGCCTCAAAAACATCCGAGCAGCGTTTCAGGAAAAGTATTCCGAAGATAAAATTCTTGAACTCGGAGGCCTCCATTTTACCGCGAAGAATGTCCGCCGCGCCGTAAAGATGGCGCTCAAGTTTAGCGAGGGTGATTTTGGGCATTATGCGAATCGGATGTTAATTTTTTATAAGGAACCTGCGCCTCCAAGGGAGTTCCATCCCACAAATGTCCTGACTCAAGGGCCTGCAGCATTTTTTTGTTTTCAGCTATCCACTCATCCAGGGGAATGTGTGTGTATGATGAAACGCAGAAGACCCTGTCGCGGGGACTGGCGGCAGCAGCAAGACGCTGAATCGATGTGAGCAATTCCATCGCTTCATCGACTCGGCCAACCATGGCGTAGGGGATGTGCATGGCTTGTTGGTGGTTGAGCCTATCAATGATTGAGTTAGAACCCTCTGCGGCGGGTCTGTCTTCGTAGAGTTTGATGATTTGAGCGTATTCATCAGGGCGTAAGACCTCCCCGGATCGGCGACGGGCTTCTGCAAGGTTGAATGCATCTACAAGCATCCTCTCAGAGTCATCTTCAAAAGCATCCAGTTTTTTATAGGCATCGGCAGCCAGCGAGTATTTGGTGGTGGCCATAGCGAGTTCCCCAAGCGTTTGAAGAAGTGGTTTGGGGACGGCCTCATCTCGGCTTTTCTCCAAAGCCTCCAATCGCCTCCGGGTGATTTCAACGGCTTCATCCAAGCGTTTTTTCCCTTGAAGGAGATCGATTAATTCATCAAATGGCTTACCGAGATGCGGGTCTAAATCGATCGCGCGGCGAAGGTTTTCCTCTACTTCCGCGATGCGACCAAATGCGCGGCGGGTTTGGGCAATCGTGTAGTATGTTTCACCTCGGTCGCCGTATTCGCGAATGATGTCTTGGATGGCTGCCTCGGCGCGCTGATCGTCGAGTTCCTTGCCAGCTTGATTGCATTCGCGGAGAAGGAAATCGAAGCCGTTGGGGTTGTAATCGCGGATTTTTTTTTGGAGTTGATCATATTCCCAGCCAATGAGGTTTTCAGATGTTCGAACATCTCCCTCCCAAACGAGAATTTCTTCTTTGAGGGGAATGCGCGGATCGTAGTGGATCTGGCAGTGAGGTTTCACGCCGAGTTCCTTTTCAACCAACTCAAAGCGCTCTTGAAGCAGTCCCTTTTTTTCCTTGAGAATTCTTGGCACGGGGGTTGCAACGGTCAAAATCTGCGGTGGGCGGGTGTTCGTAGGGTTGAGAAGCGCCTTGGCGACTCCGGCGACTCCGTGGATGTTTTGATCGTTCAGCGCGTAGAGGAGCACAACGAGCTGGGGCAGGTGCAGGGTGCAGATGCCGCCGACCTCGGTGAGGCCGGTGCGGGAGTCGATGAGCACATAGTCGGGCTGGTAGGTTTGCTCAATGGCGGCTTTCCAATTTTCCACAAAGCGTTCGCCTTCGTGGCGCTCGTAGAGGGCGGTCCAATCGATGGCGGCGCGGTCACGGTTGTAGGTGGCATCTTTTTTTCCACAGCCCATGAGCCAGAGATTACCTCGGAGGTGGACGCCGGCGGGGTGGCATTCCTGAACGAAGCGGGCGATGTCGGGAGCGCGGTTCGTTTGAAGATACTCGGTTACATACTCAACGACGCCGGGGTGGCCTTTGGAGCAGCCCAAACCTTCAAAGGAATCGAGCCCGGGGGCTTCCAGATCGAAATCGATCACCAGCACGCGGCGGCCTTCCTTTGCCATCAGCGCGGCGACATTGGTGAGAGCCATGGTGCGGCCGACGCCGCCTTTGTAGGAATAGAAAGTGACCCAGAAGGTATTCATGCGACTTCGGCGGAGCAAAAGGCTGTGGCGGGGTTGAAGCGGGTGGATGCGGGGGCGGTTTTCGCTTCCGAACTGAAGGGGCCCACGCGTCCCCGGCTGTGAGGGAACCGCTCGGGCAGTTCTTTGTCCCACAATTCATCCAACTGTGGGCAGAAGCGGCCGGGATTCCTTTGGCTGGCCGTCCATTCCTTGACCCACTCAGGCATGGCCCGGTGGTGGGCGACGATGGCGAGCAGGATGGAGAGGGATTTGGAGGGGCGCTGGGCGCCGCGACGCCAGCGGTAGATGGTTTTTGCGCCGAGTCCGAGAAGTTCGCAGAGTTCGTCCTCCTTCAAGCCGGTCATTTCCACCAACTCGAGGACTTGATCGGGCGTGAGCGATCCGAGGGTTTTCACCAACTCGGCTTCGATGGTCTCCCGGGCCTCGTGGGCGTAGACGGCCTCGCCGCATGCGTCGCAGATCCGGGCGGGAAGGTGCTTGACGAGGAGTTGGCGTCCGTCGCCAAGGTCCTCGGTGTAGTCTTGGAAGCCCTCGCGAAGCGTTCCCTCGAAGCAGGCTGGGCAGGTGTTTTCGGGCAAATAATCTGTGTCGTTGTTCATCGCGGGAGTCGCAGTGTTGAGGAGTGTTCGTGCAAAGTGGAGATGGTTAGGATTCTCTGTTCCAGGATGAGACATGCGTAAATCTCATCGTCATCGGCGTCGGACAGTTCCAAATTCAAGTGCATCATCCAGGAAGGGTGGAGTTCGGCGGTGTCATTCTTGTGTTTCCGGTAAACCGCCCGGCCAGACTCGAAGTGGGCGAGAAGTTGGTCGCAGATATATTTTTGGGATGGGCCATTCAGCCGGGTGCAGTAGCGCAAGGCGCGATCGCTGAAACCAACATTCCCGATCTTGAGCCATGCCGTGGCCTTGGCACGAATCTCCGCGGGTGAAGGTGGCGGCAAGTTCATTGGTGGGAAGCCGCTTGGTTTTCGCCTTGGCACGAGTGGAAATCATCAAAAGCACACGCGACAGTCGGATCAATTGATCTAATTGTCAATATAAAATAGAAGGCGGAATAATTTTTTGGATCAATTGATCTATTGCCCATAATTTTGTTCATTATTTCTGATCCGCCTCTTAACTTACAAGCAAGTTGGCGATGACACTGATGCGAAGATCGCGAAACGGGTAAATTTGTGGGAGAATAAGGGCTCATTGGTTTTGAAGAGCCTCGTAATTCCCAAGAACCTCTCCGAGGACAACAGTGTAATTGAGGTTTCCGTGATCGAGGTCCACATCAGGCAGAAAATCTTCGTCCAGCGAACCCAGAAGCGCAGGCACATCGGATTCCTTCCATCCCGCATCTTTCAGCAAAATCACTGTCCCGGCAACGGTGCCGCTGGCGAGGTAGTGGAGATCAACAGCGGCAACATCCTTGCCCTCGCGCTGCGCGAGGAAGCGCTCGGATGAGGCCGTGCGGAGAGTTCGTTTCCAAGAGATCATTTTTTGACAGGATTTACAGAATTAACAGAATTAGTGGGACTCGGGCAGGAAGAGATTCAGGCAGTGCATTCCTGCAGGAGAACATGGGCTGGGATTCCCAGGCCATTGTGAAGCGATCGGATCATGCCGAGGCTGAGTGGGCGTTTGTGATTGAGGACTTCTGAGACGCGGTTTTTCCCGGGGAAGTATTTTGCGAGGTCTTTTTGTCGCAGTCCCTCTTGCTCCATGCGGAAGCGGATGGCTTCGATGGGATCTGGAAAGTCGATGGGGTGGTGCTCCTGCTCATAGCGCTCGACCAGCAACGACCAGAGCTCAAGTTCCTCTTCTTGTTTGGAACCGGGATTGGCATCCAGAAGCGACTCCACCTTGGCCAAGGCGGTGCTGTATTCGGCTTCGGTTTTAAGAATTTTTGGTTTCATAACTTCAGATGGTTGTGGCATCGATTTTGTCATACTGCGCGTGGGTTCCGACAAAACGGATGAAGACGATGCTCCTGTTGTAGTGGATTTTAACAATGAGACGGAAGGTGTTGCCTTTAATGTCGAAGACAATGCGATTTCCGGGTAGTATGTCGGCGCTTTGGTAGTGTTTTTTGATGTCTTGCGGCCCGCGCCAATTTGCTGCTTCAGCTTCATGGAACCAGGCTTCAAGCGGGCCTTTGGCGGCGGCGTGCTTTTCATAAAAATCTCGAAGTGTTTTGCGTGCGATGACTCTCATTTCAAGATCGAGGCGTTCGGTGTAAATGGCAAGAAAAAAGTTCCCAAAAAGGGAACTTTCTCGGCCAGGAGTGGAGCTATCTCGGAGTAGGAGAGGATGCCCCGCGTTGTTTCAATAAAGCGGGTGGCTCGATCCGGGCGTGTATCGCGTGGAGAAGGCTCATTTCTACCGACTCCCTCTCGAAGGCCATGCTCTGGGCTACATCGCGAGGAATCGACTTCCAACGGCGAAGAAGTTTCTCTTCGGCTGGCAGTTGTCTCCATCTCTCGATGTTTTCGATCCAAGTCATCGCTCATAGATTAAGACGCATGTGGAATTTGTTCAAGCAAGGACAAGCCAGCGACCGATAGCGATAGCGGCGGCTATACCAGCGAGGAGGAGAAGGCAACCAGCACCAGATTTGCGATAGCCGACTCCTGTTCCGGGGATGCTGAAGCTGGTATATTTTTTCCCTCGCGCTGTTGTGCCAACTCGAAATCCACGACCACCGACAGAGTAGCCCACGCCGGACTTGCTCAGGTTCACTCGGAACGGCCCAAGATTAACAGATTTTCGGTAGTAAAAGCCCATGGGAAAGGAGTTTTAAGTTTTAAGCATTAAGTTTTAAGGAGTGCCGGTCTGAAATTTCTAAAAGTCTGACAATAGCAAGGTTTGATTGTGCAAGTCGAGCGTGCGTTTGTGGATTCCGGTAACTAGCGCCCATCAATCATAGATAGCGTGCGGATGTATGCGAACCGGATGTGATCGCTGATTTTCATGTAAATGTTTCGCTGCCCTGTCGGGCGGGATCGAGCTTGATCAAGGCATCCACGAGTTCGTGAACGAGTGTGGAAGGGTTGCGCCTCGCCTGGTGGAGCCGCTCGTTTTCAAAAGCCAAGCGCCGCGCATTTCTGAGCGCCATCTCCACTCGGGGTTCGAGGACTTTCTGAAATCCCGCATCGGCCTTGTCATACTTCTTCCCGGTTTCCACCGAGATCAACCGGCTCAGTTCCTGGCGTGGTATCGGAGTATCGCGATAGTGAAAGTGGAGCAGATACCAGATTTCGAAACACTCGTTCGACCAGCAGGCAGTGACCTCATTCCATGAACGAGCCAGATCAAAAGCCCGGTTGAAGTTTTGCATCGGCCAATCGTCTTTATCAAAGACCACCCATACGCGCTCATAGGGCCGCCCTTGGCTCCGGGCGCTTCGCGCGCGCTCGATGGCGCTTTCCATGAGGCTGTCTGTATTTCTGCCTGTGCCGATGCATTCGATCTCGACCAGTTCCCTGTCGTGGGGAAATGCGGCGAGATAGTCCCGTGAGCTTTTGGTATCCTCACACAGGATCAGAATGCGGCGCAGAGGCCGGGTTTGCGCGGTCTTGCGACCTCTGGTGTGGGCCTTACTCGGTGGCATGCACTGCGGCCTCCTGGAAGTGTGCGAGTTGAGGCACGGCGCCGAAAAGCCCGAGCATGTATTGACGAGAAAATTTCGATGTGGGTCGGACGAGATTCGAATCGATATCCGCGAGGCTGAAGAGATCCGTGGCTCCGCTTTCATCCCTCTCGCAGAACCACACCTGATCCCTCCGGAACCTCTCGGGATCGAGCAGATTCACATCATGCGTGGCGCACACAAGCTGCGCATTTTTTCGATTCGCCGGGCTGTGGAAGAGATCGATGATCGCCTGGGTCAGCCTCGGATGCAGTCGGGCATCGAGTTCATCCACCACGAGGATGGACCCCTCCTCCAGGGTGTGAAGAATAGGGCCGCTGAGGGCGATGAATTTCTGGGTGCCGCTGCTCTCATTCTTCATCAAGTCGAACTCCACTTCACCCACCACGTTGTTGCCCGCGTCCCGCTTCTGGTGCGTGGTTTTGATATCCACACTGCGATACAGCTTGCCCAGCCCACGGCTTTTCATGTCCGCAAGCACCTCGGGACTTGCATTCTTCTCACCCAGTTCCTCCAACTCGCTTCGAATCGACTGGATGTTGAAATCCGCTTTCTGTGCCAATTCCAAAATTCTCTGCCTGTTCTCCGTCTCCTGAAGTTGCTTCGCGGTAAACTGGAAAAACTGCCTCTCGTTCAACCCGGAGATCGTGCGAAGCCGCTGCACCCAGGCGAGCACGCGCCCGGCCTGCTGGCCATTGAACTGCGCACACACCGAGAGAAACAACGCGTTCGGCCGCGTTCTCTCCTGGAGCCCGCTCCCCTCCTTGAAGTTCGTGTTGGAAATTTGAAAATTCTGGCCCTCGCGTTTGAAGAGGCGTGCCTCTTTGGCCGTGGGGGATTTCCTGTAGAGCCACTCCGAGAGCACCGCTTGGGCCGTAACTTCAAATCCATACCGGTAGTCGAAGCCATCCCAGCGGAACTCCACTTCAAAATGACTCGCCGCCTCTTCCGTCTCCGAAGAAAGCAGAAAAGGCTGCACCGGGATATCTTCGCCTGCCTGCCCTTCCTTGGAGGATGTCAGCACAAATTTTCGAAACCAGACGAGCGCTTCGATCACATTGGATTTTCCGGAAGCGTTGGCTCCATAAAGCACCGCCGACTTCACCACCCGCAACTTGCCATCGGTGACCACATGGCTCCACGCCAAGTGCTCATCCGACCGCGCCTCCAAACTCAATGTTTGAAGATCGCGGATCGATTTGAAATTCTGAACTGAAAAAGCGAGAAGCATGATTTAAAATAGAGTTTCTATATGCTATTCGCAGAATTTTTGCGAAATGAAATAGGAAATGCATTTTTTAAGGCCTGCGTCATCATTTTCAAGGCGGATTTTTTCCTTCGGTTGTGTATCGAGGAGCAGAACAGAAAAAGGGCCCGAGTGGAGACCCCTGCCGCCATCTTCCCATGGGAAAAGGATTGTTTATGGGTAAATTCAATTTCTAAGTGGTTGCAAGATGCTTGGTTTTTGCAGCGATCTCGAATGTGCGGACATGCAATGGGACGAGTTTTTCCTCCATCGGCTCCTGATAGCCCCCGGCGAGCACGAAGAAGAAAGGAATGTTAAATTCCCGAGCTAGGGTCTCCATGACGAGAGCGTCCCTCCTCGCAAGAAAATCGCCGGACATTTTCGAGCGGGACAACGGGTCATCGCAGTGCGGGTCCATCCCGGCTTGGTAGATCACAAGCCCAGGCCGCTTTTCCGAGATGAGGCTTAAGGCTTCGTCGAGATAGCAGCGCGCTTGAGGCTCATCACCAGTAGGCACTTTGCGGACGATAGAGCGAGGCCCCTCGAATGCGCCCATCGTAGAGCCGCAGATCGAGAAGTTGAAGAGGTTCGGGAGGGTTTTGGTGAACTGGGCGGTGCCGTCGCCTCCGTGCTCGTCGCAATCGAGGACGAAGACATCCAGATCGGGTCGCATGGCCGCTACCAAGGCGAGGCCATTGAAAGTGCAGAAGCCGCCACCATTCGGTGGAACTGCGTGGTGGAAGCCTTGGGCCACATTGGCGGCGATGCCGTCCTCCAGTGCCATGCGGGCGGCAAGCAGGTTGCCGCCATTGATCGCCAGCACACCATCACGATAGGCCTCGCTCCAGAAGCCGAATGCGCATTCGCTCAAAGGTCCTTTGCCTGAGAGGATGCTCTCGACATAGTAGGGGCGGTGAATGCGCTCCAGATCGGCTCTGGAAGCAGGCTGAGGTTCCACAAGAGTGGCAAATCCGGCATCGGCCGCTTGCTGCGCCACAAGTGGAAGCTTCCTCATCGAGGGCTGCGGAGTCTTTGCGTAGTAGGACGCGCTGAAAGCGGTGCGGACGGGATGTGGAGTGGTAGAATTTTTCATCCGGCTCATTCCTCCCCCGTTCCGGTATCGCGGCCGAAAAAGAAGAGCCAGTCGTTGATATCGAGATCGAGTGGAAGGCCTGAGTTCGCAGTGAGGATCTGCCGCCAACCGTCGTAGGTGTCCTTGCGTCCGGTGTGGTAGGCGAGTTTCTCGTAGGCTTCGGTGAGGCTCTTGCGAAGATCGTTCCGGATCATGATATCACCACCTTGTTGGTAGTCCCTCATTTTTGGCGAGCCGTATTGGAGGACGGACTTTTCGTTGACCTCGATTCCATCGGCCTTGATTTGGGTGACAATATCTTCACGCCTACCGTTCCAGAACGCATGGCGCTCGTCGTGGTATTGGATTTTTTGTTGAACCGCTTCGGCAAGTTGCTCAGCGGTGTATCGGAATTTCCATTGGTCTCTTAGCATAGGATGTGTGGTTTTTGGTTGGGTTGGACTGCGGGTGAGGAATGGGATGTCTGCCTCTCAGCGAATATCGATGCGGATGTTTTTATTCAGTTCGTTGAGCCGGTGCTGGAGGCAGGCGTTCGTCGCAAGGGCTGGAGCCCGCACATGCGTGTCATATGGAGAGCTCACTGTGTCATAGGATCCGGATGAAAAATCGCATCGCGGCAAATTCTCCTGCCCAATTGGTGCAAGGGTGAGTCGTGATTTTTCCTGAATGAAAAGAAACTCACTCTGCCATGCAGAAGGGCCTCTGGATTGGCTCTGCGGGTGAATACGATTTATGATTGTCTCGATGATGTGTAGGATTTTGGTGATCATTTCACCAGCAACCCTAACAGCCCCGGTCAGACATCCGCTGGGGGTGCAGAACTTTTTTGACCGTGGAGCAGATGGAATTTCAGCGGTTGCTTCAGAGATGTGGATGTAATTTGTCGAAGCCTAAAAACGCGCGGATAACAACTACCCATCAAGGCAGGAGATTGATTTAAGCTTGGGGAGTGGAACTACGAAGAACCCTGCAATTTTGATTTGACAAAGGTGCTACGCTTCTATCTCGAAGTGCGAATGACATCTTCCCAAGAATCTCAAAACTTTGAAACAGCCCTAAAGTGGCTCAAGGCAAATGAAATTTTTTTCAATTGCCCAGAACCGGGTGTTGTCTACTTCAGCTTTGATCTGGAAAGTCTGACTGTGCGGCTTCTGTGTCGGCAACTAGGTTCGGGAATGCTTGGTCTTGTCGTATTTTTTCCGATCAAAGTTTGCCAAGTTCGCCGAGCCTCAGTGAGCGAATATTTGCATCGGTTGAATTTCTTTTTGGCGAGGCCGGTGTTGCAATTTGACTATGGTGACGGGGAGGTGAAAATCGCTGTTGAATTCTCTCCTGAGACTGCTGACGAAAAGGATTTTTTTGACAGCATTTTGCCTACGCTGTTTTTTGCTGAAAAGATTTTCCCTTTTTTAAACTGCGTTATGACCGGGGCGATGAAGCCTGAATTTGCCATTGATCAGACGCTGGCAGCTATTAAAGACAACCAATCGTAACTAAAAACCTAATTGTAAAACGATGCAAATCTATATCTTTAAAAATAATGAACAGTTTGGGCCATTTGATGCCGCCCAAATAGAAGAATACATAAAAACAAGTGTTTTTGCGATGGATGATTTTGCGTGGTCGGAAGGCGAAGCGGAGTGGATTGCTTTGAGCGATTTATTACTAAAAAAATCCCAAACACAGGATGACACGGGTGTCGGCATGTCACCGAGCCCTGTCGAAACTGAGGCACCAGAGGAAGCCAAAGCCAGAATCCTGACCGTAAAAATCGCAGAGCAGTTTCTTAAAAACAGTGACTCGGTGGCACTCACTGAGTTCATCACGATTGAAGATTATGCAGCCTGTGTCCTAGCTAGGCACAAGGGGGAGCTTTGGCTCAATGGTTTGAAAAGCTTAAGCGACGTTGCTGCTCGGTTACTTTCTGAACACAAGGGTTTTCTTAGTCTCAACGGTTTGGAGTTTTTAAGCGAGGAATCTGCCAGAGCGCTTGCATATCATCGCGGGGAGATTGCCGACCTTAGCGTCCTTGAGGGCTTAAACGATGCTGCTGCAAAGTTTATTACGGCAGAGCCTGCAACTGCTAGGAAGTTGTTGGCACAACATGGACGGCTTGATCTCAAGGGCTTGACAAGTTTAAGCGATGCCGCAGCGGAAGCGCTCTCAAGCCAGAAGGGGTGTTCCTTAGCCTATCTGGTCTGAAAAGCTTGAGCGATTCTTCTGCAGAGGCGCTTTCACGCCATGAGGGATTTCTTGATCTCAGCGGGCTGGAGAGCTTAAGCGATTCTTCTGCAAGTTCTCTAGCAAATATTTACCGAAAGGGTTTTCTATTGATTGAGGGGCAAGCTGCAGTGGATTGCAACGTGGCTAGGTCCAGAGCTAGAGAAGCGCTCAAAACGGCCATAAACTTCGCTAACCAAATCTTGTCGTCCAGCGAGTCGATCAATCCCAACAAAATGCGAACACAGATTTTGGAATTAGAGAAACTCTATGACATCGCAGGCGTTCCCAAGAATTCACGCGAGGGAGTAAAACAAATTAAAAGATTGCTCGCAGAAACGAAAATTGCTCAAGCCAAAGCGCAAGCTCAGGCACAAGCCCTACGAGCTGAAGAAAAGGCGCTGGCAGAGGCGAGGGCTCAAGCCGCCGCAAAAGCATCCGAGCCTATGAGCGACAAGGCAATATGTGGAATTTGGTGTGTTTCATCAATAGTTGTGTGTGTAATTACTTGGTTTTGGTTTAGTTCATTTACTGACCCCGTTAGTGATGCTGACAAGCCCCTTCATGCTACAGCATGGGGTATGGCTTTTATCTCAACATTGTCATCACTTATATCCCTTATAATTTTAGGAAATTGGGAAAATGGAGGTGCGCCAAGCAATGAGACAATAACATTTTTACAACGACAACAAATGATAAATAGACTAAATGATATTAGAAATGACCTTAATGATGAATAAATAGATAATGAATTGGGTTTTATTTAATAAATTAAAATATAGATAATTTCTGCAAGATCCCCCAAAAATGGCGATACCAAGTCACAATCTTTATTACAGTGATGACTTTGTGCTTTCCACAGACGATTTCGACACGACGCGAAAAGCAGGTTGGGTAACTGAGAACCTAATAAACAAACCGCTTCCAGGCGTTTTGTTGGAGGAACCGTGCAAAGCCAGCATGAAAGAGGTGTCTCAAGTTCATTCTGAAGATCACCCGCCCACTTGCGCTCAAGCAAACCATCTACCCCTTTTTCAACCACCATGTCCCGGTAGGTGAAAACGCTTTGGCGGCTCACTCCAACAATTTTCATGATCTCCTCCACCGTGTGTTCATGCTGTG
>Ga0209085_1000074_pt1 | contig 69055 bp, 72 predicted proteins | sample C_131016_EF_Meta_FD_187310 | JGI IMG/M metagenome (GOLD analysis project Ga0209085, IMG submission 187310) | Freshwater microbial communities from Lake Croche, Canada to study carbon cycling - C_131016_EF_MetaG (SPAdes) (version 2) | ecosystem: Environmental > Aquatic > Freshwater > Lake... | reverse complement strand
ACTATATCGATTCCCTTAGGAGATACTCTGATGCGACCTTTTTATCACTTCATGAAGATCCTGCAAACAAGCCAGTTATTCCTATAACTTCGAAAATTCCTTCCAGCACTTCAAGGGATGAGTTGGATGCTCAACTACTAAAAATCCGGACCATCATCCTCCGCCAAATTGAAGACAGAATCGTTGATCGCACTCTATCGAATCAAATAATCCACAGCCAACCAATCCGAACCCAAAATGGCAAGCCGATTGTTTGGAGAATGCCAAGCGTGGGAATACCTATTGGCGTTTCCATAAAAAACCCAGGACCCGATACCATTTCCAATCTTAGGATCGCATTAAATGGCATAAAAAATCCTGTCTCCATCGATGAAATTGTTGAAGTCGCCACGGCCGGAAAATCCTCCGACGAAGAAAAAGCGCAAGGTCTTTCGCATTATGTTGTAAAAAATAGATGCCATGATTGGCCAGCCCACTCAGGCAATGAGGCGTTTGACCCAGTCAAACTTTTTTCAGTGTATGGATACGGCTTTTGCAGTCATGCCTCAAGGGCTCTTGCCGTTCTTGCAAATAAAGCCGGATTTGAATCTAGAATTCGCCAGGCAAAAGGACAGCATGTCGTTTGTGAAATCCTGATCGATGGTCACTGGGCGATGTTCGATGCAGATGGCGAAGTTTTTTATAGAAACAAGAAAGGCAAGATCGCCTCTGTGGATGAGATTTGCGAGGCACCCGACCTCGTGCTCACTCAGCAAAGCCCCATCTACTCACATGCCAAACTCAAAGAAATTTACGCAAATCATAAATTTATAACCACACCTTTAGAGAATTTCTCTCATTTCACTCCACACAAAATACTTCCAAAACTTCGGCCCGGCGAAGAACTCCAACTCTCTCTTCAAAAAAAAGGCCTCTTTTTTGTTTCACGCTATTTGGAGGTCCCTCGGGAATATTGTAACGGCTCTTGGACTTATGATCCTGTCCTTAGCTCGGCTGAAGAAATTCCTGAGGGGCTTACACTTGTTAATGTCTCACTTTTAAGAAAAAGCGATACTTATGCCTTTCTAGTTTCCGATCCCAGTAGGGCAGCCAGCATTTCTTGTGTGTTCGATCTGCCATTCCCGATTCTTCGAGCACAAATTCAAATCAAATCTCCAAGTGATATCGCAAAGGTCAATGATTTTCAAATTCTTGCTTCACGTGATGGAAAATCTTGGATCACTTCCCAAACTCCGGAGCCCGAGGGAAAAAATTCCCTTTTTGCCTTTGACAATTTTCCGAATCGGATAGGCGCTATCCCAGATTACAAATTTTGGTTGAAAATTGTGATCCCTCCTGAATGTGGCCACAAAGAATTCCCAAAGTTTTGCGTTGCGTTGGATTTGCAAATGGCACCTCGATCATTACCGATTCCCACTGTAAACGAAGGGTCTCTCGTTCTTTCCTACGATTCTAAGAACAACCAGGAACTGGAGGTTTCTTTCCATAATGAGGTCCAAACCATCGAGAGCAAAAACGCTGGTTTTGGTGAATCTCCAAACTGCCATGCCCTCAATGTTTCAAAATAGCATCATTATCCCAGCCTATAACGAACGCGATAATATCCCGCTTGTCGTGGAGCGACTCGAGGCGCTGTTAGCGGACTTTGATTGGGAAATTGTTTTCGTTGATGATGATTCGCAGGATGGGACGCGGGAGGTTTTGATGGAGCTGGCTCGCGCCAAGCCGCGCGTGCGGTTTATTCGGCGGATTGGGCGGAGGGGATTGGCCTCCGCTTGTTTGGAGGGCATGGCTTCGAGTGCGGCGGACGTTTTTGCCGTGATGGATTGCGACTTACAGCATGACGAGACGATTCTTCCGGCGATGTTACGGGCTTTTGAGGAGGATTCTGCGTTAGAGTTGGCTGTTGGAAGTCGTTATACTGGAAAGGGTGGAGGAACCGGGGATTGGTCGAAGTCGCGCGTTTTTGTGAGCCGGTTTGCCACGAGGATCGGGTCGGTTGTTCGCAAGACGGAGTTGACCGACCCGATGAGTGGTTTTTTTGCGATTCGGCGCAATATTTTTGAGGAAACCGTGCGGCAAATGACCGGGAAGGGCTTCAAAATCCTGCTCGACATCGTGCTTTCAGCGGGTCGCCCGCTCCGCGTGCGGGAGTTTCCGTATGAATTTCGCACGAGGCAGCATGGGGAGAGCAAGCTCGATATTGTGGTGGCTTTTGAATATCTTTACCTGTTGGCGGATAAAATTTTCGGCCGTTTTGTGCCGGTTCGCTTTGTGCTTTATGTGCTGGCAGGACTGAGCGGATTAGTTTTGCACATCGGGACACTGGGTGTTTTGCACAAACTGGCTAATGTTCCATTCATCACAGCACAAATTGTAGCGACTCTGGTTGCCATGGCGTCGAATTTCCTCGTGAACAACTCCGTGACCTTCCGTCAGCAACGGTTGAAAGGCGGTCTCCTGCTTCCAGGACTGATCGCATATATGGTGATCTGCGGCATGGGTGCCGTGGTGAATGTGCAATCCGCAGAATATCTTTTCGATCAGAATATTCCATGGTGGTTTGCGGGCGCTGCGGGCGCACTTGTCGGCGCGGTGTGGAACTACGCCGTTTCCACGCAGATCGTTTGGACTTGGCTTCCTGGGATACTCAGAAAGCCCGCATCGAAAAAATAGATTTTCTGCTTAAAAACCAAACCCTTACGCCGCCATGTAGGGCAGAGTCCCTGCGCGGGTGCGCACGGCGTCGATGCCTTCGAGGAGGTCGGCGATGGCGTCCCATTTGCCAGTGACCAGCGCCTCGTGGGCGTGCGGGGCGATGGTGATGGGAAAGTCCATGTCGGCGATGGAAAGTTTTTTCTCGGTGAGGTCGAGCGTGAGGAGTGCGGCGGGGTCGGACTCGATGAGTTTGGCCACGGAGCGGATGTCCTCGCCGGTCATCACAACGCAGGGCATGCCGAGGGTGATAGAATTTCCAAAGAAAATCTCGGCGAAGCTTTCGGCGATGATGGCTCGGATACCAAAGCGGTAGAGGGCCTGCGGCGCGTGCTCGCGCGAGCTGCCGCAGCCAAAGTTCGAGCCGGAGAACAAGATGCTGGCGCCGGTGAAGCGCTCGTCGTCGAGCGGGTGGGTTTGCCCCTCGGCCTTGGCGAAGGCGCGGGCGTCGTAGAACGCGAATTCGCCGAGCCCGTCAAAAGTGATGCACTTCATGAAGCGGGCGGGGATGATGCGGTCGGTGTCGAGGTCGTCGCCGGGCACATAGACGCCGCGTCCGCCGACTTGGGTGATTTTTTCGAGAGCCATAGTTTTTTAAAATGTGGAGTGTTTAGTTGATGCCGAAGACTTCGCGGGCGTCGGAGATTTCTCCGGAGAGGGCTGCTGCCGCGACCATGAGGGGCGACATGAGGACGGTGCGTCCGGTCGGGCTGCCTTGGCGGCCTTTGAAATTGCGGTTGCTAGAGCTGGCGCAGAGTTGTTCGCCCACGAGTTTGTCGGGGTTCATGCCGAGGCACATGGAGCATCCGGCACCGCGCCATTCGAAGCCGGCTTCGCGGAAGATTTCCGCCAAGCCCATGCTCTCGGCGACGCTGGCCACGCCTTGAGAGCCGGGGACGACGATGGCTTTCACGCCATTATTGACCTTGCGGCCTTTGATATAGCGGGCGACTTCCTGGAGGTCGCTCAGGCGGCCGTTTGTGCAGCTGCCGAGGAAGGCGACATCGACTTTCGTGCCTTTGATCGGGTTGCCAGACTTGAGCAGCATGTGCGCGAGAGCCTCCTCGGCGGTCGAGCGGTCTTTCTCCGGAACCTCGTTCGGGAATGGCACCTTCTCATGAATGAAAATGGCCTGCCCGGGATTGATGCCCCAAGTCACGGTCGGCGAGATGTCGGCGGCGTCGAAGGTCACGATATCGTCGTAGTGGGCATCCGGGTCGGATGCGGTCGCCTTCCAGCGGGCGACGGCGGCATCCCAATCAGCACCCTTCGGCGAATAGGGGCGGCCTTTGAGATACTCGAAGGTGGTTTCATCAGGGTTCACATAACCCACGCGGGCGCCGCCCTCGATAGACATATTGCAAACGGTCATGCGCTCTTCTTGTGTGAAAGCATCGAAGGTTGTGCCGCCATATTCGTAGGCGTAGCCGAGACCGCCGTTCACCCCGAGTTTGCGGATGATGTGCAGGATGACATCCTTCGCATACACGCCGGGGCTGAGTTTTCCATTCACATTGATGCGGCGGACCTTCGGCTTGTGGAGCGCCATGGTCTGCGTGGCGAGGACATCGCGCACTTGGCTGGTGCCAATGCCGAAGGCGATCGCGCCGAATGCGCCGTGCGTCGAAGTGTGCGAGTCACCACAGGCGATCGTGGTGCCGGGCTGCGTGATGCCTTGCTCGGGGCCGACTATGTGAACGATGCCCTGCTTGCCGGTGGGAAGGTCGAAGAAGGTAATGCCGTTTTCCGTGCAGTTTGAGCGCAGTGCCTTGATCATGGCATCCGCGAGGTCGTCGCTGAATGGCTCGGCGCGTTCATCCGTGGGCACGATGTGATCCACCGTTGCGAAGGTGCGAGAAGGGTAGAGCACTTTGAGATTCAAGTCGCGCAACATACCGAAGGCCTGCGGACTGGTGACCTCGTGAATGAGGTGGGTGCCGATCAAAAGTTGCGTGGCTCCGTTCGGAAGAGTGCGGACGGTGTGGGCGGCCCACACCTTGTCGAGTAGCGTCTGGCTCATAGGTAATGAATGGACGAGAATATCGGTTTGGCCGCGCCTTGCAAGACACGACACTTGCAAAAGCCGTAAAAATCGCGAGAATGGAGAGGTTCAAAGTAAAAACCATACCGTGAACACCTAAGCGGCCTCCCTATTTGGCCGCGCCATATCCGCTTCATGAAAAATATTCTCAGCAAAATTCGAGTCACCAACAGCATCTTCCTCATCGGAACCTTCCTCGTCACCTGCACAGCCGTTCCACTCTATATCTGGCAAAACGGCCTCAATTTCTTCCAGGTGGCTTTGTTTTTCTTCTTCACCTTTTCCACAGGCATGAGCATCACGCTCGGCTACCATCGCCTGTTCTCTCATCTTACGTTCCAAGCGAATCCGCTGGTGAAACTTTACACCCTGCTCTTCGGTGCGGCGGCATTTGAAGGTTCAGCGCTCGCTTGGTCGGCTGACCACCGCCGCCACCACAAATTCGTGGACCACGATGACGACCCCTATGATATCTCGCGCGGTCTTTTCCATGCCCACATCGGCTGGCTTCTCTTCCGCCGCGGGCCTGACACGCCTCTCACATGGGTGAGGGATTTGCAAAAAGACCGTCTCGCCTGGCTGCAACACGAATACTATGTGCTGATTGCCATTTTTATGAGCTTCGGCCTGCCTGCGCTCATCGGCTACATCTATGGAGGGGCCAATGCCGCACTCGGCGCGTTACTGCTCTCCGGCTTCGCCCGCGTCGTGCTCGTGCACCACTCGACCTTCTGCATCAACTCGCTCTGCCACTGGATCGGTGACCGCCCATATTCCACCCACTGCTCGGCACGCGACAGTTTCCTCATGGCGGTCTTCACCTTTGGCGAGGGCTATCACAACTTCCACCACGAGTTCCAATATGACTATCGGAATGGTGTCAAACCTTGGCAATACGATCCCACCAAGTGGGCGATCTGGATTCTCAACAAACTCGGTCTGACCAGCAACCTCCGCACCGTTCCCGAGGAAAAAATCCTCAAAGCGCAAATCGCCGAGCATGATCGCCTGCTGCAAGCGAAATTGCTCGCCCAGCCCACTCCGATCTCCGACTCGATCCATGCCATGGTGCAAAGTGCCCGCGCCCGCATGGATGAAGCCCTCCTCCGCTGGGAAGAACTACTCGTCGCATACCGCGCCGCAGCCGCAGGAAAAACTGAAATCTCCCGCCGCGAAATGGCCGAACTCCGCAAGAGCCTGCAAAAAGCCAGCGACCAATTCCGCCAATCCCTGCGCGACTGGAAAAATACCTGGCAAAGCCTGCCCGCAGCTTGCTGACGGGCTGGAAGTTTTAAGTTTGTAAGTCTTAGGTTTTAAGTTCGCGCGGCAGCGCGTGACTCTGGGAGGGTCAGCGTCCTCGCCTGAACCAAATTTCTTTCACGGACAGCGATTTGCAGAGGTAACGGCAAGGCTGTGCAGAAAAGTTCACCGCGCTTGGCGGGTTGTAGCTGACCTTTGCGTGGAGCGCTCGGCGCTCTTTTTAGCTCTTCGGAAGCGGTTTACCGCAGAGTGCGGCGAAGGCGTTTCGCTGGGCGGGGGTGAGGAGGGCTTTCATTTCCCCAGCTTGCCGCATGCGGTAATCACGGAGAATATCGACGCGGTTTTTCTGGGAGACGGCGCCAGATCCATAGGAACGGTTGATTTCGGCAACAAATTCCAACCCCCGGACGCGCAGGGCTTCGACTGAGGCTCTTTGCCGGTAGGTGAGGCGGAGTTGTTTTTGAATCTGCGGGGAGACGAGCATGCTGTAGCTGAGAATCTGGTTTTGAATCTCGCTGAATCTGACGAACTGAGTCGGTGTGAGAAGCGCGAGCGCTCTGGCGTTGTTGCCATCGATGAGCGCGAAGAGACGCTGGTCTGGTGTGAGACCGGTATTGGGGCCGGCAGGGCTCTTGAGAAGCGCTTGCGAGCGGGATTTCAACTCGCGCCGCAGGCTGTGGATTTGAGCAGTTTGCGTCGAACTGAGCCCGAGGTCCGATTGGACGCCGGGCATTTCCATAAGCAATGTCACCGAGCCCGGATAATCGGTCGCACGGGTGGTCGCATGCAGCGGGGCTGAAGCGGCAAGGGCGATACCGATGATCGCGAGCAGGGTTTTTTTGAGCATGGAATGTTAGAAGCTTTTCGCGATGATTTGTTCGAGCTGAACGATATCGGCGGCAAACTTGCGGATGCCCTCGGCGAGCTTGTCGGTGGCCATGGCGTCTTCGTTCAGCATCCAGCGAAAGGTTTTTTCATCCATCGCGATTTTTTCAACGCTGTCGGCGGCGGCTGCAGAGGCGTCGAGCTTGCGGGTCACGGAGTCCGAGGAATCTTTGAGTTCCTTGAGGAGCTCGGGAGCAATCGTGAGGAGGTCGCAGCCGGCGAGTTCGCGGATCTGGCTGGTGTTCCGGAAGCTGGCACCCATGACCTGGGTCTGGTAGCCGAACTTTTTGTAGTAGGTGAAAATTTTCTGCACGGATTCCACGCCAGGGTCTTCGGCGCCGACATATTCCTTGCCGGTTTTTGCCTTGTAGTAGTCGTAGATGCGGCCGACGAACGGCGAGATGAGGCGGACACCCGCTTCGGCGCAGGCGATGGCCTGAGGAAGCGAGAAAAGAAGGGTGAGATTGCAGTTGATGCCTTCCTTTTGGCAGATGGCGGCGGCCTGAGCACCCTCCCAAGTCGAGGCGATTTTGATGAGAACGCGGTTGCGTTCAATGCCGAGTTTTTCGTAAAGACCGATGAGGAAGCGGGCCTTCTCGACGGTGGCCTCGACATCAAAGGAGAGGCGGGCATCGACTTCGGTGGAAACGCGGCCTGGAACGATGGAAAGAATTTCGCGTCCGAAGGCAATGAGCAGATCGTCGATGACCTTGCGATGGAGTGCGGAACCGCTGAGCGCTGTGCTGCGGTTGTCAGCGATGGCTTTTTCCAAGAGGGGCTTGTATTCCGCTTGTTGGACGGCCTTGAAGATGAGCGTCGGGTTGGTGGTGGCGTCCTGCGGCTCGTAGGCGCGGATGCTTTCGAAGTCTCCCGTGTCGGCGACGACGGTGGTGAATTGCTTGAGTTGGTCGAGTGCGTTAGATTGGCTCATGATTTTAAAACTGGGTGCACTTTGTGTAAGTGGGTGCGCGATTGCAATCGGTAAATCAGCTCGATGACTATGTAGTTACAACCTGAAGAACGCTTCTGCGGTCCGTGTGGTGGCGGCGGCGATCGCTTCGAGGGTGGCGCCGCGCACTTCGGCGATTTTTTCGGCAACAAGCCGCGTGTGTGCGGGTTCGCAGCGCTTGCCGCGATGCGGCACTGGGGCCAGGTAGGGGCAGTCGGTTTCCACCATGAAGGCGTCGGAAGGAATGGCGGCGACAACATCCCGCACGAGCGCCGCATTTTTAAATGTGACGATACCTGTGAAGGAAACCAGATGCCCGAGCGCGAGGATTTCCCTCGCCTGATCCGGTGTGTTGCCAAAGCAATGGAACACGCCGCGAAGCCGACCGGTGTAGTTTTTTAGAATATCCAGCGTATCGTCCCATGCGTCGCGCTGGTGGATGACTACATTGAGTCCGAACTCCGCAGCGAGGTCGAGTTGCGCGGTGAAAGCCTCCGCCTGCGCGGCTTTGTAGGCGCCGTCCATGATCGCCGCCTGGGTGTCATCCGCTGTTTCCGCTTGCAGGGCGCTGATGCCTGCCGCCGAGGCGAGTTTCTCCGAAGGGAGGTGGTGGTAGTCCATACCGGTCTCGCCGATGGCAGCGACTTTCGGGTGGGATGCGAGAGCGCGAATGCCTTCGAGCCAGCCCTCCGCTTCCTCATCGACATAGGTCGGATGCAGACCCACGACCGCGTGCACGCAGTCGAACCTCTCCGCAAGCGCAACCGCGCGACGGCTGCTTTCCAAGCCTGTTCCGATACTGATGATTCGCTGCACACCAGCATTGCGGGCGGCGGCGATAACCTCCTCGAGGTCGCTTTCAAAGTCCGGATAATCAAGGTGAGCGTGTGTGTCTATGAGCATGAGATGATCGTTCGGTAAAGGTATGGAGAGGTTCAAGGGTAAACGGCGGCGCTCTCCCTCAGAGTTAAGTTCGTTTCGCGAGCCATGCGGTGATGTCGGAAACCACAAGATCGCGATCCCAGTCGTGCCAAAGTAGATGGTAGGCTTCCGGATAATGCCGCAACGATTTGTCCGGCGACGGGATTTTTTCAAACCAAGAGTCGATCTGCGTGGGTTTGACGAAGCAGTCCTGACCCGCCGCAAGAACCAGTGTCGGCGCATGAATTCCAGCCGCCAGCGAGGCGCTGTCCTGAATCAGATCCCCCAGCTCGACCAGAAAACGCAGGCTGAAGCCGCTGATATGATGCGGTTTTCCACTGAGGGAGTCCTGATATGCCCGGTCCCTGGTCAGCGGCGGGGCCATGGATTTTCCATTCACAAACCGGCTTGGCGTGAGCCTGAAGCCTGGAGCAACGCTTGCCGCGCGCCGTAAAATCCAGCGCAAATATCCCGGCACCGGCCGCCGCAAGCCAACGACCGGAACGGATAAAATTACACCATCCACCGCCTGGCGGGAGTCGCCGCTTTTTCTCGACCATCCCGCGTAGCCTGCGGCGAGAAGCGAGCCCATGCTTTCGCCCATGAGAAAAATCGGCCTTCCCGCATGCGCTTGACGCAATGCGGCGACAAAGGCGGCGATGTCCAGCATCTGCTTTCCAAACTCGAGCGCCGCCCCGCGTCGTTCGGCGATGTGGTCGCTGCCCTGGCCGCGCAGATCGAGCGCGTGAAACGCATACCCGGGAATCCTCGCAGGGAGGGGATGGAATTGCTCGCCGGAGCCATTCATTCCGTGGACGCAAGCGACCACTGCGCGGCAGTCAGCGCTCGGCCAAGAGTGAGCTGTGCGCAGTTCCTTGTCATGCGTGGTCCATGAAAATCTCATTGCCAATTCAGCAAGCGGTAATAAATCCGGAGGCATGAACCGCCTTGCAGCCCTTGTTTTTCTACTCCAGACCATTTCCGCATTTGCGACTCAACTTGATCTCGCTGTTGTGCAATTTCCAGAAGTAAAAACCGCCGCCGAACTCAACACCGCTCTCGCAGGCCTAAACCTCGCCGAAATCACGAACGCCGACCGCACCGTCACCAGCGTGCCGTATCTCAAGGGCGGCACGGTGCTTTTCACCCAATCCCACCCATCCACCGCCTCGCTCAGTTCCTCCACACGCATCGGAAACTCCCGCGCGGATGTAACAGGCACCTTGAAAAACAATTTGCTTCAAGTGGAAATCCGCCTTTCCGAAGGCGTCGACGCCGGTCTCCGTCGCTTTTCAAGCCGCTCCTACAAAGGCTCTGCCGCTCTCACAGTCGGTGCACCTCAGGTGCTGGCCGTGCGAACCATTGTGGGAAAAACTAATTCTGTGAGCAAAGGCAGAGCCGAGGTCAAAGAAACCGTGACCTGCCATGTGATCGTCGCCCAACTGCGGTGAATCGCATCAAAACCAGCGCTTGCGTTTAAAGAACACAAGCATCCCGCCAGAAATCAGAGCACACACTACCCAAAAGAAAATGTAGCCGAAGGGCCACGAGAGCTCAGGCATATTCGTTGGGAACTCCGTGTTGAAATTCATCCCGTAAACGCCTGCCAGAAATGTTAGAGGGATGAATACAACCGAAACAATGGTCAGCACGCGGATGATTTCATTGGTCCGAAATCCCACGCTCGAGAGGTAGAGATCCATCAGACCCGCGCTCAAATCTCGGTAGCTTTCGATGATGTCGATGATCTGCGTGACATGGTCGTAGCAGTCGCGCACATAAACTTGGGTCACCCTTGAAACGAGACCAGAGTCGTCGCGCATGAGGGTGCTGAAAATTTCCCGATGCGGCCACGCGGCGCGACGCAACGCCAGAAGCAGCCTCTTCGCCTCATACAGTTTTCTCAGGCTGCTCCGCACTGGCTTTTCCAGTAACTCCTCTTCGACCTCTTCGATGCTGTCGCCGACGGATTCCAGCACAGGAAAAATCTGATCCACGGTTGCGTCCAGAAGTGCATAAGCAAGGTAGTCGGGCTTCATGCTGCGCGCATAGCCACGCCCAGATTTCAAGCGGGTCCGCACCGATCCGAACACATCGTGCCCCGCGTCCTCTTGAATGGTGATTAAAAACGAATCACCCAAAAACAAGCTCACCTGCTCGAAACATAATTCATCGCCTTCCTGAAAATAAATCATCTCGCTGACGATGAAGAAGTGGTTTTCAAAGGGCTCAATCTTGGGTCGCTGCGCCGTGTTTAGGACATCCTCCACCGCCAGCGCATGCAGACCAAAACGCTCCGCCACCCGCTCCAGCAAAGGCACATCACCCAGTCCCTCAATGTCGATCCAGTTCACTTTTGCTGAATCGTATTTCGCAATAAGAGAGTCCCAGTCCGCGAATTCCTCGTCCAGCAACGACTCGGCGTCGTATTGAATCAACCGCAATTTAGCAGGGGCTGTTGAGCCTGCAGGCGCACTCAGACTGCCTGGTGGCGTTCCCGATGGTTTGTAACAAAAGCGGATCACTGCCTTGCGCTACATCAAACCCGCCTCTCAGCACACGATCTTTTTTGTTAAAAGAGTGATAGCTTCAGCCGCACTGCGGGCGACAAACTAGGCACGAAAACCGGTTCATCGTGATTTTTGCCGGTTTCATCACATTTTTTATTTTTTGCTAGGCACCGCTCATTCCGTAACTGATAGGTATTGCTGGCGAGCGCTTTCATGGGTATTTCACCCCATCAGTAGCAGCTTGCTATGTGGCGGGAATGGGACGATTGAAGAGCTACGGAGACTCAATCAAAAGACAGACTTTCGAGTATAACTTTTGGGTTGAGTTTTTTACACGGAAAACAAATAACTAAATACATGATCAACGACCAAAAAATGGATCAGCGCATCACAGTGCGACTGACAGACGACGAACTCAACGCAGCTGAGCGGGCGGCCATCGCCGAAGGCGATAGAAAAATAAGCACCCTTATTAGACGCGCGCTTTTGGTTTTTTTGCGCGACCGGGGATACACAAATTTTTCAGCCAATCCCGCCGCGGTAAACTTGGCGCCTGGATACCTGAATCCCCCTGCTCAAATTCAGCATCCGACCATGCAAGCGCAGTATGGAGCGCCCGCTCCGCAATACGGCCAACCAAACACGCTGTCGTAAGCCATCACATCGGCTGCACGGCAACGGGTGAATCGCGTTTGCTTTTGCAGCAGGTTGATTAAGCTCGCGGCATGATTGCCATTGTTGGAGGAGGGCTTACGGGCCTTGCGTGCGCGCTGGAGTTGCACCGATCCGGTGTAAAGTTTGTGCTCTTGGAGGCCGCTCCTGTGGTGGGAGGCCGCCAGCGCACATCGCGGAAGGACGGGTTCATACTAGATCACGGCTTTCAAGTCGTGCTGAGTTCCTATGACGCGGTCGCCTCTGTTTGCGACATCACTTCTTTACGGCCGTGCTGGTTTGAGTCAGGTGCTTTGTTGCACGACGGGCGTCGTCTCACGCACCTTGTGAGTCCGTTTCAAAATCCCGTCTCCGCGCTCCTCACGCCTGCTTTTTCTATTGGAGACAAAGTCCGCTTGGCGAGGCTGGGAGCTGAACTACTGTTCACTTCGTGTAAAAAACTCCTGGCCCGCTGCGCGGCCACGGCAGACCTCTCGACACGCGCCTTCTTGAAGCAGCGCGGCTTCTCGGAATCATTTTTCAGCCGCTTCGCCCAACCCTTTTTTGGCGGTGTGCTGCTCGACAACGAACTTGCGACCAGCGCGGGGCTGTTTCTCTACTACCTGAAAAAATTTCTCACCGGCCGGGCTTGGATTCCCGCAGCCGGCATCCAAGCCCTACCCGAAGCGCTTGCGAAGCGCTTGCCGACCTCCTCGCTCCGCTTCAACACGCGCGTTGCCGCCATTTCCGAAGATCGAAACGGCGTTGTCTTGGAGAATGGCGAGACGATCCGCGCAGATAAAATCATCCTCGCGCTCGACGCACCTTCCCTCTCGCGTCTCATTTGCCGACCAGACCCACCGCCCGCGCGCGGCGTTTCTGTTGTGTATTTCAAAACGCAAACTTCTCTTTACAACCAGCCGTGCATCGTGCTGCCGGAAGGCGGCAGTCGCCGGGTGCGCCACTTTGTTCAGATCACAAATGTCGCTCGAAGCTTCGCTCCGGAGGGTTGGCATTTGATTTCAGCCACTATTCTTAACGACGGCGGGCTTTCCACGGAGCAGCTTGCCAAGGAAGCTGCGCGAGAAATTTCCGATGTTTTCCCCCATGCGACCGGCGCTCTTGAATACCTCGAAACCCTCCGCGTGCCCTACGCCGTTCCAGACCAGTCACCCGGCTTCGCGGCGAGGAATGCCTTCCCCGATCTGCCTCACAATGTCTATGCTTGCGGCGACTGGGAGCGCGGAGCGAGCATACAATCAGCTTTGCGCTCCGGCATCGAAACAGCAAAACGCGTCCTCTGTGGTTGATCTGAAATGAAACTTTCCCTTTCCACCTGCTGGAACTCTTGGCGGCATCAGGACGGCCGCACCATGGTGGAAGAAATTCTCTCCCTTGGCTTCGATTCGCTCGAGCTGAGTCACGGCATCCGCTCCTCGCAACTCGAAGGCGTGCTGCAGGCGCGCGAGCGCCGCAAATTCAATATCTCCAGTGTTCATAATTTCCTGCCCATGCCGATCGAGGTCCTCACCGACTCGCCCGATTGCTATGAGTTTACCTCCCACAGGCCAAAAGACCGTGATCGCGCCCTGCGTCTGACCCTTTCCACCATCGAGTGGGCTGAAAAACTCGGCGCTCCCTTTGTCGTGGTGCACACCGGACGCATCCGCTCCCTCAACCTCACCACCCCCCTGCGTAAAATGGTCGAGCAGGGGAAAAATTTCTCCCGCGAATTCATCAAAAGAAAACTCGAAGCGGTCCAGGCTCGCGAAAAAGTGGCGGAGATGCACACCGCGCGCGTCTTGGAACTTCTCGGCGAAGCGGTCTCCCATGCAGGCAAGTGTGGCGTGAAGCTCGGCATTGAGAACCGTGAATATTACGAAGCTGTCCCCTCCGAGCGCGAGTTTCCCGAGTTTCTTCAGCACCTCGATGCCGCCCACACCGGCTACTGGCACGACTTTGGCCACGCCCAGATCAAGCACAACCTTGGCCTCATCGACCATGCGCAACACTTGGAGAGGATGGCGCCACGCCTCATTGGTTGCCACATCCACGACACCCGCCCGCCCTTCCGCGACCACTGCCCGCCCTTCACAGGTGAGACGCCCTTTGACCAACTCGTTCCCCTCCTGCCTAAAAAATGTGCCACCGTTTTGGAAATGTCCCCGCGCACAGAAGCAGCCGATATCGTGGAGGCTGCGAACGTGTGGAATAAAAAATTCAAGTAACCCATGAAACGCCATCTTCTCACGGCCATCCAGGTCATCATCACCATCGGACTCCTCTGGTGGATTTTTCGCAACCCCGAGCAGAATCAAAAACTCCTCCACGCGTTGGATGCCGCCAACAACTGGTGGCTCGTGCCAGGATTGGTCGCACTAGGCGGCGGGTTACTTCTCCAAGCCAAGCGCTGGCTCATCCTGCTCGAGGTGCAGGGGATCGTCATCTCCTACTGGCGGAGCCTGCGGATTCTAATGATCGGAATGTTTTTCAACCTCTTCCTTCTCGGATCGACAGGCGGCGACATTATCAAAATTTTTCTCATTATGCGTGAGGCTCCGGATAAAAAAGCCGGAGCGCTCTTGAGTGTTTTCATCGACCGGGTGGTCGGCGTCTTGGCACTGGCAGCCGTTTCGGCCGTTGTCATCCTGCTCCGTTGGAATGATCTCATGCAACATGAGGTGACGCGCTATGGCGTCTTCACAGCAGCCGTCATTCTAGGAGGATCCATCGGCTTCATCATCGTAGCCTGGCTCACCGGTCGCCTCGACCTCGCCACCAAACTCCCGCACTGGCTACCCGCCCGCGACAAAATCGCCGAGGCTGCCGGCGCCTTTGTGGAATACGCCCGTGCCGGCAAATCCGTGGGCCTGGCATTCCTGCTCTCGATTGCCGCACACCTTCTCATGTTCTCCACATTCTGGTTCGGGTCCAAGGCCTTCGCCGCCGGGCTGAACCTGCTGAGCGTTTATTGCGTGATGCCCATCGTGGCGACGGTCACGGCCCTGCCCATCAGCGTCGGAGGAGCTGGCCTCCGCGAAGGCCTCTTCATTAAAATCCTCGGCGCTCTCTATGCCACGCCCGAGCCTATCGCCACGCTTGTCTCGCTTTCCGGATTTATGATGCAGGTCTTCTGGAGCCTCATCGGCGGCGCCATCTATCTCGCCTACCGCTCGACCGAACACGCCTCCCTCGCCGAAATGAAAAAATCCGTCGACGATCTCGAAAAACGCGTCGAGCACAATATCGAAGCCGGTCGCCCGCCCGAGGCATGAGGCCGAAAATCCACGCCCACTTTGCCATGACGGCGGATGGCAAAATCAGCACAAAAAACCTCACGCCATCGCAATTCACCTCGCCGGCCGACAAAGCGCGCATCGGCGAAATCCGCGCACTCCACGATGCCATCCTCGCTGGACGCGGCACTGTAGCCGCCGACACCATGTCGATGCGCCTCTCGAGTGAAAAACTCCGCGCCACCCGCATCGCAAAAAACCTCCCACCGGAGCCGCTGCGCGTCGTCATCAGCAACGCTGGGAAAATCGATCCCGCGTGGAAAATCTTTCAGCACACAGGCTCGCCAATAGTCATTCTTTCCACGACGCGCATGCCGCAAAAACTTCGCGCCGCCCTCGCCCCGCTCTGCGACCTGCACCTTTACGAATCCCCAGCCGTTCCCCTCCCCGCAGCCCTTGCGATGCTGCGGAGCGAGTATGGGGTGAAGTCCCTCGTCTGCGAAGGCGGGGGAGCCCTCCTGCGCTCCCTCGCTGCCGAAGACCTCCTCGACGAAATCCACCTCACGCTAACGCCCGTCCTCTTCGGAGGAGCCGCCGCACCCACGCTCACCGGCCTCCCCAGCGATTTTCTTCCGAAGCCGCTGGAGTTCCGATTGGCAAAAATGGAGCCCCTCGGCGACGAGTGTCTTCTCCATTTCAAAAGAAAAAGCACCCCGCGAAAGATTTGACCAGCCACCTACACCGAGACTAGTTTTTTTCATGAAGACGCGACTTTTTTGCTCCCTCCTTGCAAGCATCACATTGTTGGTAAGCTCCATTAAAGCTCAGGTTCTCATTTACGATCTCGCACTTGATGGGATCGGCCGTAGTGTGAATTACACATTCTTCGACAGCGGTTATCTGGTAGTCGATCTCTCTGCTTCCACGTTCTCTTCTGTGATCGTCCTCACAGACCCCAATACATTCCTCTCCTACCAAACTGCCGCGTTGGTAGCTGGCAGCTACGAAACGATTCTAGACTACTCTGGCTACAACCATGCTGTTATGTATGGAACATCCTCAGGCACTGACAATGCCGCGCTTCAGGTCATCGGCAACATCGAGTCAAACAGCAATATCGGTGGAGAGCAGCGCTCGATTTTTGCAAAAAAACTCCAAGGCTACTTTCTTGCCAGTGGTGCTCAAGTAGATGCCTCCACGACAAACGGCACGACTTCCAACTCGACGACGACGAACTTCGAATTCGGCTATGCCGGCTTCAGCAAAGCCACCGCGACTTACAACGTAAAACTTACTAAGCAAGCTAACAATCAAGGTTTTGCGGGCGCCGCCGCGCTGAACCTAGTCGGTCAAATCCTCGCCAACCGAGGAGTCCCCGGCTTCACGCCCACACCGACTCCAACTCCAACGCCGACGCCCTGATTCCTCCCCGCTCGGGAGGCTAGACACATATTCTCGCAGCATCTGGATTTATTTCTAAATCCGAGAGGATAAATGCCGATATGATAAGTTGGCAGGCGTAAACCAGCGCCAGTCCGAACGCGGAACGGAATCCGCACAACAAGACAAAGGATATGTCGTTCATCATCAAATCTAACGCTTCTTCCGCATTTGCCGCACGCGGACTGCAGGAGAGGCACGCCCAAGACCGGCGCACAGAGCACCGGCCGCACCTTGCCTCACGCCATCAGGGAACGCTCAACGATTCCTTCGACCTGACGCATTCCGGCAAATCTGCCGCAGCCATTCGCGAAGCAGGGGATTTTCAAGCCCGCCTCAACGAGTCTCTTTCCTTTCTTCAGACGCAGGATTCCGCACTCGGTCAAATCCAGAACCTGTTTGCGAACGCCCCTGAGCAGCAGGATTTCCTCGATATTTTTGAATCCCTCACGGGTGAAAAATTCAATGGTCTGGACCTCTTCACTCACAACGGCGAGGAGCAACCTCTCTTTGTTAACGCTCCGCAGAGCCAAGATGCTGTATGCATCCATCGGCCGCTCATCAGCATGGAAAGCCCTGCGGCCTCCCTGCACGAAGCTGTTCTCGCCGCACGCGAAGAAAATCAAAAGGAGCAAGCCAAGCTCCGCGAAATTTCGGATTCCTCTGCGAAAATCCATCCCTGCCCCGACATGGCAGCTTCGAAAATCTCAAACGCCCAATCCGCAAAGGAAACAATCGCTCTCTCCCAAAGATACGTCCTCGCTGATGCAGCCACAGCACTCTCCGGGCAGGCAAACTCGGCTCACGAGGCCGTATTGCGGCTCTTTTCCTGAGTGGACATGCGGGCACCTTGCCTTCTGCTGTCACCCCCGGCGCATCGGTGCGATTCGCCTGACTTCGCGAGGTGAAGAACGGTTTACGATACCCCTCGCTTTGGATTGCGATTGGCGGCGCCTTGGGCGCGCTTTCGCGACATGGAGTCGATCTCACTGCTGCATCCTTGCTGCACAAGGATGCAGGATTTCCCTGGGCCACATTTGCCATCAATCTGTCAGGAGCATTTTTTCTTGGCTGGATTCTGGCGCGGGCTGAAACGGGCGGAGCGGCTGGTGATTGGCTACGGTTCTTTGCCGGAACCGGCTTCTGCGGCGCGTTTACGACTTTCTCCTCTATGAATCTCCAGATGGTGCAACTGATGCAGTCGGGCTCGTCGGCACTCGCTCTGGTTTATTTTGTTGCAAGTTTTGTGTGTGGCATCGCCGTGGTCTCGGCTGGAGCAAGGCTTGGTATGGAAAAGCGGGCGGCCCAGCCATGATCGAGATTCTGCTCATTGCTTTGATGGGTTCCATCGGTGCGCTTGTGCGCTATCACTTCGGAGGCTTTGTGCACACGAACGCAAACCGCACGCTGGCATCCGAAGCGGAATTTCCTTTCGGAACGCTTTTTGTGAATGCACTCGGTTCGCTTGTTCTGGGCCTGCTCGCCGGGCTTTGTTCACGGGAAATCATTCCACAAATTTCTTATCTAGCACTTGGCGTGGGCTTTTGCGGTTCTCTCACCACATTTTCCACGCTGGCGGTCGATCTGCAGCGCTTTCTTCGCGACGGGCGGTTTTCTTTTTTTGCACTCTACCTTCTCGCCTCGGCTGCGAGTGGACTTGGTGCCACCGTGATCGGATTGGCAGCGGCTCGCATTGTCCGCTAAAGCCAGTTTTTAGGAGATGCGGGTGGATAAAAATTGTCAGACGATACCGCAAATTGCTCCGCATTTTTCAAGCAAATAGCTTGCAAATTTTTCCAGAAGAACTTATCAAAGCGCTTTCTTATGCCAAATTTAACCAAAAATAATCTTGTCAAAAAAATCAGCGAAAAAACTGGCCTCACCCAACAAGAGGTATTCAGCGTGGTTCAATTGACACTCGAAGGAATCACAGAGGGGCTCGCCACGGGAAACAATGTGGAACTTCGCAACTTCGGTGTTTTTGAAGTTCGCCTCACCAAAAAACGCATCGGCCGCAATCCTAAAAAGCCACAGGAAACAGTGGAAATTCCTCCGCGCGCCATCGTCAAATTCACGGCTGGAAAAATCATGCGCCAGCGCGTGCTCCTTCGCACCGAAGAGTTGCACCGCGCAAAAGCAGCGTAATCTGAGCTTTAGCTAACGATAAACATTCAAAGGGCCCTCCGAACTGGAGGGCCCTTTTTTATAATCCCAAGTTTTTCAACAAGATGGGGTTGTCGATACACCAAAGCTCACAAATAGCCCGCTCTAGGATATGCAACTCGCGCTGATGCGTGAGTAGCGAGTTTTGAGAATTGGATATCAGACGCGCCGAATCCAAGTGTAGGGGATAGCTCCATGCGAGAGCATCCAATCATTGAATTTTTTCAATGGCCAGCCGACTTCCATGACAAAGTGGCGGTGAAGTTTTTCCACATCGAGACGCCCGAGGAGATAGCTCATCGGAACGGTCGGACTTGAGGTATACCAATTGACATCGGCTGCCGCGCGGGCGGCGGTGAATCCCACGCCACTTTGGAGCCGCTTGGCGGCCGCCGCATGGCTAAGCGTGCCGTCGTGCAAACCGCAATCGATCACGATGCGGTGTGCACGCCAGAGAGCATCGTGCAGCTGGATCAGTTCGGCACCAGGGATATCCACAAGACCATGCTCCACAGCGAGCTTCTCGCACCACATCGTCCAGCCTTCGTAGAAAATGGAGTGCGCGAAAAGGCGGCGCAGACGGCTGGCATGTTGGAATTGAACGACAAATTGCAAGTGGTGCCCAGGATAGGCTTCGTGAACCGTGGTGAGTTCCAAGCCATGGTGCTGACGGATTTCCGCGAGTTTTTTTTCCGGATTCTCTTGGTCTAGACTCAGATCGTTCACCCAGAAGATGCCGGTTTGATCGCGTGAAAACGGCTCCGGCGCACTGTAGGCGGCGGTCGGAAATTGGTGCTTCAGAAAAGGCGGCACGGGAAGAACCTTCAGGGTGTCGCCCTTTGGAACTGTGACGAGGCCGAGCTTCGCGAGACGGGCTTTAATGTCTGATGTGGCCTGGCGGTAAACGTCGAGCAAAGGAAGCTCGGGGGTCCATCCGGCGGCAGCGCGATCAATGATCTCGCGGGCGGTTTTTCGCCCGTGACGACGAGCGGCGCGCTTGAGGAGGAATTCATGGCGCTGAATCTGGTATTCCCCGAGTGCGCGGGCCTCGGGCAGCGAGAGGTCGAGACCGAGTTGCTCGCGGATGAGAAATTCGAACCGCTCGCGGCCGATGGAGAAACCACCTTTTGGCCCAGACTTCTTTTGGGCGATGCCGGCGGCGTAATCCTCGAACGCCTTGGCGGCAGCTTTCAGAGTCGAGGCGAGGGCCTTGGGTTTGCTGGAAAGACCGCATAACTCCTGCTCCAAGCCGTGCAGAAATTCGACGGCTCCGGCGCAGGATTGAACGCCGAGCGAAGTCCAAAGCGGATCGGGTGATTCCAGACACTCCAGGCCGGCACGCAGATAGGCAGGAATTTTTTTCAGCCGGGATTCAATGGCGGGCAGGGCCTGGCGGAGCTTGCCGGAGTTTCGCACCACGAGTTCGAAAATCGCATCGATCGCGGAGTTTGAGTGCGTCTGGGGATTTGTGCGCCATCGGAGGAGATCGCGCTCGGAAAGCAACTCCGTGCGAAGTCTCGCCAAAAGTCCCCGCCGGTCGAGCCAGTCGTCACCATAAAAAGCTGCTTCGGGCAAGGACTCCACCGCAGCGAGTGTCCGCTCAAGAAGGGCGATGTATTTTCGGTGGATCTCTGGCGTATTGCGACTAAGAAGCGGATCGTATTGGTGAAACCCTAGCTTGCTGGCCTGCTCGGGAAAAAGCTCGCACGATTCCTCAAGCCACTTTTTGGCGAGGGATGCGAAGTTGGCGCGGATTTTGGCCTCGGTGGGGTCTACTTTTGGGGGCATGGCTTTCAGTTGGGTTTACGGTTTGAAAAGTAGCGTTTGGATTCCGTCGCGATCACACCGCTTAACAAAAGCAGTGCAACGAGGTTGGGAATCGCCATGAGGCCGTTCATCATGTCCGAGAAATTCCACACGGCGTCACTTTTCCAGACACAGCCTACGAAGACGGCCACGACCCACAACCAGCGGTAGGGAGTAATCGCTTTGACTCCGGCGAGGTATTCCACCGCTTTCTCTCCATAGTAGGACCAACCGAGAATTGTAGAAAAAACGAAGGTCAGCAGGCCTCCAACAAGAATGATATCCCCTAAAATGCCAACCCGGTGGAAGGCTGCATCGCACAGGGCCGCTTTGCTAAGACTCCCGGTCTGCCAATCCCCCGAAGAAACAATCACGAGGCCGGTGAGGGCGCAGACGACAACTGTGTCCCAGAATGTGCCGGTGCTGGAGACGAGCGCCTGGCGCACCGGATCGCTAGTGCGCGCAGCGGCGGCGACGATCGGCGCGCTGCCGAGTCCGGATTCATTCGAGAAAAGCCCTCGAGCGATTCCATAGCGCATGGCCTCGGCAATTCCCGCCCCGACGAATCCTCCCATGGCTGCCTGGCCGGTGAACGCGCTCGTGACGATGAGATGGAGCGCGCCGCCGAGTTTATCCCAGTTCAAGCCCAGCATGATGAGGCACCCGAGAATGTAAAATCCCGCCATGAACGGAACGAGAATGGTGCAGAAATTTGAAATCGAGCTAATGCCTCCTAAGATGACGGCAGCGATGATGACGGTGAGCAAAATGCCGACGCCGATTTTCAAATTCATGTCCGAAACCGCGAACGGGAGGAGTTCCTTTTTGGCCACGATCATATCCGCAATGGCATTTGATTGAACCATGTTGCCGATGCCGAACGCGGCGATGGCCGTAAAGATCGCAAACAAAACCCCCGCCCAGCGGGCATTGAGGCCTTTTTCCAACACATACATTGGCCCGCCAGACATCTGGCCGCGATCGTTGGTGACGCGGTATTTCACCGCGAGCAAGGCCTCCGCATACTTGGTGGCGATACCAAAAACGCCCGTAAGCCACATCCAAAGCACCGCGCCGGGGCCGCCCATGAGAACAGCGCCAGCCACGCCATAGATGTTTCCCGTTCCGATCGTCGCTGCAAGCGCGGTCACCAACGCACCAAATTGGCTGATATCCCCCGGCGAGCCCTCATCCTTCGTCACGGATAACTTGATGGCGTGTCCAAGGTGGCTCTGCATAAAACCGGTTCGGATGGTCAGGAAAAGGTGCGTGCCAAAGAGAAGAGCGATAAGCCACGGCCCCCAAACCAATGATGCTGCCTGTTCCGTGAGTTTGTTGAGAGTCTCCATGCGCGCCATGAAAATCCCACAACTCACACGCTGCAAGGAATCAAATCGCTCATATCTAAGGAACGCCGACGTCCCCGTCGGCATGATGGAGAGAAAAAGCACGACCGATGAGGACATCGCCGTTCCCGGCGCTCGACCACGGCCAATCCTCGGCGCGTTCACACAGGCCGGCATGGACTGGATTTTGGTGGATGTAGAGCACGACACTCTCGAAATGCCCGTCGTTGCGAATATATCGATCCCAGTAATCACGCATCCAAAGATGCTTGGAATCCGGGATACCGAGACCGAGTTTTTCGTTTTGGGCCAAGGCCCAGCGCGCTGTGACGGATTTCCAGCCTTGGACAATCCGCGCTAATGGCGCAAAAGTTTCCATGAGGATATGGACATGGTTCGGCATGATGCACCAGGCGATGAGTCGATACCGCTGGCCGTCAAAGTGCCTGAGCGCATCCCGCATTTGGGACGCCATTTCCGGATGACGGAGTTCACAACAACCCATTCCGTCATACAGCCACTGCTCGATTCGTTGGCGGCGCTCAGCACCGCGCAGCGTCTCGGGGAGCTCGGTCAATTCCTCCTCCAAGCGCGCGAGTTTTTCCTGTGGCAGGCTGTCAGCCAATCGAAAGGTGACGGCTTGCAACAACCCAGTCGCATCGCGATGGGGTAGATAGCCTCTGGAATACCATTCCTTGCGCGAATCGGGAGCGGCGATATTCCCCGGAACGCCGACGTCCCCGTCGGCATTGCTGCGTTGTCTTTCCATGGCACTTATGTGGTTTTAGTGGAGCTTCGCGAGGGGCCGACGGGGACGTCGGCGCTCCGGGTGGTCTCGGCGAGGATCTCCAGCGTTTCTAGCGCGTTGCGCTCCATCGAAAATTCTCCGGCGAGCTTGAGGCAGGCGGGGCGAGCTTCTGCGCGGCGGGCGGGATTTCTCCAAGAATCGAGGGCCTCGGACAGCGCGAGGGCATCTCCCGGCGGGACGATACTCCCATGGATCTCAGGCGTGAGGATTTCGGAAAATCCGTTGGCGTGGGTGGTAATTACCGGCAGGCCTGCGGCGAGGGCTTCGAGGCAGGCGTTCGAGAAGGGGTCATACCATGTCGGTAGCGTCATGACATCCGCTGCCGCAAAGAGTGCGGCGATATCCGAAACGGGGCCGAGGAAGCGGGCCTTTGTGCTGCGATAGAGATCCGCCGGACCACGACCCGCTACGAGCAGCGTGGCGTCATCGAGCATTTCCATGGCTTGGATGGCTATGGAAAGCCCTTTTCGTTCCCAGCCGGTGCCGAGGAAAAGGACGCAAAAAGTGTCGGGATCGATGCCGAAATGACGGCGCGCTTCATCTCGCGGCGCAAGGGGGGCGAGGGGATGTATGCCATTGTAGACGACCCGCATGCGATCTTTTGGAAACGAGAAGCGCGAAAGGATTTCGTCGCGGATCATCTGCGAGTTCGCAATGACGAGGCGGGTATTTGCAGGATCAAATACACGGCGCTCAAGGTCGAGAATCGCTGTATGCTTGCGGTTCAGCCAACGTGTGGCCTTTTTCCAGAACGGCTCGAACGCATCACGCCGCGCGAGCCATGCCGCATGCACGCCATCACCCGCGCGGTAAACATCGCAACGGGGAACGCGCTCCATGCTGAAGTGAATATCACAGCCGGTGCGAGTGACGTGAAAGGCCGTGGCGAATTCCTGAGGCGACTTGCCGGGCAGGCGGAGGATGTCTCCAAACGGCCAGCGTTCGGCGGGCCAGTCGGGCGTGGTGATAAGGGTGGTCTGTTGACCCATGCCGCGCAGCGAGGATGCCAGGCGGATGAGATAGGCCTCCGCTCCTCCAGTGCTCGAATGCCCGCGGCGAACGAAGCCGATTTTCATCAGCCGCGTGTGCTTGGATGATCGTTCTCCGGCTTGGGTGGACGGCCGAGCAGGCAGGATATGGATTCGCGCGGAGGCTTACCCTCGTGGAGAACCGCACAGACTTCGGCTGTGATCGGAGCGTCGATGCCAAGCCGCTTCGCGCACTCGGACGCACTCAAGGCCGTCGGCACGCCCTCGGCAACCGTTTTGAGCGAGGCGATGATATCCGCCGTTTTCTCACCGCGCCCGAGGCGCTCGCCAAACTGCCGATTCCGGCTTTGCTTGCTGAAGCAGGTGACCATGAGATCGCCAGCGCCACTGAGGCCGAAGAAGGTTTCGCGGCGACCGCCCATTGCCATGCCAAGGCGGGTCATCTCGGCAAGCGAGCGAGTCACAAGCGCTGCCTTGGCGTTATCACCCATGCCGAACCCGTCGCACACACCAGCCGCGATGGCGTAGATATTTTTCAATGCCCCGCCAAGCTGGATGCCAGTAATGTCATCACTCGTGTAGGCACGGAATCCTTTGGACGAAAAAATGCGCTGCAGGAGCTCAAGCAAGTCAACGTGCCCGGAACCAATCACGCTGGCGGCAGGAATTTGACGGGCGATTTCCTGAGCGAGGTTCGGGCCGGATAGAACCGCCAAGCGGCAGTGAGGTAGAAACTCCCCGAGAACTTGGCTCATGAGAAGACCGGTGCCGGATTCAATTCCCTTCGTGCAGGAGACAATCACTGTGCCATCCCTCCGATTCAAGGCTGCGAGCGACTGCGCGGTTTCCCTCATCACTTTGGAGGGAACGACAACCACGATGAGATCTCCAGTGGCCGCCTCCGCCAGATCAGCCGTGGCTTTCACATTAAGCGGGAGGTTGATTCCAGCCAGGTAGTGGGAATTTGTGTGGTGGGAATTGATTTCCTCCGCCACAGCCGAGCTGTGCGCCCAGATCGTGACCGGCAGGCCGTGCTCGGATATCAGGAGGGCGAGTGCCGTGCCCCAGCTGCCGCCGCCAATGATGCTGATTTTTTTAAACATGGTTCAGGAAACCGGGCGTGGTTTTTTTTCGAAACGCTTTTCCGTCCCGGCGAGCAGACGCGAGATGTTGGATTTATGCCGCCAGATCGCAAGCAGGCACATGATGCCCGCGATGCCGGTGCGCAAGGGATCGCCCTGCCCGAGGGCCCACATGCCCGCCGCCCCGGTCGGCAGTGCCACGGCCGCGCCGAGTGACGCCACCGAGACATAGCGCGTTGTGTAGAAAAGCGTAAGCCATACAAAGAGACCGAATGAGAACACCTGTGGAGGAAAAAGCGCGAGCATGATGCCGGCCGCCGTGGCGATACCTTTGCCTCCCTGAAATCGCAGCCAAACCGGATATGTGTGGCCGATCATGGCAAAGATCGCTCCCAAGACGCCCACGTTGATCACAACGGCTTGAGGAGCTTGGTAGGATTTCAGAGCGACAAAAAATGCGATCATCACGGCTAGCCAGCCTTTGAAAGCATCAAGCGCAAACACCGTGTAGCCCCATTTTTTTCCAAGGATGCGCAGGGCGTTCGTCGCGCCGGTGCTACCGCTGCCTTGCTTGCGCAAATCCACGCCATTTATTCGACCGGCAAGAAAGCCCCATGGAATCGAGCCAAGAATGTAGGCTTGAAATACGGCAATGAGGTAAAGTGACACACGCGAAGGTAATCCCTTTTGCAGCGCTTCGTCTCAAGAAAAATCCTGCGCTGCTTTTCGCTCGGCGCGGCAGGCTGCCTAGAGGCTGCAGCGATTCACTGGCATAAATCCCCTCGTCCTGTGCCGTCATGGAAAGGCTGCATGACTTTCCCCGAGCTGAAAACACCATGGACCATCAATCGGAAAAAGCTCAGCGTTGCGCTGAGAATATGCCAATTTGAAAGGGGGGTCGTTTTCGCATCCCACAAGAAAATTCATGCAACAGGTCAAAGACACACTCCGCGCCACCGTGCGCATCGGCTACGATGGCAAGGTCTATAAACAATTTCGCGGGCCCAAGGCCAATGAGCGCTTTGCGAACGAGGTGAAAGTGCTTCGCTACCTCGAAAAGCGCACCTGCCCGTTTGTTCCGCGCCTGGTAGAAAGCGATCCCGAAGAGCTCAAAATGGTGACCACGAACTGCGGCACGCGCGTCGACCACCTTGACGATGCCCGCTGCCGTGAGTTGTTCGCCGAACTCGAACATTATGGCGTTCGGCACGACGACGCCGACATACGGAATGTCACCTACCGCCAGTCCGATGGCCGATTTTGTCTCATCGATTTTGAATTCGCAACCATCCTGGAGCCTAACAATGAGTGACATTGCACACCCAGCGAGAAGCCTTGTGTGGTCTGGTCACACGGACTGCGGGAAGGTCCGTAAAAACAACGAGGATTCGTTCCTCGGCCTGCTCGTTGATGCGCAAGGCGCGCAGTTGCTCGGCAAAATCGGGGAGGCCGAAGTCGCAAAAGCCGATTTTGTCTTTGCCGTCAGCGACGGAATGGGCGGCGCAAAGGCCGGGGAGTTCGCGAGCAAGATAGCGGTGGAAAAAATCACCAAGCTTCTACCATCGGTCTTCGCGCAAGGTGCTTCGGGTATTTCCAGCGGATTCCGCGATGTGCTTCAGGAGGTCTTTGTTGAGATCCACAGCGCGCTGCTTTATCTCGGCTCCTGCTACGAGGAGTGCCGTGGCATGGGCGCCACGCTGAGTCTGTGCTGGTTCACTCCGGGGTGGATGTATTTCGCCCATGTCGGCGACAGCCGTATTTACTTCCTTCCGGCGACCGATGGCATGAAGCAGATCACCAACGACGACACCTATGTCGGCTGGCTTTTTCGAAACGGCCAAATCAACGAGCGCGAGGCAAAAAACCATCCCCAGCGGAATGTCCTGCAAAAAGTCCTCGGCGCAGACCCGCAACAGATCGAACCCCAGACCGGCGCCGTGGGACTCGAACCAGGCGACCGGTTTCTGCTCTGCACGGATGGCGTAACCGATGGCCTCTTCGACAGCCGCGTAGAGGATATCCTGCGCAACACACCCCGAGAGGCTGCTCCGGTTCTCATTCACGAGGCGATAGCCGCCTCCGGCCGCGACAATACCACTGCAGTGGTGGTGGATATTGTCGGGTAGTCTCTTTTGAAAACTTGGCGCGGCGGCTTTTGCGGTGCTACATTTACGCACTCCATGCAACCGCCGCCTGTCACCAAATACCGGCCTTTTCCACAAGTCGATCTTCCCGACCGCCAGTGGCCGAATCGCACTCTGACCTCCGCTCCCATCTGGTGCAGCGTAGATCTTCGTGACGGCAATCAAGCGCTCGCACAACCGATGAGCGTGGAAGAAAAGCTCGAGTATTTCCAGATGCTCGTCGGCATCGGCTTCAAGGAAATCGAAATTGGTTTTCCCTCGGCCTCGCAGATCGAATTCGATTTCTGCCGTCGTCTCATCGAGGAGAACCTGATCCCGTCTGATGTCTCGATTCAAATCCTCTGCCAGTGCCGCGAGGATCTCATCGTGCGCTCGCTCGAGGCCCTGCACGGCGCACGCAGCATCATTTTCCACCTCTACAACTCGACCTCACCGAAGCAGCGTGAATATGTCTTTAACTCGACCCGAGAGCAGATCGTCTCCATCGCCACGCATGCGGTTTCATTTCTAAAGGAGAAAATGCAGCCACTGCTGGCCGAAGGCTCGCGCATTCGTTTGGAATACTCGCCCGAGAGCTTCACGAGCACGGAACTCGATTTCGCCCTCCAGATTTGCGAGGCCGTGACCGATGTCTGGCAGCCGACTCCCGAAAACAAAATCATTCTCAATCTCCCGGCCACGGTCGAATACGCGACGCCAAATATCCACGCCGATCAGATCGAGTGGATGTCCCGCCACCTGACCCGCCGCCATCTCACCACACTTTCGCTTCACACGCACAATGACCGCGGCACCGGCACCGCCGCCACCGAGTTGGGACTCCTCGCAGGAGCCGATCGCGTGGAGGGCACGCTCTTCGGAGTAGGCGAGCGCACCGGCAACCTCGATATCGTCACGGTCGCGCTGAATCTCTACACGCACGGCATCCATCCCCACCTCGACCTCAGCCGGCTCAACGCGATCCGCGATGTTTACGAGCGCTGCACCCGCATGGAGGTCCATCCCCGCCATCCCTACGCCGGTGACCTTGCTTTCACGGCTTTCAGCGGCTCGCATCAGGACGCCATTAAAAAATCCTGGGCCCGCCAAGCCGAGGGCAAGCCGTGGGATACTCTCTACATTCCGATCGACCCTGCCGATATCGGGCGCAGCTACAAAGCGATCATCCGCATCAATTCCCAGTCCGGCAAAGGCGGCGTCGCTTACATTCTCGAAACGGAATTCGGCTACCAGCTTCCCAAGCCTTTGCAAAAGGAACTAGGACGCATCGTCAATGCTGTCTCGGACGAAAAAGGCACCGAACTCGAAGCCGAGGAAATCCACGGGCTTTTCCTGAATACCTATGTCCTGCGCGACGGCGCAGTGAGCTTGCGCGAATTCCGTGCCATCGAGCGTGGCGAGCAGGTCACCATCGAAGCCGACCTGAACCTTCACTCCGAACCTGTCACGGTCCGAGGTTCTGGCAACGGCCCGATCGCGGCATTCGTCGCAGCCCTCAGCCAAACAAACCTCCCGCCTTTCGAAATCCAAAGCTATTCCGAACACTCTCTCGGCGCCGGAGCCGATGCCCGCGCCGTGAGCTACATCGAAATCAAAACTGCCGCCGCCCGCACCTTCTTCGGCGTCGGCAGCGACACCAACATCGAACTCGCCTCCATCCACGCCATCATCAGCGCCCTGAACCGGGCACTCGCCTAACGCGCTATCACCTCAGGTGCTCGATGTCGTCGAGATCCTTCGGCCGGGAACTGGCGGCTTTGTTTTTAAGCAATTCGGATTTGCCCATGTAAAATGCTCGGATCGGCGCTTCCATGCCGCTGATGGAAACCCTCTGGCGTCCGGACCAAGCCGCTTCAAATTCGATACCATCGATTTTGTTGAGCAAGTCCAACCAGTGCGGAGGCCTCCCGAATTGCAAAACTAAACCCTTCTCTTTGACTTCAGCGGCTTCTTTCACCGCCGGAATGCTTCCATTCCAAAACTCCAGCAAACACCGGAACAGCTTTTCGATATTTTCCGTGTCACACCCGAAGAAAAAATCAATGTCTCCGGTGAAGAGGCAGAGAAAAATCCTTCCAATTCCGCAGTGTTAGAAGAAAATTAGTCCTCACCTTTACCCGCCAAAACAGAAATACCAGAATGAATCGCAATAAATCCTATTACAAAGCCGTTTTATGTTTCGCGAGCCTCTCAGCTCTCTCAATATTGTTTTCCGGTTGTGCGACATCTCCAGAACTCAAACAATTTTACGAACCGGAAATGGCTGGCCTTGCTCACAAGCCTATTTCCCCCTCGTTTGTGCGAATTGTTGATGGGGCATGGAAATATGAAGAAGGAATTAAGCTAACCCAGAAGCTTTCTCAAGAGGGATATTGGTATCTTGGAACTCTTGAATTTGTAGGACAAATGCAATCAGCCGATTCAATACGCAAGTTTGCCGCAAGCGTGGGTGGAGACCTCATTATACGGCGAACGGCATTTGCCGGAATGAAATCTGGGTCAAGAATGGTTGTTGGAAGCTATACGCCCGGCTCTGTAGTCACATCTACAGCTTCGGCATACGGGACCGCATATTCTAATGGAAGTGGCGTCGTGAATAGTCCCCTTGGAACATCCTATCTAAACACTTCCGGAAGTTCAAATGCGTATGGCTCAGGGACTGCTACAACTTATATTCCCGGCCAGACCACATATGTCAGCGAAAACTACAATTATCCGTCTTATGCGCAGCGTTACAGCATTATGCAATCTGAGGGGGCGTTCCGCAAAAATGCTACAAACTTCCAAAAATATAGCGCTGCAGTTGGAAAACCAATCCCAGATGCTGACTTGCCATGGTTTATCGACCAAATGGTCAAGTCTGGAAAAGCTCGCGTTTATAACAAAAAACCAGAGTAACATTAAGCCAAGGTGATACGGATATTTCTAATCTAAATATCCTGGAGGCATTGAAGCCCATTCGTCGCCGCGAAGCCAATTGATAAACACTTGGCGTGTTATAAGATCCCTCCAGTGCAGCCCTGAGTTATTTTTTACCGAGAACTCTGTTTCTGGATATTTCCAAAGCATGAATTCAAAGAATCTCCAATCTTCTTTTTCAGTAGATATTTCATGCGCATCCTTCATTATATCGATTTCCGTCTCTGCACGAAGATGTTGAAGTTCTCGACGAGCTGCGACTATGGTCGCATCGACCACCTCAGTGTTCTGCTCAGAATTGGCATACAATTGCAGATTGCCGCTGTAACTTGAAAGCGCATGAATTATCCTGCCCTCCCAATCTTCATCGCGTCCCCAACCGAAGGGGATTGGTGTTTTGACAACCATGGTCAGCTTAGGAGCCTCCAATTCGCGACGCAATTCAGACTCGCGACGTTTTAATCTCCGCCAGTTCGCCACACCGATTTTGATAAGGCCATCTCTATTCAAGTCTGCTATATACAGCATGATGTATTGAAATTGCATTCGCGTATTGACGTCAAGCAAGGAAAACTTTTTGCCATCAGACTAGGCGATCTAATACCTGCCCCTTGGAACTTTTAGCGAACCTCATGCCTCTCCAGAAGCCCCAGAAACTCCAATATGTCCAGCGAGAAGCCCACCCCGCTTATTTGCTTTTCTTCAGGCATGCCTCTCTCACATCGGGAGGGTTTGCTCCAAACACCCTGCGCTGCAAAAGTCGGGCGGCTTGAATTCGCTCGTCGCAGGACATCGCCTGATACTGGCGTTTTGTCCACTCATCGGCCTCCTTGAACGATGTGGATTTATGTGCCTCACGGGCAAGCATGACTTATATGAAATACAAGATCACTCCCCGCGCTCAACCCCGTTCTTGGAACTCTCAAGCGCTCTGCGGCGCTGGCTTTGAGTGATTGCGCAATGTTTTGATTTTACTCTGATGTCTCTTGAAATAGCTTGATCCTCACCATCGCATGAAAACCCTCGTCACTGGCTCCTCTGGCCTCATCGGTTCCGAAGTCTCGATTTTTTTCGCCCGCCAGGACTGTTCCATCCACGGGGTGGACAACAACCAGCGCGCGGCATTTTTTGGACCCCAAGGCGACACGCGCTGGAACCAAAAACGCCTCGCCGATCTTATCCCCGGCTTCACCCACCACGAACTCGATATTCGCGACCGGCAGGGCGTTCTCGACCTCGTTGCAAAAGTTAAGCCCGACATCATCATCCACACCGCCGCGCAGCCCTCGCACGACCGCGCGGCCGCAATTCCTTTTGATGATTTCGACACCAACGCCGTCGGCACGCTGAACCTCCTTGAAGCCGCCCGGCAAGCCTGTCCCGAGTCGCCGTTCGTCCACATGTCCACCAACAAAGTTTACGGCGACCGGCCAAATACCATCGCTCTGCGCGAACTCGACACGCGTTGGGATTACGACGATCCCTCCTACGAGCACGGCATTGCTGAATCCTTCTCGATCGACCAATCGAAACACTCCCTCTTCGGCGCCTCCAAAGTCGCGGCGGATGTCATGGTTCAGGAATACGGACGCTATTTCGACATGCCCACCTGCTGTCTGCGTGGCGGCTGCCTCACTGGCCCGAACCACTCCGGCGTGGAACTCCACGGATTCCTCAGCTACCTCGTGAAATGCAATCTCGAAGGCCACGAATACAAGGTTTTCGGCTACAAAGGTAAGCAGGTGCGCGACAACATCCACAGCGAAGATGTGGCCCGCTTCATGTGGGAATTCTGCAAAGCTCCGCGCATCGCGGAGGTCTACAATCTCGGCGGCGGAAAACAAAACTCCTGCTCGATTCTCGAAGCCTTCCAAATCGCCGAATCCTTCACCGGAAACAAACAAGTCTTCACCTATGTGGACCAAAACCGCATCGGCGACCACATCTGCTATTACAGCGACCTCCGAAAAATGAAATCCCACTACCCGGCGTGGGACATCACCATCAGCCTCACCGAAACCATCCGCCAAATCGTCGAAGCCTGGAAGACACGCGGATAAAATCCTCCCCATGCGCCAATACCGTCCCGATGTGGAAAGGCAGAAGCGACTTTACTCCCTACTGAAGTCACAAGCCCTGCTGAGGCGCTGGCAAGGCAAGCCCCCGATCAACACGGCCATCGCCGAAGGCCGCAAACAAATCCCGGACAACTCGGAAGCCTGGCTCCCCGGAGGCGTGAAATGCGTTGCCGACGCCATCTGGATTTCCGAACGCATCAAAGAAACCATGAAAGAATGGAAAATCCCGTTACCACGCCAGGATTGATCGCGCCAAACTTGCTCGATGTTTTAGGCGATTCCGAAGCGGGAGAGATGGAATTGGAAATTTCACAATTCAAAGAAAGTCTGGCTCCTGCAGATCTTCATGCCTGATAACAATATACTTCTGGTGAGAGGCTTTTTTAATTTCGCATGACAACCCAGTATTCCGTTGAAGAAGCACAGATTAGCCTTCCACGCATTCTGCGGGAAGCAGAGGAGCAGACCGTTGTCATAACCCAACGGGGCAAGGCGGTTGGCTACCTTCTTTCTCCAGAAAGATTCGAGGCGATGCTGGAGACGATGGACATCATGTCGAACCCTGCTGCCATGGAGGCGATACGCGATTACAAATCCGGAAAAACGAAATTCATGCCGCTTGATGTTTTGAACGACAGCCTGCAGGGCCGCTAGAGCGATGATCCACCTCGGCCGTTTTTAATTCTCTCCCCTCCACGAACCGCTAAAACCCGATCCACACATGAAAATCCTCCTCACCGGCATTTGCGGCTTCGCTGGATCCGTGATCACACGCACACTGCTCGAGCATCGGGCCGACCTGCAGATCCTCGGTCTCGACAATCTTTCGCGCAAAGGTAGCGAGACGAATCTCGAGACTCTCCGTGCGCTGGGCTGCGATATCCGCATCGGCGATGTGCGCGACCGGACTTTGCTAGAGAGCCTTCCGGCGGTGGACTGGATCATCGACTGCGCGGCGAATCCCAGTGTGCTTGCCGGGGTGGATGGTTCCTCGAGCCGCGATCTGGTGGACCAAAATCTCTACGGCACCGTGAATCTCCTGGAACTCTGCAAAACATGGAAAGCCGGATTCACTCTGCTCTCCACCAGCCGTGTCTATTCAATCGCCGCGCTCGCAGGATTGCCGATGGAAAAAACTTCGACACGCTTCGAGTTGCCATCCACCGCATCAGGTCCCGGCTGGTCGCGCGGCGGAATCACCGAGCAGTTTTCTACAGCCCCACCAATCAGTCTCTACGGCAGCACGAAACTCTGCTCCGAGTGGCTCGCGCTGGAATACGGCGACGCCTACGGCTTCCCAGTCTGGATCAATCGCTGCGGCGTCCTCGCCGGGGCAGGACAATTCGGTAAAGCCGACCAGGGCATCTTCTCCTTTTGGATCCACTCCTGGCGCGCTGGGCGTCCGCTGAAATACATCGGCTTCGGCGGCTCGGGATTCCAAGTCCGCGACTGCCTACATCCGAGAGATATCGTCCCGCTCCTCCTCAAGCAGATCGATTTTCGCGGCACGAAAAAACCCTGCACCGTCAACCTCTCCGGTGGTGATGAAAATTCCATGTCCCTGCGCGAACTCTCCACATGGTGCGGAGAAAAAATCGGCCCCGCCCTCGCTATCAACGACCCGAATCACAGCTCCAGCGACCAATCCAGCCGCACGTTCGACATTCCGTGGGCGATCCTGGACTCCGGCCTCGCCCACGAAGCATGGGGATGGGAGCCCGCCACCGCATTACCTCAAATCCTCGAAGAAATCCGCTCGCATGCGGAATCAAACCCCAACTGGCTCGATCTTGTCACTGGCTAAGGCAAGGTGCGATTGACTGAAAGTTGATCTTAAAAAGGACACGGGTGTGTGATTGGATATCACCCGATGTCTCTGCCCTCTTCCATCCGCTCGCCGCTGGCGGCCTATGTGACGCCGTTTTTCGTTTTTATGGGCGGGTTGATGTTGGTGTCTCTCGTCAAAAATCCCGCTGCCGATTCACTCTGGTTGAGAAGCCCGGAGTATTGGGTTTATCCGCTTCAGACAGCGCTCTGCGCAGGGGTGCTGGTTTTTTACTGGCGTCAATATGACTTCGGAAAACGCGGCGGAACTGGTCTGGCGCTGGCTGCCGGGGTAGTGGTGCTGGGCCTCTGGATCGCTCCGCAGGCTTTCCTGGGAGCGGGTGCGAGGGTGGATGGTTTTGATCCCTCGGTGTTCGGTGAGGGCTCGGGGCTTTACTGGATGACTGTCGCCGCGCGCTTTGCGCGATTGGTCATTATCGTTCCTTTGGTGGAAGAAATTTTTTGGCGTGGGTTTTTGATGCGGTATCTGATTCGAGAGGATTTCACCTCTCTGCCGGTGGGCGCGTTTCAATGGAAGTCCTTCGCCGCAGTGGCGGTGTGTTTTATGTTGGTGCACGGTATGGCGGATTGGCCGGCAGCCCTGATCTGCGGGGTGGTCTACAATTTTGTGGCAGTGCGGACGGGCAGTCTCGGCGCCTGCGTGCTCGCACACGGGGTGACAAACCTCGGTCTCGGCCTTTACATTATGGCGACGAGGCAATGGGGATTCTGGTAATTTTATGAAAATCGGTTTGGCGCAGATTAATTCGACAGTGGGCGATTTGGCGGGGAATTCCCGCAGGATTGTGGAGGCATGCCGATCGCTGGAGGCTCAAGGCGCGGATGTCATTCTCACGCCGGAATTGGTCCTCACCGGCTACCCACCGCAGGATTTACTTTTCCAATCCGACTTTGTGCCTATGAGCCTGAAGGCTCTTGAGGAAATCCACCGCGAAGTGGGCTCGGCGGCATGGATTGTTGGCTGTGTGCAAAAGAACCCCACTTCATCGGGACGGCCATTTTTTAATGCGGCAGCCGTTCTGGAACGTGGATGCCCGATCCGCTGGGTTCATAAGACACTCCTGCCGACCTATGATGTCTTCAACGAGTCACGGTATTTTGAACCCTGTCAAAAACCGGCGCCGGTCGAGATTCGTGGCACGACTTTCGGTATTACGATTTGCGAGGACATCTGGACCCCGGATTATCTACCACGCCCGTTGTATTCGTGTGATCCAGTGGAAACCCTTTGTGCCGCTGGAGCCACGGCGATTTTGAATCTAAGCGCGTCGCCTTTTCAACTCGGAAAACCACGATTCAGGGAGGCCATGATCAAAAATCAGGCCCTCCGACATAGTGTGCCTTTTTATTATTGTAACGCCATCGGTGGAAACGATGAGCTGGTGTTCGATGGTCATTCGCTCGCAGTCGGAGCGAATGGGGAAATCCAAACACGGCTTCCCGGTTTTGAAGAGTCCACTCAAATCGCATCCGATGGATTGGTGGAAAAGGAATCCAGCGACCTAGAGGATTTGCGCCGCGCCTTGGTGCTCGGCGTGCGAGACTATGCCGAAAAATGCGGCTTCAAGTCAGCCGTGCTGGGATTGAGCGGTGGCATAGATAGTGCCGTTGTAGCCTGCCTCGCGGTAGAAGCTTTGGGAGCAAATAAGGTGACGGGTGTCGCGATGCCGTCGCCATTCTCTTCCTCACACAGCGTGGAAGACGCTCTAGCCCTAGCTAAGAATCTTGGCATCGAGTGCTTGAAAATCCCGATTGGCGAGAGTTTCGAAGTTTTTAAAAACCAGATGCGTCCAGTCTTCGGCGATCGACCGGAAGATGCCACAGAAGAAAACATGCAAGCGCGCCTTCGCGGCCTCACGCTGATGTCTCTTTCAAACAAATTCGGCCATCTCCTGCTCACGACTGGCAATAAAAGTGAACTCGCCGTGGGTTATTGCACACTCTACGGAGATATGGCTGGGGGACTCGCTGCCATATCGGATGTGCCAAAGACGCTGGTTTACAAGCTGGCGAAACATTTGAACCGGAACACGGAAGTCATCCCTCGCCGCACGATCGACAAACCACCAAGCGCGGAACTTCGTCCCGATCAAAAGGATCAAGATACTCTACCGCCCTACGAGGTTCTCGATGCCATTCTCAAACTCTATGTGGAAGAAAATCGCGGCATAGGCGACATTGTGGCAGCAGGCTTCGAAGCTGAAACCGTGCGCTGGGTGACGCGCAAGGTGGATTTCAACGAATACAAACGCGAACAAGCTGCTCCCGGTCTCAAGATCACGAGCCGCGCATTCGGCATGGGACGGCGCATGCCAATAGCTCAAAGATTCTTCTCAAAATGAACGCCTCATGGACATTTGCCAAGGTGTCAACAGTATGTGAACAACTTGTGAATCCATGCCAGCAAAGTTTAACAACTCGGCGAAAAAACAGAGTTTTTCAGAGCCATTATTTTTCACTCACAGCTTCTTCACAGAGTCAAAAACGCGTGGAACACGCACTGGGAGCCTGAGGAACAGACTTCTTCACGGTTGTTCACACCATTAAGAAGAAGAAGTTTCCTGAAAAATAATTTCTTTATTATTAAAGCATGTGAACAACCTCTCAGCGGATGGGATTCTAGACTGGTGAACACACTTTGCACTGGCTGCCCAACCTGCTAAAAATCCGTAGCAATCATTCACTTCAACCATCATGTCACAAGGCCCAGTTTCGCAATTCATCGACCTTCACTACCGCCACTTCAACGCCGCTGCTCTCAAAGATGCTGCTGAAGCTTACACCCGCCATCTAGATCAAGGCGGCATCATGCTTATGACACTTGCCGGCGCCATGAGCACAGCGGAGTTGGGCATTTCTCTTGCAGAGATGATTCGCCAGGGAAAAGTCCACGGCATCGTTTGCACAGGAGCCAATCTGGAGGAGGATATCTTCAACCTTGTGGCGCACGATTTTTACGAGCGTATTCCGAACTATCGCGACCTCACACCAGCTGATGAGCAGGCCCTTCTCGCCCGCCACATGAATCGCGTTACCGACACCTGTATTCCTGAGATGGAGGCCATGCGTCGAATCGAGGATGTTATTCTCAAGGAATGGATGGCCGCCGATGCCAAAGGGGAGCGTCTATTTCCGCATGAGTTCTTCTGGCGGATTCTTGATTCGCCCGAACTCCAAAAGAGCTTTCAGATCGACCCCAAGAACAGCTGGATGGTCGCCGCCAAGGAGAAAAATCTCCCCATGTTTGTTCCTGGTTGGGAGGATTCCACTCTCGGCAACATGTATGCCGGTCATTGCATCGAAGGAGATGTGAAAAATGTTCACACGGTCCGCTCTGGCATCGAATACATGATGTCGCTGGCTGAATGGTATGCGCCGACAAGCCATAAAACGCCCATTGGCTTTTTCCAAATCGGCGGTGGTATCGCAGGCGACTTCCCCATTTGCGTGGTTCCGATGCTGCACCAAGACCTCCGCCGCACCGATGTGCCGTTGTGGGGCTACTTCTGCCAGATCAGCGATTCCACAACGAGCTATGGAAGTTATTCCGGTGCAGTCCCCAACGAAAAAATTACGTGGGGCAAGCTTGGTGAAAATACTCCAAAATACATAATCGAATCCGACGCTACAATCGTAGCTCCTTTGATCTTCGCGAAGGTTCTCGGCTGGTAAAATGTGGATTTCATATCCCCATCACGAGCCGTGCAACTTAAGACTTAATTCTTAAAACTTAAAACTCCTTCCATGCACATCCTCGACATTCTCAAACCCGGAAAACCGACTGTATCGTTCGAGTTTTTTCCACCGAAGACCCCCGAGGCGCAGCATGCTCTCTACGACACAATTCGCGAGCTGGAAAAAATCCATCCGAACTTCGTCAGCGTTACCTATGGCGCGGGCGGCTCGACCCGTGAACTCACGCACGATCTGGTTCTGCGCCTGAAGACCACCACGACACTGGACCCTGTGCCACATCTGACTTGCGTTGGTCATACCCGCGAAGAGATCACGGCGATCCTTGAGCGCTATGCCGCCGCAGGAGTGAGCAATATTCTCGCCCTCAGAGGCGATCCCCCGCGCGACAAACCGGACTACAACCATGCGGCAGACACATTTCCGCAGGCTGTGGATCTTGTGAGTTTTGTCAAAAGTTTCAGCGGACATCCCGATCCACGCGGCTTTGGTATCGGTGTTGCCGGGTTTCCAGAAGGTCACCCCGCCACGCCCAATCGCCTGTTGGAAATGGACTACCTCAAGGCGAAGGTGGACGCTGGAGCGGATTACATTTGCACGCAGCTTTTCTTCGATAACCACGATTTCTATGACTTCCGAGATCGGTGCGCGCTGGCCGGCATCCATGTGCCGATTGTTGCCGGCATCATGCCTGTGACCAGCCAGTCCTCGATGCGCCGAATGGCCGAGCTCGCAGGCGGCGCCCGTTTTCCTGGGCGTCTTCTCAAGGCCTTGCAACGCGCTGGCGACTCAAGTGAAGCGTTTCGCCAAATCGGCCTGCACTACGCCACCGAGCAATGCGCCGACCTTCTCGATCAAGGCGTTGCCGGCATCCACCTCTACACGCTTAACCAATCCACCGCCACGCGTGAAATCTGCCAGCGGCTTGGGATTCTTTAGATCATCCGCCAATGGCTGAAACTCCGGACGCCATCGCAAAAAAAGAGGCCAAGCTTTTCAACATCCTGTCCTCCGATATTCTTGAGCTCGCGCCCGATTTCAAGACAACGGACGACCTCTTTGAAGCAGGCTTGGATTCCATGTCTATTATGCGCCTTCTTATTCACGTAGAAACCACCTTCGGATTTCGCCTTCCTGTGTCGCAAGTGAATCGGGAAAATTTCTCCACAGTGCAAAAAATCGCCGCCCTCATCCCGGCTGAGTAATTCCGCGCTGTGAGTTCCCCGGAAAAATTCGACATTCTGGTCGTGGGCGGAGGCACGGCAGGGATTGCCGCCGCTGTGTCAGCCGCACGGGCTGGGGCAAGGGCGCTGCTCGTGGAACGCCGAAACGCTCTCGGTGGTATGGCTTCCAATGCCCTCGTGCACACGCTCTGCGGGCTTTACCTGCTGCGGAATGACGACGCCCAGCCTTTGACCTACGCCAATGAGGGCTTCCCGCGCGAGTTTGCCGAAAGTCTCATCCAAGCAGGAGGTGCCTCAGGGCCGGTGCGAATGGGAAAACTCGATGTCCTTCCGCATCAACCCTCCGCTCTCGCCGCTGTGGCGGATGAAATCACCCGCCGAACTTCAAACCTGACCGTTCTTCTTCATACAGACCTCACAGGCATCGAGTCCGTCTCGGGTAAAATCCAATCCGCGCATCTTCAGTCGCGAGGCCATGTCTTTGAAGTCGAAGTGAACTCTCTCATCGATGCCTCGGGGGATGCCGAAGCCAGTGCGCTTGCAGGTGCTGCTTTTGAGTGTGCGCCAGCGGATCGACTTCAACGGCCGGCCTATATTTTTGGAATCGGTGGCGCACACGAAACAGCTCTGGCTGGTGATGCCCGCCTCAAGCTTGCCCACCTGATCAGCGGCGCCGTGGCATCAAGTCAGCTTTCCTTTGAGGCTCTGGGCGTGGCTTTTCGCCATGGTATGAGTCAAAATGAAATCTGGGTGACAATCGATCTGCAGGCTGATCCCTACGATCCTTGCTCGCCGGAGTGTCTCACTCGCGTGGAGGAATGCGGACGCCGCGTTTCATTCGAAATCATCCGCTACCTGCGGGCTTATGCCGAGGGTTTTGAAAACGCGCGCATCACCTGCACTCCCGCGCAGGCAGGTATTCGCGAGAGCCGCCGCCTGAGCGGGCTGGCCTGCCTCACGGAGGAGGACATCCTCCAAGGCAGGCAGGTTGAAAACCCCGCCGCCCTCGCCTGTTGGCCATTGGAACTGCGAGAGAACGCCAAGGGGCCCCGGTTCCGGTTTCCCGAAGAGAACCGTCCTGCTGGCATCTCGCTCGATTGCCTGCGCTCGCGAACCTTTGAGAACCTCTTCGTCGCTGGCCGGTGCATCTCCTGCACGCACGAGGCGCAGGCGTCGATCCGCGTTACCGGAACATGCCTCGCTACGGGAGAGGCCGCAGGGAAGGCGGCAGCTGCATTTTGAGATGAATATCGCCGAGGAGATTTTTAAAAAAGCCGATCCCAACGCGGTAGCCGTTTTCCACGACGGGCAAAAAACAACCTACGCCGCACTCGCTGAAAAAAGCGCCCGACTCGCTCGGCAACTCCACCCGCTGATCGAGTCTCTGCCTTGCCCTCGAGTCGGTCTTCAATGTGCCGATGGGGTGGATTACATCGCACACGCCCTCGGCATCCTGCGGGCTGGCGGGTGCTTCGTCCCCATCGCTCCCGAGCTTTCTGCTTCCGAACGGTGCCGCCTTATTGAGGAGGTTCGCCTTGATGTCATCGTGAAGCAAACCGATGCCGGTGCTGTGTTGCTCGAGGCACAGGAGCATTCTTCCCCAGCTCCTGAGTGGATCAAACCGCTTGCGGAAATACGCCCCGCCTTCATTCGATTCACCTCCGGCACCACTGGCCATGCCAAGGGCATCACGCTTTCCCATCAAACCCTGCTGGATCGCGTCACTGCTGCAAACGATGGTCTCGGCATCACGCCAGCTGACCGCATCCTCTGGGTGCTTCCCATGTCACACCACTTTGCTGTCTCGATCATGCTCTACCTCTGGAACGGAGCTGGCATTGTTCTTCCGCTTTCGAGCTTGCCAGGTGATCTTCTCGAAGTCTCGAAGCGCACCTGTGCCACAGTCCTCTACGCAGCACCTTTTCATTACGAGATGCTCAGCGGCTTTGACGGCGATTCTGATGTTAACTGGCGACTGGCTGTCTCCACCACGGCGGCATTGGCTGTTTCCACGTCCGAAAGGTTCTCAAAAAAATTCGGCATATTTCCATCCCAGGCACTCGGCATCATTGAAGTCGGCCTCCCGTGTCTGAATTCTCCCGCACCGGCTCTGCGACCAGCATCGATTGGGCGTCCTCAGTTATCCTTTCAGGCCAAGCTCAAAGATTCGCAGCTTCTTCTGCGTGGCCCCGGATGCCTCGATGCCTATCTTTCGCCTTGGCAACCGCGCTCTGAAATCCTGGACAAGGATGGGTGGTTTGCCACTGGTGATATCGCTGAAATCGACACGGAGGGTTTTATTACCCGCCTTGGACGCATCAGCACGGCCATTTCGATTGGAGGAATGAAATTCTTTCCCGATGAGGTGGAGGCCGTCTTGAATACTCATCCCGCAGTCGCGCGCAGTCGCGTCATCGCCCGCCAGCACTCGGATTTCGGCACGATTCCGATTGCTAAGGTTCTCATCGTCCCCGGCGCTGAGGCACCGCCGCGTCTTGATCTTCTCAAGCTCTGCCGCCGCGACTTGTCCGCGCACAAGGTTCCTATCGAAATTTATTTTGTGGACGACATTCCTCAGACTCCAAGTGGTAAAATCAAACGCGCATGAAACACCTGCTCCTTTTTCTTCTCCTCGCTGCGCCGCTACAAGCTCAGGATGTCGAGAAAATCCTCCGCGAATGGATTTCAAAACAATCTGCCATCCGCTCGCTGCGCGCGGATTTCATACAAACCCGCCGCCTGCCTGCGCTTCGCATACCACTGAAAAAATCCGGCACCGTCTGGTTCGGCACTGAGGGGCGCTTCCGCTGGCAAGTCGGTGATCCAGCCGAATTGCTCGTGCTCAAGTCACCGAACGATTTTCTCGTGATCGAACCAAAAAAATCCCTCGCCCGCAGGTTCACCGCATCCTCCTCCGCTGCCCGTGCCATGCAGGAACTTCCCATGCCAATCGCCATCTCGCTCGATGAGTTTCAGCGCCGATTTGAAGTCGTTTCCCTCAAGGACGATGGTGGTCGCATGGACCTTCGCCTCACCCCCAAAGACCCGCGCCTTGCCGAAGGCCTCAAATCCCTCCGCATCCTCTTCGAACCTGCCACTGGAGCCGTTGTCCTCTTTGAAATGACCTTCCGCGACGGCAGCGAGGTCTCCACCGAATTCACCCGCATTGAGCGGAATCCCACGCTTCCCGCTGAGTTTTTCCAACATGATCTCCGGGATTTCAAAATCGAAGACCAATCGTGAAATATGCCGAGCTGCCTTTGGATCACACGCGCTGAAAAATGGTTTTTCCCGCTCTCTTCCAAAGTTTTTATTCGCAGAGCAAGAAATCCTGTGCTGAGGTAAATTGTCAGTTCTCAAAGATGAATTCATTCCACTTCAATGGATAATCTTCCAAAACCTGTAGTCCTTCGGTTTTGGAACTACGTTCGTCGCTACAAAAGCCTGCTGGGAATTTCAGCTCTCGGCAATCTCATCACAGTGACCATCGCCTCCATGGCGCCGCTTTTTGTGAAGTTGGTGATCGATGAAGCCATTCCCGGTCGGAATGTGCTGTTCCTTGCTGGAATTGTGCTCGTTTTCTTAGCCTGTGAGACCATGCGCTTTCTCGTGGGCTACGGACACTTTTACCTTCTTTACTATGTCGGCCAGCGCGTTGTTTTCGACATCCGCCGCGCTCTGTTCCACCACTTGCAAATGCTTCATCTTTCGTTTTACGAAACCCAGCGCACGGCGAGCTTGGTGAATCGCGTCGTCCACGATGCTGCCGCCGTGCAACAATTCATTACCTCGGCGCTCACCACCGTTTCAAACAGCTTGGTATCACTCGCCCTCGCAACAACGATCATGTTTTTCCTGAACTGGAAAATGGCCCTCTTTTGCACAGCGAGCCTTCCGATTTATTTCACCGTGGTGCGCCTTTATCGAAGCTCTCTCCACACGCGCTCTCATGAAGTGCAGGAGCGCCAGTCGGCCTTGGCTGGGACGCTTGGCGAGACATTCAGTGGCATCAAGGTGGTGAAATGTTTTGCCCAGGAGGACCACGAGCGGAGGCGCTTCCTCCAGCGAATTCGCGAAAACCTCCCGCATGAACTGGAACTCACCCTCATGGGAGTCCGTATGGGGCTCCTCCTCGCGGGAATCTTTGCTGTGGTCTACGGATCCGTTCTTCTCTGGGGCGGCAGCAGCGTGATGAATGGCACCATGTCGCTCGGCTCGTTCGTGGCCTTCATAAGCTACCTCACGATGCTCTACGGCCCGCTCCAAAACCTTTCCAACTTGATCCAAATCTCCACCAGTGCCCGCACCGGATTCGAGCGCATTCTCAGCCTCCACGACATCCGCCCTCACATCACAGAACTCCCCAATCCCATCGCTCTTCCTAATCTTCGCGGCGCGGTGGATTTCGACCACATCCACTTTTCCTATGATCGCGGCATCGCCATCAATGACTTCAGTCTCAGCGTTCCAGCTGGCGAGATCGTCGCGCTGGTCGGCCCGAGCGGCAGCGGAAAATCAACGCTCATCAGCCTCCTCACCCGTTTCTATGATCCTTCGGCAGGCGTCATCCGCATCGATGGCCATGATCTGCGGACGCTCGATTACGACCTCTACCGCCAACAAATCGGCATCGTGCTTCAGGACAACTTTCTCTTCTCTGGTTCGCTTGATGAAAATATCCGCTACGGCCGCCCGGATGCCACCGAGGAGGAGGTGCGGCGCGCCGCCGAGTTGGCGAATGCGTGGGAATTCATCGCCAAAATGGAAGGCGGGCTCAAAGCCCAAGTGGGACAAGGCGGCGCCACGCTCTCCGGCGGCCAACGCCAGCGCATCGCCATCGCCCGCTGCCTGCTCAAAGACCCGCGGATTTTGATTTTCGACGAAGCCACAAGCGCGCTCGATAACGAAAGTGAAGCGCTCGTCCAGCAGTCGCTCGATACCTTGATGGAAGGCCGCACGGTCTTCATCGTAGCCCACCGTCTGAGCACAATCCGCCGCGCCAATCGGATCGTCGTGATGGAATCGGGGCGGCTCGCCCAGCTCGGCACGCATCAAGAACTGATGGCAGTCGATGGCCCGTATCGCAATCTCCAGAAGCTCTCCGTCGTCCACGAGGCTGCGGCCTGAAGCCTATTTCCATGTCTGCATTTCCCGCTTCCATACAAACGCGCCTTCGTCGTATGAGCCGCCTCATTTTTGCGGCCGCATTTCTCGCCATTCCATTGATAGCCGCCACGGCACTGCTTCTGCCGGTGGATGAAAAAGTCCCCGCCACAGGCGTTGTGCGGGCCCAGGAGGATGTGCATGTTTTTTCGCCTCAGGATGGAATCCTCGCCGGCATCCGTTCCCCGGAGGGCAGCAACGTCAAAAAAGGAGATGTTCTCTTTGAACTCGATTCCATCCTGCATGCCCAGCGACTTGCATCAGCCGAGGCGTCACTCGCCGAAGCCGAGGCCACATTTCATCTCAAGGAGGCCCAACTTCAAAAGACGAGCGGGCTCCCCTTGCCAAAGGAATTCTGGCATGTGCCCGAGGAACTCAAGCAGGCCAATGAGCGTCTTGCCCTCGCAGAGAGAGAGTGCGCCCGCTACGAAACCCTTTCCAGGACAGGCGGAGCGAGTCGTCAGGACTACGACCGCTCCCTCGCGCAGCGCGAGGTCGCCCGAGGTGAAGTGGAGAAAACTCAGGAAAAGCTCGATGTTCTCAGCCATGGCTACCGCGAGCAGGTCATCGCCGAAGCCGAGGCTGAAACCGCCGCCGCAAAAGCTGTCCTGAGCCGATGGAAGGTCGAGAGGGACAACGCCGCCGCCTTGGTCGAACGCTGCCTCATCCGCGCCTCCGAGGATGGCACAGTCACCCTCGTGCAAAAACGCCGCCCCGGTATGCCCGTCACCGCAGGCGAAAAGCTGGCCCACATCTCCCGAGGCCCCGCCAGCCGCGTAAAAATCCTCCTCGCCGAAGAAAAAATCATCCGTGTCGCCCCCGGCCAGCAAGTCATCATGCGCCCGCTCTCCATACCCTGGTTCAAATACGGCCACGCCCACGGCACCCTCCGCAACGTATCCACCGAACCCTCCCTCCCCGATGGAAGCCAGACCGGTCCCCAACGCTACGAAGCCACGGTCGACATCACCGATTCCCCAGTCCCTCTCGCGCTTGGCTCGACTGTCGACGCGGACGTCATCCTACGCCGCCGTCCCCTCTGGCAACTCTTCCTCCCGGCCATCCTCGATCGTTGATGTTTTTATAGCGGCGGTCTGTGACTGCCGATGGCTAAAGCTCCAGCGCTCATAGAGACGCCGCTACAAGTGAACCCGAAGAGTCAAAAGAGGGCAGCCACTCAAAACGGGCGCTATTTCTTGTTCCCTGCCTGACGCTCCGCAGCGATTTCATGGAGGTGTTTTTGAAAGGCTGGGAACTTTACCAGGATTTCACCCAGAGTTGTTCTATTCAGCGTGTAGAGATCGACATAATCCACTGCGCGGACAGAGGCATTTCGGGGTTGATTCATAAGCAGGGCTGTTTCCCCGAAATAACCTCCCGGCGAGAGAGTGGCGTAAATCGTTTTGCCGTCGCTTGAGACCACCTCCACATGCCCATTATTAATAAAATACATGCTGTCGCCGATATCACCGGTCCGGAAAACATAATCGCCCGGAGTGAATATGATTGGCTTCAGGTGCATGAGTAATTCTTCCACCAACGCATCGCCTGCGCCCTCAAAAAGAGGCACTTTTTCAAGCATCGCTTTATTAATAAAAATCGACACCTTCAGCTTGAGCGAATCCGGTAAATCAGCCAGCACATGGCCCTCGCTATATCCACGGCGCGACTCCCAGAGGTAGTCGTAGTAACCACGAATCTGCTTCTGAAGATCCAGCGGGATTTTTCGGAATCGCATGAATGTATTAATTTCATCCATTTGCTCCGAAAACTTTTTCCGCGCGGAATCCAAGTTCGCAATCAAACTCGCAAAGATAGCGATGACATAGCCATACAAACCCGCCCCAATGACTTCTATCGAAATGGTAAAAATCGTCTGCATCGGCGTCACAGGCGTCACATCGCCATAGCCGATAGTCGCAATCGTCGTGACCGCCCAGTAGAAGCTTCGCAGGTAAAGTAGTTCCTTTTGGGAAGTCCACTCGGGGCCGATATTTCCAGCACCAAGAGCTATCCATCCACATGCTGCAAAGTGAGCGAATAGTGTGACCCAGAAGCCGAGAAAAATCATTCTTAGCACGCTGGCGTTTATCAGATTTTCCTTCGCCAGCTTCTGCATGAAGTTCGCGATGTGGGCCAACCTGAGCAGACGAAGCAGCCGCATGCCGTGCCACGCAGAACCAAAAAGCGCCCATGGAAATATCGAGAGCAGATCCAAGATAAACCAACCCTTCACATAATGCTTTGCGATGCTCTTCCGCGAGGTCACAAGCTGCCCATCCACATGCACAGGCGTGATAAAATTCGAAACCATGTCTGCAAGGAAACAGCCGGTGGTAAACAATTCCACGGCCAGCAGCACGCCCGTGAGCTCAATTTGCAATGCCAATCGAAGCGTGGTTTCTACTGCCGCCACTACCGTCACGAACAAAATAAAAGCATCCCACATCTGCTTAGGCCGGCCATCCGGATTGATAGTCAGTGATTTTGTTTTCATAAAAAACTGGGCAGGAATTCAACCCAGCTGCACGGCCTCCGTTCAGAATCTCCTGCAGATCAAACAAGCGAACTCCAACGCGCCTTGTAGTGAAAAAGTCGAAAACGCTCAAGTAATGGTTTGCGAACCGCCCAGCGCGATGCTTGCCGCTGGCTTTAAAGCGATGCGGTTTTTAAAAAATTCAGGATCACTTGCTCGGCTGCGGCGGCGGCTTGTGGAACGAGGCCGTGCTGCATATGGAAGCCATGCGGCATTTTCTCGCCGATATGGAGTTGCACCGGGGCACCGGCGCTGTGGGCCCGCTTCGCAAAATCGACGCCATCGTCACACAGGGTGTCATCTTCTCCGACTAGAACAAGGGTTCGAGGCAGACTCTCCAGATCGCCATGGGCCGGACTGGCGCAAGGATCCGTCCAAAGCTCCTGATCGGGAGCATAAATGGCTCGCTGGAAGGCGAGGAGCTCGAGGCCATTGTAGGGATGATCCTTCCCCAAGCGCTTCATGGAGGCGTGGTTCTCGAGTTCGAGGTCTAACACGCCGCAGTTTAGCATCAACTTGTCTGGAAGGCACTCGCCTCGGCCACGGCAATAAAACCAAAGCGCCGCAGCCAGATTGGCACCCGCCGAGTCGCCGCCAACCGTGATCTCGCCGGCGAACATTTTTTTATTGGCACGAAATACACCGACGCAATCGTGCAAAGCGCACGGATATCTATCCTCCGGTGCCAGCCGGTAATGCACGGCCGCCACCGTTTGCCCGGATAAAGCCGCCACGCGCTTGGCCCAGCTTATGTGTTTTCCCGAAGCGGGCGCAATCCATCCGCCACCATGCAAATACACAAAAGCGTGAGAAGAGGCTCCCGGCGGCCTGCAAAGTGTCACCGGCACATCGATTCCGGCATCAACCGAAGGCAGGCTGATTTCCGAGATTTCGACTTCAGGGAAATCGTTCAGGCTCGGATGGTCTTTTTTCCCCCATAATTCCCGAATCTCCGCCACCCAGCGATCGCGCATGGGAACTCCCGGCACGAGTTGACGATATAAATCTGCCGCCGGCCCGCTCAACATCTCCTCTGTGAGGCCATTTCTCATCGGGCACCGGCTTTGGAAGATTTCACTTCCTCTATCGCCGCCTGCAATTGATTCAACCGCTGCTCCCTCGGACCCCACAACTCCACCAGAAGTGGACGATTCCTTTCCGGCAAAACCTGAAACCGACCCTCGCGATAAATTTGTTTGAAAATCGCATCCACCTCATCGCGGTAGGCATGATCGACCGGCCGGATGCCGTCCGCCTCCATCTCAACCGGCCAGGCGTCGGATTTCGGCACAAATGCCAGAATGTCCAAATGATCCAGCGATTCTCGAACGGCAGGAACCATCGACTCCACAAAAGCCTCGTCGATATCCGTGGTGCCCTGGTTCGCTGTGTATTGGGAATAAGCGATATAATCCACAGGCGCACGGTCAAAAATCACATTATCCGTGCATTCACCATACCGATGAATCCGGCTGATGTTGTAATACATCTGAATGCCATTGTGCAGCTTCGTAGAAGCATCGCGGAAGAGAATTTCATAGGGGCCATAAAGCCCGAGCGCTCGGTAAGGCTCTTCCTCGCGACAGAAGTCAGGGTTTTTTGCAACCCACTCGTTGACAACAGTTGATTTCCCCAAGGAGTGGGATCCAGATATGGCAATGCGCATGGTCGAGGCGTGTTTGCCAGAGTCTGCATCTTAAAAACAGACTGGAAAAGAAAATCCCACCTCCGACAGCGCGGAGGCGCCGACGGAGGTGCGTTTTTTGAGATGCGGACTATTTCAGCTTGGCAAGAAACATGCAGGACTCGCCTTTGGCATTGACAATATCCATTTTGAGTTCTGGGCTGCCGGTCTTCCCTGTCGAATTTTTCCAAACCACTTTGTAGTGTTTGTGACAGTCCTTGCACTCGATCATGGACCCATCGGCGCACAATTTCCGAGCCTGTTTCTCGTCTTTGATATCGATGATCGTGACGGTGTGCGACGCTTTGCAGACAAGGACGAGTTGGGATTTCGGGCCGAGCTTTTCGACATCGGATTTCTTCTCGATGACTTCCAGCGCTGGACCGCCTTTCCATGGCGGAAGGGCGAAGGCGGATGACATGAAGAGCGCGCATAGGGATGCGGTGAGGGTGAGATATTTTATGGTTTTCATTGTGTTGGATTCTGCGCCGCGAATATGGGCACGCCTTCCATTGCCCACCAATGGGGTCTTTCCCGTAGGCGGATCCACAGTTGCGGTTACGACGCTTCTGAAATGCCTCAGATCGATGGGTGATCACCCCATTTTGAAACGACTCGCTCCATCCGATCTTGAGCTATGAAAAATTCAATAATGTTGCTGTCGGGCGGTCTTGCCGGGACTGTAGCCATGACTCTCTTTCTTCTCCTGCCCCGATGGCTTGGCCTCGCTCATGTGGATGTCATTCGTGCCGGAGGGGCTTTGGTCGTTGGTTCAGGCAATCGATCGGCTTTCCCTGTGGGTTTGGGCATTCATATTGCCATGGGTATCGGCTTTGCCTTTGTTTACTCCGCATTTTTGAGCCTTTCCTCGCTACCATTCAACGCTCTCACTGGTCTATTGCTCGGCAGCATTCATGGCGTCATAGTCATGTTGCTGGTGTCGATCTTGATCATGGAACACCACCCGGAGCAGCGATACCACGAGCGCGGTCCTGCCACTGGCCTTGCCCAACTCGGAGCCCACATGCTCTACGGAACCATCGTGGGATTGATTGTAGGTTTATCGCGTTAGATGCTTGTTTCCCGATCGGCGGCGGCTTGGACACGGCTTCGAGTTGATTCAAGCCGCTATGGAGCTTACGGCTGGTGTGGGAACGAAAATGGGCCAGGCTGCATGTGGGGGCACGCAGCCTGGGTTGGGGGTGAATCGGCTTTTAACGGCCCGTCTTCGGGCGGAGCTGTTTCTGGCGGAGCGTGACCGGAGTGGCAGAGTTGCGAGGAGCGGCGTAGTTCCAATCGAAGTCCTGATAGTTATCGTTTGTGTCTGTGGCGCCAGCGTTGCCTCGGAAGATGGCGTAGTAGCGATCGGGAGCGATGGCGGGATATGAGCCCTCGTAGGCATTTACCGTGCCGTAGCCGACGAGGTCGCTGAGGCTTGTCAGACCGAGGGGTGATGCCGCAGTCAGCGGCGTGGTGGTTCTCATAAGTGCCACTTTGCCTTGTTTGGTGGCGAGGTCGTAGAATCCCGAAGCGTCGGCTTTTGGCAGATCGTAGGCGTAGTCGCCGCCCTCGAGGGCGATGAGATAGTAGCCTTTCGCTGGGATGATGCCTTTGAGCGGAACCACCATCCATCGTGCGCTTGTGCCGCTGGCGAGCTGAAGCGACCATCCATCGAGCTGCACAGGTGTGACTCCGGGATTGTGGAGCTCCACATAGTCATGGCTGAAATCCGACCACCAGCGGCCTCCGCCGGCGTAGACTTGGCTGATGACGACAGCGGCTGGCGGCGTGGTGACCGTAAAGGCCGTGGAACTCGTCGCGCTCGCGGTGGCGGTGGATACCTGCAACGCGCCAGTGGTGGCTCCGAGCGGGACTGTAGCGCTGACCTGCGTCGCGGAGACAATTTTCCACACGCTGGCTGCAACGCCGTTGAACTGCACTCTGGTCACTGCGGACAGGTTTGTTCCATTGATTAGGACGCTCGTGCCGATAGGCCCGCTCGCTGGTGAGAACGAGGAAATGGTCGGCGCCGGTAGCGGTGCCACGACGGCGACCGTGACTGATGTCGATGTGCCAACAGCGCCTTGGCTATCTGTCGCCCGGGCCGTGAGGATATAATTGCCAGCGGCGGCGGGCTTCCAAGCGATCGAATAAGGTGCGGTTGTGTCAACGCCGAGCGAAGTCGAGCCGCTGAAGAATTCGACTCGCGAAATGACTCCCGCAGCGCCGGTGGATGTGCGATCCGATGCATTGGCGGTGAGGGCGATTTGAGATCCCAGGCTGATGCTTGTTCCACTCGTTGGCGAGGTGAGGCTGATCGTAGGAGCGGGGTTCATCGGTGAGGGAGTGGGAGTAGGCGTTGGGCTCGGACTCGGTGATGGGGTCGGCGTTGGTGTCGTCGAAGCTGCAGCACCAGTGACTACGAGTGCATAGGGCTGGGCGTTTGTGGTCAGCGCAGCATCCATCGACACGGTCACTGTATAGGTTCCGGCGCGGTTCGGATTGGAAATATAAACCTGCTCGGTGTTGTCCACCCTGTTTTTGCCAGTGGTGGCGGCTGCGGACATGGCGGCCGATGTCCACGAATCCACAAAGGGCATGACGAAGGGCAGATAAACAGTGGCTCCATCCGGCCCTGTGATTTTTAAATCCAAGTCATGCACGAGATTTGCCGTCCTGCTGTCAGCGGCTGTCTGTGTAGCGCCGGCGGGATCTGTCCAGGATAGCGTGGCGCGAATGGGGCTGACGCCATCCCAAGTGAAGGTGGTGGTCGTCGATTTCACGGCCGCCGTAAGGGTGTTCTCGAGGATTCTTGGCACGGCTGGTGCAGCTTTTTGCGCGAGGATGATATCGGCAGCGGCTTTCACATTGATCAATCCCCAGCCGAATTTGTAGTCAGGGCCTGGGTTTCCGAGGTCGTCAGCCGTGTGGATCAGGAGAGCCTTGAGAAGGCTGGCGCGGGGGCGCTGGCCGAATGTGTTTGCGTAGAGTTGCTGGATGAGGGCCGCCGAGCCGGCGGCATTTGGCGTCGCCATGCTGGTGCCGCTGTAGGTGCCATCGTAGGAGGAATCACTCGCAGCCGTGGTGGAGTAGACACTCACGCCGTTGGCAACGAGGTCGGGCTTGATGCGCCCGTCGTCGCAGGGGCCCCAGCTCGAGAAGGTGCTCATGGAGCCAGCGGCGGGAGAGCGCACACCTGCTACGACGGCGTCATTCACCGCGCCGACGGTGACGATATTTTTAGCGAGGGAATTGAATGTGATCGACTGGAAGCCGCCCTGTGCGGTGAGGGAGCCTTGGTCGTTGCCAGCCGCCCAGAAGGGAAGGTAGTAAGGAAGGGACCACACAAGCGCATCGGTGGTCTGTGCTTCACTTTCGTATCGGCCCATGTCGGCCGTGCTGGCGCCGTATCCGTAAGAGTGGTTCGAGAGCGGAACGGACGAGAGAGCGGCGGCGGTGGCTGCGCCGCTGGCTGTCATTTCTGCGTAGTCGTTATCCCAATCGTAGGAATCGACGGTGGCCTTTGGTGCCATGCCCTTCGCGTTGGCATCGACTCCTGTGGCTGCAATGGTCCCAGCGACATGGGTCGAGTGGTCATCAAGCGGAGTCGTCGCGTTTTTATTCGTGATTCGCCCGGTCAGCTCACGGTGGGTGTTACGGATCGAGCCCGCATCCCACACGCCGACCTTCACTCCGGTGCCGTCGAGGCCGTAAGGCGTCGCCTGAACCAGATTGGCGCTAGTGGAGATCGCTGCGTTCTTATTGTTCGTGATGCGGTAGAGGGGCTGGTCACCACGGAAATCGTGGAGAACCGACACCTTTCCGCCGACCTCATTGATGCGCACGGGGACTCCGAGTTCACCGGCTTTTTCCAGCACGGCATCCATACGGCTCTCTTCGATCTGTGTCATTTGAGCCACGACCTTCTCTCGCTCCTCGGGATTGCTCATGTCTGCCGACTGCAGAAGTTGCACGATCAGGTTTTTTGGCCCCGCCGGTCCGCCTGCAGCCGCGCTTGACGAAGCGGATCCCTGCTGACGGGTGGGATTGTTGTTTTGCGCGTCTGTGGCTGCGGCGGCCGTGTTATCCGAATCCGGCGAGGGATCAGGCTCCTGCGCTGGCATGGGCACAGGCGGCGCGCCTGGCCCTGATGAGACCATGGTAGGCGCTATTCCGCTTTGAGGCGGCTTCGGCGCAGCTCCGCTGGAATCCGGGGTGGCTGGACTTCCGACGCTGGCGTCGGCGGGTTGTGTATTGACGGGTGATGTGTGTTTCCGGCTGGTGGCTTGGTCGGCATAAAAAATGCCGGACAATGCGATGGAGGAAACACCCAGGCAGGTAATGATTGTTTTTTTCATTGTGCTGAGGGTTTGGATCATTGCTCAGCATCAGCCGTGCCAATGGCAGCGGCCGCGCGAATGTTGTTCGCGAATGATGCTGCGGTCCCGATTTGCACGCGTCCTTTTGTCTCTGTCCTTTTGTCTCTTGCCCGTGACCTCGGGCAGGCTTAAGATATGGCCATGTATCCCGTGGTGAATATCGATGATCCGGTTGGGAAGGTTGTTGGCAAGCGAAGACCACCGAGCAAACTCATTTCTTCACCTCAAGAAACCGAGGCCAATCGGCAATGGGCAGCAGCGGGGTTTTTCCCACGCATCAAAAAGGGCGTTTACCGATTTAAATCCCACGAAGAGGCCGACCAATGGCTGATGGACCATTCGATCCCGAAACCGGCGAATTGATCCTTCGTGATCCTTCTGTGGAGGATCTCGTTTCTCTTCGCCGTGAACTCCACGCTCAGGGCGCGAAATTTATAGTAGTAGGCGGTTTCTCCATTCGGGCGGCTGGATATGGGCGGCACACCACAGATATCGACATTCTCATCAACACTGATTTGGAAAACGAGGCGCGTGTTTATGAGGCCCTCGCCACGCTTCCGGACGGATGCGTGCGGGAACTCGAAGCCGGTGATGTCGAAAAATACACCGTCGTGCGTGTGGCAGACGAAATCCTTGTGGACCTCATGGCAAAGGCCTCCGGCATCGACTACCACGAAGCCTCCCAAAGTCTCGTCATTCACGAAATCGACGGCGTGCCCATCCCCTTCGCAAGCCCCGAGCTGCTCTGGCGCATGAAGTGCCGCGCTGGCCGCGAAAAAGATCGCGGCGATATCGAATTCCTGCGGCAGTATTTCATGGCCAAAGGCATTCAGCCTCCGATGCTTTGACTGGTTCAGAAGGTGGCATGGCCGTGCAGGCGCTGGAGATCTTCGACTCGGGTTTTTCGGGCCGAATCAACAGCGTCATCTCTTCAAAAAATTTGCGTCCCTCCGAGCATCTGTCTGGGTGGAGTGTTCGTAAGACTTGGTATGCGCCACATTTCGGCGAATAGTATGAGTCTCTTGAACTCCCAATCTTTGATTCAAATTGTCTCATGAAGACCACGCTTTTGCCCGAGCAAATTTCCCGGATCGTGCGGTTGGCTTGGGAGGACAGAACAAGTTTTGAGGAAATTGAGAAGCGGACGGGATTCGTGGAGAGGGATGTCATCGCAGTCATGCGCCGCGAGCTGAAGCCTTCCAGTTTTCGCCTCTGGCGTAAACGGGTGAACGGCCGCATCACCAAGCATCGGCGTCTGCTGGAGCGCAAGCTCAAGGGACCCCCGGCAGCGGACTTCGATGACTGAAATCGAAGAATGCTTTGCGGCAAACACCGGGTTCGCCGGAAAGGTTGGGGCATGCGCAACATGAAACCTGAACCCAGCAGCATTAACCACTGAGCCACAGAGAGCACGGAGATGCGATTCCGTATGCGGATCATACTTTTAAAAAAATCTGTTTTCGGGTTGAACCCACCCGGAAAGTCTTCTCTTTTTCGCCGAAATCAGCCTTCCACCGATGTGGAGTCGGCAGACTCCGTTGATCCAGACAGGAAATCAGATTTTTTTACCTCTTGCTCCGTTTAGCCGGGGGATATACATTTCGAGCATGACGACGACTTTACAAGCATGGGGAAACAGTCAAGGAGTGCGTCTGCCTAAATCCCTGCTTGCGTCTTTGGACCTGAAGTCAGGAGCTGCTGTCGAAATCGAGCTGAGCTCGAAGAAAGATGCGATCATCGTGAGGCCCGCGAAGGCGCCGCCGCGCGTCCGAGGTCGGCATCGCATCGAAGATCTCGTGGCGGCCATTCCGAGGGGCTACAAAACTGCCGAATTTGAGTGGGGAACAAGCGGTCGCGAGGTCTGGTAATGACTGCTTGGATTCCGAAGCAGGGAGATCTGGTGGCGTTGGATTTCGATCCGCAGGCTGGCCATGAACAAAAAGGACGCCGTCCGGCGCTGATAGTGAGCAAAGAGGCTTTCAACAAAGGCACCGGTATGGCGATCTGCTGTCCCATAACCAATACTGACCGGAGGATGCCTTTTCATGTTTCCATCGCAGGGCGCACATCACTAATGGGTTTCGTAATGTGTGAGCAGGTGAAGTCGCTCGATTTTCGGTCACGCGGAATGAAGCTGATTGAACAAGCTCCACAGGATGTGCTGGAGGATGTGCTCTCCATTATTGACGCCTCGGTGTTTTGATTTGGGCTTCCAAAAAATTGCGAGGGCATTTGCCGGGTGATTCAGTGTCAGACATCCCGAGCTCTGCCCAATCGCGTCTTCATCGCAGGAAAAATGGATGGTTTTTTTGACACGGGAAAAACTCGGCATTTGAAGATCGATGGGGATTCAAATCCATGCTGATTCTTCAACTACGAATACATCGAAATTTCACGAATAGCGCGCCGGCTGCGGTTACTGTAGCGGCGTCTCTGTGAGCGCCGGGGGGGGCTCCAATTCGGCAGTCATAGACAGCCGCTACAAACCCGCGCGGCAGCGCGATTCGTAAGCCGGGGTAGGGATGCCGCGCCGTCGGCGTCCCAAGTTTCAGCCGCCCCGTCGGCGTTTCTTTTGGATGCAATGGCGGCTCCAGCCTCTGCGCTTCGCGTCTCCGGCTTGGCAAGCACGCCACGCAAATGGGTCAGCGGCGGCGCGCCGACCCTACCCTGTATGCACGAGCGCGCTGTCGCGCGGTTGCTGTAGCGGTGCCTCCGTGATGGCCGGGGGATTCTCCGCTTGGGAAAGGCCAATGAAAACCTCAGATATTACTGCCGAGGAAGGTGTGGATGCCGCACTCGCTTTTGTCGAAGCCGGTCCAGCGGCCGGCCCGTTCGTTTTCGCCGTCGCCTGTGGGGCGTGTGCAGGGTTGGCAGCCGATGGAGCGGTAGCCACGCGCGGTGAGGGCGTTCACCGGAAGGTCGTGTTTTTTGATGTAGTCTTGGACTTCGTCACGGCTCCAAGCGGCCATGGGATTGAGCTTCACGATGTAGAGGTCGCGGAGGACATCGAAGTGGTAGAGTTCGGCGATTTTGGTTTTTTCGCGCGACTCGTTTTGCTGGCGGCGGACTCCGGTGATCCAGACATCGAGCGTGGAGAGTTTTTTTTGCAATGGAATGACCTTGCGGAGGGAGCAGCAGAGGTCGGGTTTGGTGTTCCAAAGCTCATGGCCGAGTTCAGTAGCTTGTTCCTCGAGCGTTTGCTCGGGGACGAGTGGCTCGATGGTGATGCCGAAGCGTTTCTCGACGGCGGCTTTCAGGTCGAGCGTTTCAGGGAAGAGGAGGCCAGTGTCGATCGTGAAGACGGGGAAATTCAGGCCGTTTGAGAAGGCCTCATTCATGACGACGAGACCCGCTCCTTGAAAGCTGGTGCCGATGGCCGCGCGTGTGCCGAATTTTTCCCATGCCCAAAACAAAACCTCGCGCAAGCTTGCGGATTCCAGCTCCTCAGACTTGCGACGGATTTCCTCGGGATCGAATTTCGACGGCATAGGGTTAGAAATTGACCACAGAGGTCACAGAGAGCACAGAGGAGAAAAATCAAGGACTGGCAACAAATGTGATTTGCCATGCTCCTGGGCAGGCGGATTGAAAACGCGCCTGCATTCTGTCTCTGTGTCCTCTGTGTTCTCTGTGGTCAATCCAGCTTTAGAGTGCTTTTGCTGCGGCGACGACATGGGCGGCGGTGATGCCGAGTTTTTCCATGACGATGTTGCCAGGGGCGCTGAGGCCGAAGCGGTCGATGGCCACGGTTTTGCCATCGAGGCCGACATAGCGGAACCATGGGTCGGAGATGCCGGCTTCGATCGAGACGCGCTTGCGGCAGGATTTCGGTAGGACGGATTCCTTGTATTCCGCGCTCTGGGCTTCGAAGCGCTCGAAGCAGGGCATGGACACGACGCGGGCACCGGCACCGAGTTCGGCGGCGGCATTCATCGCGTGCTGGAGTTCGCTACCGCTGGCGAGGAGGATGAATTCCAAGTCGGCGGTTTCTTTTTTAGCAATGTAGCCGCCCTTGAAAACTCCCTCGCGGCGCGTGGCGACAGGAATGTCGTTTTGAGTTGGCAGATTCTGGCGCGAGAGCACCAGCATGGTCGGACCGTTCGTCTTTTGGAAAGCTGCGGCGAAGGCGCCTGCGGTTTCCTCGGGATCGCCTGGACGAATGACATCCAAGCCGGGAATCGCGCGCAGGGCGGCGACGGTCTCGACAGGCTCATGGGTCGGGCCGTCTTCCCCAACGCCCACGGAGTCGTGGGTGAAAATGTAAACGGTCGGGAGATGCGACAGCGCGGCGAGGCGGATCGATGGACGGCCGTAATCGCTGAAGACGAGGAAGGTCGCACCGCTGGCGCGGAAGATGCCATCGTAGGCGATGCCGTTCATGATGCCGCACATGGCGTGCTCGCGAATGCCGAAGTGGAGGTTGCGACCCTCATGGTTCGTGCGGTTGAAGTCGCCGCCGTCCTTGATGTAGTTCAGCGTGGAACCGTGCAGGTCAGCGCTGCCGCTGGTGACCAGCGGCATGGCGGCGCAGATCGGCTGAAGCACATCGCTACCAGCCTTGCGGGTGGCGATGTTGACGGCAGGGTCAAAGGGTGGAATGACATCAAGGAGGTTGGGAGTTTTTCCAGCGATGGCGTCATCGATTTCCTTGGCCAAGTCGGCGTTGGCTGAGCGCCAAGCGGCGTAGGATTTTTCCCACTCTGCGTATTCGGCTTTGAGGGTGGCTTTGCGTTTCTCGAAGTAGGCCTTGGTCTCGGGAGCGACGAAGAAGGTCTCCTCTGGGAGGCCAAGCGCTTTGCGGGATTCGGTGACGAATTTCACGCCGGCCTCGCCGTGGGCTTTGTTCGTGCCGCTGACTTCGGGAATGCCTTTTCCGATGAGAGTCTTTGCGATGATGAACTGAGGCTTACCGCTGGAGGCGGATTTGGCTTTTTCAATGGTCTCGGCGATCTCGTGCAGGTTGTGTCCATCAATCTGGTGGACATCCCAGCCGATGGCGGTGTAGCGCGCGGCGGTGTCCTCGCTCTGCGTGACTGGTCCCATGGCGTCGAGCGTCACATTGTTGGAATCGTAAATGAGGATGAGGTTATCGAGGCCGAGGTGGCCGGCGAGCGCGCTGGCTTCCATCGCCACTCCTTCCTGAAGGCAGCCATCACCGGCAAGCGCGATGACATGGTGGTTGAAAATGTTGTGGGCGGATGTGTTGAAGCGGGCTTCGCACATTTTTGCCGAGATGGCATAACCAACGGCATTTGACACGCCTTGGCCGAGCGGGCCAGTGGTGGCCTCGACGCCGGGGGTTTCGTGGAACTCCGGATGGCCGGGGGTGATGCTGCCGAGTTGGCGGAAGTTTTTGACTTCTTCTAAAGACAAGCCATAGCCCGCGATGTGGAGCCAGCTGTAGAGGAACATGCTGCCATGGCCTGCAGAGAGGATGAAGCGGTCGCGGTTCAGCCAGCGGGGCTCATCGGGATTGAAGCTCATCGCAGAGCCGAAGAGAACGGCTCCGATATCCGCCGCGCCAAGCGGGAGGCCAAGGTGGCCGGATTTGCATTTCGTGACGGCGTCCATGGCCAACCCACGGGCGTCGCGGGCGGCGATTTCGAGAGAAGCGGTGTCTAAAGTCATAGTGGGATTTGTTTTTGAGCCTGCCAGAAAAGCCGCTTGGTCGGCCGATGGCAAGAGACAATCCCGTGACGATTCCGCTAAGATGCAGCTCGCTCGGCGCGGCGGAATTCTTCCATTTCGCGCTTGAGGGGCTCCCAATAAATGCGGTCCTTTTCCTGCTCTGCCCGCACCTCGGCATCGAGTGCCTCGCGCAGACGGGGCAAGCAGGGCGTAATGGCGAGTGCCAAGAGCGGTCTCGTGGCTGACATGGCGGCGGCTTCGCTTGGGAAGCGGGCGGCGAGGTCGAGGAGGCGTTCCTCGGTGCGCGATTCCCGAAGCCAGAATTCTATGCGTTGAGCCGTGGGCTCTTCGGAATGGGCTTCATAGTGCCCCTCTACCAAGGCGCTGATCATCGGCCAATCTTTCAGGCGTTGAGTTTTCTTTGCATTGACGAGGTCGGGAACGGATAGAAGGTGAAACTCTCGCCCATCTTCTTCCGTGATTGTTGTGCGTCTTTCCCAAAGCACGCAAAAATCCGGTAAGTCGCGAAGCTTTGTCATGACATCCACCCGTAGCCCTTCGACTCCGACTGCTCTACAGCGGTAGTGGACGGCGTGCCCTCGATCCAAGACGCGCGGGTCGAAGCGTGGAATGGCAATTCTCACGGCATCAAGCTCCGCAAGCGCTGCGTGAAGGCCTTCAAAATTCTCCTCCTTCGCGAGAATGAGAAAATCGACGTCCTTGCTAAACTGCGCTGCGCCGTAGAACACGCAGGCCTGGCCGCCCATAAGCAGCGCCTGAACCTGATGTTTCTGGATCGTAGAAAGGACTTGTCGGATCGGGGTCGGGATCAAGGCTACCTCCCATGGCTAAGTATTGAGCGAAGATTTTCTCGCTTTCCCGGAAGCGCTCCAGCGGGGTGAGCTTTGCCCACTCCTGCCACTCTTCAGGCCAGTCTTCGAATTTCATCGCAAGGGCATGATAACGCGGCGGGTGTGATTGTCGAGTGGTTGCTAAAACACCGACCCTTTTGCTGGCAGGTTACGAAAATTTAACAATTAATCCATTTTCCTGCTCGATTCGGCTTAGAAACTACGGCAGCCATGAAAAAGCCCACATCATTCAGCCTCGCCAAAGTCCTCGCTTGTTCGACGGCCTTGGCCTTCACATCCATTCCGGGTGCATTTTGCGCCGATCAAGATAATGCCAACTCCAATAGCTCTCAGGAATTCCTGAACAACCTTCATCTGCAACCCATCGTGTTACGTGGTCCAGTGGAAGTAAAGGATGGCCAAGTCCTCTCCGGCACTTCGGGAACGATCGGTGGCGATCGGATGCCTGCTCCCGATGACGATCGTTCAAAGCCGTTCAACGACTGGTGGAATGGCAAATATATGCTCGGCGGAGAAGGCAACTTTGGCTTTGACCTTCGTAGCAAACTTGTCACCGAGGGCGTTTCCTTTAATGGCAACTACCAAGGAGCATTCTTCGGTGTGGTGGACAGCGAAAAAGGTTCGCGTGGATTCTGGGATCAACAGCTCAACTTCGGCAGCGAGATCAACTTCGGCAAGCTCCTGAAAGTTGAATCTCTTGAGGGCGTTTTGGCGTTCTCGAGCTTTCGCTACCGCGACTCGACCAAGGACTCGAATCCTAACAATTTCGTCGAGGCCCAGTCCATGTTCAATCCCTCAAACTGGCAATCCGGCACCCAGTTCCGCGTGCTCTCGTTCGGCCTTGAAATCGGGACCAAGGGAATGCTGCCCATCAAGGATATGGTCGTCCTGCGTGGCGGCTGGCTCCAACCACAAAAGGAATTCGCCGATCAACCGCTCTCGAAGCTTTTCTTGAACAATGCGGTGAACAGCGCCAAGGGCATCGGCGGCAACATCCCGTTCTCATCCAGCTTCTCTACATGGGGCGGCACGCTGAAAGTCCAACTCCAGGATACTATCTACATAAAAAACGGTCTCTTCATGTCATTCCCGCAGGCCACCGCCTCGACGAACCACGGCCTCGCCTATCAAGGATACGGCCCTGCCACAAACCAGAACGGCCTCTTCTACATGGGTGAGACTGGCTATACACCCATCATTGGGGAATCCAAACTCCCAGGCAAATACGCCTTCGGCGGTTATTTCTACGGCACACCCGCGAACAAGACGCGCTCGTGGAACGGCACCAACGATGCCGGCCAATACGGATTCTATTTCCAAGCCGATCAGATGCTCTACCGCGAGCGCAGTGAGGCCCCCGCGCCACAGCCCCGTGGTGATGGGAAATCCGTCGTCAGCGGGAAGAATGTGGCCAGCGGAAAATCCTTCACCGCTCCGGTGGAAAGCTCCAAGCCGACCTTCTCCAAGCAAGGCTTGAGCACCTTCAACTTGCTCACCTTCGCTCCGGGATACGCTGTGAAAAACACCTACCCCTTCTACTTCCAGAGTGGCCTTGTTTACACGGGCCTCATTCCTGGACGCGACGAGGATTTGACGATGATCTCACTCGGCTATGGGGCGTATCAAGGTGATGTCAGCCCGGCGGTGGATGGCTATACTGCCGTGATCGAAGGCGGATATCGCTTCCAGATCAATGGTTGGTCTTATGTCCAACCCTTCGCTCAATACTTCTCACATCCGAATGGAACCGGAACGGCCGCCGTCCAAAATGCCGCCGTGCTTGGCTTCCTAGCTGGGCTGGTTTTCTAAAGCCTCTCCCAAACTAAAAAGCCCGCCTCACCAATCAAGGCGGGCTTGATGACGAAAAAATCTGCGTTCTCAAGGCGGGGCATTTCTCTTGCGGGAGGGATGCCCTTCCTGCTGTAGCGGCGGTCTGCGACCGCCGATCTTAAGCGATTCGGCGCTCGTAGAGACGCCGCTACAAGTGAATACGGCTCGCTAACACGAAAACCTAATAGCCGTTGGTATCACTCATCGTCCTCATCGCTCTCGCCTTTTTTGTAGGTGAGGCCTCGCAGTTTGCCTTCAATGAAGGCGTCGATATCGCCATCCATCACGGCTTGGATGTCACCGGTTTTGACGCCCGTGCGGAGGTCTTTCACCATCTGGTAGGGTTGGAAGACATAGCTGCGGATTTGGTTTCCCCAGGCGACGTCGCCTTTCTCGCCGTATTGGCGGTCCACCTCGGCGCGTTTTTTGTCGCTCTCCATTTGAAAAAGCTTCGCTTTGAGGAGTTGGAGGGCCAGTTCGCGGTTGCGGCCTTGGCTGCGCTCAGCCTGGCAGGCCACGACGATGCCCGTGGGGATGTGCGTGAGGCGGCAGGCGGTTTCGACTTTGTTGACATTCTGCCCGCCTTTTCCGCCGGCGCGGAAGGTGTCGAGCTTGATATCCGCCTCGTTGACTTCCACAGGCACATCCTCAATTTCCGGCACGGCATCCACACTGGCAAATGATGTGTGGCGGCGTTTATTCGAATCGAAAGGCGAGATGCGAACGAGGCGGTGCACTCCGCGCTCGGTTTGCAGGTATCCGTAGGCGTTCTGGCCAGTGACGCGCAGCGTGGCGGATTTGATGCCTGCCTCGTCGCCGAGTTGGATGTCTGTGATGGCGCACTCGAGCCCGTGGCGTTCCATCCAGCGCTGATACATGCGCAACAGCATATCGGCCCAATCACATGACTCGGTGCCGCCCGCTCCGGCATTGATGGAAAGGAAGGCGGGGCAGTTGTCGTAGGGACCCGAGAGCAGTGCGGTGATCTCGAATTTATCGAGGTCTTTTTGGATCGAGGAAAATTCCGCCATTATTTCGGCTGCAGCGGCGGCTTGGTTCTCCGGCGGCTCCTCCAGTGCGAGTTCACGCAGCACATCGAGGTCGGCGGCGCGGGACTCCAGCGCCTGCATGGGTTGAATTTTTGAGCGCAGTGAGGACACCTCTGCAACATCTCGCTGAGCTCGTTCGCGATTGTCCCAGAAATCTGGATCGGCCATGCGCGCCTCGATTTCAGAGAGTTTTTGGGTCAGGGCCGCCAAGTCAAAGAAACCTCCGCAACGAGGCCAGGCGGCCTTTAATCGCGGAGGTGTCTAAATTCTGAAGTTCTTCGTTCATTGAGTCAACAAACCTACAGCCGCCTGCCGTCGCTTTAAACTTAATTCTGAAAAGCACCCGCGAGGCGGATGTCAGTTTGCGCTCTGCTTTTCTGTCGGCGCAGCTGGGGTATCGAGGCGGTAAATTGTTTCGCCTTCTTTCATGACGCCGATGCGGTCGCGGGCCACGATTTCCACATACTCGCTGTCATTTTTCAGTAGATGCACCTCGCGGCCGCGGCGAGCCTTCTTGAGCTCCTCCTCGGCGAGGATGCCTTTCTCCTCGGCGAGTTGTGTGGTGAGTGAGCGATGGCGGACGATTTCCGGATAAAATGCGGCCACAGCCACGGCTGCACAGCCTGCGATGATCAGCGCGATCATCATACGATTGGCCTTGTGCCAGACCTCGGGATTTTTGCGGCGTTTGGAGCGGATGGGCTGCACAGCTCCATAATTAGCCGATTCGCCCTGAAATTCCAACTACGACTTTTGGCTTATTTTTGACGCCTTGTTTCGGATGCGGGCCCGAGGAATTTAACGAATGGCAGAAATAAAACTCCACAAAGTGCCACCACAGCCTGAGCACCAAATCCTCCAAGCGAAATCAACGTCGCCGTCGCGGATGGCGTCCCAAAAAATGCACCCAGCACGGCATTGAAGAGGGCCTCGCGTAACCCCAGCCCATAGAGCGCTACTGGCAGCATGGTGAGTGTGTCCACGATGGGCATGATGGAAAAAATGCTGCCGATTTGTAGCGGAGACCCAAATGCCCGAGAGCTGAAATAATATCCTAGGAAATGGGCTGCCAGAGCGATGGTCGCAAGCAGGCATCCCGTCGTCACCGCGCGCGGTCGTTGCGCCATTTGTTGAAAAATCGCTCCGGATTCCAGCAGGTGAGGGCTGAAACGCGGATGTCGCCGCCTCACGAAATCTCTGAGCGCAGGGATGGATGTCGTCCACCACAGGCCGAGCAGAAGCACGGCGCCTCCCAGCAGGCTCGTTGCAGATAGCACGATAACGCGTCCTATTTCTCCTGAGAGGAAGATGTCATGATTCCACGCCAGAGACGCCGTCATGAAGCCGACCAGCGCGACCAGCCCACACAGGCGGTCTGCGAGGACCGAGAAGGCCGATGCCATTTTTTTCTCAGGGAAAAGTCGCATGAGATACATCGTCCGCACGGCGTCGCCTCCCGCCGAGCCAGGCAGGCCGAGGGAATAAAAAAGCCCGATGGCCGAGAAAGCGACGGCATCCCGCCAACGCAGTGGAAGGCCGAATGCGTGCAAGATCACCCACCACCGCGTCGCGCAGAGGATCTCGCTCAGCGTTGCCGCGCACGCGGCTCCAACCAGCCAGGTGAAATCCGCCGCAGCCAAGGCCCGTGCGGCATTTTGCCTTAACTCGGCATCCCCAAAAAGCCTCGCGAAAATGTAAACGGTGATCGCCGCTTGCAGGATCGGAAGGAGGTATTTTTTCATGTGCGGCGAGGTGCGATTTCTTATCACACCGTATGCGGCGCGGCATCCGAAAGATTTGCCTGCACGGATTCGCTTGCGCATCCAGCCTGCGACGGCCAGAAGTTTTCCATGCGACAGATTCTGACAGCCTTCGCCGCCGTGTTTTTTCTCGTCAGCTTGCACGCCGAGCTCCCGCCTTCGGCCTACGAGCGGATGCAGGCCGCCGCTCCTGAGTATTTGGAAGTCGAAATTCTGCGAGTGGATATCGAGCCGGGCGCCGAGCCCGGCCGGCAGGATGTGGAAATCACCGCGCGCATCGCGAAGGTCAATCGTTCTTCTGCCAATCTCCAGCCCGGCGGCATGCTGAATATTCTCTACACCCTCACCGCGCGCCCACCAGGCTTTGTGGGCCCTGGACAAGTTACTATCCCCGCCGAGGGCGATAAGATCGTGGCCTATCTCAAAAACGGCGAGAAGCCTGAGGAATTCGAGCCTGCCGCTGGCGCCATGACATTTCGCAACTTTTGATTTCTTCGTTCAATGGATGCCGATGAAATCCTGCTTGCGGTTGACCCCTCTCTTCGCGGGACGGGATTTGCCGTGCTTCAGCGTTCGTTGGGCAAGGTGCGGTGTCTGCATTTCGATGTTATAAAAAATTCCCCGAAGCTCACGGTTCCCGGTTGCTTGTTGGAAATTCACACACGACTCACGGATGCCATGTCGCGCTTTCAGCCTACAGCCATGGCCGTCGAGAGCGTGATTTATGTGCAGAGTTTTCCCACGGCGATCACTCTGGGATCCGCCCGTGGAACCGTTCTGTTGGCCGCCGCACAACGCGGGCTCCCCATCCACGAATACGCCCCGCGTCGCGTGAAGCAGGCGGTTGTCGGCACCGGCGCGGCACAAAAAACACAGGTGGCCTTCATGGTCCGCACGCTGCTGGGCCTTACGGTCACACCTCCGCCGGACGCGGCGGATGCCATTGCGGTGGGCTTCACGCATTTTCAAACCACGAAATTCCCGGCACCTGCCGCACTCCGCCGCTGATGAAAATCCTCGTTCCCGGTCGACTCACCTTTGAAGCCGCGCTCGCACTTCAGGAGCAGATCCTTGGGCAGGTGCAACGCGGTGAGAGCGACGAAACACTCATTCTCCTCGAGCACGAGCCCGTTTACACCATCGGCCGCACACGCGACCGCTCGAGTTTGCGCGAAGCCCTTCCGCACGCCGTCTTCGAAACCAATCGCGGCGGGCAGGCTACCTACCACGGCCCCGGCCAACTCACCGGCTATCCCATCCTCGATCTTAACAAGCGAGGGCGCGACCTGCATCTCTACCTCCGCTTTCTCGAAGAGTATCTCATTCGCTTCTCCGCCGGATTCGGTGTCACAGCTCAGCGCCGCGAAAGCCTTACCGGCGTGTGGGTCAGTGAACGAAAACTCGCCTCGCTCGGCGTTGGCGTTCGCAAATGGATTTCCATGCACGGTTTCGCCATCAATATCCTCGCCAGCTCGACAGATGCTTTTTCAAGTATCACGCCCTGTGGCCTCGCCGGCGTGGAAATGACAAGCCTCGAGCGCGAAAGCGGAAAACAGATCGACTTCGAATCCGCTCTGCAAGCGGCTGCGCGACTCTTTGAAGAAATGCTCCCGCAACTCGGAGAGACGCCTACAGACTGAGAATCTGCCAAATCTTCAACCCCTATAAAAGTTGCAGGCCGCCGCGACGAGTGTCACGACGGCCTGCTGTTCCCCCCAGAACGGTTTTAAATTCTCACGGAATCATGATGTGCGCAAGAAGTTTTTTTATTTTTTTTCGAGGCCTTGGCTCTGTTCAAAAATTTGAGCGCAATCACCCGTCGCCCAGCTCGACATTCCAATAGGCGATGTCGAGGAAATGACGCCAACTTTCGTGTGGATGGCTTGAGACCGAGATGTTCACAAAAGGCCTCCAGCGGGGACGCTTGGGCTTGCGAATGAGTGCCATTCCGACCTCGTGGGGAAGCCGGTTTCCTTTGCGCGAATTGCAGGGAATGCACGAGCAAACGATGTTTTCCCAATTCGTCTGCCCGCCGCGATCCCTCGGCATGATGTGGTCCAGATTCAGCATCTCCCGCGAGAAAACTTTGTTGCAATACTGGCAGGTGTTGTTGTCCCTCTCGAAGACATTGTGACGAGTGAACTTCACCTCTTTCTTCGGTAGGCGTTCGAAGAAAAGTAACACAATCACTCGCGGCACACGAATGCGCATCGAAACCGTTTTGGCCATTTCGGGATCCGGATTCGTCCGTGAAAAATCCTGCCAACTCTTGAAATCATGGGTCAAGAAACCCTGACCGCCCTCGGCGGAAACCACCTGCGCGTGACCCTGGTAAAGCAGAGTGAACGCACGGCGGGCGCTGCATGTATTCACCGCCTGCCAGAGGCGGTTGAGAACCAAAACGGGTGTATCGAGAACCGATTGCATAAAGGTGTTGGGGTCGGCTACGGACCTCCATCCCTTCAGACGGAAATCCCCGCTGACTTGCGCAGAGGTAACCCCACAAGCAGAAGGCGTCAATCTTTTTTCAGGAAATCTTTTTTGGGCACGTCCAGCGAGCACTTTGCGCTCAAAAATAAAATAAAATCTTGCAAGCAAGACACTAAACAAAAATACCTTCACCTCGCTCCGCAAAAGTATTGTCTTCAGCTGCGAAGTGCTTTCGAAGCCCATTTCCATTAAAGGGGCCTGGTAGTCCCAGCCGTGCAGGCAGTGAGCGCCCTCACCATTTCGGCCTTCTTTTTTATAAACAGCAAAAATCCAGCCTCGAAAACAGTCTGTCCCGATTTGTCCCGTGGCAATATAAAAAATCCACCGGCCGCCTGCAACCGCTCAAAAGCTCTTTCCTTGCCATTCTTTGAATTCTGTCTCAAAGGTCCTTTTTCATCCTGTCTCAAAATCCATCCAAGCTCTCATGCCTGATGGCGCACACCTCTAAAAAATCAACCTCCCGCAATCATTCAAAAACCGCCCTCCTGTCGCTCCGCTTGCCTCTCGGCTATAGCAACCCTCTTTTCAAATTTAAACGCGTTTAACGCCATTTTAGAGCCCTGTTTTTTGCCTCGATTCCCAAAAAAAATCCACAACCCTCAATTTGTCCATTCCTCGCGTGTTCCACGTGGAACAATTCTTCTGAACCTTCCATACTCTAGCCTTGTCAACCTTCAAGAGCCTTGAAAAGTTCAGCCACCTTTTCAAGGCCGGTTGCATAGACCCTTTCCGCGATCGGGTAGTTTGCAGAACCTGGGCAAATGATGTCCAGACGATCCAGCTTCAAGCAATCCAGAGCAAGTTTCTGCGACGGTCTAGCACGCGGGGTGGCCGTGAATTTCACTTCGAAACCATACCTGCGCCCGTTTCTCATTAAGAGAAGATCAACCTCCCCTTGGTTGTGAACCCCCCAGAAGTAAATCTCTCCATCCGATGCGCCACTGAATCGAATGACCTGCTCAAGCGCGAATCCCTCCCACGACGCGCCCAAACGCGGGTGCGTCTCCAAAGCAGCACGGTCGGGGATACCCATGAGTTGATGTAAAATTCCAGTGTCGCGGAAATAGATCTTCGGAGACTTAACCTGTCGTTTGCCGATGTTTTCAAACCAAGGCTGCAGGGTTCGGATGATGAATGTCCCGGTGAGTAAATCGAGGTAACGCCTGGCTGTGGTATCCGCAATGCCGAGACTTTTTCCAAGCTCCGAGGCATTGAAAATTTGCCCGTGGTAGTGCGCAAGCATGGTCCAAAACCGCCGCAATGTGGCTGCCGGAATCTGAATGCCAAGCGCAGGGATATCTCGTTCAAGAAATGTTTTCACATAGTTGGCTCTCCATAGCCAACTATCGGACTCCGTTTCCGCGAGGAAAGAGAGCGGATACCCCCCATGGACCCACAAGCGCTCAACTTCTCCAGTTTCGCGCATGCCGAATGGTGTCACCTCCACAAAGCCAATCCGGCCTGCGAGAGTCTCCGATCCCTGTCGGATCAAATCCTTCGACGCACTGCCTAAGATCAAAAACTTCGCAGGACAATCCTCACGATCTACCAACACACGCAAGACAGGGAACAAATCCGGTCGCAATTGAATCTCATCGATCACTACCAACCCGCGTAGAAAATCCAGGGCAAGCACGGGATTCGCCAATCGTTCCAAATGGGCTGGATTCTCCAAATCGAAATAATTCAGCGCTGGATCAAAGTTCGAGTTCTCGCCTCGGCTGAATTCCCTCGCCAAAGTCGTCTTGCCAGACTGGCGTGGGCCCAAGAGGGCCACCACTTTTGAAATCCTTAAATTCTCCGCAATTCGCTCAAGTAAAAAAGGGCGTTTCATAGGCCAAACATTTATCGTGAAATTTCGGCGATGAAAACCGAATTTTCATTTGGTGTTTTATTTATCTAGCCAATAGCAATTTAAAATCATGAAAAATCGAAGACTTTGATCGAAGCAAATTCGAAAGATTCACCACAAAAGACGCAGGTAACGCAGAAAGAACAGGTCGCAGCAGAGTAACAAGCGTCCTTTTTTTATAAAAATGCTACCGAATCCCTGTTCTTCCCTCGGTGTCCTCTGTGTCCTTTGACTCGCTCGCCCCCGCTCAGCTCGCCCTCCGGGCCAACCTTCGGTTGCTCTATCTCAAAGGCCCCGCCCTTTCGATTGTGGTCAATCCCCCATCAAACACGTCTCTCCCGCAGACTACTTCGCCTCACCAATCTGCCGCTTCGCCTCATAAAGCGCGATACCCACCGAGGTCGCCAAGTTCAGGCTTCGCGCCTCGGGCTCCATGGGAATCGTCAAACAATGGTCTGCATTTTCCCGAAGTAGAGACTCGGGCAATCCACGCGACTCCCGTCCGAAAACCAAAAAATCCCCATCCTGAAACGTCTCCGTCCAATACACCTGGGAGGTCTTCGTTGTGAAATAAAAGAATCGCCCCGTGCTCTCGATGGTTTGCAATTCCTCCAGAGACCCCCAACGCTTCACGTCGCACAGATGCCAGTAATCCATCCCAGCCCGACGAAGCGCCGCTTCATCCAGCGAAAACCCTAATGGCTCGATCAAATGCAAACGCGCACCCGCCGCAAGACACAGCCGCGCGATATTTCCCGTATTCGGCGGAATCTCCGGCTCCACCAGCACGACATTCAACATCCCCGCACCCTATCCGCCTTGAGCCAGTCCTGCAATTCGAATGATTGTTCCACGTGGAACAAGCCTGTATCATCCTTAGGTGGTCAGAAGATTCAACCAGTTGGTTAGGGAACAGCTGTTATCAAATCGAGAACACGAGTCATCTCCGAGAGAACAGCTGTTATCAAATCGAGAACACGAGTTATCTCCGAGAGAACAGCTGTCATCAAATCGAGAACACGAGTCATCTCCGAGGGAACAGCTGTTATCGAATCGAGAACACGAGTCATCTCCGAGAGAACAGCTGTCATCAAATCGAGAACACGAGTTATCTCCGAGAGAACAGCTGTCATCAAATCGAGAACAC
>Ga0209085_1000072_pt1 | contig 69460 bp, 93 predicted proteins | sample C_131016_EF_Meta_FD_187310 | JGI IMG/M metagenome (GOLD analysis project Ga0209085, IMG submission 187310) | Freshwater microbial communities from Lake Croche, Canada to study carbon cycling - C_131016_EF_MetaG (SPAdes) (version 2) | ecosystem: Environmental > Aquatic > Freshwater > Lake... | reverse complement strand
CCGGGAAGGTTACTTTGAAGTCATTCGTGTTTTAAATTCACTGTCTGAAGACTTTGTCCAGAAGGACGAACTGCCAGAGCCTTGGGAAACCAAAACAGAAACCATAAACTAATAAGGAAAAAAAAAACAATGAGCGAAACAACAGCAACACCACAAGCCCCAGCATCTTCGGGAAATGACTTCGTATCTCTTGCCGACGCAGTAGATGCAGGATTTGAATCTATTAATAAAGCGGCAGAAACACCATCGGTTTCCACAACTCCGACTACCACTATCTCTACTCCTGAAGTAGCAAAATCTTCAGAACCAGTTGTTAATTCTAAAAGCGATGCCTCCGAAAAAACCAATCCTCTTGATATCCTCACAAAACGCTTGACCGGAAAAGAAGAGAGCTTGATTGATTCCAAGAAGGATTTGGATTTAGACCTAGACATCAAAACGCCTGAAAATTTAAAGCCTGAAGCTCAAACAGCTTGGGCGCGACTTACCAAAGATTTGCGTGACGCCCGAGCAAAACTTAAAGATCTTGAGACAAAGATGTCGGATACCTCCAACACTTCCGTTGAACAAGCCAGCTTGCAAAGCCAGCTAGACACTCTTAAGTCGGAACGAGACGAGTATGAGAACGAATTAAAGTTTTCAAGACTTGAATCAACTCGCGAGTACAAACAGGCCGTTACCGAGCCTTTAACAAGTTTGCAAAAAGAAGTGGCTGATATTGCCGCTCTTTATGAAAACATCGATCCCCGCAATCTGTATGTTGCCATGGCTGAATCCGATCCAGCTAAACGTAGGGCATTACTAAAAGAGGCAACCAGCGCTTTTGACCCCGTTGATTCCCTTGCTGTTCGAAACAAAGCCGAAGAACTTCACAAAGTATTTGCTCGCAGAGATATTCTAACTAAAGACGTTAATACCGTTTTGCAGTTGATTGAATCCGAGGAAAAACAGCAACAAGAAGCGTTTCAGAAGAGAACACAAGCCGAAATTCAAACTGCTTATCAAAGTGAGTGGGAGAATATGCAGAAAGAAAACGCCCTTTTACGTCCTATTGAGGGAAATGAACAGTGGAATAATACGATTCAAAACATTCAAAAGCAGGCTTTGGATATTGAAAATACCGAACTTGATTCTCGTTCAAAAGCTAGATTAACGTTTAATGCCGCTGCTATGCCAGTGGTAATGAACGTATTCCAAGACTATGTAAGTAAAACGCAGTCTCGTATTTCCGAGCTGGAACAGCTGGCTAAAGATCTTAGATCTAGCCTACCTTCTTCTGGCGGATCAAAGGAATCAGCAGTAGATGTACCAGCTGATTTAGGGTTCTTGGAAGCCTTGGAGCGCGGATTAAAATAATTTTGATTAAAGTATTGACACGTTCTATCCGGTTGATACTTTTAACTAGTCCGGTACAGGTATAAAGATTGAGATCCTTACCAGACAAGACCTATAAAGATTGAGACGGTCTAGCAGAATTCGGGCATTAAAAGCTCTGGGATGCCGCCAGGGAAAAGTTTTGAAAAGTGGTGAAAGCGGATAGCCTCGATAGGGGCTGGCGTAATCATCATAAATCATAACCTACCCTTTGCGTGAGCAGGGGAAGGTTGAAAGGAAATAACTACTACTATGTCTACTACGTACTCGATTCAACAGCTTCTTGTAAAAGAAGCGGGTCGTATCGGACCGGAAATTTATCGCCGGACGATCGACACCTCCGCTTGGCTCAAACTGACCAAGCAAGAAACCTTCCCCGAGGAGATGGGCGATGTGATCAGTTCGGTCACCTTCGAACGTTTCTATCCTTCCAGCATATTGGCCACTGCCGCTGATACCACAGTTGGTTATACAGCCAATGACATTAAGCAAGATGCAGGAACCGGGTGGAGAACTTTGGGATCCAATCAGGTCTCACAAGACTACCAAGGCTTTAACCCCTTTACGCAGGCTGTCAGTACAGCTGGCGACGGGTTACCCGTAGCATCCAGTTCTTCAACTGGAAACGTCCTCCCAGCAAAATTGAGCGGAGTTACCTTCGGGCAGAAACTCCGTCAGTACAGCCTGGAATGGGCTTCGGTTGACTCCCCCGATATCTCGCTGGAAGACTTGCGCTTCGCAGTGAAACGCCGGGAACAGCTCTCCAACATCATGGATGTCCTCACTGAGTCGACTTCCTTGGTTTGGCAGGACCGTTATCGGAATCTGTACACCAAAGCAGTTGCAAATGAAGGAAACCTTGTTTACCCCAGCACTGTTGCTAACGGTATTGTGGCTTCCACTTCTACCACTACTGGTGATGCAAAAGTCGTTTACACCGCTGTAGTTAACGGCGTTGCTACGGCTGCTTCGGGATCAATCACTGCGGCGAATCTTCCGCAGAGCCAGCTGACTCAGGGCATCCTGAAACGGCTCTACATGAAACTTATCCGCGACGGCGCGGGTACTAACGCCATGGGCCGTGAAAACGGAGCCCCGGTGTTCATGTTGATTTGCGGTGCTGAAACCAGCGAGAACCTCATTCGCTTGAATGCCGACATCCGACAGGATTTCCGGTATGCCAAGCCGAATGAATTGCTCACCCCTCTTGGTATTGAGCGTTCTTACGGTGGCTTCTACCACGCAATTGACCCGTATCCTCCGCGGTTTATGACGTATAATTCGTCTCCGCAGAACTTGATCCGTATTTATCCTTTTCGTAAGGAGACCACGACCAAGGGTACGGCCTACAACATTAACCCCGCATACGAGACGGCATCCTACGAAATCAGCTACATCTTCCACCAAGATGTATATCGTTCCGTGGTGCCTACTCCGATGTCGACTGACAGCAAGATGGGTTTCAACCCCCAGAACTACCGTGGTGAGTTCAAATGGGTTAACATCTTGGATCGAGAGAATAACCCAGATGGTAATGTCGGGTATTTTCGCGGTGTTGTAGCCAGTGGCGCTCGGCCCGTGTTCCCGCAGTACGGCTATGTCGTTCTGCACACACGGCCTGCCATCAGCCTTGACTACGTTAGCTAATTGAAGAAAGGAGACCATCAATATGGCTTTCCCTCTTCAAACAGCAACGCAGAATAAGGTTCTTGCTGCGCAAATTCGCGGAGTCTTGAATAAAGGCCCCGAGTGGAATACCACTGGATCTACGCTTGCAGACGCCACAACGTCTCTCGCCGATCTGAATACCGGTACCGCAACAACTGCTCAGATTGCAACCAAGGTCAATACTATTTTGGCTTTGATCAAAAATCTGAACCTTCCCGCCGAAGGTAGCTAATAACTAATTGGTCCCCCGGGGTTCTATCCCCCGGGGGATCATACTCTTTTACAAACTCTATTTTATGAAAAATATCTCTTTCCCCGTACCCAAAGGCTTTACACCTCCGGAAGGTGTAAAAGAAGGCGATTCGTTTGATTTCATGGCCAGTGGTTATTTTAAGGGCAATACCATGTACGTAACGGCAGTTGAGGGTTCAGAAGTTGACGAATCTGCTTCTGAGGCTAAAGCAGAGAAAGCTGCTGAACAATCTTCAGGGCAACCCGAAGTTGAAATGGGTATGGTTGACGCCGTTGAAAAAGGAATGTCCCAGGAGAAAATGGCGTAAAGCCGTGGACAAGCTCATCTTGGCGGTTGTCAAACAAGCCTGGAATGATCTCCAGGATCTTGACACCGGCAAGAAACCCGCCAGGCCCAAAGCCTGTTATGAGCGAGAATCGTTCGAACTTTGTTTCGAGCTATTCTTGCCTTTGCTGGGTGTTGAGAGCTATACTGCCAATAAGATGAAATCACGGTTATACCCGACCCTAGATAGGATATTTAGTCATGGAAAATGACCATCTAATTACTCTTCTGGAGCGCACCGCCCGCATGGATGAGAAGCTTGATTCCTTGCTCGAAGCCCGCGATAAACACGAGAACCGAATCGGTAAGGTGGAGAAGCATATTCACATGGGATATGGAGTCGTAGCTGTTATGACATTTATGATTTCTACTTTTGCTGAATTCTTTTGGTCAAAGATTTTTGGCAAGAACAGTTGACAAACAAAAACAAGACTACACAATAGGAGAACTCTATGGCATTTTTTGATGAAAATCTCGCTCCATCCGTAACTCAGGAAACTGATGCATCTCTCGTTTCTCTTGGCCAGCGTGGATTCGTTTATGTTTCGGACACTACAGCAACGCCAGGCAATTTTGCAGCTATTCAAGTTTTAGAAGCGGCTCAGTTTTCTGCTTTATCTGCCCTTAATTCAACTGTTGGTGGTCTTGTTGGTGTTACCTTAACTGCCGGAACTATTATTTACGGTCCATTTACTGGCTTTACTTTAGCTTCCGGAAAAGTTATTGCTTATAAAGCCGGTTAATTTATATGCCTAAATTAGGTTTAGGCATCAACCTTGCCAATGCAATCGGAGGAAACGCGCCTTTGACGTTGTATCAAGATAATTTTATTAATGAGGGAGCTGGTGATTACAGTTTTACAACGCGACAATTTTTTGCTTACCCAAGTACGGCTAGTGTAATAACTACATCCGGTCTTTTAGGACAAAATTTATCATCCCAATCAGGACAGTTAGTTGTTGCGTTTGAGGCAGCAAAAGATAAATACCCACAATATAGTGGGCGAGCCTATACAATTGGGGAAGAAATTTACGGCGGCGTATACGGTCATGCGATATTTAGGAAAACAGGTCCTGGGGCTGGCGGAGGGAGTGGTGGATTTCCACCAATTATGCGGGTTGATTCTCCCGGAGGTAGTGTTGCTGGATTGGAAGATGTAAATGGTTGGACTCGGATTGTACCACCTACACGAGTTCTTCAAGATGGCGAAACATTAAAAGTATCTTTTAATTACAAAGCAACAACCACAACCACCGCTAATTTTCTTCGATTTGGAGTTTTCAATATTTCACCGCTTGTAAATGGGGGGATTACATATCCAGCAGTCAACAATGATTATATTGCGGGACAACCTACTTATTTAAACCAAGGAACAGCCTCTACAATTTATAATTCTGCCAGCGGGTATGCATTTATGTTTGGGAAAAATGTTTCTTATGGCGGTATTTACCGGAGAATTCCTAATAGTAGCAATTCTCTTATTGGCACAACTGGTTCTGTTTATACTCAACTTCAATCTGGAACTGCGTCGTCGGTTCTTGTAACAGGTACTTATTACTCCATAACAATAAGAATTAAAAGAGAAGGGTCCTCTCTTAGAGTAACTTCAATTCTGCCTAATGCTAGAATTACTACAGTCGATACTTCTCCAAATTCTTACTCATTTAATTCTTTTGTTGCTTATGCAGTTTCTGGAACAACGCAATATGTTCTTCAACCAATAAAAGTTGAGTTTGGAACTATTCCAGATCCCTACATTAATCAAATTGATATTTTTAACGGGTCGTTTTCTCAAGCAAATGGAACATATACACGATCTTCGAGTAGCGACAATTCTTTCACAAAGATAACTGGCACAACCCCCGGCTCTATTTTCTTTAGCGCAGGAGTTTGGTATATTTTTTCTTCTGCCATAGGTAATGTAGCTCAAAATACCTCTGAATTAGGAACAGGAACTTGGACTCCTTTAGCTCCAGGAAACTCTTCTGGAATCACTTCAGTATATACTTATACTAGCTAAACATTTAGTATGAAATTTATTGCGCTATTAATAGTTTGCATTTTACTATCCTCCTGCGCTTCTACAAAATATAGTTCTTCTGGTTCACTTACCTTAGAAGCAACGACTCAATCCGTATTGAAGGCTCAATCCATAGCCCGTTCAATCCCCGCCTGTAAGCCCGTGGCAGACGAGCTAGACAATACCAAAGACCAGATCCTAAAGCTCCAGTCTCAGGTCGACAAGAACTTCAAAGAACGTTCGGAGATGGCTGAAAGGCTTGAGTATCTTGAGGCCAAGTACAGCCAATCGGTCGGTCTATTATGGAAATGGCGCCTGATTGGTATCGGCGGTATGCTTCTTTTACCCGCATTTTTGGCCTTGCGTAATTTCTTCCCCTTTCTTAAACTCTTTTAAGTGAAAAAGTGGCTAAAGGATAACGTCCAGGGTTTGGGCGCTTTGTCGTGTGGCCTTGTTTTGTTTCTTGCCTTAGGCCCAATCCTTCACGCTATTGACCCCGGAGCTGGAGTTGTAGACCTTGGAGCCCTTCATGTTGTTCTGTTTGCAGGCGTTAAGTTGCTCTTTGCAGTGACATTAGCTTGGCTAATAATCAATATTGAGTTCAAGTTTTTAGACCAGTACATGGATAATAATGCTTTGGAGGATGACTGGCGGGAACTAAGCGGACAGACGCGAACGACCATACTGGTCACCGTTTTCATAGGTCTTGTCTTAGCTTTTGCCTTGTTATGTGGATAATTTATGCGCTGGCTTTGGCATCTCTATCTTTGCTGGGTGCCGGAGAGGGAGTTGCTCAGGGAGTCGTACTACCGCGAGGAGCAAGAGTGGAAAGCCTTATGGAAGTTGCCAGAAATACGATCGGACTCCGAGAAGAACCTGGAAACTCCGGGGCCGTGGTGGACGAGATTTTAGCCACAGTTGGATTAGAAGGTAGTCGTGCTCCTTGGTGCGCGGCTTGGGTTGTCTATGTAGGAGACAAGGCTTTCGGCAAGAAGTCCAATCCTTTCCCCCGTTCCGCTTGGAGTCCGGCCTTTGTCGTTAAACCCACTTGGGATCGCGGTAAAGGCGTGTCCCCGGGCCCCGCTGACGCTTTTGGCATATACTTCCAAAGCTTACGTAGGGTGGCTCACACGGGGCTTATAGAGCGAATTGAGGGCAAGATGGCAGTTACGATAGAAGGTAATACAAACGATAATGGCAGTCGAGAGGGGGATGGGGTCTATCGCAAGCGTCGACCATTGTGTACAATGCTCGCAAGGAACTGGTTATGAGTATTAAACTAGGAGCAATAGGAGTACAGAAGGTTTGCACTAAATTGATGGAACAAGGTTTTCTTGTGAGTATGCCCATTTACGATGACGGGTATGATTTAGTTACAGATTGGAAGGGAAATATGGCGCGGGTACAGGTTAAAACTACTATTGGAAATGAAGATTGCCGACGTAGGAAGTTAAAGTTTTTTGCGATAAGAGGTCCAGGTTTTGGGCATATGGAAAAAAGGTTATACTCTAAAATAGACTGCGATATTTTTATATTTTATCACACAACTCTGGACGCGTTGTTCATTATACCAAGAGAAAAACTTCCCCGCACAAAGTCGATTTATCTTGAACCTAACTGTAAATGGCGCGACAATTGGAATGTGTTGAGAGGAGCTTCACATAAATGAGTTTAGCTGACGTTAACAATCCAACTCGAGATCGAAATGTTCTTTCAACAGGTTTGACGGAAGCTCAAATTGCCGCGGCTTCCGCTGTTCCCGGCCCACAAGGACCTCCCGGCCCACAAGGACCTCCCGGCCCTTCCGGTGCAGAGAATTTTAAAGTTATTACAGTTGCCCTAAATCTTCTTGATTCGTTAAATACTAATACCCCCGTCTACACAGTTCCGATTGGAAAACGTTTTGTAATTCAAGATGTTACGTATACCTTAAATACCGTAGTGGGGTCAACAGCTACAACTCTACCCACAGTTCAGCTTTTTAGAGGCACAGGAACTGGCTCTACGAATCAACTATCCAATACTTTTAATTTTGGTGGCTTAACCTTTCCATCCCCCCTAGTAGCTGGATATTGGGTTAGGACTGGCAGTTCCTCCTCTGCAACAGCCCGCGGAGTAGTCTCAGCCGGACAAGTTATTAACTGTAGAATTACTATTGCATTCGTCTCCGGCGGAGCAACACCCTATACAACACTCAGTAGTTCTTGTATAATGTCGGGTTATGAACTAGATGCGGTTTAAATATTGACTCCAAAAAACCAGTTGCCATACTACTTGCGATGAGTTTCCCAAATCCCGACAACTACGCCAGAGATTGCGATTGCGGAACAGCTGGGGCAAATACAACTCCCCCGCCGGCAACTTTATTAGCTCAAACTGTTGAACAAGCAAAAGCTGCGATTTTAACAAATCCTTTTCTTCCCCCGAATGGCGGTACCATTGATACCAGAAACAATGGTGGGACTGGCGGAAATATTTTTACTTACAGTACAGGAAATGGAAATGGTGGCACCATTGATTTGAGTTCTACTTCAACCGGAACAAATGCTCCTCATATTTTATGCGGAACCGGAGTGCCTACACTATCAGCACCGAACGGGTCAATTTTTTTACGAGTTAATGGAACAGCATCGACCACCCTATATGTTCGAGCTGTTGGCGCTTGGAGCGCACTTTCATAAGGAGGATTAAATGAGCTGCGATTGTAATACACTTGTAATTGGAGAAGCCGGACCCCAAGGACCTCAAGGTTTTGGTGGCATTAACGGCACCGACGGTACGAACGGAATTAATGCCTTCACAACCCTTACCGCTTCTTTTACTCAACCAAATATAGGATCAAATGTAACTATTTTGGTTGGCGATTCTGCTTGGATTGCTTTAGGGCAAAACATCTATATTGCTCAGGCTGGGTACTACCAAGTTCTTGCTATTGTATCTTCAACTGCAATTACAGTAGAATTAGCCAATATAGATTTAGTGGCTTCTGGTTCGACAGTCTCTTCAAACCGTAGAATCTCACCATCATCTGTTGCAGGATACATTGACCCAAATCTAACTTCGATTGATATCAATCAGTCTTTTACCTCCGTTAATCCAGCTTTTAGGGTGAGCGGATCAAATAGTCTTCCCCTAATCCAAGCCGACGCCGTGTTAAACAAAGTTGGCGTTAATGTTAGTCCAGCTTCTGGTGGAGCAACTTTAACTGTTGGCGGTAGCATGGAAGTCACCGGTAACACGTTAGTTTCTTCTGGGTACGTAAAAGGCACCAGACTTCGTGTTGGTACCGCAACTCCAGCAGCAGAGCTTACCAAACTTTTATTTTTTACTCCAACAGCTACTGTTACGTTAGCTGGAACTGTAGGAGCAGTTCAACGAGTTTCCATTACCTGCACTGGCGCGGCTTTAGGGGATGTCGTGACTATTGGATACGCGGCAAATCCCGCATCTACTTTTGAAAACGATGTTTCGATTTCAGCTGTTGTTTCTACCACAAATACTGTAAATGTATTTTTTCACAACTACAGCACGAATGCCTACAGTTCAGTATCCATTAATTTAAACGTTATAGTCTCAACTTATACTCTGGCAGTCTAATGATCTCGGACCAGAATAGGTTAACAGAGGGGATGGGGTCCTTTCTGGGGGGAGCTAATTCTGCCGTTGACCCAGCCTTAATCTCAGAGAATCAATACTCATGGGGTGAGAACATTGTTATCCGAGATGGTTTTCCCAAGACCCGCCCCGGTTTCAAATTTATTAAGTTACTTCCTCCTGGCGTTGTTCAGGGAGCTTGCTACTTTACAAATCGAATTCGAAACACTCAGGACCTGATTGCTTTGATCAACGGAAAATTGTATGACCTTTCTCCTCTAGAAGCCTCCACAGAAGCCAGGGATATTTCTCCTGCCGGCGAGACAAGTCCTTTTGTTTCTCAAAAAGCTTCCTTGGTGCAGGCAAACGCTTTTCTAGTTTCGCAGGATGGAACCTCTCCGGCTATTGTTTACGACGGAGCTACTTCTTTTAGGTCCCAGGGAAAAACACAATTAGCCAGTCCGGCAGTTACCATTACAGACGCCGTCTTAGGAGCAAACAATAATCTTATTGCTGTACCAAATGTGGTTGGAATTGAAGTTGGAATGTTCGTTGCTTCCAATTCCGGAGCCGTGCAAGATGGAACTTTTGTAACATCTTTTGATATTGAAAATTCAACTATTACGTTAAGTAAAGACGCGACAAGGACTATTGTTACCACACTTCTTTTTTATTCTCCCGGAATTGTCCGTGACAATATTTCAATACCCGTAGGTTCACTTGTAGCTTACGGCAACGGTCGGTTATGGGTGGCAAACAATAATAACCTTTTTGCTGGAGATCTTGTTGGCTCAAGCTTGAATGCTGAAATTAAATTTACTGAAACAATTTATTTAACTGGTGGCGGAAGTTTTTATTTCAACGAGAATATAACTGGACTTGTCTTTTTACCGGGACAAGATAATTCTGTTGGCCAAGGAGACCTTATTGTTTTTACACAAAATGCAATTTACGCTATTCGAGCCACTAATTACGATCGTACAACTTGGCAAACTACTCCAGGAATGCAAAGAAAGATATTTGTTGGTCGAGGATCAGAAAACCAAGAATCAATTATTCTTACAGATCGAGATATATATTTCAGATCTTTAGAGGGGATAAGATCTCTGGCTCAAACTATTAGTGGGTTCGGAATACTTAGTTTTGTCAACAGTTTGGAAGCGGCTAGGGTAATGGCTTATGATACGGAGAGATGGCTAACTTATGCTCCTGGTATTTTATTTGATAGTCGATATCTTCTTGGTGGAGCCCCAAAGATTCAAAGAATCACTAATGCAAATGGTAATTATACCGGAAGGTTTAACATTGTTTTCTCTAAAATTGTAAGCAAAGATTTTAATGCAGGTTCTGTCCTTAATGCACCAGTTCCTGTTTTTGATGGAGAGTGGAATGGTTTTCAAATTTGTAAATTAGTGGAAGGAACGTTCGACAATTCTAGACGATGTTTTGCAATTACATGCGATTCAGATGGTAAAAATTGCCTTTATGAAGTCACGCTCGCAGATTATGCCGACGAGATAAAACCTTCCCGAAGTGCTGGTGTCGTTACAACTCCTATTGAATGTTCAGTCGAAACTAAACGATTTTCATTTGGAACTCCTTTTGACATCAAGACTCTTATGCGGGCAGATGTTGGGTTTACAGATGTATATGGAGACGTCACTTGGAATTTGAAATATAGTCCCGACTTTGTTAATTTATTTTACTCAATTCAAGAGAAGACGATACCCAACGAACAGGAGACTCCAGTCCTGACGACACAATCTCCACCCGATCTTCCCTATGGATTCAGGACAGTCCGAACTGTGAAGCCAGAGTCTGTTTGTCTTGACCCTACAAATCGGTTGTCTAATTTTGGTTATATGTTCCAGGCCAAACTTTATTGGGAGGGCCAGGCTAAACTTGCGTTGTTCAGACTTCACGCCTCTCGTAAGGACATCAGCGACTTGGGAGAATGCGGATGAGCGAGTATTCTGTCTATTTTAATCCTCCTGGGTTTGACGATTATCCTCGAACTGTTCAGGATACTGTTGACCACGTAGCGTTAAATGCCCACGTAGAAAGAACGGATGTTGAGAATATTTACGTAAGAGGAACCACAATACCAAATTTTGAAAATGACGATAAAATTTGGATTCAAACTCCATCAGCAAACTTACTTACCCCGGCATTGCGAAGTTATGTTTCTGGCACTTGGTATGAATTTTCAACTTTAAATAGAGGAGATATTATTATTGTCCCGGATGACAGTGTAGTAACTTTCCCATGGGGGGAGTCCGGGTTAACTTATGATATGTCGCCATTTGGGAAATCTAATTTCACAGTCCCAGTCCTGCCAACGCCCCCAGTAGGATTTATATATAAGTATTATATTGGAGCTCAAATAGCACAACCCGACCCTTCGCCTATAACTCCTGTCCCAAATGTTCCGAGCCCAGTCATCACCAGTCCTAGTACAACTACTCAAGAGATGAATACAGCTTTCTCGTATCAAATTACTGCTTCGTCTACTATTCCAATTCTTTTATACGGGGCAAGTGGTCTTCCCTCTGGATTATCCGTTAATACCAGTACTGGGTTAATAAGCGGAACTCCAACTTCCGCCTCGAATAGTCCAACTGTTGTAACAACAGCGACTATAAGTGCTGCAAGCGGCGTCGGAATTGGCTTCCAAGATGTGGTTATTACCCTTCAGCAGCGCCCAGTGATTACGAGTTCCTTGACTCCGCGTGTCTTTACTGTTGGTACCGCTATTACCCCGTACACAATCACAGCTACAAAATCTGCAACTTCATTTAATGCCTCCCCACTTCCCGCTGGGTTGAGTGTCAATACAAACACTGGAATTATATCTGGAACTCCCCAAGTAGGTTCTTCAGGAAGTTATAGTACTATTATTAGCGCTACAAATGCAGTACTTACTGGTAGCGCAACTTTACCAATAACTGTAAATGAAGTCCCAGTTATTACTTCCCCTTCTACGGCAACAGCCACATATTTACAGAATTTTTCTTATCAAATTACGACTAGCGGAACACCTTCGCCCACAAGTTATGGGGCCACTAGTTTTCCTGCCCCACTATCTTTAAATTCTTCTACCGGAGCAATTACGGGTCAGATAAGCGGGCCCCCATATGGATCCATTTCGGCCGGTGTTTCAGCCACAAATGCGACTGGCACAGGCTCTCTCCCCGTTACCTTGACCGTGGCTGGTGTTGCCGCAAATATAGTAACCTACCCTAGGGGAGTTTTTAAAATAGGATCTACTTATTTTGTATTGCAACTTCCTTATTCGGGGAGCTCCCCGACTGCGCCTTGGTATGTATATACGTCTACAGATAAAGTTGCTTGGACCAAATCTTTACTCACAAGTTCCCCCGGGTTCCAACTTAGTAATAATCTTGAGTCAGTATATAACGGCACTGAGTGGGTTTTTATAACGTCCAACCCCTTTGTTGCTGGTACCCCAGGCGTAGTATTTAGCACAAGCAACGGAACCAGTTGGACTAGAATTGTTCCCACAGGAAATTTTAGCAATGTATCTAATAATACATTGACGTATTTTAATGGAAAATATTTATTGTTTGGCGCAGGTAACAGCGCTGGTAGCACTATGTATTCTTCCGATAAAACCACATGGACAAATGCGGGTGGAGGAGCAGGGAGCACTAGTGATGATTCTCTAGCGAATTGCGATACAATAAGTGGAGTAGCTCTTAGGACTGGTCGAAGAACAGTTACGACAGCCAAGTCTGCCGCAGTTTCTACTGACGGTATTAGCTGGGCGTATTATAATGCTCCTTTTGTCTCAAATCCATCCTTCAGTGAACCTTATGTTGCAGCTGGAAATGCAGTCTTTATTGGGATGCCCGAGTTGGCTACTGTTACTGCAACCTATTATAGGTCAACCGATGGTTTAAATTGGACTTCTTACACAGTACCCACAGGCAATAGTTCAGGTAATATAAGAATTGTATTTCGTGCTGGAAAATTTTGGTGGAACATTGAGGGGGGAGGGTTTGGAGCTTATTCCTCAACAAATGGTATTACGTGGACGTCGGACACTTTTTTATCAAATAATCCTGCTCTCCCTCAATATTACATTGGGACCCAATTAAGCGAGGTTGACACATCAAATTCTGGCGAAGTAGCTTATATTGCAGCTGCTAGTGTAAATGGTGACTATGGGCTTCCTTTTAAAACTGTGATTTCTAACACAGCCAGAAATTCTTGGACAAGTTCAAATTCCATAACAATATGACAATTACCTACGAAAATAGATTTGCCGGTTATCCGTATTCTCGTACCTTAACGGCTCCTAACGCAATTTTTTTCACGGCAGAAAATTTACCTGAGTCGTTAAGTATATCTAGTTCCGGAGTTATAAGTGGGATGTTACAACAGGTAGGAAGATTTGCGGTTACTGTTCTTTGCCGTAGCGCCGGGGGGACAAGTGCCACAATTCTTGACCTTACAGTTAATGCTCCTCCAACTCCTTTCATAACCAGCGCTGACGCAGTGACGCATGAGATGGCCACAGCTTTCTCGTATCAAATTACTGCTTTTTCTTCCACCGCTATTCTTTCTTATGGGGCCACAAATCTTCCCTCCGGTCTATCCGTTGACACTGGTACCGGATTAATAACTGGGACTCCTACATCGGCTTCTAATGACGCTGTAGTTACAGTTATTACAACATTAAGTGCGGTAAATGCTAGCGGAACAGGAAATCAATATTTAACTTTTTCTCTTCAGCAACGTCCCGTTATTACAAGTTCTTTGACCCCCCTGACTTATTTTTCAGGTATTCCAATTACTCCCTATACAATCACAGCCTCTAAGTCTCCAATATCATTTAATGCTATTCCGCTTCCTTCTGGGTTAAGTATTGATACATCTACTGGAATAATTTCTGGTGCTCCAGTTATTCCCGCAGGATCCCTCCCCCAGTCTACCAATATTGGGTTATCAGCAGATAATGGATACCTTACGGGAAACGCTACTCTAAATGTTACTGTCGGAATAGTTCCAACGATAACAAGTTCAAACTCCAAGACCAGTGAAATGGCCACAGCTTTTTCATATCAAATTACTGCTTCTTCTCCAACCGCTATTCTTTCTTACGGGGCAACGAACTTACCCACAGGTTTATCTGTCAACACTAGTACCGGTTTAATAAGTGGAACACCGACGTCTTCCTCTAATGACTCTATAATTACAGTTGTTATTGGGGTTTCTGCGACAAACTCTTTTGGGTCTGGGCAACAAAACGTTACCTTATCTTTACAGCAAAGACCCGTAATTACGAGTTCTCTAACTCCTATACTTTTAGCCCCATATTCTCCGATGAGTCCTTATACTATTACAGCTACAAAATCCCCTGTTGTTTTTGGTGCCTCTCCGCTTCCCCCTGGATTGAGTATCGACCAGATTACGGGAGTTATCTCGGGCTCCGCAGCTATACCGCTTACAGCTCCTGGGGCTAGCGGTTATGCTAATTCAAGTACTAAACAAAATGTACGTTTTAATGATACTTCGGATATTGTGACAACCTCAAATGGTACCTACATAACTGATCGTAATAATTATGTTGTTCGAAAATATGTGAATGAAGCGTCCGGAGCTACCGTTTTTGCCGGATCACCAGGAAATTCTGGGACACAAGATGGAACTGGTGGAGCAGCTCGATTCACAGACTTAAAATCAATCACGGTCGATTCTTCTGGAAATATATACGTGCTAGATGGTTGTGCGGTTCGTAAAATAACTTCGGCTGGTGTAGTCACAACTTTTGCTGGGAGTGTTCTTGTTTCGGGATTTGTTAATGCTGTAGGTACAGCAGCCAGATTTAGTGACCCTTTTTCCATTCGTATAGTTGGGGCAGTTATAGTTGTAGCTGATAGAGTAGACACCCAACTTGGAAATAGCGGGAATGGATATCTAAGAGCGATAAACATATCAACCAGTTCCGTCTCAACATTACTTCTTCTTAATGGTAATTTACTTGTTAATAACGGGAGTGCGGTTTCCGCCTCCAACGATCATGCAATTTGTGGTCAAATAGGAGTTGGTTCTTCTTCAGTATACTTTGGATATAGAGTAAAAGCCTTTACTGGCGCTACTTCATTTGTTGGGTGGGGCGGGGTTGCCAAATATTCATTCTCTTCCGGAACAGTGACTCAGTATTATCTAAATGCGTACAACACCTTTTTTGCTAACCTCCATGGGAGTCCAATTTTTCTAGGCAATCAACCAGAAACAAATGGAGTATGTAAAATGGCTTCGGCTAGTGGGGGGGTAGGTCTTCCGCAACGCATTGTGTCTTTTACCGGTAACGGGGTCAATATTTCTGATGGTTTTATCAGCGGGTTGGATTTATACTACCCGCGGGCCCAGGGTATGTTTTGCTATAACGGCTCTGAAGATTTTTATTCCGCGGATAATAACTGTTTAACATCTTTTTCAAATAGTTCCGGAAGTTGGGTTCGAACTTTAGTGAGCGGATCTCTGGGTCAGTACCCCGCTACAAGTACAAATTCAACTTTGTCGGCAAACAATGGTGCGTTAAGTGGAACTGCTACCCTCAATATCCAAACCTCCCAAGCTTACCCTTGACATAAATATGCAACCCTTTAATCTAAAGGATCTATGGCCGAAATAACGATTACTTCCGGTAGTGTGCCAGCCGGAACTCCTTATCCTGGAAATTTTGGTGACTTCCTCACAACCCTGTCTTCCTATCTTTCGGTTCAATATCCTGATGAACTTCGCTACGCAGTTGTTAGTTCCTCTACTCCAACTGGTTCGGATCAAAACAAATTGTGGTTTAAGATTAATGCTCAAACTGGTTTGCCGTCTACTGTCAATCTTTTTGTCAATGGATCGTGGCTTGAGTTTACTCAATTTAATTTTGGCGACATGGTGCTTGTAGATTCAACATCAAACGTTATCGCCCCATGGGGAGAGGGATCTAGCACTTATACCGTGGCGGGGCAAGAACTTTTAACTCCACCCACTCCAGCCGCCCCCAACGGATACAAATATAAAGTCTACGTAGGGAACTACTCATGATCCGCAGAACATACGGATCGGTAAAACAACAGTTAGCCCGCGTTACCCAGAACGGGATGTGCGCGGACAATCCTCAACTTTTGGCTCGTGTAAACGAAGCTCAGGAAAGGTTGCTCAATAAGGGACTTTATGCCGGAACTTACGGACGGTATTCTGTTTGTGTTTATGGTGGGTGCATCACGCTGCCCCGCGAATTTGAGTCAATCCTAGGATATAATTTTGGGGGATCTCCAGCACAAGTTTATAATCAATGGTATGAATTTATGGCTAATGGCCCAGGAATGCTTCAAGCCGGAGATTGGCGTCAGCTCGTTGACCGTGGTTATGTTCCTTGCTTTAGGCCCTTGGCAGACCAAAGTTTTATTCGTGTTTATACCGACCTTATTGAAGACGCCACTTCAACCATTCTATTTCGTGGATCAGACACTTATAACAATCGAATTCAAACAATTCAAAATGGAGCCTACGCTGATGGAGAGCGGTTGAACCTAAGTTCTGGTTCGGTAAGTTCCAGTCTGTTAGTTTCTGGGTTAACTGGCAATAGAGCTCCTTACAATGGAGTTTATTTTCAAGTAGGAACACAAAATGGTTACCCAAAATATAAATTTATTAATCAGCAAGACTCTACTGATGAAGTCACGATGGCTGTCGATCCTGGGTTTACTTGGTATATTATCAGTAGTGTTTACGGCTCCGATGTAAGTCTTGGCACTACCGCTGAGTATCCATGGTTATCAGTTTGGAATTTTGGAACTTATACAGAACTCCCCCGCACTACAGTCAACGCCTTTCGATCCATCGATGCGATAAACAAAAGCCCCACGAAAGGTTGGGTCCGTGTCTATGCAGTCGACCCGACCACGGGTTCCGAATACTGCATCGCCATACTTGCGCCCGACGAGACTTTGCCTCAGTATAGGCGATATGCAATTCCGGGCTTTGAAAATGAGGAAGGGTCTGCCGTTACGGTACTTGCCAAACGTAAGTTTATTCCGGTCACAGGCGACGATGACGATCTTATTGTTACCAACCTTGGCGCCCTCAAGATGATGGCAATTGCTATCGAAAAAGAAGAAAATAACAATCTTGTTGAAGCCCAAGTTTACGAGGAAAAAGCTGTGGATCTTTTGAAAGAAGAACTAAGAGAGGTAGACGGAGCCAGCATTGGCCGACCTCAGGTTCAAATGAGAGCGTTTGCAATGGGTGAAATTCCCAACATGGCGTAATTTATGGCTAATATGGTTTATGATTATCTGGGTGGTGGGGGAGCCGCTCCTTCTTATTCTAGTGGCGATGCCGCCTGGAATGCGTATATGAGTTCTCCGGCTAGTCGGCAAACTTTTGAACAGGTTTCTGCCCCAGGACCAGGAAGCTTGTGGGCTAATATGCCGAATTCGAGCCAGTACAAGGATACTGGCGGTGTTCGCACTCCAGCCAAAAATGTTTTTGGCGGGGGTGGCGGTTCTGCCGGATCACGCCTTGGCGCTGGGCTTTCCGGAGCCAGTCAAGCTCAAGCAACACCAGTTGAATTTTTCTTGGGCGCTGCTCCTACAATGCAGGGAGTTGATCTCTCTGGTGTGATGGGCAATTTTAGAAATACATTTAACCAGATTAATAGCGGAGTAAATCCTAATTTTTTTGTTGACCAAAACCAACTTGTTGCAGATGCAAAGTCCGCAGCTCAAAAACTTAATTTAAGTCCAGCTCAAATCAAGAGCATGATTGCCGGGATTAATCCGTCAATCTCAGATGTTACCAATCAAGCTGCCGCTGCTGCCGCTCAATTAAATGATCCTGGAAAAATTGGGGCACAGGCCAATAAAATGGCCGAGATTTTAAATAAAAAATATATTGATCAATTTGATGCCGCGATGCCTGGTTACAAAGCGAACATGGCAAAGACGAATGAGATTACATCCAATTATCTTGCTGGTAAAATTCCTTCCGATGTTGTCGATCAGATTTTCCGAAACTCCGCGGCCAAGGGATTTGCCACTGGCCTTTATGGTGGCGGTATTGGTCGGAATATTGTTGCCAAAGATCTTGGTTTAACCAGCTTACAACTCCAATCGGCTGGAGCTGGATTGCTCGACCAGACAGCCAAACTTGCTGCAACAGTTGGACGCGAAATAATGCCAGTCAGTGGAGCCGAATTTGTAAACCAATTGATTACGAATCCCGCCACTATCTTCAGTACAATCGCCAACTACAATCACGTAGATCCAAATACAATTTTTAATGCGGTTTACGTAAAACCTTCCGATGTATATAACAATATGGCAAATATGGCCCAACAATCTACCCTGGCTCGAGCTCAATTTGAAGCCAATAAAATGGTTCCCCCAAATCTGGTGTTTGGAGCTTTGATCGACCAAGCTCAATACAATAGCCAAATTTCAAATTCCAATGCCCTTAACGCTTGGCAGAGTCAGGCATTGCCAGGTCAGTTTGATATTAAGAAAGGTCAGTACGTGTCGTTCAAACCAGGTGAATATTCAGACACAAGACCCAATCTTCCCGGACTAGGTGGCGCGAGTTCTGTTACCAGCATTAATATGGGTGGGGTAGATATTCCAATCTCTCGGCTAAGAGGACCGGCAGGAAAAGCACTTGTTGCGCAAATGCAACAGCAAGCACAACAGCAAGCACAGAACTGGACAGGATCAGCCTATGTGCCACAATTGATGGCTTAATTTATGACACCAGTAGCTCCAGACTATGTGAACCAGGTTCGCGGAATCATTGGCGATTTGCGTGAAAACTACTTGAAGAAACAACAATTGTTTCAACAAGATCAACAAGAGCAAAATAGACTGGCCTTGTCTTATGCCCAGTTAGACCAACAGGCTGCAAACCGAGCTCAAGAAGCTCAGATTAATACGGCTCGGATTGCGGCAGCCGATGCTCAAAATGCTAGCGAAATGGTTAGAGCGCAAGCAGCCGCACAGTCCAAAGCTTTGGACAGGGATTTAGACGAACGCAAGTTTAAGTGGGACCAACTTAAAACTCTACAAGATCTCGAACAAAAACAATCGGATCGGGAACAGGATCTTGCTGCCAGCACAATGGAGAACGAGGGAAGAATAGCTCTTGAAAGCGATGACCCTACCAAACTTATTGAATGGACGAACAAAATGGCCGGATCTATTCTTAGTTCTAAACAACGGAACGACGTATACAAGAATGCTATGTCCCTAGTTTCGACAAAACGTCAATTAGATCAAGATCGTACAAATGTTAAAACTCAAGGCCAAGCGATTGACCTTATCAACGAAATTAACTTTACAAAAGTTGATGGTTTAAGCCCCGAGGCTTTGCGAAATAAAATTGATGACGTCAATAAACGTTATATGGCTTTAGGTAACCGCGACGAAAAACTTGCAGCTTCTTTGTCAACAGTTACGCAATCAGTTGCTAAAAGACATGATGACTATTTAAAGTCAGAACTGGGAACATCTTTGGGTGAGTTTGAGGACAGAGCAAACTTAGGTCAGTTGATTCCAGATTACCAAAAGAAGTGGGACGAACTTACAAACGATCCCAAGTATGCAAGCGAAGAAGCAAAATCTACCACAGAGTACGTCAATAAAAAACGTCGGATTATGTTTGAAGCCAACAAAGCTGAATCTATTCAAGCTTTGCAGGCGTTTGATGCTCAGAATATTGAGATTGCAAAACGTTTGATGGATCAGAATAAATATCTTGGAGCCGTTAGGGTTGACCCGCAGACGGGGGAGACTGTAAAAGACTTTCCGATTGCTCCACCTAACCTCACGCCGACTGTTGGCTACGACGGAGCTATTGACCCTCAAACAGGAAAGCTTACGAAGATTATAAAAGAAGCTAATAAACGATGGGTCGACGATGTTCAGAAGCCCGGATTCTTAGATCGACCCGATACGTTTATGCGCATGACTCAAAATCTTGGAATGGCTCCAGTGACCGGGCAAACCAAAGAAGAGCTAGACAAAACTGCTAGCCTAAAGCCTAGGATCAGTTCTCCCAGCAAGTTTGAAATGGTTCAAGCTCCCGGAACAACCACTATTCCCACTGCTCCTTCTGCTCAAGGCGCAACCAAAGTTCAATTATCCCCGGAAACCATGTCCAAGGTTGCAGAAGTTGTTAAAATGTACAACGCCAATCCGGACGCCCTGTACCGCGGTAGACCAGTAAGAGAAGTTGTTGCCAAGCTTAAACAACAGTTGGGAGAACTTCCTGGGCTTGGCCAAACACCTGAGTCAAACATAGTTAACCAGGGACAAAATCGTTGACGTCGGGCAGGAATCTGCTTGAATAGTTTGGTTTATGGCAGATCCCCTTTCCCCTTTGGATGCTGGTTTGCCTAATAGCCTTGACAGCATTGTTGGGGATATTCTTGGACAACCTCCGACCCGGCAACAGGACGAACTTGATTCTATATTAAGTCAACCTTCTTCGGCCTTGGCTCAAGCCAGCCAACTTATGGAGCTTCGGGATAACCCGAAAGCCAACGATCTTTTACTCGGAACAGCCACCCGCTTTAAAGAAGGTAAACTTCCTTTTAATACACAGTCGTGGCAGGATGCTCAGAAGAATGTTAATGATTACATAAAATCTACTTCCCAAGCCACCCTTGATGCCGAGAAGAACAATGATTGGTTAGGGCTTACCAAAATTGCAGTTGGAGGTGTGGGTAAAGTTATTGGATCTTATTTGCAGAGCGGACTTGGGATTACGAATGAAGACGCCAAAGCCATGCAGGAAAGTCTGGCATCTCGCAATTACATTGGAACAATCAAGGACTCCACCCAAGCTGCGAAAGCCCTTGAGCTTGGCACTCTCTACTCCGATGAGTTAACGGCGGGAAAATCTATTGCCCCCAAGGATCAAGCTCCCGCTATGGAGTTTGGGCTTGGCGCGTGGAACACACCTAAAGTTGGGATGAATCTTGCCAGAGCTCAAGAATATTATGGCGATCTTCAGAGTGACAAAACAAAGAAACTTGGTACCGCGGGACTTCGCAATTTTGCAATTCAATCCGGTGATGCCTTCGTTCCTTTTGTTTCTATCGGAGACATTATTGTTGATGAAAACAATCCCGATCAAGTTGCTCGTCGTGCCGCCCTGACCAATGGAATCAACGATGTAATTCGAAAGGATTACATGCCATCCACCCTGGCCGGATTGGCCACTGGTTCTTTGGGTCAGTTCATGGCAGTTGGAGCGGGGGCCACAGGCTTGCTTGGAAAAGCCGCGGATATTGCGGGGCAGACAATTAAAGTTCCCACGACTCTGTCCAAGGGCGCAACTTATGCAGTTGTCGGAGCTTCTCAATCTCTCGACCAAGACCCCCGTAATTTGAGTGTTGGTCAACGGCTGGCTTCGATTGTAAGTGAGGCCGGAGTATTAGCACTTTCCGAAGAAGCTGGTAATAGGTTAGAGGATGTAGCTGACCACGCTTTAGCCAACCACATGGTTGCCAAAGCTCTTGAGACCAAACTTCCTGCATTTGCTCCGGTTGTTCAGGGAACGGCTAAAGTCATTGGAACAACTCTCGGAGAAACTTCATCCGATGTGATTGACGCGATTGCCCGCGGACAAGATCCTATTGCTCAGATTCCGCAAAGCCTTGCCGCTTCTGGCGGTATTGGTCTTGGTATGGTATTGGCCGAAGGATTTGTTGGACGTAGAGCAAGACTTAATCAAATGGCAAATGATAAGTTTGCAGATGCTTTGCGTCAAACTGTTACTGGAATTAAAAACGATCCTAGGATTCCGGAAGATCAGAAAACGCAACAAATTGTTGATCTTCGGGAATCTTTAAATAGCCCCGAGGCTCAAACTCTCTTTGACGCTGTTAATGTTCGGGCTTCTCTTGACCCAACAACTGCTCCCGAAACTACGGCTGTGGCTGATGAAGCCATCAATAATTCAAAGCAAGGTGCAGTTGAATCTTTGCTATCAAGCAAGGTGGCAGAAGCTCAAGCTCAAGTACAGCCACAACAAATGGGAGTTCCTCCAACGATTGAAACAAGGGCTCCCGAGACCGACGCGGAAGCTCTTGGCGCCCTCAATGAATTGGTCAACGTATTTCAAAAGGGAGTTACTTCGATTGACCTTTCTTCCACCCCCGCTAATCAAGCTAAGATTGACTGGCTTGAAAGTCAGGGTCGCGTTTATGGAAAGCTCAGTGAAGACGGGTCACGGTATCAGGTTCTAGGAGTCAAGGATGCCGAGGGTAATTGGATTGGTAAGGAAGATCCCGCGGAGATTATGCAGGATGAGAAGGATGCAATCTTGCAGGAGATCGAGAACAAACCAGGGATCACACAAGACCAAGTTGATGAGATCAGCGATTTATTGGACACGGCTGGATCGATGCCAGAGATTGAGGCCATTGCTTCAAAGCATCTAGGACCAAGTCAAATTCAGACTGCATTGGAAACTCGTCTCGCCCAACAGCAGGAGTTGGTTGCCGAGGAAAGACCCGCTGAGTTCAGGGCTAAAAAGATTGCCGATCAGATCACAGCTTTGCAGACTAAGATCAGGCAATCTCCTTTGGAAGAAACTCCGGCCCTCGAAGAACAGCTTGCCAAGTTGCAGGCCATGCAAGGTCAGGGAGAGTTGGAACGCGGAGCTCGTGGAGAACAAAGCGTAGCCAGCTTGATCGGACAGTTTGAGCGCGAAACAAATGCAGGAATCAAAAGCGGAGCGATTTCTCCTGAACTAGAAGCCCGACCTGACGTTGTCTTGGCTATCAATAATCCCGAACAAGCATCTTATCAGAAGTTCCAGAAGCTAGCCCCTGATCCTAGGGAGAATGATGTAAATGCTCTTGGGGCTGTATTCAATTTGAAGAACGCGGCTACCGTTGAATTACTTCAGAGTCTTGGCGCAATTGATGAAAACAATCGAAATGTATTGACCCCAGCTGAAACTTTAATGGCTTACGTCAAACGTAAGAATGCTTATCTTCAAAGCAAGTCTTTGGCCGGTTATCAAACGTACAACATTGCGGATGAAGTCTCGATGGGAACGATTAATTCATTCTTATATGAGCTTCGTCAAGGTAAGGACAATCTTTCCTTAAGCACTATTTTCAATAGCCGTCTTCGGGATTTCATTCGTCAGGCCGTTCCCCGCATGCGGGCTGGTGTTGGAATTGGCGCGGCGGTTAGCATGGAAACTCCCGGGCTTCGGACTCAGGCTGTAGACGCTGAAACTTTGGCTGAAGAACAAGGGCTTAATCCAGCGGTCGCCGGCGCAATCAACGAGACACTCGACCAAATCGACGCGACCGAAACAGATTTCCAGACGCAAGGTCAAACCGAAGTTCCTTCCGCAGCTCAACGACAAGAAGCACTCGCCATCCTTGCCGAAAACTTTAAACAACCTTTTCGTAACTCTTTAACCACGGATGCCGAAAAGTTGGCATTTGATGCCGTGGTTGGCGATGTAAAAAACGTGGCTTCGGAAGCGGCTAAGATCGGCACAACAATTGATAATATTAACGCCCTTCAACCAGCGGTTAAAACCAAATTTATTCAAGGATTAGAAAACGATTATCGAAAGAACCAGCGGGCCGGAACATTACCCTCCCGAGCCGTCGAGGAACCAGCCGGCGTTATACGCGAAGGTAATCTTACGGCCAACCAGATCAAGCCTTATGTTGACCGGTTCCGCCAGTTGCAAGCCGATAATTTCTTTGATGATGCCGAGTTAGTCGCAGCCAAGACTTTGCTTGGCGAAGTTCAGTCGTCCCGCTCGGGCGATCTATTAAGATCGTTTGATAACTTTATTGAAAGCGTAGCTGTTTCCAAACTAACCCCGAATTCCATCACAGAACTCACCGAAGCCATTGATACCAATCTTCGGCAATCTACGGAGGACGGAACAATTTCACAGAAACAAGCTGATGCCTATGTCGCCACATTAAACAAACTTGCCGAGCCTTATTTGGCTTCGGAAACTATGCCGGAGGGAGAAGCCAAGAACAAAATCGCGGCTGCTTTCCGGTCAAACCTGCTTCGCGTCAGTGACCAAATCCTGCGCGACAGCGGATTAACCATCAACGAGGAAGGAACATATGAACAACCAGAACAACTACCAACCCCAAGACCTGAAGCCAAGACGCCCGCTGATCGACGTGAGGAAGCTCGCGCAAAGCTCGCCGAGCTCGAAGCGAAACGCGCTACCACCGCAAAGCGAGTTCCTGAAAAAGCCGTTCCCGCGGAGCGGAAAGAAATGGGACGCCCTGCTGAGCGTCCGCCAGCCGGAGTCGGGAGACCTGGAGTTGAGCGCCCTCGTGGCACCCCGATCCCCAAGTCCTTCGTCGAGCCCCGTAACCAGCTAGGAAAACCTTTTGACGAAAAGATTCTTGCTCCCGCGGGACAACAGGTTCTTTCCAACTTGTCCAAAGAACAGACTCAAGATGTAGCCGCGGCTGTCACCACAATTGAGAACTCTAAGCACAAGGCGTTTTATTTGGCGAACGGACCGGGAACCGGAAAGACGCGAGTGTTACTTGGCAGCGGAGCTTATTATCTCAACAAGGGGTATAAGGTTGTTTACATAACAGCTCCTGATGCCGTTACCCCTAATTGGGATTACGGAGAGATTGGGGGATCGATTCAGAAGGATGCAGCAATTCTTGGCGTTCCCTTGGCGGTTCGTGGTGGGAAAGGTGAGAACGGAAAAGGATTACCGATTGAGTTTGTTCCGGGTCGTATGTTGGTCACTACATACAATTCAGGATATCTCGAAAAACTTTTGCCGTTGATTGATGACAAGACTGTAGTTCTTTTAGACGAACAGCACTCTGGCCGTAACTTATCCAAAGCTATTCAAGGCGGAAAGACCCGGTCGTGGGCAATATTGATGGACGATATCGCCAACAAAGCCGGTCGCACATTGATGGCTTCAGGCACTCCGTTCGAAACTCCGGATCAATTGTTGTCCCTTGGTCGACTTGGAATCTTTGACAATGAATCCCCCGAAGCTTTGTTCAGCCGCCTTGGATTCCAAAAATATTCTCTTCGCGGTGGAAAGAAATACTATTGGCAGTTGGCCGAAGGAGTTACCGAGATCGAGATGCAGGATCGGTTGGAAACTTACCTCGACGGAATGGCGAAGAACGGAATCATGCGCTCTCGTTCACTTAGACTGGATGGAGTAGATGTAGAGTTCCAAGATGTTCCTCTCGATAACCAGATCAAGCAACAGCTTGAGGACATCAAGGCGATGTATGGTGGAACACAGAACGTGGACATCTCGGCTTTGCGGAAAATGGCAGCAGCTCAGAAACGTGCGCTTGAAGAATATAAAGTTGACGCAGCCGCTAAACGAGCAGTAGATGCCATCAAGCGTGGCAAGAAACCCGTACTATATGTTGGATTTGTTTCGGATGAAAACTCTAAAGGCGAGACAGTTAATCCTACTTCCGCGTCACTAGAAGCTGCAATCGCCAAGCTTGATCCGACTCTCAAGATCGCCCGGATGTATACCGGCTCTGAGCAGACCAAGGAACAAGCAATGGCTGCATTTAATGAGGGAGAGGCTGATGTTCTAATTGCGACCAAGGAAATGGGCGGAACCGGAATTGAACTGGATGACAAGTTTGGTGACGAGTCCCGAGAGATGATCATTCTATCTCCTCCGATCAGCGCGATTCAAGCGGTTCAACTTATCTATCGTGTCTGGCGTGTAGACAGCGCCAGCCGTCCCAACATTGTATTCCTCGAATCGCAAGCTGAGATTGACCAGAACACTATCGGTCGTATGCGGGCCAAGTTGCGGTTGCTTGACGCTACTGTTGGTGCTGGCTTTGAAGGTCTGCGAGCCGAAGAGGTTGTGGCTCCGGTTAGAGAAACAAACGAAGCGACCGCCGAGCAAATTTCTTTTGTAAATGAAACTTTAAAATCAATTTATGGACCTGATTATAATAACGGAGTTTTGAGTTTAACGAATCAAAAAACAAAAGAAAAATTAAATTATCCAATTTTTGTTGCCCCAGCTTCCCCAAACTCTTTTGATTTTGTAATAGGAGAGGATAACGAATCTGATTTAATTAGAGTTAACCCAATTAAATTAGAAGAACAAAAGAAATTAAGATCTCCTAATAATTTTAAATTTTTTGTTAATCATGCAATAGCTATTCATGAAGTAGTTCACGTTGACACAGCTCAATTTTATAGAAATCAAGGATTAAATCCCGTTGAAGAGATAACGGCGATTGGCGAAGGACTTAGCCAGAATGCTCAAAGAGTGTTTGCTACATCTAGAGTATATCGTTCTTCTTCTGGGTCGGACATAACAGATAAAAGAATACAAGAACAAATACGAGCTGTCGCGAATGACCCTTATCTTGTTGCAATGGAAATGATCAGAATTGCGGCAGAAATAAAAGCCGATATCCCAATAACAGAGGAAGTTTTTGCGTTAACAGAAGCCGATAAAAAACGCGCAAAAACAAGACTTGAAGATTTAAAAAAGTATCTTTCTTTAGAACCCAAATCAGTGCAAGGTCGAATTGCAAACTGGTTTGGTAGCGCATTAAAAATAATGCAAACAAAATTAGATTTTATTCCCACAGCAAAAGAAAGAATTGTAATGCGTCCTTATGTTGAGGAGGCAATTAATCATTTAAAAGAATTATCTAATTCTCTTAAAACGGAATCTAAACCTACGCCAGTTCCCGCGCCCGAACCCGGTCGTTTCCCGACATCGCCACGTCCAGCCAACAAGTTCGACTCCTACGATCTTCGAATCTATCGCATGATTGAGAACCATCTTGAAGGGCGAACGGATGGCGTATTTGGAGTCACCGCGGCTGACGATCTGTTCAAAACAGTTGATGTGAACGATTGGCTCGACGGCTTAGATGTTGCATCTCGTCGCGGAATGATTACCAATCAAGAGCGCAATTTATTCCGGGCCGCGACTAAATCCGTGATGGATGGCGGACGGGCAAGCCTTCCCGGGATCGCTAACAAAGCCCTTGAGATTGCGGAAGGTATGGAAGAGTCGGGTGAGTCGTTGCCGGTTGCAGCTTTTGTGGCCACGACTGAGCCAGTGAATTTGACTGAACCTTCCGAGTATGGAAAGTACAACGTAAAGATTGGGTTCTATCCGTCATATCCTACCAGCGCCAAAACATCTGCCGGAGCTGTGGCAAATACCGTCGCCAAAATGTTTGAAGATCGCAATGAAATTATTTTTGATGGTAAGACTTATACTTACAATAATCGAGGTGCTTTAATTGCAGCTATCGGTAGGGCTGGATATGACAACTATGCTCGTCGGTTAACTCCGGCTCCCGTAGTCGCTCAACTAATCCCAGTCGGTTCTGATTTAAGAAAAATTAAAACGAATTACGAAAATGTAGAAAATCAACTTTTAGGTTTTCCAAAAGAAGGAAGTGGAAAAGAAGGAAAAGGTTTTGACGAAACAAAATATCCGTATTCTTTACAGTTAGAAATATCTTCTGACAACGGAAATACATGGAGTTCCGATGCTATTCGTGGGATGAATTTTTTCCAAGCCGTAGAGAGAGCAAAACGAAATTGGGGGCCCAACGTACAACTTCGTTCCGTAAATATAGTTTCCCCGCTGGTTGCACCGGCCCCCGAGATTCGTGAAAGCCAAGCTGTAAAAAATATTGTAACTAAATTTGCGGATTCACTTCCAGAAGGAAAGACTAAGGATAAGTTGCTCGATGCTTGGTATTACATGTCTGTTCCCCGCGAACAACAGTTTGAGGATGCTCGTCAGCACATAGGCACTTACGGATTTGATAATACACTCAATGCCTTCTTGGGCGGAAATATTAAATCTTCGCTTCCTTTACAGGGCGCAATCGGATTTGAGTTGGCCAAGGGTCTAGGTGAAAAAGCTAAGACCGATAGATTTGCGCGCGAACAGTTGGCCGACGTTATGCTTTTGCTAAGCAAAAAATATGGGACTGAGCCAGGACGTACCGTAGATCTATGGAACGCTCTCGGAGAATTGTCCACCAATCCAGAAGCCATGAAGATGTATGTCGGGAAACAAATTGATAGCGCAATCAAAGGGCGCCTTGTGGCTTACAAATCGGAGGAAAATGAAATTGCATCTGGATTGACGGATGCTAGCCGTCGAGCTGCGGACAAATTAACAACCAGCAAAAAGATGCAAAAGACCCTTGATGAGCTTGGAAAACTTGTTGATCTAAATAAAAAGGGCGGGACTGTATCACAGATTCAAGCCGTGCTCGCCGATTATCTTGCCAGCGAAGATGCCAATAAGGATGGAGTTGAGTTCCTCGGAGCCGATCTTACGGCCGCACCCGAAGTTGGCGGAGGAGAGGCAGACGATATTCGCCTCGATTCAAAACAGACGCGGGCGCTTGGCCGTATTATTCTCGAGCTCATTCAACGTTCTGAAAACCCCCGCGAGACCGCGGCTTCTGCTGATGAGATCAAACGATTGGTAATGTTGGTTCCGGCTTTGCGTGATGCCAAAAACCAAGATAACGTCAGGAGAAAAATCGAACTTTATTTTGATGCTTCCCTCACATACGCCCTTGAATCCTATGGAGCTAGAGCATTACGAGCAGCTCGGGCCAGGGAAACTGGCGTAGAGGAAGAAGTAGTTGCTCCTCCCGCAACGCGAGGAGAAGCAATCGAAAGAGCGGTTCGGGCAAAGGCAAGAGCAGCTCAAGAAGCTCCGGTAGTAATCCCATCAGATGCTCCCTCCAAACTAGCCGAGCTTGCCGAAGCATCCGCAGATGCACTTCAGAAACAAGCTTCTCGTCTTCAACAAGAACCCAAAGTAAAAGATGCCCTCGAAGAATTTGCGGCTCGCATTCGCAGATTGATTGCTCAACGAACCAAGGAAATGGGCGGACTACAGCCCGCGTTTGAGCCAGAACCCAAACCAACAGAGGCCGAAGTGTTAAAGGATCGGATCGCTAAGTATCCCGACGTTCAGGAGTTCATCGACAACGTTCGAGATTCGCTTCGTAACAACTATAAGGAAGAAGACCTAATTGGGTTGGAGCCTTTCATTGAGGAAGCTTTTGGCCGACCCTTTGCCGTGTCCAGCCTAAAGCAAGCCGTCCGTTCGTTGGAATCTATTGGAGGCCCGCAGACAAATATTCGTAGTCTCATCCGTTCCAGCCGTGGCGACATCATGGACTTTGAAAATAAGATGGGGGCTTTGCTTACCCAGAATACTAATCTTGACGAAGCCCAAAAGAAAGAGGTTCTTGATTTCCTTCGTGAGGGTATGTCAGAACTTATTTCTGATGAACGAAAAAAAGAACTTGAAAATATAAAGAAAAAATTTGAGAAGAAGAAAGAACGCAAGACTCGTAAAATGCGGTCAGCTCTGGACAAACTTATCGAGGCCACCAATCTTGGCGTGTTGACCGATAGCGAAGTGTTTATGCAGATGCGGTCACAGCTTGGTTTGCCTGAACTTACAGATGCCGAGCGCAATAAACTTAATAAGTTGATTGAGGCACTCCCCCTGTATCCAGCGGGAATGATCCGCAACAGAAAAATTTCTGAGATGTATCAGTATATCAAATTGGTCTCGCCCCAGGTTTGGGGAGAGTTGTTAGTCAACTACCAAACATCAAACTTGTTGGCCGGTATCGGAACAATTGGAATCAATGCTTGGTCCGCCACCGCAAGCAATCAATTAAACGCAGCGATCCTTGGGAGCATGGGATTTGTAAAGGGAATGGTTGGGGATAAGGCCAGATCTAAAGCCTATATCGATGCGGCTAGAGCTTTGAACTCGGCAATTCTAATTGGAGAAAAACCTGCTCTCAAAGCGGCCGCTAATATCTTTTTCAAGGGAGATTACTCCGCGGTTCAAGACGCTTTAACTCAGGAGCTTGGTGGAGTAAATATTTGGGAGGCTATTGTATCTCAAGCTGAAGCTTATCGGGCAAATAAACCTGGAGCTGTCAAACCTGAACTCCCGGTTAATGTGCTTGGTCAAGAGTATCGTATTCCGCTAGACTCTAAATTCATCAGCAGTAAGTACGGAGCTTTGGCTCCCTTTATTTTCTTTGGGCGAGCCATGGCCGCGGGTGACGCCATCAATAAAATCTCTTCAAAGAAGATGTACGAGATTGCCGAAGCAACAAATATTGCAATTGACAAAGGATTAACTAGCCAAGAGGCTATTGAACTAGAAGTAGCCAGATTGCTGAATCAATCCCCCGAAGCTCGGGTTCGAGCTGAAGCGAAAGCAGCAGCTGAAGCAAAAGAATTTAATCTTACGCCCGATCAACAATCTTTGAGAGTCGAAGAGATTCTGGAACAAGGAAGACCGGACGAAGAAGAGGTAAAAAATCTAGTTGAAAGAGCAAAAATATTTGCGGCTCAGTCTACTTACACAAATAATTTTGAAGGTTGGTTTGGCTTAATAGCAGATATGTTGTCTACTGGAGCGGCTCAGGCTTGGCCTCTTCGCCTATTCATTAAGTTTTTAAAAACAGGATCTAGTTTAGCAAACGAAACTCTAAATTTTATGCCGTTTATTTCTAGTGCAAGACTACGTTGGGGATCAGGTATTGGGCTAAAAGACACAAAATATTATCGACCTCCAGCTGTACCCGGAACTGTGGAGCATGATCTTTTACTGGGTAAGATGACTGTTGGTTATATCCTTACGGGGGCTTTACTTTTTGCCCTCACAGAAGCTATGAGCGGCGAGGACGATCCTTACTTCATGATTCACTTCAAAGGACCTAATGATCCGGCCCAGCGTGAAGCTTTCTTTGCTGCTAATGGAAAGCTTCGCTCTATCCAAGTGGGACGATTCAAAGATGGATCACCTCAGTTCTTTAGCTTTGAAGGTTTCCCCGTTGGTATTTCTGGACCACTTATTTTGTCTGGGGCAATTGCAGAAGCAGTTCGTTATGATAAACGGTCCAAAGCAGAGGCCATTATCAAAGGGTCAATTGCTGGTGGAGCTTTGGCAATTTATGGGATTATGGACATGGCGGCTCTCTCCGGTATTCGTCAAATCATGTCGTTAACTTCTCCTGGACCAGGAACAAAAGATGCCAATGGAATCATGACTAACTTGACTAAGACATTTGGTAATGTGGTCGGCGGTCTAATTCCTGGATACGCCACCTTAAGAGACGTTGAACAAGTGTGGAACGGGTTTACTGGAGCACCAAGTGCCAGACCTTACCAGGATAACTTTCTGTCTACTTTTGCCCTATCGGTTCCGTTTGCGTCAAAAATAGGAAAGCCCGATCTAGATTTCCTTGGCGGTAACGTAAGAACGCAACTTGCGAACACTATTCCCTTTGTCCGCCGACTCACTACTTCGGGTGTTGATTCGGTGAGCTACGACGAGGGCAAGCGGACTCCGCAAGCTGTCCACGACAAACTGATATCCATGTTTGCTAGCAATCGATTCTCGCTAAGCTGGGATGCGGGTACTCTCAAGGACTTTGCCATGCAAGAAGTGATTGCCCAGAAAGAAGCTAATAAAGAACCTATTACCTATGACGATTTCTTCCAGCTAAGACGCGAACTAACAACCGACGAGAAGTACGAATGGATGCAACGTGCTGGTCCAATTATTCAGGAACAACTTGGAGCTAGGATTCCCCAACTGGAAAAGATGACCCGAGCGGAGTTTATGACAATCGTTCCGATGATTGTTAACCCCATCAAGAAGGCCGTTCTATATCAAGTCTTACTTGAAAAAAATCAAGAGGGTATCTTGTTTCCAGAAAGAAAGTAATTAGAATAACCCCATGGCAGACGAAACCCAAGATTGGAAACAGCAACTAGGCCCTCAGGCCGAAAAGAAAATTGCGTACGTTAAGAAGATGTTTTCTCCAGCAATGAAAGCAGCCGCAGATTTGGGCATCGATCCTTCATGGGTCTTGGCACAGACAGCTTTGGAGTCAGGATACGGTGAGTCCGAGCTAGCTAAAAAGTATGGCAATCTTGGGGGAGTGAAAGCCAAGGCTGGAGAAGCTCAGGTCAAGATGGCCACAACTGAGGGAGAGAATAACGCACCAGCAGTTGAACCGTTTAAAACTTACGAAGGACCCAATCAGTTCTTTGAAGATTGGACAAAGAAACTTAAGATGCCTCGTTATAGTGGAGCTTTGTCCGCGACCAACGTGGCGGGATATGCAACGGGCTTAAAGCAGGGAGGATACTTTACTGGTGGCCTTCAGCCCTACACAACCAACCTTCAAAGGATTTCAAAGGACATGGATATGATCCTCAAGAAAGTACCGATCCTAGATTCAGACGTCATTGATTCGAGGATGGGCCAAACCGGAGAACGATAATGCCTTTAGGTAAACCCAGCAAAGCCGACATGCCCTGCAATCAACCACGCAAGTCGTGGAGACCGGGCAAGAAGAAGGTTGTCAAAGCTTGTTCTGGCGGGCAAGAAAAGCTCATTCACTTTGGGGATAGTTCAATGAAAGATTTCACTCAGCACCATAGCGCAAAAAGACGAAAGAGTTATTGCGCTAGGAGTGGTGGTATCAAGGGAGGTGACGGAAAACTTTCAGCTAATTACTGGGCACGAAAAGTTCTTTGGAGTTGCTAATATGCCTCTTGGAAAAAAGAAAGCAAACGATGCTTGTACTCGTAAAGTAAAAGCTAGGTATTCTGTTTGGCCGTCCGCATACGCAAGTGGCGCCTTAGTCAGATGCAGGAAAGTTGGGGCAAAAAACTGGGGAAACAAGGGGAATAAATAATGGCTTTTGACCTTGAAAAAAAGAAAGGTCTACACGGTTGGTTTTCTAGGAACAAGGGAAAAGGTTGGATCAACTGCAAGACTGGCGGACCTTGCGGGAGGAAGAGTGCCTCAGAGGGCGGAAGTTATCCAGCTTGTCGCCCCACTAAGTCAATGTGTAACTCGGCCGCTAGAAAAAAGACAAGTTCAGAACGGATAAGCTGGAAGAAAAAAACAGGGTTAGGTAAATAATGTTTTGGCCCGTTTTGTTTTTTGCTTTTATAGTGATTGCTCTAATCCTTTGGAAGCCAAGGGGTAAGGCAGAAATGTGGACGGAAATGACTGCTGAAGAACGCTATATGTTAGCAAAGAAAATTTTCACTAGAGACCCTAGTTCTTTTCAAGATAAAGACGAAGATGGTGTTGACGATATAATGGAGTCCAAGTAAACTAAAAGTTATGCCTACTAAAGCCTGTCCTGTTGAGACTCAAGACATTGCAGCCAATTTACGCAATAGAAAGAAAGCTATTGATACGGCAATGTACGGGCCGATGAACCCCAACGAACCTAATGAAGATTATTGGATTAAGCTTGGACAAGAGTTCAACACCTCACCTGAGGAAGCTAAAAAATCTAGGTGTGGAAATTGTGCTGCGTTCAACGTCACAACCCGCATCAAAGACTGTATTGCCAAAGGACTTGGCAAAGATCAGGGAGATGAGTGGGCGACCATTGATGCCGGGGACCTTGGATACTGCGAAGCTTTTGATTTTAAGTGTGCGTCAAAGCGTACTTGCAAAGCCTGGATTGTTGGTGGTCCATTAGATGATTCCAAAGAAAATAAAAATAAAAGTTTTGTGGATGCGGTAGAGGAACAGGTTTAACCATGGCCGCAAAGTTCCAGGATTACCTCAAAGAAATGCAGGTAAGTAACAAGGGCTCTGACCTTGAGGCTAAAGGATCGGATAAAGGCGAGATATTACTTACTAATCTTATGACCGCCCACAATCAATTTAAAATTTTTCATTGGCAGACTAAATCATTTGCTCAACACAAAAGTTATGGGGAAATTTATGAATCCCTTGGAGAGAATATGGATGATTTTATTGAATCGTACATGGGAAAGTATCAAAGAATCTATGCTTCGAGCGGTAAGTTTGTATTAAACCTGGACAACTACTCGGGAAGCCCAATGCTATTTGTTGATAAATTCATTTCTTTTTTACAAGACGAATTGCCGACATATGTGGGAACCAAAGACACCGATCTATTAAACATCCGAGACACTATCTTGGGGGATGTACAACAACTTCGTTACCTGCTAACCTTCCCATAATCAAAGGAGAAGACTATGCCATTAGGAAAAAACGTATCAGATAACATCAGCGAACTTTATGCTGATAACAAGAAGAAAGGTAAAGCTCGTGGAGCTGGGGGCAAACCCCGTAACCGGGCCCAGATTATTGCCATTGCGTTAAGCGCGGCTGGTAAATCGAAAGGTAAATAATATGGCAGTCAACTCTTACGAGGCGGCAAAAAATTTAGGTTTAGGAGCTGGGTATCAGGTTGGCATTATGGCTAAAAGACCAACTATGCCAAGAGGTCCTTCTGGCCCAGCGCTTCGAATGCCTAGTTTTAATCTTCCAAACCTTTCCGTTAAGTTGCCTTCGGCAAATCTTCCTTCAGTTCAGTTTACCAACAAGTTTGACCCAACAGTTAGGACGATGTATGAAGACGATTACAATGCAGTTCTTGCCGCTAAAGCCGCGGAAGAAGCCAAAGCAAAAGAGGCCGCTAAAGCCGCGGAAGACGCTAAAGTTGCAGAAGCCGCTAAGATTGCTGGAAGCGTTGTAAAACCAGTGACCGAGCCGGGTGTTCCCTCTAAGCCGGGTAGTAGTTCCGGATCTCCCTTACTCGCTACATCAGAAGTTCCAACCAAAGGCCCTACAGCTCCCGCTTCCTCAAAAGTTTTAGCAGGTTATTCAGAAGATGAAATTAAGATACTTAAAAAATTACTTGAAAGTTATAGAAAAAATCCAAATAGTTTTGCTAATTTAATATGAAGATGGGCTACGCTAAGCTGGTAAAAAGTCTATCCGCCAAAGGAGCGGATGATCCCAAAGCTTTAGCCGCGTGGATTGGCCGGAAGAAACTGGGCAAGAAAAAATTTCAAGCTAGGGCTAAGAGAGGATTAGGTAAATAATATGCCAGATTGGAGTAAGATTGCAGGCTATTATGACACTAATCCTCCACCATTTGACGTTACGCTGGCCGAGATGAGGATGCGAGATCTTGAAAACAAAAGAAAGCAGGACAACATCGATGCTCAAAACGCATATATGGCAAAACAAAAAGCTGAGTCAGAATTCCTGGCAAAGGCGAGATCTTCCCAAGCAGGGCAGGCAATACTCGGGCAATACCTTTCGCCCGGAACAAGGTACGCAGAAGGATTTTCAGGATCAAAATCTCCTTGGGACTCAAATACCACAGCTAATGTCTTTATGGCAATGCAAAAAGAATCTGCTTTGCTTGGTAAGATGAAAGCTCAAGAGTCAACATATGATAAAGCTTTTGCCGAAGCCCAAAAAGCCCAAGAAATGGCGAAGACAAAAACTGGAGTAATCGAAGCTGGCTCAGCAGCTCAAAAAGTAATTGGTGGGGGTACAGGGGCGGGTCAAGAAAAAGCTGGGGCATTTAAAGGTATATATGGGACTGGCTCCTTGTTACCCGCTTCGTGGATGCAGAGTAAATTAGACCCAACAAAAGTAGCTCAAAAAATAAGTGGACTTGAGGATAGAAGTGGGACTGAACAATTGAGGGTTGGAGGAGGAGATACTTCATTCGTAAATTTAACTTATGATAGATCAAAATTTGAAGCTCCCACTCTACAAAAAACGGGACTCGGAAGATACGCCACAATCAAATAGTCGGATAGGAAAATAAGCCGTTAATTCTTGTGGTATAATGCCAGCTTGGCTACCTTATCGAGCAAGCCCTGGCGCGGCCGATGCGAGTGATCGATCAAGCTTTTAACTTTTTTCTTTTTATTCTTAGCCACGGATTTTTCTGAATCCAACAATAGGAACTTCACTCCAGGCTAAGGCTACGTGAAGCTCGTTGTCCTCATACCAAACATCAATCTCTGGATTATAACCTTCCTTTAACTTCTCGTGCAGATCATAGAAAGCCTTGCGGGTAATAACCAGCTCTTCCGATTTACCATCGACCGCAGCTGCGGCGAGTAATACACGGAGGAACTGTTCGGATAGTTCGCCGAACTTTGCTTCTGCGAGCTTCTTGGGCACAATTCAATGCTGACTAATGGGGTTGCCAAGTCAATATGGCTGGGACAAAATTGGGAAATGAGAAATACAAAGCGTGATATTATTTGGCTTACGTGCCTTGTTACGCTTTCAATTATTAAAACTTTGTGTATACTTATTGGAAGAAGGATGAAACTGTGTTAAAAAATATTCCCGAGTCCCCGGAGTTTGCGATACTTCCAGAACAAGTCACCGATATTCTGCAATTTGCTCGGGCTTGTTCTCTTGGTATCATAACCCCCGAGGAACTCGGGAATAAATTGGATGACTTTGAAACGTGGTTAGGCGAGCATTTTTAATTTAGCGCCCAAGTAGTTTCTTCTCAACCATTACGCAGGTTCTATGGTACGTTCCAAGGAAGGTTGAATAGACCGACCAAGTCACAACCATAAAGCCAACGAGTTGGAAACAGAGTAGCACCATCTCCAACATACGGATTCTTTTACGTGGTTTCTTTGTCATCCTTGGACAGCGGCCAATCGGAGTGCTTCGTCTGCACCCGCCTTGTACACGTTCTGAAGAACGTCATCAAGGAACTGCGGGTCCAGTTCAAGTTTAAGGTTGTCGACCTTTTCCTTGGCTGTGTCCACGTCTGCGATAAAAGAGATCTTGTGGATGCTGTCGCCAGCGCCCCAAAGAATCTCACCATTTACTTTTTTCATTCTAATGCCTCACTCCAGTACCGACTATTTTTATACCCCTGCAACTTGTCCCACCAGATGAATCTGGCAGAAGCCGCGGGGATACCGTATTCCTTTGAGCAGGTCTGCCACTCGTTCTCAAGCGCGAGGTAGTCAGTCCTGTTCACTTTTCTGTCCCTCTTGTGGATAGACTTCAACACCCTACGGTCGAGGCAAACAACGTTTGACTCCTCGTGATGTTTCATCTCCACATAGAAGCTTGACTTAGCAATCGCCAATCCTGGCACGTTGTCCGCAATCCGATCGCGGTACTGCGTCAACGGCTCGTTGGTATAACGCTCGAAGATGTGGGGCTTGGCAGCGAACATCTGATCAAACTTCCAGATGCTCACGGCCTTGGTCCGCCACAGTCCAGTCTTGGTTTGGTACAGTTCGAACTGTAGCTTGCCAAGGTCGGATTTCCACGAGTCGCGATTCTTGATTGCGTTGAATGCCTTCACGTTCTGCTTCCAACCAAAGTTGGCTGCAAGAATCGAGAAAACCCAGAAGCGCCACTCATCATCTCGGGACTTGGGCTTAATCTTGTCCCAGTAGTTGACGTAACGGCTGACTTCTCGGGACTTCAGTCCCTCAAATACTTCACGTACCCCAGTCATAAAACAAGGGGAGTGTGACTCCGTCGGGAGAAGGATGCTGTCGGACCTCGCCCCCATGCTTCGTTGCATCGTTGTTTAAGGCTTCCATCTCCTCAGAGGTATAGCCTCGGATGGAGTCATTACGGATACCTGTAATAAAGTCCACCCACGTTTCATCGATCGACAAGAACTTTTGTTCCGTCGGTTTTGTAATACAATAACAGTTCATAGTGTTGCTCCTGACTTGTGCTCATGAACCATAACACTCAGCAAGCCAATGACCTTGGCTTCGAAGGTGTCAATGAATTCACTACTAACTCTCGACGGGGCAGACTTCGTAGGGGCAAGCCCCATTTCCATCCTCGTCTTATTACGCTCCTTGAACTTGGCGCTCGCCATGTCCAGAGCCGACCGCTTAACTGATGCTCTATTTATTAGACTCATACCATCTCCTCTCCGAAGATCTTGATCTTCGAGAATATGTTTTCGTTTCCAGGTCTAGCCCAAACAGGCCAGTACTTATCTGGAACGCAATCCATCATTGCAAGACAGAGGACAACAGCAGCCACTGTCTTTCTGCTATATCCAGTCCACCCAATCTTGCGAAGGGCAGACAATGCCTTGGCCGCAAAACTACCCGCGGGCTGTGTCCCGTGGATGAGCAACGCAAATGGCTTGCCAGACTTGTAAGCGTGGCTGTCATCGTGGTCAATCTCCAACTTCTTGTCCTCTGCCTCCTTGGTGCTGAACACAACCTCTGCATACTTAAGGTCGTGCTTGGCAATCAGTTCATCGTGTGCTCCGCCTCGACTTGCGTTGAGGGCGAAGTTCTTTGGGATGTCTCCGACACGCCTAAGCCAGAAGGGTAAGCTTTTGGTGTAGGCGTAGAAGGTGCGGAGTGGTTGGCATCTGGCCACATGCATCCACGCATCAAAGTAGAACTGATTGAAGAAGTCTCCCGAGACATGAACTCGAATGATTCCAGCTTGTCTTGGTAGACTTTCTTGAATCAACTCGGACATCTCTGCGGTCGACTTGCCTTTCAGCAACTCGAAGTTATGCCACCTCTGTAACCGTGTGTTCTTGTACTGAGCCTCGTCAGATGCGGCAAAGCAACGGAACTTGGTGTCGGCACCGTCCGTGATCTTGCCCGTCTCTCGATTGGCTTTCGACAAACACTCCAGCGCACCTGGGCAGGAGAATCCTGCTGGCAGGCTGAACGTCCAGATGTCTCTGCCCAGCTTCGCGTTACCGCGATTAAATTTGAGCAAGTTTGATTTCACGGGTATAGATTTTCTTGTTCTGTTCTTTTTGACTCCAAGGTTTTTTGCCTTCGAATCGTTCCTTGCGGACCAGATTGCCATTGCTGTCCAATCCAGTTGCCTCACACCATTCGGCGAGAAGAACCGAAGCGTCTCCGCCTCGAAGCTTCAATGTTTCTATGATGGACGCATCCTCTTTGTGCCAGCCTAATCCATAGGGGGACTTAGTTCCCGCGATAAGCTTGGCTTGTTTACCTTTATATTCTACTTCAATCATGCATTCTCCTTTTCATCAATTATGTTTTGGATTTCCATCTCAATACTTTCTTTGATGGACTGTTCTTCGCTTTCAGAATCAATGCCATTAAGCACGGACTCCCACTCTTGTTTGCTGAGAGGTGTTTGTCCATCGTAATAACTATCGAATTCATCCTGCGTCCAAATCAAGGCGTAGCAGATGTCCTTCGAATCCATATCAGCAACTCTATCTTTCAAGTCTTTTTTAGTTAGTATCATAATTTCCTTTCAAGTGGGGCGGATGGGATTTGCCCACCCGCCCCGAATGGTTAGCGATTCGATACTGCGTCGAGCAACTGGCGAGCCGCGGTACGGATTGCCGTAACAAGGCTGTCATCGCTGTCAGTTTCATCAGTCTCGACATCTTCCTCGTTGTAGATGTCATCTTCCGTGGAGTCATACGACTCAGCGTATGTCTTGGGTAGCGGGCCCGTGTAGTCCGCAACAACTTCGTACTTGGCAGTACGAAGCTTCTGGAACTCGCAGTCATTGGGCACCGATACCACATCCTCGGGGTTGATCTTGACGATCACGACCCGACGATCGGCACCACCGAAGTTGCCAGCGTAGTCGATCGAGCCAGCATGGAATCCGTAAGAACATCCGTTCTCGGGATTGTCGTCCACACTGCGACGAGCGATACTCAACACCTGGCCGACTCTGTTCGAGAACTTGCCAGTGTGGTGGTCCATATAGTTCTCATCAACCGACTTGTAAGCCAAGAAACAGCCATCCTCAGTGATCGGCATGTTCTTGTGCTCCAAGAATTGGTAGAGTTGAGCACGACTATTGTGGCTCGGATTGTTGTAGAGATTCTCCAAGAACCGAGTCATCGGTTCCACTGGTAGATTCTCCTGCATGAAGTTGAGGATTCGTTTGGCGATACGCTCGTCAACGATCTCACCGCGGTGATACACCGAACCGTCTTTCACCTCGACGGAGTTGCCGAGATACGCATTGAGTGCGTTGGTGATGTCCATCAATTGCTCGATGTCACCCTCCGCACGACCCTCTGCGATCGCGTTAATTACCATCTTTGCATTTGCGTGGTCACGACGGATAGTGTGAGACTTCCCGTTGATGACCGCTGTTATTGTTTCGTCAGTTATGATGTAGTTCATACTTACTGTGTCCTTTCGTTTTTATTTTGTTTTGCGAGCTGCATCTACAAGATGCACATACTCGACAGTGTGTTCGGTTGGATATTCCATTACATCTGATTGCCAGTTACTGTGGCAAAGTAATGGATACCTCGAAGCTATTTTAGTTCCCTCGACTTTCAGATCATAAGAGGGTTTAGGCAACAACGCTTTGAGTTGTTGATATACACCTTTCTTATCATCGTTGTTCGATCGGCCAAGAGCCCAAGTATTCTGTGGTTCTTCAAGCCAAGCTGGCAATTCTTTCTCATTGTTCTCCAGTCCGCCAACCATCTCCAGAACCTTATCCATAAAGATTCGGAACGGGCTGTCGGATTTGATGTCTTTGAGTGGACCAGTCTTGGGATTAGCCCAACGATCGAAAGAAGATCGCTCAAAGAAGCAACCTTGTTTTCTAAGCCTATCGGTGTGATAGCTTTCTCGAGCGTTGAAGAAATGCAAGACAGCATAACGATCAGCAATCTTCTGAGCCTTGTCGGGATTAGCCTTGAGGAAGGCTTGTGTCCCCTGCTCGATTGCATCCTGTAATTTAGTCCAAGTTGCATCAACCTTTTTGGCGACATCAGCTTCCTTCACGCCATAGATTTGATCGCAATACCCGATTGCTTTCAAGTATTCTTTTGCTCGATGTAGAGGATAATGCTCCTCCATATCAAAGTCCTTACCAGGCATTGACCACTTGAATTGGTCGAGCGTTACGTAGACTTTCTTGCCAGTCGTAGGTGCTGCTGAGATTCCCCAGTAATCACTACGCTTGTCTTGGCGTTGATACTTAGCAGGCAAGCCAAACACATTCCCCTTGGTGTGTTTGACATTCTTGTCGTATTCAACTTCATCACCATTCGCATCGACACCTTTCTGTTTCGGTGGAGGCATAGGCAGAGACGACACCTGTTGGAATGTCGTCGTTGCAAACCACGGCAGAGTCTTGTTGAGAAACTCCTTGCCACCGTTTTTGAAGTTGATGATAGTCACGGTCGCGCCAGACGGACCACCGTTCATCAACCAGTGACGAACGCGAGCTTCACCAGAGCCAGTGCCAGTATCGTTGACCATGACGAGTGTGTCCTTGTGGACAATCAGCTCGTCAACGGAGCGATCGACATTGAACTTAGCCTTGCCCCAACTACGCTTGCCTATGCTCATAGCAGTGATGCCGTGAGACTTAAGCAACTCGATTTCAGTCTGGTCTTTCTTGAGAGGCGAAGCACACAAGGGGATGCGATTATCGTCATGCATATCGATTCCCTTCCACTTCAGCTTGCCTTTCAGCTTCTTGACAATGCCTTCACGGAAACTGGAGGAACTATATCCGCCAGTGCCAGTGAACCTACGCAAGATCAAGTGAGCTTGGAAGTAATCTGGAGCCGCTTGAATGTCGGCAAGCAAGGTCGACCCCATCGAGTCAATGACTGGATTGAGATGCTTGACCAAGCCTTGGATTGTCTTCTGCGAGTACTGTAAGTCCTCACGAGAGGGAGCGACTTGGACATCGCCAAGATCGACCCTCACGTAGACTCCAGCGTCAATCAACTGCTTGATTACTGGTGAGCCAGAGAAGTCGGACTTGAGCGGGTAAAGCACAAGACCCATCTGGAGCCAGCTTTGGCCTTCACCATTGAAAGACCAGTTGGTTCCTTTGATGATGCCATCTTTGTATGTCTGAGTGGCATATGTTTTCTTCTCTTCTGGCGATAGGTTAACGATGTCGGGACGGACATCAAAGACACGATAGACTTGCATCGCAGTTTCGCGGAACCTACTAATGTCTTGTGGCCGAACTGGAATCGATATCTCGACGCCAGAGGGTTCGTTGGTCTTGGCCTCGGTTAATAGCGACGCCTTGCCCACCTCACTCTCGTCAATGTGGCAGTTCCAAATACGCTTTATGCCATCGTTGCAATCGACTACCGTAATGGCATCCGTGTAGGCACCATACGATTTGCAACCGATACCAAGACAGCCCGTGAAGGCGTTGCTTGCCCGCTTGTCGCTACCGCCATACGAGCAGAACAATTCTTGGAACTTGACCTTGCCAAGTCCAGGGCCGAAGTCACGAATCGTGAAGACTGGCTTCATACCAGTCGGAAGCGAGACTTGGATGGGCTTGTTTGTTTTACCATTGAGGATATGACCCTCGCAGGCATTGGTGCCATACTCACGCACAACCGCTCTGATCGGGTCAGAGTAAGCTTTGCGTAGGATGCTGGCGATATGACCGAGGTTAGACACATCGATTTTGTAGTCGATTGTGTCGGTAACCCCGCTTGATACTGGCGTGTTTCTAGATGATGTAATAATCATTTAATTTTATCCTTTCGTATTAAAGTTACATTCCATACATCGTCTCCTTCGGAGGCGTCTGCCTTTGCCGTATCTAGATTCTCATACAGCATTGGAGTCGACAGCACATTGTCCTTGTCGAACAATGCATAGCCATCCCACTCCCGAATAGACTCGTGTACTTTTACAGCGTTACTCACCTGTCGGAATCCTTCGCGCCGTAAAGTGCCACTCTTCGCTCGATACTGTTGAAGCGTCGATGATGTGGTTGACTTGCTCTGGCGTCAGATACTTGAGCAGGTTGGATTTGAGCAAAGGTTTGGCAAGTCTTGCCTTATCGTGCTCATCCATCTGAACCGTGAAGTACTGGCCTACCCAGCTTTTGATTCCTTGCTTCGCGGATTCTAGGAATAGAGTCCGATACTCTTTGCGTTTTTCATTGGATAGTTTGAGCCACTCGGTCGCCCGACCGAACTCATCTACCACTTCTGATGGTATTGTTAGTTCCATATTGTGTCCTTTCATTTTGGTTTTCGTTGGTTTCCAGCCGATCGGCCAGACTGCTACCCCGCCGTGTGAGCGACGGGGCAGAGTGTCTAGTCGCTTAACTCGACAGCCCGTTCTTCCGCGGTTTCGTAGGTCGCTTGATACAAAGCTTCCTGCGCAGCCTCGACAAGTTCTTTAGAAGGTTCTGGAACTTCTTCCATCCCCTCGTCTGGATAAATTGCCAAGCTATCGAACTCACATTCCGAGAACTCGCTTTGGTTGACAATCTGGCTGTCATAACCACGCGAACCCCAAAACTCATAAGAGCCGATGCCGACGTCTTCGGTATGGGTTTCGTGGATAGCTGTGCCAGTTACCGAATACTTCTTGCCGTCGTATTCGAACTTCACATCATCTTTCTCAACTTCAACTCTCATTTGAGTAAGGCGTCTGCGGCCTGTTGTCTTTTCTCTTCCCGAAGCGCATGCATGATTACTTCCGCATCATACAACGCTTTGTTCCTGTCGGTTCGTTTGTATTTATTCCCCGTTATCTGGGATATAATCTCCATACAACGACCTGAAGTTGCGACTCGAGTCAACATCATTCCACGATTCAAAGCTTCCAGCCCTTGCATTGCTACAAGAAACTGAATGTATGGAACTCCGTTGAGATTTCCGCCTTCCCTGTTAATTGTAATGATTCTCTCTGTTACCTTTGCTTTTTTCTTTTTCATTGGTTGCTCCTTATGTAATGATTGCGCGGTTGTTCTGAATGACGATGCTACTAGCATCGCCCCATACAACTGCGAGTGGTTGCTTCTTGCGTTTTCGATCGTGTGTAGCCACACGACAGTCAAAGCCTTTGATGGGGACGCACTGGTTCTGGTAGTGGATTGTCCACCAGATATCTTTGCGTCGTTGCGTCAAAGGTTTGTTGAAGTGGTAGAAGAATCTCATACATCTTTAATCTTTCCTTCGTACCAACAAAAGAATGGTGGGATTGTTTCGTCCAAGTACTTCCTGGTCTCTTCGGGAGACATCTTTTTGAACCACTTAATCCACTTCTTTTGCTCCCGCAACTTTGCATACCTCATCATGAAGTTTAACTTGTGTATCCGAAGACAGGTGATGAAGCTGTCCACGTCATACTTCTCCATCAATGACCTCACTTCTTGTCTATAGTCTTTGATCATTTTGATTCTTTTGTTTTGTTTAGTTTCGTTAAGTTTCATGTGTCCTCCTTTAATCCACCATATGATCATAAATCAGATCATAAAAAAGATTGGGATGATTTTCTTTTAACGCATCAAGATCCTCGTCACTCATCTTAGTGCCATCCTTATACTGGCCAGCACTAAAGAATGCATCGCAGAAGTCTGGAGCGTCTCTGCCGTCAATACCTTCAAGCTCAAGTGAGCCGACATCTACAACTTTTCCGTTCAAGGTTATCATATTTTTCTTTCCTTTCTTTTTCAGCGGTTGCAAACTTATGCCACACTTCATTCCATTGCTCATCGGTTAACTTAATACGAATTGGGGATTTAGGTCCCAGTTTTTTTAAGTCTTGGATATTCATGCCCTAACCCACGTTCTGTTCCATCTATTTAAAAAAGCTTTTGCTTCTTTAAATGTTTTGAAGTAAGTAAGTTGTTCTGGCATACACATTGGATATACCTGTCTAGCAACCCATACTTTTTTATTTACATCTTTGTTGTTGCCATCGGAATCAAACAAATAAGGATTTGTATTGACCACACGATCAACAACATAACAAAAATACGTTTGTTTGCGTGGATAGTCTTCGATGATCATATAGCTTCCTCCACTGGTTTGATTTGATATCCATATGCCCAATGCCCATTGTCCAGATCGAAAACGCAGTTCTCGATAATGGTCGTTGGAATCCAAGGGACGAGGAGACCATTCTCCTTTTGGCCTGGACGCATCAGTTCAATCCGATGAACCTTTGCCTTTGCCCAGCTATCGCTACCAAAGCTTCCGCGCCACCACACGGTGTCGCCCTGCCTAATCTCTTGAGGTGTCAGCTTGGCAGTCATCGCACCATCTCCTCGATGAACATCGGGGTATACTCGCCGACATAAGCCCATCGGGTGTTGAAGTTGAAGTATTCTTCAGCTTCATCCCAGCTCCACTTGTTGTCGAGTTGAAGTTGGTGGATGCAGGAAAAGATTCCATACACCGCCACTTGTGCTCCGTGTTCACCATCTCGATAGGCAAGCCCAAGAAAAGCTTTGTCCAAGCCATCGGCTAGGATGATGTTTTCCTTGTGGTCTTCATCAGCGTAGATGTCGATGAACTCAAGTATCTTGAGCCTATCGAACTGGGCTTTGCTCGGCTTCTCCTGACGATGCGTATTAAGAATACGCTTGAACTCGTCTTTGGTCAGCTTCTTCTTACTAGATTTCGTCTTGGTAGCCATTGGATTCCTTTCTCATAAGGGCATCGACTTTGGCTTCGATGGCCTTGATGGTCCCGACAAACGCGTCGAGTTCAGATTTCTTCAAGACCCCAGAATTGAAGTGATAATACATTTCATCACTGGCAACTCTTCCTTGGCTTGTGTATTCAAACACAGGGCCGACGTGACACACTGCTCTGTAACCTTTGGGGTTGGAGTAGTAGAACGCATAAGCTCCGCCCTCTGACAAGGTGGGAACTCTGTTTGTTCTGATGGTCACCTTCCCTTTCGGGAAGTCTGCTGTTGAGGTTCGGTCGATAGGGGTCAGCCCCAGCCTGCGCTGGAGCGTTCCCTTCTCGGCCACGACTTCGATTGGGTAACTCATTTGGTTTCCTCCAAGGCTTGTTCAGCCCGTTTAACAAGTTCAGCCATCGGCATATTCGGGTCGTTGTGGAAGTCCACAAAGTCCTGTAATGCCGCTTTAAGTTTCTCGGTGTTACTCATTTGGTTTCCTTTCTATAGTTTTCGACTAATTGTTTAATAGGTTCGTGGTCAATGTAACTTAGGAGATCTTCAACCAATTCATGCGTCGATTGGCCGTAAAACCTCTCATATACAAACTCGCACTCTGCTTCCGTGCAAGTATCTAAGTATTTGTCAGCCTTCATTTGCTCAACTTGATCATCAGCGTACCGATGACAAGCTCCAAGTAGATAAGTGCCGAGTGACTACCGCGATAAAGTTCAAAGCCGAGAGGCCGAAACTCCACGTTAGCCACGATGGCATTGTTGAATCTGTTCCCGAAGAAGTGGAAACGCATCCACCCCCAACCAAGCTTAACTTTGATCATTGTCGTTCTCCTCATTGTTGATTGTTTCTTCGATGTCGATTCCCTGCTCTTTCTTACGAGCACGGAACAACCAGTCACAAGTCCACGAGCGGATAACCGCAAGCAGACGGCGGAAGGTTGGGTAACGCCACGGACGTTCCAGCTCACCCAAAGGCAGGCTGACCCAACGGGCATCACCGATCTTTACATTCAGTTCCTTCGGCACCATCGTGTCATCGGTGTAGATGTCGCCAGCTACTTCGACCACGCCAGTGTTCAAGCGGAACTTCCGCCCAAGATTGTGACCTTTCAAGATCTCAATCATTTGGGCATCGACCCATAACTTGTCCCCAGCTTTCAATTCAATTCCTCCGCAGCCATCTTGAGAAGGCGGTGTAGGAGAATCGTAGCTGCGACTAGGCAACTAGGGATTACCAGAAACGCACACACGAGTTGGATGATGATCGTCATCACCTCAAAGAACTCCGCCCAACTCACGAGACCACCTCGAAGTTTAGGCGCGTTCCAAACACGCGGTTGTTGTGGTGAAGCTTGGTCAAAGCTTCCGCACGGGACTGATGCGCATCGCGCACCGCGTCCGCTTCGGTCAAGCCCTCACCAGTCCAGCCTTCAATGCTGGCCATATAGTAACGGCCGTTCAGACTCCCGTCCGAAGACACGCCGTGTTTCACTTCAATGACTATCTTACCTTCGTTATTCAGTTTCATATTTACTGATTCTTTCTTGGTTAGTGTTACTTTCATTTCCAGCCTATCGGCCAGACTTCTGACCTGCCCGCGGGCAGCAGGTCAGTTGGTCTATCCGCTTAGTTGTTTCCGTGCCAAAGCTTTGGTGATGGGGTTTGGTAAGCCAACCAAATCCACAACTTAATTCTCTCGGCACTCATCCGCACATAACCCAAGCAAGCCCTAGCTTCTTGGTTACCTTGTTTCGTTGATAAGCTTGGTCGGGAGTCATCATAGCTTTCTTGACGATCGCCCGATGAATGTCAGTCAAGGCATACTGATACTCCAAACCTTCGCTCCGTTTGAGCGCGATGGTGGCTCGGCTCTGGCGGTTGGCCATACTGATGTTCCTCTTCCAGTCGACCACATTCAGCCTTCGCCCGTAGTAAGCTTGGCTGGCATTGGTCACGACGTGTTTGAGATCGATGGGTCTACCTCTCATATGTCCCTCCCTCCGCTTTGGGTGATGACCATCTTCCACTGGCCCATCTTTGAGATGTAAGCTCTGCGACGGAACATCTGTCCCGCAGCTTCGCAGTCATCTCTGTCCACATCCATCCAGCTGGCATAGTCCAGCGAGTGAATGAACGTAGAGTCATAGAAGTTGGGCAATGGCATCTCGGATTCGAAGATGTACCAGTGAGTCCAGCTATCGTCCGATGGTTCCTTGGACATATCAAACGCCCGCTTGCCAGCATACGCCGACATAGGGTGGTGATTGCGACAGCCAGTCTTAACCAGCTTGCCGTAATACTCAATGCCATTCAGTTGAATGTAAGCATCGCTCATTTGTTTACCTCTCCGTAGCCATCGCATTCCTCGCAGTGCGAGGCCATGCCAGTTGGCCATACATTGTTCCAATCCAAGCCCGTGCCCTTGCAAACAGGACAGGCAGTCTTGGTAGGGTCTGCACCTTCCGCTGTGCCCGCGGCGAAAGCTCCGAACTGCTCGGGAGTCCAGCGGGTTTGTCCGTTGATTTCGTGACTCATACGGTTTCCTCCTCAACTTTCTTCGACTTGTCGAATACCTTCATCGAGTAGTCGAACATCAGTTCTGCTACCTTCTCGGGAGAGACGCGCCCAAGCACATCGTTATTCTCCGCGAGCTTGACTAGGTCACCTTCAGGGTCAAACACGGCAACCTCTGCCGTGGTCTTACCTCCGTCGCAGTGGAGCCAAGCTCCGAACTGGACACTGATCTCGTATCCGTTGTTGAAGCGGAGGAAGAAGCCCTTGTCCTGCAACCTCCCCTCACCAGCTTGGTGAATATCAAACGCTGACTTATCACTCATTGTATGTGTCTCCTTTTGGTTATTGCGAGCGACCGCCATTGTCCAGCACATTCCGAAGTGCCGAACGCTGACCGACCCTGCGCGAAATTCGTTTGTAGTCATCAAAGCTTTCAGGACTCATCACATTGATTGCCCCACCCGTCTTATCCGAATAGACCATCGCCCCAAGCACTTTGGCTTCGGGGTGCAGGAACGCACAGCCCTTGCACTTGGAGAAGCCTAGGTTGATACGCTCGGCCTCGATAAGATCGTCACAGATGACACACTTCATCGCCCGACCCTCCGTGCTGGCCATAGCAGTCTAATCTTCTCACGATACTTGTCAGCCACGCTTGGGATGGTGGCAAACCTAGCCTTGCGGACATACCGCTTGATGGCCTCGGCCACTGAACGATGGGGGCAGTAAAGCTCCGCATCCTTGGGGTCTTTGACCTGCCCGCGGGTCTCCTGCAAAGAACGCTGGTAGGTGTGAGCCTTGGGGGTTACTAGCTTGTGCTTGTAAACTCCATTGGTCACGAATCCAAAAGCCGTGGTCAGCTTGGCATCGGGCTCCCTGATACTGATCTCAAGGTCACCAATCTTAAGCTTGCGGTTAGCAGGCATTGACGCTCTGCGAGGCTTCGGGATATGGGGTTTGCGTAGGTCAAGTTGCAGGTCATCCCATCTGGCACTGCCAGACATAGGGTCATTGACTTGCTGTGCATTGGCCTGCTTGCGTAGCAGACCGAAGTCTTGAAGGTATGTGTTACTCATTGTTTTGCCTCCTCTATTTCAATAAGATTTAGAATGTGCTCGGCAGCCTTAATGCGTCCCTCAAACCTCATCGCCTCGTCACTAAGCCAGTCATTCTTAGTGCAAGGTCCATCTAACTCAGTTTGATGAGCTACCCTTAGGTTGCTTAGATAAGCTTCGACTTCCTGCTTCAGACTCATTTTGTTTTCCTTTCTTCGAGGGGTTGCCCCTTGGGGTTCCTCGCTACAATCCCTATACGCTGCGGTTCCCCCTCCCCCTTCGGGAACGACCCGAAAGGCAGGGGGGATGAAGGTGAAAGTTCATTGTGCAACCCGTGCATTGCTTCAAGGAATCGATGATTCAAAGATGCATTGACGCCGTGCACGTCACGTAATAAGCTAGGCTTATGGGTAAGTCGTTGAGTGTAGACTGGAAAGCTGTCGAGAAGGATTATATCCAAGGGAAAAGCCGTAGCTTTCTCGCTGCTACATATGTGTTGAGTCTTAACACCTTGGATGCAAAGATTCGAAGAAGCGGTTGGAAAGCCAAGAAGGATGCCGTGACCCACAAGATTATACAAGCTAATACACAGGCCGTCGTACAAAGTAGCATCGATAAGCAGGCTCGATATCTGAACAGGATTGCTAATCAAGTTGACCATAGTTTGGACGTCCTCGAAGCCGAGATGCCTGGAAGCAGGAAGGAATTGAAAGATCATATCGAAGTCTTGGAGAAAGTTGATCGTATAGCTCGACCTGCATTGGGCTTGGCTTCGCAGAATCAAGGAAGCAATGGCAAGACGATCGTTAACCTCGCCGTTCTTCGAAGCGATGATGCAATGAAGCAGGCCATCGACATTACAGCTGGTTAAGCTTGGTATCATAGATTCTAAGATTCTTGGATTCTTTGAAATAAAAAAGGGAGGGGGGAGGTTTCCCTCCCCCCTCTCCAGTGTTACCTTATCCCCGCTTTGCCAGCACCGCCTCAATTTGAGCCTCGGTGCATCCTGCATCCTTCATCTGCTTAATCAATTTCGCATCCTTGTTTGCCAAGGCCGTTTCGATGATGGTGCGTCCCGATTTGGGATCGGCATAGACTCGGAAGGCGGTGCGTTTCCCCTCTGCAATCAATTTCGATTCGAGTGCCATTCTTGCAATCGAAAGGTCATTGAACCTTGCCACCGCTTCTTCAACCTTGGATGCTAATTGAGCACCCTTGGTCTTGGTGATTAGGGCAAACTCCTTCTTCGGGCAGAGCCGTCCTGTATCAGTGATGAGGGCAGAGCCATCCCATCGTCCAAACACCGCTTTGAGTGTTCGGCCACTTTTTGTGGAGCGTTCGGGTTTGATACTCACCGATGCCTGAATGGGTTCAGCGGTGAAGTGTTGCTTTGCGATTTCCATATTACTCATTTGTTTTGTTTCCTTTGTTTTGTTTCCCCCCTCCCCCCTGCCCTATCGGGCTGTGGGTTTGCGGGACAAACCCTATACGCACCCCCTCCCCCACCCCCCTTCCAGCCAGCCATAAATAGTGTATATGTACTTTAAAAATTTAATTTATTTTTGTAGGTTGACTTAAAGCGTGGGCAAAATACACTGGACCAATGGAAACATTTTCCGCAATGCCTCAAGGGGGTGGTTACGCGCAGCAAAACCTTATCCCAAAAAATACAGGTGGGGCAAGCAATCTACCGAGACTCGAAGACCTTCTAACTGGAATCCCCACTATCGATGAGGTGATCCGGACTGAGTACGACAAGCTCGCTACTCAAAAACAAAAAATGGCTGAAGTGCCGCAACAAGTTGAAACTCCGGCAACAGCACAGGAAGAAAAGCCTGGGACGGCTCCTATCCCTGGTCAGGGAAGTTCTATCATGAACAAATCTTCTGAGTTCTCAGCCAACACTGGTTGGTGGTCGGCCTAATTACTTTTCGATAATCAGCGTGACGCCTAAGCGGGCGGCCAGATAGTCGGACGGAAAAATGTCGCGATCTTTGTTCTCGCGATAAATCAAATTCTTTACGCCGTATCGTGCGGCTTCCAATAGACAGGCTTTGCATGGTGGATAAGTAACGGCCAGAAGGTAAGGCTCGCCGGGTTTGCAGTAAGCCAGGGCGTTGATCTCGGCATGAACCATAAAGTCCCGCCGGTAGTCGCGGTCCAAGGATTCCTGTTTGGTCAAATCAAAGCCTGGAGGATATCCGTTATAACCAATCCCGCATACCGATCCATCGCTTCGAAGGACTGCTGCACCGACTCGGACAAATTGATCCTGACTAGTCTTGGCCGCGGCGTCAGCAAGCCGCATCGCCAGGTCAATCCACTTGGTCTTTATAGAGGTCGATTGCACCAGCCACACCTTTTACGGGATTTGTCAAAGATCCAATAGACAAGAATACCAAGGAAGAATCCGTAGATCATTTCTTTTCTTTGGCGATCTCTTCCTTGAGGTGGTTCAGGTAATGGGACATGCTGCCTCGGTAAGTAAAGCTTCCGTCATGGCCAAGATCAATATTGGTGTCGAGCATGATATTGTATCCCCGGTCGCGTAACTTGGAACAAAAAAAGAAGTCTTCAGATAACATCTCTTTGTCTTTTACGCCGGTTTCAAAAACATTTTTGATTAGTAACTTATTGTCTCCAACCAATTCGGGTTGTGTTCTTGTCTCATTATAGGTAACGGGTTCATGGTCCATCACATCTTGCAAAGCTTTTTTAGACACACGGAGAAAGCCAGTACCGACGGCTTCTACCTCAATCAGACCACGATCATCGGGAGTTTCTTTACCTTCGATCATCTTAACGGTGAAGTGACAAGAATGATGCCATTTTTTCCTATAGGTTCCAGCAACCACATCCTCGTCATGCAAGCACAACTTTAGGAGATCTTCTGGCTCCCAGGAAATGTCGGCGTCAATCCAAACAATGCTATCCCAGTCTTGATTGTCGTTTTTGAAAACCTCCGCCACAATTTTATTACGAGCCATGGTAATCAAGGAGTGGTTACAAAGGAACATGACGTTGAGCTTCAAGCCGTGGCTTTGAAACAGGGCACTAGACCGAAGTAGTGAATTGGCGTAGTTAACTGTAAGCATGCCTCCGTAAGCGGGGGTAGCCACAACAATTCCTTTTGTCTCGCGAGCTTTAACTTTCTTACTCATTTGTATTTCCTTTTTGATTTGTACTCATTGCTGATTCCAGTTGGTGGAACTTTCCATTTACCAAAGTTAGAGGTCGAACCGTAATGGAATACGGGAGCGCGGTGCGCGGATCGATAGATATTGAATTGAAGGTTGAAAATAAAACCAAACAATCTGAAATTGATTCCCGCTGATTTCATCGTCTGGATAGTGTCTCAATTGTTTTGACTTTTGTAAAGAACAAAATACCCGAATATACCCCTTTCGGGGAATTTCTTACCCAAATATGGTGGAGGGGATTGACTTCTAACTAATTAAGACCACTATGGTGTGTGCCGACTCTGTTCCCTCTTCAAGTACGTACTATCGATAACGTGCTTGCCAGCCAGATAGCTGGCTTATTCAAAAATGGGGCAATTTTACAACTACCGTTAACGTCCCAATATTTTGTAGACGCCAACAGAACTGATACCTACGTCGAAGACGGTAACCTTTTAACCCCATTCAAAACTCTGGCCGCGGCTTATTCTGCCGCTAAAATTGGGGCTACAAGTACAAACCCAAAGTATATTAACTTGCTCAGTAGCATTACTGAAAATTTGACGATGGACACTGGCTATGTTGGGATTCAAGGATTCACTAATTCAGGGGTAAGAGCTCCCTTGTATTTGAATGGCACCATCACCATTGCTCCTACTGCAGGCACAATCACTGACAATTTTTTTGGCATTACAAATTTGGCTATTCTCAAACCTGAAGGGACCAGTGGCAATTGCATTGATGTGCTGGGAGGTGCTGTACCCTTGAGAGTATTCCTGGAATCTGTTTGGCTTCAAAATGGAAGCACTGGTTCTTTTGGGGTAAACATTAATAACACTGGCACATCAAGTGTTGTTAATGGGCAATTGTGTCAATTTTCCCCGTTTGCCACTGGCGGAGGAGTTAGTGTGGTAAACGGAACTTGCAACATGGTTGATTGCGATTCCACCGGGGGATCTGCAACTTGCGTTGACATGTTTAGGGTGGCTAGTGGGGGTAGGCTTAACTTCGTTCGGTGCCAACTCGAGGGTAACGCCACTCAGATAGTAAACTGCACTGGCGGAGATTACGGAGTTTCTGGTTTTAATCTCACGCTCGCCCAAACTTTGTTGACTAACAATAGGTCGACCGGGCACGGGATAACTTTGGCTTCCGCGTGTCTTGTATCGATAGGTACATGCGGGCTTAACGTTCTCACTGGATCTGGAGCCAAAGCCATCAATGGGGTGGCTTCGGCCAGTCTGCAGACTTTTCCATATTCACTGGTTCTGTTTAATAGCGTGAGTTTCGCGAACGCAACCGACGTTCTTACCCGAAACACTACCGTCACCACCAATAAGGTGGCATACTCGGTAATGAGCTAAGTTAGCCTCAAAGGGCTATATTTCTCTGTTTTATCCCCAAAGGGCTACGATTTAGGGTGGGGGTGTCACCTGGGGTGGGGGGTCAAAAAATGGTACCCCCACCCAAATTTTTAACCTCAGGTCCTTGTGTAAGTATATGTTTATTATTTAAATATATAAATATAAAGAAAGAGAGGGTGGGAGTGGTGGGGGTAGGTGGGGGTACTCTAACTCGTTCCGGAAGTTTTGACACACCACGGCACACACGCAAAGCTGTAGGAACAACGAGTTCAAAACCACCCCTCCACCCCCCACCCTACACCCTTCGAATCATTAACCTTTGATTCTTAATCCCTTAGACCAATTCCTCAGGGTGGGGGTATGTAACTTGACTATAAAGTCAGTCCTTACCTTGATCATTTTATGTGTCCCTTTGGGGACAAAACGTATACCTTTTGCCTCTTCATGATCCCAAAATTTATTGACAAATGCATCAATGTCAAAGGTTTGCACAAACCAATGAGAAAACCCAATAACGCAAACGCTTAAACCCATTGTAGAGAACAAGATACCTAGAAGAGTTGTCATTTCCGCAACTCCTTGATAATCATGTGTATAATTTTAAACTCACCATTACGTAAAATCCCCACCTCAACTCGGTCTCCGGGCATGCATCTACGAACCATCCTGACTAGGTCATTATGACTAGTGGCTTGGTAATCGTTGAAGGTCATGATCACGTCACCTGGAAGAAGCTCGTCTATGGCAGACATGTTGGTAACCTTAAGACCCTGTGACATCCCAGGCCCCGGGATACCAGAGTTTACTGGGGTTGTGTTGATCCCAAGAAACCCCCGTTGGGGAGCACTATTCAAGCCGTCGGCTAGGAACTTCTCGATCTCAGTCAAGTAAACGGCCCTAGGAAGCCTGTATTCGTCCCTTCCCAAGCCCCCAGTCACAATGCCTATAAGATCGCCTTGCTCATCGATTACGGGCCCTCCTGAGCTTCCTGGCATCACCTTGGCGTCGAATACCAAGATATCCTGACCTTCGTCGGGGCCACAGTAACTGACTATCCCTGCCGTTACGGTTCGGAAGATCTTTAAGGGTGCGCCGATTGCAGCCACTGGAGTTCCCCGCGGGGGTGTTGGCATCTTCGACAAGGATATTGGTCGGAGAAGTCCCGGAGCGCTGTTGAGTTTGAGTAAGGCCAAATCCAATTTGGCATCCGATTTTACCACCGTGGCTTGGTACACATTGTTGGTAATCCCGTCGCCAAACATAACGTCGACTTTTCCGGTTCCGTCTACAACGTGAGCACAGGTGAGGATAAACCCATCCCTACCGACAACAACTCCAGAACCAAATGTGATCTTGTTCGTGTCCTTTTCATTCTGGAACACACGAACCACCGACTTCATGTTTAGTTCACATGGATGGCTAAAGTCTGTTCCTTTTGCCGAAAGCGGGATTAGAACCAGCGCCGCAGCCAGCAACGAACATGCATGTAGACGGCAGTTAGAAATATGCAGATTGCGAAACCCAGTAGAGCTGAGAAAGCTAAGGCCACGCATTTAATTAGACTCTCTTCCATGTAGTTCCTCCAGTGCCTTGGTGATGGCATAATTGAACAGCGCTTTTTTATCGTGCTTGATTTCAATTAGCCCAGCCTTGGCGATTTTGTTGAATGTGTTTTCATCAACGTCTAAATCCAATTCAACATATTGGAGTGGACGTTCGGCTAGGACTTTGATTGTGCCCAGCGTTTCTTCTTTTTGTGTCTTTTTCATGTGTGCTCCTTATCGTATTTCAACCCATGGATGCATAGGCAGATTATCCAGTGCTACCATGGCTTGCTTTTCCGTTTTGTAAAATAAGTCTACTACCGGAAGTTTTCCGTGGGAAGCTTTTTTTCTGATCACATCCGTTCCCGTGTCGATGGCCTTAAACTCCTTGCCATTGATAACTACAGTACTTCCATACGGAATGATCCTTGGATCAACCGCACACGACCTGCCTGACTTTAATGTGTAACCTGTGGAGGATCTAAATCTGGATGTGTCGGGATCTTGACCACACCAATAAGCCGTAACCCGAACCTTGATTTTCTTGGTCGGCTTTTGTTCCGGTTCGATTATCACGTTGGCCGCGACAATAGGGAACGATAAGAGCATGGATATAGCCATGGCTATGATACGAATGTTCATACTTTCTGCGTGGCGTCATTTTACTTCAACCTCCTCATTTGAGTCAACCGGAATTTTCCACAGCACCTTGCCCTGTACCGTTACCCGCTCAATGCCCTTTGTGGTCATCAGCTTTGCCAGCCGCTGCCCCATCTTCTCCGGAGTGGACGCGTAGTGGCGCGTTAGGTTGGTTAAACTGGTGTCGTTGAGCATCTGGTTAAGTAGCTGGGTCGCTGAACCCTTCCACGTTCTTTCCTTTGGATTGGCCTGATTGAATCCAATAAGGAATTCATCCAGCAACTCCGAAAAGGCATGATTAGGATGCGTTGTTCTGGTGTCTTCCAAGATATCCGCATGGTGGTAGCACTTAACCTGAAACCGATTGGAGCATTTAAGTTCCTCCGGGATTTCAAAGTCAGTCAGCCATCTGGCAAACGCCGGTAGTTCTCCGTCTAGGATACGTTGCAGTTCCTGCGAGTGGGGGAAGTCCATACCTTTAGACGAAGCTTTAAATAGCATTAGTTTATCTAATATGCTTGCGTCTGTGTATGGAACGGCTCGCATCGAGTCTGGATCATCGTTCAATGTGACGAATACCCGACCACTCCATTCGATCGTGGCAGGATTCTTCCACATGGCGCGGTAACGATGGCGACGATTGGCCACAAACTTCTTCACCGTGTTGGAGAAGAGTAGATGCTTCTCATGGCTAGTTGAGGCGATAGTATCATCTACGTTAAGTACGCCTACTTCGAACATCTCAGAGTTGAACTCACTCTCCCCTGAGATATGACCCGATGCGTCGCAACCTCCACCCATCAGTCTAGAAACAATCTGTGTTCCCATGAGCGTCTTACCAACACCGACTGGCCCGGCAATGAAGATCGCCTGACCCTGAGACTGCTTACCCGACTTGGCGTTTACATAGAAATGATGAAGCCATGCCAGGAAATACTGAAGCGAATCATGTGGATCAAAGAATCCGTCAAGGAACTTGGCTATCCATGGGAATCCATCTCCCCACTTCTCACACGGTTCGTTGCGTGGCTCTAGAACTTTAACCCGTGAGATGTTCAGGACGGTTCGTCCACCCATGTAAACGACTTCTTCCTTACTAAACAGGATCGGTCCCGCATCGTCTACCCGACGCGTCTCACGCACACGCAAGACAGTCTGGTCGACTTCGCACATCCCACCTCGCTGCATTGGGGCTAAAGACAATCCATATATTCCAGCAATATCTTTTCTAGTAGTTTCGGAGTCTGTATCACGCCAGATTCCTCTGCCGTCCTGCCTCCAGTAACGCTTGCCGTCGAAGTAATAGTTTGCCAGCGGAGCACCAAGCCGATCCTCCTCAAACTCTTTCACCCAACCCGCGCCAAGGATTTCAGCCCAGCTATAGAAACTCTTGTCCTGCGAGAAGCTAACGATACCGGTAGGAGTAACCACGCAAGCCGTCGGGTTGTCCGAAGTGGCAGTCCAGAACGCATTCGTTCTTCCGTTGACCTCGAGACTTCCCATCAGTTTGTCTGGATACATTTCATGTACGCGATTACGTACGCGATCCATTGGTATCTCTACGGGACCCTCCCCGCGGTACTTGTGATCAGCATCAATCGTCGAGGCAAACCAACTATATAAAGTCTCTGTCCTTAAAGGGATATCCCCAACTTTTGTGATTGGTAAGTACCATGCGTAGTACTGCTCCGGCTTTACATGGTTATCATCGAGACCAGCAAAGATGCGCTTCGCGCCAAGTTCTTTTGCGACTCGCTTTAAGAACGCCGGCAACAATCCGACCGGAATCTGCATAGGGGCCTCAAACATCCAGATGACTCTCGCGCCTCCGCTTGGAGTACGGTGAGCGTACATGGGTTTGAGACCGGCCTTAGGTTTAGCCCCAATACCGGAAATAAACTCTTCAGAAGTAAGTTCACAATCGTAGTCTGCAATAAACGCATGCATCTTGGCCGGAGGATTGTCTTTCGTAACCCGCATAGCCGCGGCACGACCCTCGAATCCGCTGACGAACATTCCATCAGTCGAACCCTGAATCGCCCAGCGTTTTGCAATTTCCGGATCAAGACTTGGCGGTTGATTAACATTTCCATCCCAAGGAGTGCAAGGGCCGGCAATAGTTGATGATAAATTAGGTATGCGATAGAGATTCATTTTTTGTACCTCATTGCATCTGCCGCTTCTGCCCCTATCGGACAACCCTCAAGCCATTCAGGACAGATACTCATGAGGTGTTCAATCTCACCAGCCTGAACTGAATTGTCAACTTCGCAAACAGCTTCATCGTGGATGTGCATTACCACCGAACATCCAGCTTTTTCTAAACGTAGAATAGCCTCACCCATAACGTCCCGCGCTACAGCCTGCACAAGATTCTCGCAAAGCTTTCCTCCGTAGAACGGAATCTGTGGACCCCCACGCTCCACACACGCAGTCCATGCCGGTTTACGAGCCACTCCATTCTTTCCAAACTTCTGTGACTCAGGCCACTGTGACATGATGTTGCGGTAGGTAAGGATTCTTCCCCCAGGCAATCCAACCTCGAACTGCTTGTCTACCTTGGCTCTTTGGAAATCACCTTCAAGCTTTCTCCACAGATCCATGATCGGCTGATTGCGCGAACGAAAATCATTAACAACAGTTCCGGCTTTGGACTCGGTCATGTCGATTCCGTATTGCATCTTGGCTATCAAGGCAAACTTTTTTGACCCAGCTCCATAGCCCAAACCAAGAACCATACATTTCACCAACTGGTAAAGGTCTGGATCTGTTTTCTTTAATGTTCCCTTGTCTCCATTCCACAGCGACATATTCTTTGCCGCTGCCTCGTAGATGCCGTATCCATTTCTAATTGCATCCAGGAGTCCTTCGTTTCCAGACAGCCAAGCCAACACTCTCGGCTCGATTTGCGCTAGATCGCAGATCACAAACTTCTTACCTGGGCGGGGTACAATGCAACCCCGTAAGTCCACACCGAACATTTCATTCCTTGGAAGGTTCTGGCAATTCCACTTACTGTCGCCAGACCACCGACCAGTGTGTGCGCCCATGTATTTAAGTCCGTAAGCCATTGTTCCGTCTGGGCGTATACGGTTTCTCATTACCTTTAACTTTGCTAACAAGGAATTAGCCTTTCGCCAGTCACGCATGATACCCACAAACGGAACCTGACTCCCGTATTGTTCCTCCCATAGAGCACATTCTTCCGAGTTTTCAGCCAAAGAAGTTGGCCAAGGGATGCCAGCCTTGGCGCATTCACGCCTAAAAGCCTTTGTGGAAAGGACAACCCCATTGGTTTCCTCAATCCAAGGCAGGGCATTTTCGCTCTCCCAAGTCACCTTTTCTAGCTTTTTTACCCCCATTTCGACCGCATTTTGGTCAATTTGGACCCCTCTCCATCCCATTTCTATGGTGTGTTTAGACAGTTCCTGCTCCGCTGGAAGCATCTGATTGTGGAACTTATCGTAGATTTCGTAGCATGCTTGAGCATCGTTCTTAGCATACTCAATTACTTCTTTGGCAAATTCCGTTCCCTCTACGTCACTCCACTTTTTGCTATGCATTTTATCCCGCGGATCTTTATCAATCTTTCGATTAAGAAGTTCCCGCGATGCGCCCAACAAATTTCTAGGAGCACCAACAGCGACAGATAGATTCGCTGTACAAAACCAACTAGACGGATTTGCTTTAACTATTCCAAGTTCACGCAATCTTTCCAGCACAGCCCCGTCAAATGAATAATTGTGCGCTAACCAATTTCCACCATCAATTTTTTCCCACGGAGCTTTCTTCGGGGATCCGACGTACTGTACATCGGGTCCGTGAATCGAAACCATATAAATGTCTGATGCGGGGTTTCGCAAGTAATGCCATTGCCCCATTGTTGTGATTGATATTTCTTTGTCGTAATAAGTTTCAAAGTCGATTGCGTATGTATTTTTCATTTTTTAAAGTTGAGGTCTTCAAGGATGCTCAGTCTCCCAAGCATGTCTGACAGATCTCTGGTAAGTTTTTCTTCTCTTTGTTTTGTTATTTTTGGTTTTGCCAGTCCCCGTAAAAGGATTTCTATTGCGTCCAAAAGCATCTGAGCAAGTTCTTTAGAACGAACCCCAGACTCTTGTAGCAACACAAACTCGGCCGCTATTTCAGCATAATGCTTACCCACGAATGGATATGGTATTATGTTAAATTGTTCGGCCAGCCCTTCACTGGCACGTTTCAAGTTAGTCTATTAAAGACTCTCGGTCTCTTATTTCAGCACCTTCCGGCGGCTCAATAAGACCCTTCTTGACAAGGTACTCTTCGTTCATAGGAATAGATGTTGGAGCTCCATTCTTATCGAGAATGCGAGATTCACTATCCGGAACTTCGGCCATCTTTTCACTTTTCCGAAAACCTTCGCCACCGAGAATCCCATTGAGAAGCTCTGTAATGAGAGGGAATAATCCACTCAATACATCTTTCTCCACCGCATTTGCCTCATTATCGAATGGGAGCATTTCAACGCTAATCTTGTCGGTCCCCTCTTCATTTTTAATCTGAATCGATAGTTCAATCATATTATTTTCTTTCTATGTTTTGTGGTTGATTAAGGACGAGTGACCTAGCCTTGCTGCGGCAATCTGAACATTCCCGCTCAAGGTCCGCCATGAAGCCTAAGAGTTCCTGGGTAAACTCTTTTAGCCCCTCGTTCTCTATTTGTAGACGGCCATTCTCCTCCACAAGGACAGCAGCCGTTTTATGGTTTTGTTCCGCCAGATCCACCACCCGGTGGTAAAACTGATGTATCCTATTCAAATTTCTCTGAGATTCAAATGTTTCTTTTTCAAGCTGTTCTTTGCCTATTACTTGTTCAATTTTCATATGTTGGCCTCCCGGTTTAAAACAATGGTAGGATTCTTCGGGTTGATTAAACATATAAAGCCTTCTGCTAGAAGATAATCTAGCTCCTTTAATACCTCCAAGGTAAATTTATTTTTGTTTTTTTGATTTTCTTTTTGCATTTGCTTTTACCTTTTTTATATTTGCTTTGGTACTTTTTGTTTCAGTTTTGGGGAATGCAAATCCCCGTAGGTCCCATAGCCATTCAATTATCATTAGTTGTCTCCTTTTCTAGTTGATGGTTTAGTTTATTTTCTTGAATAAGATCCATTAGTTTTTTTGCATGAGCGTCACAATCAAAAAAGAAAATAGATGTAGTTCGTTCAGTTTTGGGATCAGTAGAAAAGATGACAGTAGGAAACCATCGCTTGCTGATCCACACAAAAAGCCATAACCAAAAATAATCCATCATTGTATTTTACCTCTATTAGTTTTGTATAAAAGAAATGCAGCTCGAACCAGTGCCCTTTCAAGATGGGCGATAGCATCTTCTCCATTTGAATCTGGATTAGGTCTATTGCCATCGATTTGCGTCATGGCCTGACATACATGCCCTACCATCCGATCGGCGTTATATCTACGGCTATCCGTATGGAACCATTGCCCAAACACACTTTTGTCGGAGCCTTTATCCATAATCTTACAAATTACAGAAAAAGCCTCATTTGCGACCTCAATCGCAGTTGGCGCTATTTTGTCTTGATCCATATACCTTTTACTTGTGTCGGTGTTTGAACTTGGAAATGAAATATATCTTTAAGAAGATATACAAATTGACGGAGGACGTCCGGTGTTTCACGCGGCAAGGAACACTTAACCTGTCGGCGCTTCTCGCGCCGCACCATGCCGGAACGTCTCCCCTTCTTCATCTGCTTAGATTAAGCTAGAAGCCCAAGCCTGGAACTCGTCATTGTTTGTTCCAGCCAATTTGAACGTGGGGGTAAACCAACTGCCCATCGTATTGGTGTTGAGCTTGCTACTCACCTGGTAGCGACCCTTTGTTAGGCCACCCCGCAATACTGTCTGACTGTCAGTCAACAACTGACGACCAGCTCCGCGGTACGCACTTTTGGTGAGATTATACTGCGCCAGCGCGTAGTTCTTTTTATCCGGTCCCTCAAGAGAAAAGATCGGATTCTTATCTTTAGGTTCGGAAACCAACAGAGTCAGAACCAAGAATGGGATATACCGATCCACATCTTCGGATTCAGAGATATCCAAAGTTCCACCTGCTGATTCTACCTCGGCTTGCGAAGCAAAGATCTTTGGAATCACATCCGTTCCGTAAGGAATTTCCTGGATGTATTTCTTCTGGATATGGGTGATAATTGCTTCCATCGCCGAGTCCTTGCTACCAACAACAAGTTCTTTGTTGAACACAAAAGACCCTGGCTGGAAGTTATTGCTGAGGTTTCCAGTCTTACCGACAAGATTAATCCTGGGGATCAAAAAGTCGGAAGCTTTAAACTCTCCGTCTACTCCGGCGTTACGATTGGTAATTGTTGGAGACTTATTCTCCGCAACCGCCAATGCCTTGTCCTCGTTTGCCTCTACTGCTTCTTTATCCTTCTTACTGAATGATGTTTTCATTTTATTTGTTTTAGCTCTTTTACTTCTTTATTTTTTCTTAGTTGATAAGATGGCTCCCCGCGCGTCATTGCTTCGGCAGCGATGAGGTCATCTTCCAGTTGTTCTTTCGCCACGGTCTTCTGACCGCGAGGCGCCTTGGCCGCAACTAGATCGGCCAAATCTGTGAACTTAATCTCACACGCGGAGCTGAACTCCTCGGGAGTAAGTTTATTTTTTACCAAATCCCAAGCTTTCTGAGAGTCTTTGATTTCCCGACGTCCTTGGATTTCTTTTAATCCATACCCCGGGATTTCACCACCCTCTTTGGCAAACTCTAAATTGTGTTTACGCACACTTGAACACCAAGCTTCCATAACCATTGCAATACGTTGGGCTTGAGCTCTACGCTCTGGCGTGGATAATTGGCTTGGCTGAAATAATTCTGGAAGTTGAGCGTCATGCGCCATGTCATAGGCTTTAACAATTTGCATGGTGGCTCCGTGGACTGCTGGGCAGTCTGGTAATTTGTGACAATAAATACACTGATCTCCTGGGGTATAATCCGCTTCCGTATGATTTTTGCATTTGTCTATGATTCCTTTTATTCTTTTGTGGATTCTCCCATAGTCAGCCTCGCGGCTAAACGCATGGGTGAAAATCAAATCTAGTCTTGGTTGTAAAATGTGAACCGTGACCTCATCAATGTAATCATATTTATCAAATACACCCAACGTATAAGCCCACATCTGAGCGTTATGTTCTGCATCGTCGACAGGATTAAACCCAAACTTATAGTCAATCAAATGCGCTTTACTGCCACGAATCATCAATCGGTCTACAAAACCCCATTGATCAAAAACCTCCAGCTTAATTTCTTTGAGGTCAAGCATCGGTAGTTAACTCCGCTCGCAAACGTTCGATGTAATCTAAACATTTCATTACGAGCTTGGTTTCGTCGGCATTAAGATCTTCAAAGTCGCTCATTTCACAAGCGTGATGCATAGCCGTTCCACGCTGGGTAACAATATGTACTTCCCCGTCCCTCTTGGGTTCATACCCTGGGCAGAGTTCGCGGCTTTTAAGAGTGCTTGGGCTATACCTTGCGTGTTGAGTGTCCATTAGCGTGGGGTAGATTGTGACTCTGGATTCACAATCGTCAAGGATTAATTATGAGTTAACAAATCTCCGTCGTTTAGTAAATCAATATTACGAAGTTTTCTCTTGACAGATTGACTGACTTCTTCCTCGACAGAATTGGCCGCAAATAAAATATATTGAAGAGCTGGCGATTTCGCTCCTGAACGATGAATACGACCAAGAGCCTGTTTCAAATCAATAGCCGAGTACGTTGGACTGATTAGCGATACGCGTGGTCTTCCGTGCAAATCATGAAGACTCACCCCAACTCCTCCCGCGTTTATTTGGCACAACAATAGATGATGTGCGTTTGATTGAAATGCCTTTACATTATCTTCTCGCTCGTCGGAAGATTGCCCGCCGTGAATAAACAAAGGTTTTAGTTTCTTCATCCGCTCTCCAATTGCTTCCAATGTTTGTCTGAAGTTCACAAAGCAGACAACGCTTTTATCCTCCGCAAGAAATTCTTCCGCCATTTCTACAATCACAGGAACTCGCAAAAGTTCAATCTCCTGTCTCATTCGGAGGCGTTTCGTTAAAGGGCTTTCCGGATCCCTATCGTCTTTGGCTTTATCTTTTAGTTCAGCTATCTCTCGCTCCACTTGCTGATACAGTTCTCCAATTTTTGGTGAAATGTCAAACGTTTGAGCGTTAACCTGATTGCTTGGGAAAGCATCTCCAAGCTCGCTGATCCTTATCCGAACTCCCTTGTCCGGAAATATCTTCGAATGAATGTCCGTAAGAACTTTCTTGCCCCCACGGAAAATCATTCCTCCCCACGGAGCTTTAACTACACCGTTCTTGTGAAGCCAACTAAAAAAGTTTACTCCGTTGTGTAACCCCAATAGTCTCCCCGTAAAACGCATATCCAACGGACTGCCAGCCGCGGTAGCTGACAACATCAAGATTTTAGAAGATTTTGCAGCCTCAAGCATTGCCCCATTTTGGGATTTATAACTTTTACATTTATGCACTTCATCGAATATGTATAGAAAATTAGGATTGCTGTCCGCCCATTCCCATTGTTTGTTTCCTAATTTTTTAATGTGAGGAGTGTTGCCAGTACGCAATTTTTCGTAGTTGAGTACAAATTTTGGTTGTAGCCCAAAAGTGCTACACCATTCTTTCCAAGCCGGAAGAACTATTTTAGGAGCTACAATCGCAAACGGAATGTTGAGTTCTTTGACTACCGAACAAGCAGTTACCGTTTTACCAGTTCCAGTATCAGAGCAATCCAGCGCGATCGAGTGGTTCTGAATTGCCCGAAGTATAATATTTTTTGATTTCTCCTGCCACGGGTGCAGTTGAACAAGCGTCTGAGTGTCTTTCACGAACTAGTTCAAGCCAATCTTCCGCAGCCATCGTAACAAGCCACGGGCACTTGTTTTTTCTATGGGCCACAACTGGCACACTCTTGCCACTGTCTCGCTTGGCCTGTTCCATTGCTTTATTAATGTTGAGTGCCTCAACCCTTTTGACTTCAAAGTGAAAAGGGAGGTTGCTGACAACATCTGGCGATTCTGGGCTCCCCGAGAACTGGCGACCGCGCCTTGCCTCGAAACCTTTCGCCTTGAGGACGTCGCGCCACTCACGTTCTCCGACTTTGCCTTTTGTACAACTGTTCATTTTTTGAGTGTGTATTCATCGTGGAACGTAGGGTGAACTTAAATTGACAACTGTCAAGTGATTATGCAGAGTAGTCCCTTGTCTATAGAGAAATATGGAAAGTCCTGGCCCGATGGTGCTGGCGACCTCGACATTGAATTGCTCGCCTTCAAATGGGGTTTGCGCCCGGAAGATGGAGGTTTGGGCAAGGCTCAGCACTTTAAAAATGTGGTGGATATTTTATGGCCTTACCACAAAACTAAAAGTAAAAACGGATTTCATTGGCATCCTTGGGCCGACTGGATGATTGAGCGAGCTTGTGAGCATAACTACCTAGCTATTTCGGGCCCAAAGTCCTCCGCTAAAACTTCTACTATGGCCATGTGGGGTTTAGTTAATTGGCTATGCGCCCCGCACGAAACTCTTGTGTTGGTTACCACGACCAGCGTTCGAGAAGCTAGAAAGCGTTTGTGGGGTTCAATCCGCGAACGGTATATGCAAGTTCCAGGACTCCCCGGAAAGCTAATTGATTCTATGGGTAAAATTGTGCTGGACGTATCTGAGTCCGGCGAAGCATCGGATCGATCCTCCATAACCTTGGTTCCCTCTAGTCCCGATAAAGAAAAAGAAGCGACCGCTAAACTAATTGGTTTAAAGAATAAAAGAGTGTTCCTAATTATTGACGAGGCCACCGACGTTACCAATTCTGTTTTTGAGGCTATTAACAATCTGAATGCTAATCCTCAGTTCCAATGCGTTGCTCTTGGTAACTTTAATTCGCAGTACGACCCATTTGGAGTATTCTCCACACCGAAAGATGGTTGGAACTCAATAACGGTAGACGCTGACGAGTGGGATACCAAGACTGGAAAATGCATTCATTTAGACGGACTTAAAACACCCAACATTGAGCATAATGATAAATGGCCATTCTTGTTAACCTCCAAGCAAGTAAAGTACGCTATTGAGAATGAAGGAGAAAACTCCCTGTCGTTCTGGCGGTTCATTAGAAGTTTCCCTGCTCCTGTTGGGGCTGAAGAGGGCATTTATTCGGAAGCCGATTTCAGAAAGTACGATGTCGCCAAAGAACCTAGATGGTCGAATACTCCCATGTTCCTGGCTGGATTTGATCCGGCATTCACAAATGGAGGAGATAGATCAGTTCTCGCCATTATTAAATATGGTCAGAGCGAGGAGTCTGGCCCCGCCGTAGCATTGCATAAATTCCATCATCTAAGAGAAGATGTTACCAAACCAGAACCCAGAAACTTTCAGATTGCCCGAGAAGTTATTCGGTTATGCAATGAGTCCGGTGTACCTCCTGAACGGCTAGCCATAGACGCTACTGGCGCAGGCGATCCGTTTTGCGACATTTTGGCTGAGCTTTGGTCTCCAAGAATTGTACGAATCAAGTTCGGAGAAAAAGCATCCGCGTTGCCCGTCAGCATTACCAATCCCATTCGAGGCTTAGATAAGTATACTAACCGTGTTACTGAACTGTGGTTTTCGGGAGTTGAATATATGAGGTCGGGCCAGCTTAAAGGCATACTCCCCGACTTAGCCAAAGAGATGACTGGTCGAAAGTACACAACCACAGCGGGAGGAAAGGTCACTATTGAGCCCAAGCGAGATTACAAACTTCGTCTTGGCCGATCACCCGATTTAGCCGACGCCTTTTTCCTTGGGCTTGATCTTGCCAGGCAAAGACTTGGCATTCAAGCCGGTTCTCTTTTTGGCGGCAAACTAAGAGATTCTTGGCAAAAGCAAGTTAAGAAATTAGACCAAGCCGTGTCTACATCCTCGTTTTTAGGTTAACTGAAATCTGATTGACAGGAACATTCACTTCCCCCATACTAGCCAAACTTGTGGAGCCCAAATATCCTATTTCTTCTCCTAACGACGATTCTTTGTTAAATTTGGATAACAAGGGAAAAGCGCCTAAAACCCGAATTACCGATCAAAAAGGTTTGCACGGTTTGTATCAACAATTGTATTTGGCTGACGAACAGTCCGCTCGCGATCGCGCTCGGATCATGGATATGTTTGACGGAGCCTCTCCTTACGACCCAATCGTACTTCGCAGACTAGGTCAAAGTTACCGCGCCAATTTAAACTTCGGTGAAGCTGGGGCAGACCTAGAAAAAGCTCTTACGTCATATAATGACCTTGTAACTTCTGTTGATCGTTTGGTAAATGTTAGAACTAAGTTTGGCGACGAAAGTCAAAGAGAAGAGTATGGCGCGATTATTGCCGAAGAATTTAATCGTCTTATTACTAAAGATTGGGGAAGTTTTTATTTTAAACAACAACTGCTTTCTTATTATTTTGTTTCGCAGGGTTTAGGAATTGCTTTTTTTGAAGATGATCGAAATTGGAAGTGGAATGTATGCCCCATTGGTGATTTTTTTATTCCTCGCGGAACTTCTGCGACCGAAGGAAAAGTTGACATAGCTTGCGTTCGTAGGATTTACTTAACCCACGAATTATACGAATACATTAAAGATCCTAAAATTGCTGCCCAGGCCGGGTGGAATGTTGAGGCAACAAGACAAGCAATTATTGATGCTACCACGACTTTTCCTGTTGACGGATTAAATTGGGAAGAACTCCAGAGGCAGATGAAAAACAATGATCTTTATTTTGCCCACGTTCGATCAAAAGAAATTCATGTTGTACACTATTACGTTCGAGAGTTTGACGGATCTTATTCCCACGCAATTGGGCGAAGAGATGGAAGTGGTGATTTCTTATTTAAGAAGATTAACCAGTTTAAAACTGCTGAAGAAGCTTTTCATATTTTCACATATGGCATTGGTAACGGCACGTATCATTCTATCCGCGGGCTAGGTTATAAAATTTTCCCGCATATTCAGATGACTAATCGTTTGCGTTGCGCCATGGCGGATGGAGCTATGCTACAAACTTCTGTTCTTCTTCAGCCCCAAAGCGGAGAAGATGTTTCCAGAATGTCGATGGCATATTCCGGACCACTATCGTTTTTGCCTCCAGGACTTAATGTTGTTCAAACTCAGTACCCAAATCTTGCAGCTAATGTCCAACCTTTGATTAACGAGATGGCGATGGTCCGCCAAAGCAATACTGGCTCTTATAGGACTCAAATGAATGGTCCTTCTGGCAATCCAAGAACTGCTACAGAAGTTGAAGCCCAAGTAGCGAATGAAAGTATTCTTACAACGAACTCAATGAATTTGTTTTACGTTCCTTGGGGCAGATTGCTTCGGGAACAGTTTAGGAGACTGCAACGGGATACTTGGGTTCCAGAAGAAGACGGAGCAAAAGAAGCCATTCTATTCCGTACTCGTTTGGAAGAAAGAGGAGTTCCGTGGCAAGCAGTCAAAGCCGTATACAGCGTAGAGCCAGTTAAGTCCGTTGGGCTTGGTTCTCCGGCGGCTCGCATTACGGCCTTCAATGAGTTTATGGGAATGCTCCCTCGCTTTGACGAAGTCGGTCAAGTCAATGCTATTCGCGATAGGATTGCCGCACGAGTTGGCTACGATCAGGTTGATCGTTATCTACCTAATCCTAACGTTAAGAATCGTATTCCTGCTGACGCCAAGATTGCTCAGTTAGAAAATGCCGCCATGCAGGAAGGCAAGCAGATGAGCGTTCTACCCAGCGAAAATCATTCTATCCATTTATCGGTCCACCTTGGAGAGAGCGGACCAATTGTTCAGGCAGTGCAAAACAAGCAAGTAGAAAATAAACAACAAACCCTTGCATATCTCTCCATAATGTTCCAGCACGTTAACGACCATTTTGTTCGGATTGCTCAAGACCAGACAAAGCAAGCTGAACTTGGTCAGATTAAGATGGCGATGAATTTAATGCGAGAAGCAGTTGTTAATTTGCAACGTGATGTTGAAGAAGATATTCGAAAGGCCAATGAAGAACAACAGCAAGCCGCTTTAGAACAGGGCCAAGTTCAACCCATAAGTCCTCAGATGCAAATGAAAATGCAAGAGCATCAGCTCGACATGCAGTTGAAACAAGAAAAAGCGATGCTGGATGCTAAATTTCAAGAAGCTGAAATGAAACAAAAATTAGCTTTACAAGATGCTCAGGCCGCGGCTAGTTTAAGTGCTGCGTTGAAAACTAACACCGCACCAAAAGCATGACATTAAACGACTGGAATAAACGAGACGATTTTAAAATTGCTTGGAAAGCTTTCTCTCAGTCTGAAGCCGGGAAAGCCTTAAAACAAATTTTAGTAAGTTTGGGCATGCCAATTCCTACGATGCCACCATCCGGGGTTGATTTTATTGACTGGAACGCCACTTTAAATGCCCGCCGGGAAGGTTACTTTGAAGTCATTCGTGTTTTAAATTCACTGTCTGAAGACTTTGTCCAGAAGGACGAACTGCCAGAGCCTTGGGAAACCAAAACAGAAACCATAAACTAATAAGGAAAAAAAAACAATGAGC